>Ga0193752_1001277_pt1 | contig 21246 bp, 17 predicted proteins | sample H1c1metaG_FD_144924 | JGI IMG/M metagenome (GOLD analysis project Ga0193752, IMG submission 144924) | Soil microbial communities from a riparian zone of the East river system, Colorado, United States - H1c1 | ecosystem: Environmental > Terrestrial > Soil > Riparian zone | place: USA: East River...
ATTGCAAGCTCAGCGCCCGCGCCACTTCTTTGCTGTTCGCGCCATGCGCCGCCCGCAATTCTTTCAATTCGGCCTCGCGTAGCTCGATGGACGCTTTTTGCATCTCGAGCGACGAGTACAAGCCCGCGATGACATCCAACATCTCCGCGCGAACTTCAGGCGCATCGGTCATTGCCGTGCGAATCTCTCCCGCGGATTGCGCCAGTAATTCCTCCGCAGTCGTCTTGCGTGCAACCGCCCCATCTGGATGGGCCACGTTGTTGCGCTCGAACACGCCGACTAGAAACTCTTTAATCGCGGTGGCTTTGCGCGCTTCAGCCCGCGCCACTTGCGCTTGCCAGACTGCGACGCCGGTTCCCGTAACCAATGCGACGATCGACACCGCAGTCGCAATCGTCGCCGCGCGATGTCGTTGCACCCAGCGACTCAACCGATAGATCCCGGTTCCTTCGCGCGCCTCGATCGGCTGTTGCCGCAAGTAACGCTCGATATCGACAGCGAACGCCAGCACCGATCCGTAGCGATCTTTAGGAGATTTCCGCATCGCGCGCGCGACGATGTATTCCAAGTCGCCGGCCAACGCACCCATCAATTTCGCGGGCGTGATCGAACGTTGACGCGCGATCTCGTCGACCCGATCCGACGGCAATTTCGTGAGCGCTACCGGCTCTTCATTCAGGATGGCGCGTTCCAGTTCGCGGCCCGTCGTTGTCGAGGGATAAGGCCGCGTGCCGGCCAGCAAGCCATACAACAAAACGCCAAGCGCGTAGACATCAGCGGCAGTCGTGACGCTCTCGCCGAGAATCTGCTCGGGCGACGCATACTCGGGCGTAAAAATGCGGCCGCCGAATTGTGTGAGCGCCGTAGGCAATACGCCCGCCTCATCGCCTTGCACGAGCTTAGCAACACCGAAGTCGAGCAGCTTCACTCCACCAGCGCGAGCCACCAGGATATTCGACGGCTTCAAGTCCCGATGAATGACAAGATGCGCATGCGCGTGTGCGACGGCTGCGCATACGGATAAAAACAACTCCAATCGCGCGCGAATCGGCAGAGAACGCGCGTCGCACCAAGCGTCCAGCGTCTCGCCTTCCACATACTCGAGAACGAGGTACGCAATGCCCGACTCCGATACGCCCGCGTCGTGCAGGCGCGCAATATTTTTATGAGTGAGCTTGCCAAGAATATGAGCTTCACGCGTGAAGCGCTCGCGCAATACCGTATTCGCCAAGTGCGGATGCAGCGTCTTGAGCGCGACCGTCTCGGCAATTTCAGCGTCGGCTGGCGAATCCGGGCGGTCGATGCGGCGAGCGAGCCACACCTCGCCCATGCCGCCCGCGCCCAATCGACGAACGATGCGATACGGACCCAATTCCGAGTCGGGTTCTAGCGTCGGTGCATTCCCGTGCGAGTGCTCCCAGCGCACGGGCTCCAAGAATTTTCCGCCAGAGGCCTCTCTTTCCGCAGCGAGCAATTCCAAAACGAGGACATGCACGGCTGGTTGCGAATCGGCCAGCCCTGCCAATAGTAGCGCGCGCTCGGCTTCGTCTTTTTGTAACAGCGCGTCGAGCTGCGCCATCGCTGTGCGCATCAAGTTGACTGAATCGGCGGATGACTTTGAGGTCATGTGCGCATCGAATGCAGCAAGAATGCGCGCGCCTTGTTCCAGTCGCGCTTCACCGTTGCAGGGGAGATGGCCAAGAATTCGGCGATCTCCTCGATCTCCATGCCGCCGAAGTAGCGCATCTCGACCACACGATGCGCGCGTTCGTCGATGCTCTCCAACGACTCCAATGCGTCGCCTAACGATTCAAGCTGCGGTTCCGAAAAATTCAGATTGGCAACGCCGGTGTTGAGCGTCAGCAGTTGTTGCCCGCCGCCATGCCGCTGCGCTTTGCGCGTGCGTACGTAGTCGATAATCACACTGCGCATGACGCGCGATGCGTAGGCAAGGAACGAGCGGCGATCCTGTCCAGGCAAATCTTCGTGCTGCGCGATGCGCAGATAGACCTCGTGCACCAACCCCGGCGCATCTAGCATGGTCATTTGCGACTGATGAGCCAACTTGCGTTTGGCGAGTTGGTCCAGTTCCGCGTACACCCGAGCGAAAAAATCGTCGCGGGCGCGGCCATCGCCGGCGCGCGCTCGATCCAATAGCTGAGTGATTTCGCCCATGGGGCTGAATGATAGAGGAAGCGGATAGCGGATAGCGGGTTGTGGAAAGCGGATAGCGGGTAGCGGATGGCGGGTAGTGAAGAGTTCGAGATTCGAGATTCGAGATTCGGCTTGCAAGACGCGAGCGACCCCGTAGTTCAATCACTCCAAATCTGGACGAGTCCCGAATCCCGAATCCCGAATCCCGAGTCTCGACTCTCCGAGGCCTACCCGCTATCCGCTACCCGCTTCCGGAGAAAGGTCGCGTAAACTCAAGCGATGGATTCCCGCTATCGCGCGTTAACCCTCTATTCGTGGACGATCGCTCTCGTAGCCGGCGCATGGCTGTCGTTTGAGCTGACGAAAGCGACTGACTTTCCGCCACTGTGGGTGGCTGCATTATGTATTGCTTGCTGTCTCTTCGTCTTTCAGTTTGGCGTGCGCGCACCGCGAATCGGACTGATCTCCATGGAGCGTGTTCCTCAAGTCGCGCTATTGCTAACGGTTAGCACCCCGGTGGCGGCGGCGATTTGCGCCATCGCCTCGCTCCTCTGATCAACCGCGGTTACAGCCATGGTTCGCGCCGAGTGGGCATGTTGCGCGGTGTCCATAATGCGGGAATGACGGCGCTGATGCTGATGCTGGCAGGAAAAGTCTTTGCCGTACTCGGTGGCCGAGCGCCCCTCCATGCATTGACGGTGGCCGACATCTTGCCGTTGGTTGCGTTGGCATTGACGGCGCAGACGCTCAACGTGATTTTCATGGTGCTGTTCTTTAAATTCGATCGCCGCGACGTCCGTCGAATTTTTACGCCCAGCTACGCGCTCTCGGATTTGATCTTTGTCCCGGCAGGCGTCTTGGCCGCATTGCTATTCAACGCGTCTGCGCCCGCTACTTTCGCGTTGTTCGTCGCACTGATGGCGCTCTTCGTGCTCAGCTTCAACGGCGTTGGCTTGAACCTGGACGGTGGTCAGACCGAGCGCGGTCCGCTGATGCGTTTATTTCAAGCGCGACGCGCGTTCCACGGCGCACGCAGCATAGATTCATTGGGCGAACGCGTGGTGAACGAAGCACGCACGCTCTTCAAATTCGACGAGTTCTATCTCGCGTTGGCCGATCGCGAAAAGCAAGTCTTGGAATTGCGCGTACACGAGCGCTTGGGCGCGCGATTGCCGGCGCGCATCAAACCGCTGTCGGCGGGACTTTTTGGCTACGTCATCGAGCACGGTAAGTCGCTACTGGTGACGGATTGGAAAGAAGCGCCCGCATCGCTACGCGAACGCACGGAAATCACCGGGAAGGAAACGGGATCGGTGATCGCCGTGCCGCTCATTGAGCAAGGCACTGCCGTCGGATTGCTGAGCGTGCAACACACGAACGCGAATGTTTACTCCGAGGCCGACCTGCACTTACTTGAACGGCTGGCCGAAGAAGTTGCGGCAGCGGTCGCCGATGCGCGCGCATTCGAAGATGCGGAAGAATACAGGCAGCGATTGGAGCAACGCGTCGCGGAGCGCACCGCCGAAATCGAAAAGGCGAATCGAGAAAAGGAACGCTTGTTGGCCGCGCTACGCGAACGTAGTCAGCGATTGGAGCGCGAATCGCAGGAAGATCCGCTCACCGGCATTGCAAATCGGCGGTACTTTATGCAGCGGCTCGCCGCGGAACTCGAACTTGCGACGGCAGTCGGCCATCCTCTGACGCTGGCCATCGCGGATATGGACTTATTCAAGAGCATCAACGATCGCCTAGGTCATCGCATCGGCGATGAAGCGCTGAAGCACAGTGCCGCCGAGATGCGCACGCTCTGCGGCACAACGGATTTGGTGGCGCGTATCGGCGGCGAAGAATTTGCGTGGATCCTACCCGGCACCGACCTCGATACCGGTAATCGCTTTTGCGAACAGATCCGCGCCGCCATCGAAGCCTACGATTGGCCGACAGTCCACCCGGACCTGCGCCTGACAATCAGCGTGGGGTTGTCGCAATGGGACGGCAAAGCGCCGATGGCAGATCTGCTGCACGCGGCGGATACGCAGCTGTATAAGGCGAAGAGAGAGGGGAGAAATCGTGTTGCGTAGGGCGATGCGATGGCCAACTGGTCAGAAGAGATTTCCGATGTAGGTTGGCGCTGAGCCTTCGAAGCCCAACAATTCAATTGAAGAGGTGCGCTTTGCGCATCACCCTCTCCCTAACCCTCTCCCCTCAAGGGAGAGGGGATTCGTCAGAACTCCCTCTCCCTTGAGGGGAGAGGGCGGGGTGAGGGTGATTGAAGCGCAAGCTTCAACTGTTGGGCTTCGAAGACTCAGCACGATGTACTGGGCTGAGGCGTTGATTTCAGCAACGTATACGTTGCTCCGCCGAACGCCAGTGCGCATGTAGGCGCGCTGGCTGGCATCGCTCGCGATGTACTGAATGTCGATCTGGCAGGGAGCGCAGACGCTCGTTCTGAATTTGGCCGCGTTCCGGCTTGTCAGCTCGCCCTTTCTTACTTCTTCTTCGCCGCCGGCTTCACCTTGGCCTTAGGCCTCGATTTCGACGACGACTTCGCGGTCGACTTCGATTCCGATTTTGACTCGGATTTTGACTCGGATTTCGATTCGGTCTTCGACTCCGCTTTGGCGTCCGCCTTGGTGTCAGCCGGTTTGTTGTCGGCCTTGGTTGAATCAGTCTTGGCGTCGTCTTTGGACTCGGATTTGCTGCTGTCCTTGTCTTCGCCCACGAGGTTCCGCTTCTTATCCTGATCGGACTTGAAATCGGTTTCGTACCAGCCGCTGCCCTTCAGGCGAAATACGGGAGCCGACATCAGGCGCTTGAGCGTCTGCTTCTTGCAGCTAGGACACTTCTTGAGCGGCTCGTCCGAGATCTTTTGCAGAGCCTCGACGTAAAACTTGCAGGCGCTACATTCGTATTCGTAAAAAGGCATTAGGACACTCTAGTCGGCGGTCGCGTGGCGGTGCGAATCATAGGGTAGCGTGATGCACGGCGCCAGCTTGAAGAGCGAGGCTGTTGGCTCTGGGCTGTAGGCTGTAGCCAGAGGTAAAACGCACTACGTGCGCCGATTTTTCCGAATCCAGGTCTGGCGACAGCCTACAGCCTACTGTCTACAGCCTGTTAAACAAAGGACACGGCTGTAGGCTCTAGGCTCTAGCCAGACAAGAAGAACGCATGAAGCACTCGCGCTAGCCACCAAATAGTCAGCAATCCGAATCCGAAATCTGGCTAGCGCCTAGCCCCTAGAGCCTAGCTACTTCTTCACGGCCTGCAGGTGGAATGGAAATGGAGCAGCGACCTGAGGTTTACGCACGAATAGTATTTCCAGATCAACAATTTATCTAAAATCACTCCGTTCACCCTGAGTTAGTCCCGTGGGATTCCCGTTGGTCTCGAAGGGATCCGAAAGAAGAAAATCGTTTCGACTCACTCAACGCAAACGGAAAAGAAAGGGAAACCAGGACTTTTTGAGCGCTTTAGATTCGTGGGTAAACCTCAGAGCAGCGACCCGTAGGGCCGCGATTTCCAAGTCCGTGAAGGCTTCCTTACTCTGACTGTAGCCTGTCGCCTGTAGCCTGCAGCCTATTAAAGAGAAGTCGCCCATCCTGGGCCGCGACGTTAACTCTCGTTCCCGGCCCAAACTCGCCCCGCAAAATCCGTTGCGCCAGCGGATTCTCGATCTGCGTCTGGATCGCACGCTTGAGAGGTCGCGCACCGTACACCGGGTCGAAGCCCGCCTCGCCCAGTAAATCGCGGGCCGCGTCGTCCAACTCCAGTTGGATGTCGCGATCGGCCAGACGCTTGCGCAGGTAGCTCAATTGAATGTCCACGATCGCGCGCAACTGCGACTTGCCGAGTGGATGGAAGACCACGATGTCGTCGACGCGGTTGATGAACTCCGGCCGGAAATGTGCCTGCACGGATTCCATCACCGCAGCTTTCATCTTTGCGTAGTTGCCTTCACCGGCCAGTTCTTGGATCGCATGCGATCCCAAATTCGACGTCATGATGATGACGGTGTTGCGGAAGTCGACGGTGCGTCCTTGGCCGTCGGTGAGACGACCATCGTCGAGCACTTGCAGCAATACGTTGAAGACATCGGGATGCGCCTTCTCGACTTCATCGAGCAACAACACCGAATAGGGCCGACGACGGACCGCCTCCGTGAGATACCCGCCTTCTTCGTAGCCGACATAGCCAGGCGGCGCGCCGATCAGTCGGGCGACCGAATGTTTCTCCATGAACTCCGACATATCGATGCGGACCATCGCTTCTTCGGTATCGAACAAGAATTCGGCCAGCGCTTTGCAGAGCTCGGTCTTGCCGACGCCGGTCGGACCTAAGAAAAGAAATGAGCCATTCGGGCGATTCGGATCCGAAATACCGGCGCGCGAGCGTCGAATGGCGTCGGACACGGCCGCCACGGCTTCGACCTGACCCACAACGCGCTTCGACAACGACTCTTCCATCCGCAGTAATTTGTCGCGCTCACCTTCCAGCATCTTCGACACGGGAATGCCGGTCCACTTCGAGACCACCTCGGCGATTTCTTCTTCGCCCACCTTATTTCGCAGCAGGGTCTTTTCGCTTTGCTCGGCAGCGGTTGCTTCTTGCAAGCGTCGCTCAAGCTCGGGAATCTTGCCGTATTGCAGTTCCGCCTGACGGCGCAAATCCTGCGCCCGGCGCGCTGTCTCCAGGTCGAGTCGTGCGCGTTCGAGTTCCTCTTTGATCGTGGCTTCACCTTGCACGGAAGCCTTCTCGGCTTTCCAGACCTCTTCGAGATCGGCGAACTCCCGCTCCAGTTCCTTGAGCTGCTCGTTCAAGGTGCTCGATCGCTTGCGAGAGGCTTCGTCAGACTCTCGCTTCAGCGCCTCGCGCTCGATCTTGAGCTGAATGATGCGACGCTCGAGCCGGTCCATCGATTCAGGCTTCGAGTCGATTTCCATCCGGATGCGTGACGCGGCTTCATCGATCAAGTCGATGGCTTTGTCCGGCAATTGCCGGTCGGCGATATAGCGATGCGACAGCGTTGCGGCGGCGACGATCGCAGGATCGGTGATGTCGACGCCATGATGCACTTCGTAGCGTTCTTTCAGGCCACGCAGAATCGCAATCGTGTCTTCGACCGAGGGCTCGTTCACCAGCACTTTTTGGAAGCGGCGCTCGAGCGCGGCGTCCTTCTCGATGTACTTGCGATACTCATCGAGCGTTGTCGCGCCTACGCAATGCAATTCGCCGCGCGCGAGAGCGGGCTTCAGCATATTGCCGGCATCCATCGAGCCTTCAGCTTTGCCCGCACCGACCACCGTATGCAGCTCATCGACGAACAGGATGATTTGACCTTCCTGTTTTTTCAGGTCATTCAGCACAGCCTTCAATCGCTCTTCGAACTCCCCGCGAAATTTCGCGCCGGCGATCAACGCGCCCATATCGAGCGAGAGAATACGCTTGTTGCGCAATCCTTCCGGCACTTCGCCATTGATGATGCGCTGCGCCAGCCCTTCGACGATGGCGGTTTTACCAACGCCCGGCTCGCCAATGAGAACAGGATTGTTTTTCGTTCGACGCTGCAACACTTGCACCGTGCGACGGATTTCGTCGTCGCGACCGATGACCGGATCGAGCTTGCCTAGGGTCGCAAGTTCGGTCAGATCGACGGTGTATTTTTCAAGCGCTTGCCGGCTTTCCTCGGCATTCGGATCGTCGATCTTTTCACCGCCACGCACTTCATCGATGGCTTTCTCGATGGCGCCTTTCACTGCGCCTGCACTGCGTAGTGCATTCCCAACCTGGCCTTTGTCTTCAAGCGCCGCGAGCACAAACAACTCGCTGGAGATGTATTGATCGCCTCGCTTCTGCGCGAGTTTGTCGGTGAGATTTAGAAGCCGAGTGAGCTCGTTAGAGACTTGCACGTCACCACCCGTCCCTTCGACCTTAGGCAGCCGATCGAGCGCATCGCCCAATTGCGATCGAAGCGCATTGATGTTGACGCCGGCTTTGTCGAGCAGCGGCCGCGCAGAACCGCCTTGCTGATCCAGCAGTGCAGTCAGCAGGTGCAGACCTTCAATGAATTGATGGTCGCGACCGAGCGCCAACGATTGTGCGTCGGCGAGCGCGAGCTGGAATTTACTGGTGAGTTTGTCGGAACGCATTGTTGAGGCTCTAGGTGCTAGGCCCTAGGCTCTAGTTGGAACCTGGACCCGCGAAAATGATTAGGCAATGCATCCAAAGTAGGGACGCAAGCGCTATTTTCAACGTTCTCGCCCGCTTTGCAGCCTAGGAGTACTGACTAGCGCGTAGTGCCTAGTGCGTACCAACAGGGTTGATAAGCCTCAATGCATGCCGGCGTGAGTGAAATAGATGAGCGTCACGCCTGCAACGATCAGTGCGAACTGCTTGACGCCCGACCCTGGGTCCACGCGTCGGTGGAGGCCAGGAATGAGGTCGGCCACCGCAATATAAAGGAAGCTCGAAGCGGCCAGTGCGATGGCATACGGCAAGAAGCGCATCGCCGTCCCGAGCGCGAAATAGGCGATGACGCCGCCTAGAACCGACGTGAGGCTGCTCAGTAAATTCAGCAATAACGCCCTGCTGCGACTCATGCCGCCGTGGATCAGAATTGCGAGGTCGCCCACTTCCTGTGGAATCTCGTGCACGATGACCGCAAGCGCTGTCACTACGCCGAGATGCACGTTGGTCATGAAGGCAGCAGCGATCAATACGCCGTCCACAATGTTGTGAAAGCCATCGCCGATCAGAATCAGCCGAGCCGACGCGGCGTCGCGTTGTTGCCCGGTTACTTCGCCGTGACTGTGCCCATGATGATGGGACTGCCCATGTTCGTCGTGCACTTCGCACACTTCAACATGGCAGTGCCGCCACAGCACGAATTTCTCGAGCAGGAAAAAGATCAGAATCCCGACGAGCAGGGTCAACCCAATGCTATGCACGCTAGCAATACCGGCTCCTTCCATGGCATGAGGCAGCAAGGTGAGCAGTGCCGCACCAAGCAACGCGCCTGTCGCGAAACTCACAAAATGCGGCAGGAGCTGCGTGCGCCGTTTTTCCGGCGCCAGCAAAAACAACGACGCGGCCAGCGCACTGAGCGCGCCGCCTAAGGTCGTGAAGCCGATGATCCAGAGTAGTAGAGACATTTGATTCGAAAGACTAGCACGAGACCGGCTACGGGCTACCGGCTACCGACTTCCGGTCCAATTGAAATGTTCGCATCTATGAATGACCGCTAGCCGGTTGTCGGTGGCCGGTTAGCTGTCACCGTTGCGTCTTCTCCGACCGGTGGTCGGTAGCCGGCAGTCGGAAGCCTTCGGGTTGAATCATCTCTCCATCCAAATCAACGTCGCCATCCGGCCACACTGCCCGTCGCGACGATACGAGAAAAAGCGATCGGCATCTGTAGCGGTGCAGTAGCCGCCGCCGTGTACATCGGTTACTCCCAGCTGTGCGAGGTTACGTCGCGCAAGTGCGTAGAGATCGCACTGCCAACGGCCCCGTGCGTTGGGAACAAATGCGCTCGATGCAGCGCTATCGCGGCCCAGAAAAGCGATTCGTACGTCGTCGCCAACTTCGAATGAGTCTTGTCCAATGGCCGGACCCAGCCATGCGATCAATTCATGGCCGGGTAATCCTAGCGAGCCGACGGTGTTGTCGAGAATTCCTGCGGCAAGTCCACGCCATCCGGCATGAGCGGCGGCCACCCGATCGCCGTTTTTACTGGCGAACAGCACTGGCAGGCAATCTGCGGTGAGCACCACACAGACCGTCCCCGCTTCGCGAGCAACGGATGCATCGGCGCGCGGCGGCGAGGATGACAAAGATGCCTCAACGACACTATCGCTATGCACTTGATCCAACCAAGACGGATCGCGCGGTAAACGAAGCAGCGATTTGAGGCGTCGTCGATTCTCGGTGACTGATGCAACCGCATCGCCGACATGCGCCGCCAAATTGAAATCGTCGTAGGGCGGTTGGCTCACACCGCCGGTGCGGAACGTCGAGGCGGCACGCACGTTGGCAGGCGCCGGCCACTTCGGCTGAATGTGCTCGACATGCGGCATGGTTATTTCGCGCCGGCTTTTTTCACGACCTTCTTGATCGCTTTCCCTGCCCGCTTTGCATGCGTTTTTGTCACGGGCGGCATTTGACGTGGATCTCGCTTCACCTGTGCCAGCACATCTCCACTCATCACTGCGATCAAGTGCCGCATATCTTCCGGCAACGGTGCGTTGCACACGACGCGCTTGCCCGTCACCGGGTGATCGAATTCTAACTGCGCAGCGTGCAACGCTTGTCGCTGAAACCCGCGCAGATCCGCATCGAGCTCGGGCGTCGCGCCGCGCGGAATCGACAGCCGCTTGCCGTACACCGCATCGCCGACGATGGGATATTTAATATGCGCGAGATGGACGCGAATCTGATGAGTGCGGCCGGTCTCTAATTGCACCCGCACGTGAGTGTGCGCGCGAAATCGCTTGAGCACGCGATAGTGGCTGATGGCCTCGCGTCCATTGAGGCGAACGGCCATCCGCAAGCGATCGGTGGGGTGGCGATCGATCGGCGCGTTGATCGTGCCCCCGGCGGTCATCACGCCATAGCAGAGCGCTTCGTAATGCCGTTCGACTGCATGCGCTTCGATCATCTCCGTCAGTTTCGTGTGCGTCTTCAAAGTTCTGGCGACGACCATCAGCCCGCTCGTGTCCTTATCCAGCCGATGCACGATGCCGGCGCGCGGCAGCGCCTGCACTTTGGCGTCAAAGTGGAGGAGCGCATTCTGTAAGGTACCGGCCGAGTTGCCGGCGCCGGGGTGGACGACGAGTCCGGCGGGCTTATTGATGACCAGGATGTGCCGGTCTTGATGGACGATATCAAGCTCGATGGCCTCGGGGTTCATCGCGACCTCGGGCGCCAATTCGGCCTGAATCCGGATCTGCTCACCCCCAATTAGCTTGTCTTTGGGTCTTTGGACCCTGCCGTCGACTTTGACTGTCCCCGCCTCAATCCACGCTTTTATACGAGTACGCGAATAATCGGGGAGCAAACCGGCCAGCGCCTGGTCCAAGCGACACCCGGCAAGATTCGGCGGCACGGTCAAGGTATGAGAGATTACGGGCATAGGGGCAAGTGGGCGGGACGAGGGGTTTAGAGCCTTGGCGGGCCGGCATCTTACCCAAGAAGGGACCCGAAGAGTCTCGGCCTTCGAACCTAGATCCCCACAAGCCAGACCGAGATCGCCGGGCCTTCGCTATACTGATCGTTCTTCCTGGAACCGAAATATGCCTCTACAGCAACGCTTAACCCGAATTGCCCTCTCCTGCGCGCTCATTGCCGGCGTCGCCGTCATGCTCGGCTGCGCGGGTCCGGGGAAGAAGCCCTCGCTTACCGCCGACGAGATCTACAACCTCGCCAAAAAAGACATGAATTCCGGCGACTTCTCCAACGCCGTCCGCGTCTTCCAGCAGCTTGAGTCGCGCTATCCGTTCGCCAACGTGTCGCGCCAAGCGCAGCTCGATCTGATGTATGCCTACTACATGGATCGCCAGCCCGAATCCGCGGAAGACGAAGCGGACCAATTCATTCGCGAAAATCCCGCGCATCCGCGCGTCGACTACGCGTACTACGTGAAGGGTCTCGCAACGTTCGAAGGCATTCCAAACGTCCTCGAACGCACGTTCCGCGCCGACCTCAGTAAGCGTCCGCCGATCGATGCGCGCAAATCGTTTCAGGCGTTTCAGTCATTGGTCCAACGTTACCCGAACAGCGAGTACGCCACCGACTCGCAGCAGCGCATGGTGTTCTTGCGCAATCGCCTAGCCGATTACGAAGTGTCGGTTGCCAAGTACTACTTGGACCGCGGCGCCTATGTGGGCGCGATCAATCGCTGCAAGTACGCACTCGAAAATTACGATGGCGCGCCTGTTCTGCGCGATGCGCTCGGCGTGATGGTCGAATCCTACAAGCTACTCGACATGCCGGACCTGTCGGCAAATGCGGCCAGAGTACTCACCGAAAACTACCCGTCGGGCAGCGATGTGGAGAAGAAGAAGTGGTGGAAGATATGGTGAGCGCAGCGGAGCTGCGCAGGCACTGGGCGCTAGGCCCTGGGCACTGGCCAGAATAGGAAGGGATGCTCATGGAGGAGCGCGATGAGAGATCACACCAAACTTGAAGTTTTTCGTCTTGCGGATAGCTTGGCGCTTTCCGTCTACCGCCACACCAAATCCTTTCCTCAGGAAGAGCGTTTTGCGCTTACGAGCCAAATTCGACGCGCCGCAGTATCTGTCGCAGCGAACATTGTGGAAGGAGCCGCACGCTCGACGGCTTTAGACTATGCCCGTTTTCTAGTTATGGCATACGGCTCTGTGCGCGAGCTTGAATACGAGCTTTCAATTGCGCTGCGTCTCGACTATCTAAGTCCCGTCGCTGGCGAAGAACTACTTCAACAAGCGTCGCGAACAGGACGAGCTCTACGCGCTCTCATCGTGGCCGTTCAACAGCGGAAAGGCGGATTCTCTGCTGGCCAGCGCCTAGTGCCCAGTGCCCAAGCCCCGCGCAACTAAACTCAGTCCAGCGAACTGATCGCTCTGGGGAACCGAACGGCGCAAATTCTCGCCGCGCTAGTCTCGGCACTTCGAAAGCAGCCTTCTATTTCTGTTAACCGGTAGCCGGTGGACGGCAGCCGCAGTTGGCGGCGCCAACTGACAGAACAGCGTGACCTTCGGCTGCCAGGATAAAGATTCCAACGGCGGCGATTGTCACATCAAGACGAGGCTGTTCTTTTAATAAGAGAGGCCTCGAAAGCAGCCTTCGCAGACTGCGGCAGATGCAAGCGGAGGACTTACCTATTCACGCACTGTTGGATAGGCTGAAATAGCCGCCAGTTCTTCTCGTTCCCGAACTGTTCTTTCGAGATGAAGGTCGCCGGATTGGCGGAGTAGAGGCTTCTCTCCGGCTCCGTCAACACTCCGTCGATGTTCGCGTTCACGCATCGGCACCATTTTCGATCGTTTTCGGCGTTGTAGCGATCCAAGTAATTTCCCGCGACTGCCTTGTCGCGGTAACCCTGCTCGCATTTTGTAACGATCTCGCTGTCGGCAACAGCGCCCGCTCCTGCGGTTTCAACGCCTGCGGCGCCACCTCCTTTCGTCTTGACTCCCCGTGCGTTGAGCTTTGCACGAGTGTCGGCGAGATCCGCTTGCTTTTGGGTAATCTTCGAATTCGTGTCGGCCAACTCCGCCTTCGCAGCGGCCAGTTCCGCATCCACCGCGGATTGTCCGAGCTTAGCTTCCTGTTGTTTTAACCTAGCTACGATAGCCTGCCGTTCTTTCTGTTTCGCCTCGAGTTCAGCTTCCTTTTGGCGAAGCTTTTCTTGAAGTTGGCTGTCACTTCCTGTTTTCTTCGCTTCATCGGACGCGGAGGGAGACGCGGATTGCGCAGTCGTTGTGACCGGCGAGATCAACACAATCGACGCGAACAGGCAGGCAGTGATTGAACACTGTGCGAACTTCATAAATTTCTCGGTTGTTTGGCGAGATGATCTGAGCATGGATCAACTCTACACGCAAGAGATCTTGCTCAGCCCCGTCGAGTTCGAGCGATCGACTTTGGCTTAACCACGTGTCCGGAAAAAGCTGGGCAGGCCAACTGGCACCCAGGATTCCCTTTAACAAAGTTAAAAATCGATTCGTGATTTGTAGACGGATTTTTGCGCGCAACGCCAAGGCGTTACGCGCTTTCTGTATACCGACACCCGGGCATTAGGTGTGACAGAACATCACAGGACCCGCGCAGCCGGGGATCATTCAGTTGCGCAACCGATCAGCGCCTAAAACGATTTCTGTGATCGCTAACTCTTAGTCAGCAATTCGCTAACCGAATAGTCAGCTAGATGACTGTTCTTCTAAATGCGCGGTACCGCATCTATATCGAGTTCGCCGCCAACTCCATTCAATAGACCAATAACTTCATTCGAGAAATACAAGCCGACCGGTTCCTCACCTGGTTCGAACTCCAACACAACATGCGCAAGGATTCGAAGGCCGGCTTTTTCAGGGATTTGGTTGATAAACGAAGATATACCTTGCAGCAACTTACACAGATGCGCCCCAATGTTATCGGCATCACCTAACGATGAGGCAGAGACCCAGTAGTCCAAAGAAACATCCGCTAGCGGCGCGCCGCTATGTTTCCGACGTCGGACTTCACCGTTGTTTGCCACACTGAGGTGTGCCTGAAACTCTCGCGGATTGAACGTCGAGCCTTGTATCGAAATATATGTGCGTGCTCTCATAAATCTTCACTTCTTCCAGTTCGCGTGAGTACCGATGCTTGGACCAGGCTTACCGCATCCACCCGTAGCTTTGATGACGATCGATCCATCTTTACACGCGCAGATATCGAATCTTGAATTTGGTATCGCACCATAGTCAGTTTTAAATGCATGAGCATCAGTGATTCCAGCTTGTATAAGCTGCCAAGATGAAGCTTTAGAGCAATTACTTTCGTCCTCTTTGCAGACAGCGTCTGCCACCGCGGTTCCTGCAGCTGCTCCAAGTGCCGCGCCAAGTGCACCACTGGCTGGCCCAACTCCACCGCATCCGGCGGCCGCCCCTGCGGCGGTGCCTACAACGGGGACCAAACTTCCACCCACGCCGCCGGCAAGCCCACCCGCGACACACCCGCACGCATAACCAGCACCACCTCCGACGATTCCACCAGCGATTGTCAGCGCAGCACGACACATTTGGCCGTCAAGTCCCAATGGATCAGAAAAACTCAATGGATTACTCAATACGTACGCATACGTGTTTACTCCCCCACGAAGCCCAATTGGATCGGATTGAGTATAACGACCCACTGCTGAGTCATACCCATCTCGATAGTAGTTGTAATGCAGCCCCGTCTCCGAATCGTAGTACTGCCCCGGGAACCTCAAGTTGAAAGCAAACGTTCCCAACCCACTCGGATTCTGGTTCGCTGCCGTCGTGCCAAACGGATCTGAATGCCACGTCCATACAATCGCGTTGTCGCTAGGCCGCGTGATCTTTCGCGGCGTGTTGAGGTGGTCAGTATGGATGTAGAACACATCGACGCTGGCGCCGTTCGGCTTCAGTGAAGCAACCGGCGTATCTCCGAACCACACGATCTCCTGAACGAGTATTCCTGAGCCATCGTACTCACCGACCAAGTGCCCCGCTTCGTCGTAGACGAAATACGTCGTGCTCGCGAGATTGGATTTCTTGACGCGCTGACCCAGTGCGTTCTGTACATAGCTGGTCGTTGTCCCCGACTTCGTCGCAGAGATCATTCTTCCTGAATTGTCGTACGTGAACGTGGCACTGCCGTCGTTCGTCGTGTTACCTGCGTTGTCATACCCCCCACGAATGACACTTCAAGATCAGTCACTTATCCAAAGCCACTCCGTTCACCCTGAGATCACCATGGATGGTGTGAATGGTGGAATTTGCAGGAGCAAATCCATCCAGGAGATCGAAGGGATCTTAAGATCCAGGATCGTTTCGACTCACTCAACGCGAACGGAAAAGAAGGGAAAGCAGGCTATTTCATACGCCTAGATTTCGTGGGGAAACCTCAGCTCCCGGAACAGGGAGAGGGAAGGAAAGCGAGACCATCAGTATCTGATACCGGTGGATCCCAGTGCCATTTCGATGCCGCGCATAGCGTCGCTGCGAATTCACCGACTTCTTCGTACTTTGCCCGGAAGCCGGAAGTCGGTAGCCGTTCCTGCTATCTCGTTCGATATCCCGATGTAATCGGATAGCGCCAGTCACGGCCAAACGCGCGATTACTTATACGAATCCCCGGCGGTGCCTGCCGACGCTTGTACTCGTTGCGCTTCACCATATCGAGAATCCGGCCGACGATGGCGCGATCGAAGCCGCGCGCACTGATCTCTTCGACCGATAGGTCGGATTCGATGAAGAGTTCGAGAATGGGATCGAGCACTTCGTATGGCGGCAGCGAGTCGGTGTCTTTTTGATTGTCACGCAGCTCTGCTGTCGGTGGACGATCGATCACTTTTTTCGGGATAGCCGGTGAGATCGAGTTTCGATAATTGCACAAGCGATAGACCATCACCTTGCTGCAATCTTTGATCGGCGCGAAGCCGCCCGCCATGTCGCCGTACAACGTTGCGTAGCCGACCGACATTTCGCTCTTGTTGCCCGTGGTGAGCACCATGCTGCCCGTCTTGTTCGAAATCGCCATCAGCAACATGCCGCGGCAGCGCGCTTGAATGTTTTCTTCGGCGGCGTCCGGCGTGCGGCCCTCGAACACTTCTTTGAGCGCCTCTTGCGTCGCCGCAAACATGCCCTCGATGGGAATGACGTCGTAGCGTACGTTGAGCATGTTCGCTTGCGCGGCTGCTTCGTCCTGACTCAGTTCCGATGTGTAGCGCGACGGCATCATGACGACGCGAACACGATCGGCGCCGAGTGCATCGACAGCGATGGCCAGTGTCAACGCCGAGTCGATGCCGCCCGACAATCCGATCACGACGCCCGGAAATTTGTGCTTCTCGACATAGTCGTGCACGCCCATCACCAACGCACCGTAAACGCTGGCCGCATCCGATGTCAGCGGCTCGATGTGTGCGGGCACAGGCACGACCGTGTCCCCTTCCAGATTCACCTCGACGGCGAACAAGCTTTCCTTGAACGGCGGCATGCGTTGCACGACTTCGCCTTGAGCGTTCATCACGAACGAGCCGCCATCGAACACCAATTCGTCTTGACCGCCGAGCAGGTTCAAGTACACGACGGGCAGGCGCGTATCGCGAATGCGCTCTCGCACGATGCTTTCGCGGCGTTGTTGATAGTGAAGCGAATAAGGTGAGCCATTGATGACAACGATCAGTTGGGCGCCCGCCTCTTTCGCCGCGCGCGCCGGCGTTGGCTCCCAAATGTCTTCGCAGACGAGGATCGCTGTGCGAATGCCTTTCAAATCGACAATGGTGCTCTCGACCCCCGGCTTGAAATAGCGCTTCTCGTCGAAGACTTTGTAGTTGGGCAATTCACGCTTGCGATGATTGGCGGTGATGATGCCGCCGCGCACAAAGGCGGCCGAGTTATAGATCGAGTTGCCCGCGTACTCGGGATAGCCAACGACTGCGTCGATGCCCCGCACCTCGGCACAAACGCGAGCAAGCCCCGCAGCTACTTGCTTGCGCAGTCCGGCATGGAACAACAAATCTTCGGGTGGATACCCGGATAAGGTCAGCTCCGGGAATAAAACAACGTCAGCGTGCAACTCATCGCGAGCACGTTGGCTTACGTCGATCACTCGCTGCGTGTTACCGGCGACATCGCCGACAGTCAGATTGATCTGAGCGAGCGCAAAACGCAGCGTGGGCGTGGGTTTAGAGATCGGAGTGGACATGCTGCATCTTAACCTCTCTCGCCAAATTCAGCGGGAAAGGGATTATCAGGACTTACCGCGATTCGGTCTCCATGCGCCCTCACCCGCCGCTATCGCGTCGACCTCTCCCGGAACCTGAGGTTTCCCCACTAATGACAGTTCAAGATCAGTCACTTATCTAAAGCCACTCCGTTCACCCTGAGATCACCATGGATGGTGTGAATGGTGGCCGGTAACTGCTCCTGCATGACCGCCATTCGGTACATCCATGTACCTCGAATTTGCAGGCCGGCGATTGTTCCCGACAACGCCGCCATTCACGACATCCATGTCGATCGAGCAAATCCATCCAGGAGATCGAAGGGATCCAAAAGAAGAAGATCGTTTCGATCCTTCGATCTCCTCAGGACAGGCCGCACTCAACGCGAACGGAAAAGACAGGAAAAGCAGGCCGTTTCATACGTTCTAGATTCGTGGGGAACCATCAGCTCCCGCAACCGGTAGAGGTTTGGTTCCTCGGACCCTCTCCCGGTTACGGGAGAGGGCGGGGTGAGGGCGCAGTTTCTTGAGAGCGTGTGTCTGGAGACCTTGTCGATAACGCTCTTCATGTCCGTCGAACGGCACTCGATCCCGGCGTATGCGGGGTAGCGAAAGCTCTGAGCGATTACTTCTTTGCCTTGGCCTTCGCCTTCTTCTTCGCCGGGGCTTTCTTTGCGGCAGGCGCTTTCTTAACCTTAGCCGGCTTCTTCACAGATTTCTTAGCAGTTTTCGGCGCGGCCTTCGACTTCGGCACGCTGACGGTCTTTTTCGATTTACGCTTCGCCATCAGTTTGGCAATCGCGGTGCCTAAGTCGGCAGGCGAACGCACCGTCTTCACACCGGCCGCTTCCAGCGCCTCGAACTTGCTTTCGGCCGTGCCTTTGCCGCCCGACACAATTGCGCCCGCATGGCCCATGCGCTTGCCCGGAGGCGCCGTGACGCCTGCGATGTAAGCGACCACCGGCTTGTCGACATTCTTGCGAATGAACTCAGCGCCCGCTTCTTCGTCGGTGCCGCCGATTTCGCCGACCATGATGATGCCTTCGGTCTGCGGATCGTTTTGGAAGAGCTCGAGCACCTCGATAAAGTTCAGGCCGCGCACGGGATCGCCGCCGATGCCGACGCAGGTACTTTGACCCAACCCAACATTCGTTGTTTGGAACACGGCTTCGTACGTCAACGTGCCGGAGCGCGACACGATGCCGATCTTGCCCTTCTTATGAATGAAGCCCGGCATGATGCCGATCTTGCACTCGCCCGGCGTGATGATGCCGGGGCAGTTCGGACCGATGAGCAAGCTGCCGTAGCCAGGGAGCGCTGCCTTCACACGCACCATGTCGTTCACCGGAATGCCTTCGGTGATGCACACGATCAACTCTGCACCTGCATCGGCCGCTTCAAGGATCGCGTCGGCGGCAAACGGCGCCGGCACATAGATCATGCTGACGGTCGCGCCCGTCTTCTTGATGGCATCGCGTGCGGTGTCGAACACCGGCAAGCCGAGATGTTTTTCGCCGCCGCGACCCGGCGTCACGCCGCCTACGAGTTTCGTCCCGTAGGCAATGCACTGTTCCGAGTGGAACGTGCCTTGTTTGCCAGTGAAGCCTTGGCAGATAACCTTTGTATTCTTGTTGACGAGAATGGACATAATTTTTGCTCGAGAATGCTTGCTGGATGTGGGTTACTTGGCGGAGGCGACGACTTTCTTCGCCGCGTCGGTGAGGTCTTTTGCCGCGATGACCGCGAGACCGCTCTCGCCCAGTAGCTTGCGACCCTGCTCCGCGTTCGTGCCTTCGATGCGCACGATGACGGGTACCTTGACGCCCACGTCCTTCACAGCAGCGATAATGCCTTCGGCAATCATGTCGCAGCGGACGATTCCGCCGAAGATGTTCACGAGAATCGCTTTCACCTTCGGGTTGGAAAGAATCAGATTAAACGCCGTGGCCACGCGTTCCTTGGTGGCGCCGCCGCCGACGTCTAGGAAGTTCGCGGGCGAACCACCGTGCAATTGGATGACGTCCATCGTTGCCATCGCGAGACCGGCGCCATTCACCATGCAGGCGATGTTGCCGTCGAGCGAGACGTAGTTGAGTTCGTGCTGGGCAGCGACGCGCTCCATTTCATCTTCCTGCTTATCGTCGCGCCAAGCGGCGATGTCCTTTTGACGGAACAGCGCGTTGTCTTCGATGTTGATCTTGGCATCGAGTGCGACCAGCTTGCCATCGGTGACGATCAGTGGATTCACTTCCACGAGCGAGCAATCGCATTCGAGGTAAAGCTTGTACAGCGCTTGTGCGATCTGTGTGAATTGTTCGATCTGCTTGCCCTTCAGCCCCAACCCGAAACCGAGCACGCGGCATTGCGAAGGTTGCAGTCCAGCGGCGGGATTCACATCCACGCGAATCAACTTCTCGGGCGTATGCTCGGCGACTTCCTCGATGTCCATGCCACCAGCAGCCGACACGATGAATGCCACATGGCCCTTATCGCGATTGAGCACTAAGCTCACGTACAGTTCGCGTTCGATCTTCGAGCCCTGTTCGACGAACACCTTGTCAATCGGCAACCCTTCTGGGCCCGTTTGGTGGGTGTGCAGGCGTTGACCGAGCATCTTCACGGCAGCCTCGCTGGCTGCTTCCGGCGTATCAACCAATTTCACGCCGCCTGCTTTGCCGCGACCGCCCGCATGCACTTGGGCCTTGACCACCCACTTGGCGCCACCCAACTTCCGCGCGGCGTCCGCTGCTTCCGGACCGCTGCTTGCTACCAGACCCGATGGCACCGGAATGCCGTAGCGTGCAAAAAGCTGTTTGGATTGATACTCGTGGAGGTTCATCGGGGTCTCGCTTGGTCGCCGCTTTGCTGTCTGCCGGCGCGGTGATTTTTGGGGCGCGTATTCTGCTTGATGCGTGCGTAGATGCAAAGCGCGTGATACTTTCTAATCGGTAAAGCGCGCCAAAATGAAGCAATCTAACGCCGCCAGTCCCACGTCCGACGAAACGTCCACCAGCTCGACCGACCTAGCCTCCGTCGATCTGGCTTGGCGCATCTTGAGTCTCGTCAACCTCTTCAGATTGCTGGTGCCTTTGGTCCTGGGAGCATTGTTCGCGCTGATGAGCCCTCGGCCCGTCGGCCAGCTGTCCCCGGCGCTGTTTGCCGCCACCGCAGCGGCCTACTTCCTGTTCGCCGTCGCCGCCATCTCGAGCATCCGCAGGACGTGGCCCACCCTCGACATCCAGGCTGTGGTGCATGTCGCGGTAGACATCCTCGCCATTGCCCTCATGACTTTCGCCAGTAGCAGCGCCGGCAATGGGTTCGCCGCGCTGTTGGTCCTACCGGTTGGTGCTTGCGCGCTAATCGTCCCGCCGCGGATCGCTCGGCTGATGGCGGCCATCGCGGCCATCGCATTACTAGTAGGCCAAGGCATCGCCTTCTTCGTCGGCAACAGCGACTTGAGCGATATCACTTCCGCAGGCTTGGTCGGCGCGTTGATATTTGCCGTCACGGTCGGTGTCGCACCGCTCGCAAAGCGATTGCGTGAAAGCGAAGCACTCATCCGGCAGCGCGACTTCGACATCGCCAATCTTGCGGAACTCAACGAGTTCATCGTGCAGCATCTGCGCGAGAGTATTTTGGTCGTGGACGAAGACGATCGCATCCGACTCA
>Ga0193752_1001278_pt1 | contig 21238 bp, 15 predicted proteins | sample H1c1metaG_FD_144924 | JGI IMG/M metagenome (GOLD analysis project Ga0193752, IMG submission 144924) | Soil microbial communities from a riparian zone of the East river system, Colorado, United States - H1c1 | ecosystem: Environmental > Terrestrial > Soil > Riparian zone | place: USA: East River...
CGCGAGAGCACCTTGCTGGCCGCGACGATTGAAGCCGACAACGTAGCTGCAGCATCGGATGTGGTCACGACCGGTACACCGAGGCGGCGCAGCGCCGCGTAGGCCTCGGCCGCGGTCATTGCAGCAGCTCGAGCTGGGCGACCACTGCGTCCTGCATCGCATCCCACGCTGCACGATCGCCGTAGAGATCGAGCTGCTGCGGATCCAAGTAGGCGACGACCTTGGAGCGATACGCATCGAACGAGATGCTCATGGCTCGCTCGATCGCCTCGGGCAGCCACTTCTTTTGTGCAGCGCTCAGCTTTAGCGCCCGCGCTTCGGGGCGAGAGAGGAGCAAGCTGAGATCGAATACATCACGAGCCTGCGGCTCCGCGCGCCCTGCGAGCGCATGGATCTTCTGAGCGATCGCGGCGGCCGTGCCGTAGTGACTGGCGAGCGTTGGAGTAAGCCCGTACGCACGCGTAATCTCGAGACCGACGCTCTCGAACAGCGCGCCCGAAATTGCATCACGGCGTGAAAACTCGATCTTGGTGCGCAGCGGGAGCTCGCTCCCGACGACCCGCAACCCGACTTTCCAACGCTGCGTCGTATCCGTCTGTTTGGGCGCAGAGACTTCGATGACCTCGATGCCCTTGGCCTTGAGCGGAGCGGTCACGAGCGGCGACGCCAGCAGTCGGTCGACCTTGTTGGCTAGCGTGCCTTTGGCCATGACGGCCACGTCGAAGTCGATGTCCTCGGAGTACCGCACGCTGCCGAAGTAGAACCGGAGATTGCAGCCGCCCTTGAGCGCGATCAGCGCCTTGTCATCGCCCTTGGCGACGAGCGCTCGAAGGAATGTGAGGTGAAACACCTCGACGTTCTGTCGCGAGGAAAGAACCACGATTATGAATACGATATGTTGCCCTATATGTCAAAATTCCGTATTCATAATTGCGGATCGTGGCGACCTTTCTCACGCGCTTTGCTTGCGCGGTCGCGATTGAGGCTTACGGTGCGGGCTCCAGCTTCGACCGATGACCATTTGCGCTTCACAGCGCGGATGGACAGGCGTCGTTTTGAGGTAGCCATTTCGCGGTTCACGCGGATGCGGCTCGCCTTACACCCCTTCAAAGGACACCCGCATGGAAACCCGTGAGCTCTACAAACAGAAGTACGAAGCGCAGATGCACAAGTGGAGCGCTAAGCTCCAGGGCCTGCAGGCCGAGACCGAATTGATGACGGCCCAAGCCAAGCTTGACGTGAAGCCCCACGTCGACGCGCTCCAGGCGAAATTCGATGCCGCGACAGCCAAGCTCGGCGAGATCGCGACAGTCACCGACGAGAAGTGGGACGGCCTGGCTAAGGAAGTCGACGGTGCTTGGACCGATCTCAAGGCCGCAGCCGGCGGCGCGTACGACGCGATGAAGCGCCACAAGGCCACGAAGGAAGGCTGACGCTCGTTCGCCCGCCAGGGCGAATGAGCGCGTGCGTCATCTGCGGCGCTCGCTTATCGTCTGGCTGATGCGGGACTCGACCGTCGATAGCGACGCGGAGCACGGCGACCGTCCGGACGGTCTACCGGTGCCCGGGTTATTCGTGCTGCTCGAGTCTGGGCAACCTGCAGCGATCCCGTTGCCGCTACCGCCTCAAGGCCTAGAGCTCGGGCGCGGCGTGCCGGCCGGGCGCTTCGAGGACGACGATCAGGTCTCGCGCGCCCACGCGAAGATCGCGCTCGAGCCCAAGGGCGTTCGGGTCACCGACCTCGGCAGTCGCAACGGCACCTTCGTTGATGGCGCTCGGCTCAGCGCACCGGTGCTGCGTGAGCCGCCATTTCTGTTGCGGATCGGGCGTAGCCTGCTCTGGGCCGTGCCCGACGTGCGCCCGTTTGCGTTAGCCGAGCGGGGCCGCCGGCGCGACGAAGACCCGGTGCTGGGTGGGCTGATGAGCCGTGCGTTCGGCGAGATCGCGCTGGCAGCGAAGGCGGGCGATACGTTGTTGATCACCGGCGAGAGCGGCGCGGGCAAGGAGCTCGCGGCGCGCGCGTTTCACGCTGCAGGTCGCAGCAACGACGCGCCGTTCGTCGCTGTCAACTGCGCGGCGATTCCGGAGGGCCTGGCGGAGCGGTTGTTGTTCGGTGCTAAGCGCGGCGCGTACTCGGGTGCGGTCGACGCCGACGGTTACGTGCAGCAAGCGCACGGTGGCACGCTGTTCCTCGACGAGATCGCGGAGCTCGATGCGCAGGTGCAAGCGAAGCTGTTGCGCGTGCTCGAGAGCCGGCAGGTGGTCGCGCTCGGTGGGACCAAGCCGCAGACGGTCGAGATCCGGATCTGCGCGGCGAGCCACAAGCGGCTGCGCGATCAGGTCGCGGCGGGCAGCTTCCGCGCCGATTTGTACTACCGCATCGGGCGTCCCGAGGTCGCGATCGCTCCGCTGCGCGAGCGGATCGATGAGATCCCGTGGCTCGCACAGCGCGCTCTTCGTCAGGTCTCGCACGAGCTGGTCGCGTCGGCGGGCTTGATCGAGCGCTGCGCGCTCTTGCCGTGGCCCGGCAACGTGCGCGAGCTGCTGCGTGAGCTGCGAAGCGCTGCGGTCGCCGCCGATGCGCAAGGCAGCACCGTCGTACAGGCGGAGCATCTCTCGGCCGACGCGGGCATCGCGCTCGCGATCGAGTCCACGGCCGAGCCGGTGCGTGAACGAGATATCGACGATGCCGCGATCGAGCGCGCGCTCAGCGAGCACGACGGCAACGTCACCGCCGCCGCGCGCGCGCTCGGGATGCATCGCAACCAGCTCCGCCGTCGCCTCGATAAACGCTGAGCGCTACAAAGTCGCAGGACGAAGGCTCGCGCGCGTCGCTTCGTCGCCGCGCACGACCTCGACGGCGATCGCGCCGGAGCGGTCGCGCGAGATCGGCTTGATCGGATTGACCTGGTCGGGCAGATGGCCGTCGCCGACGCACGCACCCTGCGCGGTTGGCTCCGAATCAGGATCGTCTTGCGTCACGATCAGGCCGACCGTTCCACAGTCGGCGCGCGCTTCGTACAGGCCGGCGAGCGTGCCGTCGCGCACCCGCTCGGCACGGACCTCAGCGCGCTCATCATGGGCGATCAGCTCGGCCTCGAGCACGCCATCGACGAGCGAGCCCGTGAGCTCCAGCTCCAGCTCGTCCGAGCTGAAGCGGAAGTCGCCGTTGGGCTCGAGCTCCGCCCGCACCCAGTGCGTGGCCGACGCGTAGCTGCTCGGTCCGCCGCACAGGAACACGCGCAGCCGAGCGTCATCGGCCAGCACGCCCACGCGCACGTCGCTGTCCTCGACCTCGCCGACCAGCACCTCGTGCGTGGGTCCTGCGTCGAGCCCCGCGAGCCCCGCTCCGCTCGAGTCCACCTCGGTGTCGCAGCCGACGGCGGCGACGAGCGCGAGCACGGCCCCGATCAGTGAGAAAATCTGCGCCATGGAATTGTCGCCTCCTTTAGCACGGCCCAAGCGCCGTTTCGCGCGCGCGTCCCATAGCGCCACGGTGGTGGTAAAGACCGCCGCTGGGTCGTAGCGTTGCCCGCGTCGTGACCACGCGAGCAGGTGAGCTCCTCGACGGGCGCTTTCGGATCGAGACCCAGGCCGGTGAAGGCGCGATGGGCGTGGTCCTGCGTGCGCTGGATCTCACGACGGGCGAGCCGGTCGCGGTCAAGATCATGCGGCTCGATCGCGCGCACACCGAGCGCTTCGCGCGCGAGGCCGAAGCGCTCGCTCGCGTGCGTAGCGCCGGCGTCGTGCACCACGTACATCACGGCGTCGATCACGACGGCCGGCCGTACCTCGCGATGCAGTGGATCGACGGCCCGAGCCTCGATCAGCGGCTCGAGCAGGGTGGCCTGCAAGCGTTCGACGCGTTGCGCTTGGGCGAGCGCCTGGCGCGCGCGCTGCACGAGGTGCACGCCGTGGGGATCGTTCATCGCGACCTCAAGCCGAGCAACATCATGCTCGCGGGCGGTGCGCTCAGCGAAGCGCGGATCATGGACTTCGGCATCGCCAAGTTGGGTGGTGAACGAGCCGCGCTCACCACCGCGAGCGGTCAGCTCGGGACGCCGCGCTACATGGCGCCGGAGCAGATCCGCGATCCGGCTGGGGTCGATGGGCGCGCGGACGTGTTCGCGCTCGGTTGCGTGCTGTTCGAGTGCCTGACCGGGGTGCCGGCGTTCGGCGCCGAGGATCCGATCGCGGTAATCGCGCAGATCTTGTTTCAACCCGCACCGGAGCCGAGCGCGCTGTCGCCCGGCCTGCCAGACGCGATCGATCGCTTGTTCGAGACGCTGCTTGCACGCGACCGGAGCGCGCGGCCCAGTGCGCTCGAGCTGGCGGAGGCGCTCGCGCGCTTGGTGCAACCTCCACTCGCGCAGGCGCTCTCCGCTACGCCGCCGCCGGTCGCGCGCGCGCTGCGCGTAACCAACGATGCAGCGCGCTCGAGCGCCACGGTGGCTGCGAGCGAGCCACCGCTGCGTTTGTCGAGCGAGCGGCTGTCCGCGCCGGAGCTTGAAGCGCTGCCCTACGCGGATGGCATGCAGGATCCACTGATCGGTCGCGAGCGCGAGCAGGCGGTGGCGCAAGCGCAGCTCGCCGAGCGCGTACCCGTCGCGCTGTGGGGCAGTGCCGGCGTTGGCAAGACGCGGCTCGCGCTCGAGCTGCTGCGCAACGCACCCGAGCGGTGGGCGCGGCTGTTCGTCGATCTGTCGTTCGCCACCAGCACTGAGGACGCGGTGCGCAGCGTAGCCGAGAGCGCGGGGCTCACCCTGCCGCCGACCGAGCGGCCGGAGCTGGTGATGAGCGCGCTGCTCGGCAAGCTCGGCCGCGTGTTGCTCGTGCTCGACCGCGTCGAGTCGCTCGCTGGGTCGATCGAGCCGCTGATGCGATTGTTTAGGGATCACGGACCTCGCCTGCAGTTGATCGTGACTTCGCGGCTTCGGCTGCGGCTGCCCTCGGCGATCGAGCTGTCGGGGCTGTCCAGTGAGCCAGTGAGCGGCGCTTTGTCGCCCGCAGCGAGCCTGCTCCACGCGCGCGCGCGCGACGCCTTGCGCGGCTTGCCTGCCAGTGAGCAGCTCGCGCCGGAGAGCGCCGCGGCGTTGGAGCGCGTCGCGGCAGCGCTCGAAGGCAACCCGCTCGCGATCGAGCTCGCGGCCAGCCGCGCTGCGGTGCTCGGCCTCGACGGCTTGCTCGCGCGCGTGTCGCGCCCGATGACCATGCTCTCGGAGCTGCCCGGCGATCCGATCCGCGACGCTCTCGAGTGGTCGTTCGGCGAGCTCGAACCGCACGCGCACGCCGCGCTCTTGCAGTGCGCGCAGTTTCGCGGCGGCTTCGAGCTGCGCGCGGCCGAAGCGGTCGTCGCGCTCGCTCCTGACGCACCGCCGCTCGCTACGCTGCTCCAGCGCTTGCGCGAGCACTCGCTGCTGCAGACGCGTGCAAGCGGCGTCGATGGGCGGGCACGGCTCGCCTTGCCGTCGACGGTGCGCGAGCTCGCGCTCGAGCGTAGCGCCATGCAAGCCGAGCACGACCCGCTGCTCGCGAGCGCGCCGGCGCGTCACACGCGCTATTTCGCTGGGTTGGCGTCCGAGCTGCGCGCGCAGCTCGCGCTCGAGAAGCACAACGCCCAGGCCGCGCTGCGCTATGCGCTTCACGGACCTGCCGTAGATCTGCCCGCTGCGTTTGCGCTGCTGCGCGTGCTCGAGCCGGTGTTGCTCGCGCGCGGCCCGGCCGGCGAGCTTGCCGCGCTGCTCGACCGCGCGCTCGAGCTGGCAGGTGATGGGCCCGAGCTGCAGGCCGCACAGCTCGGCGCGCGCCAGCTCCGCGCTCGGTTGCTCGTGCCGGCAGGAAAGCTCGAGCGAGCGGTCTTCGAGCTGCGCGCGGTGATCGAAGGGGCTCGCGCGCTCGGCGCGGTGCCGCTGGAAGCGAGCGCACGGCTCGACCTCGGTGTCGCCCACCACTTCGCGCGTGACCTCGACCTCGCACGCGAGTGCTACGAAGGCGCGCTCGCGCTGCTCGCTCAAGGCGACGACGCGGTCAGCGAAGCGCGCTGCATCGGCAACCTCGCGGCGATCGCTCACGACCGCGCCGAGCTGCAGCCGGCGCTCGCGGACTACCGCCGAGCGATCGCGCTCTTGCAAGAGGCGAGCGAGCCGCGGCTGCTCGCGAACTTTTGGGGCAACCGTGCGCTGTGCGAGCACGAGCTCGAGCAGAACGCGCTCGCGGCCGAGTCGTATCAGCGCGCGCTCGCGCTGCTCGAGCCGCTCGGCGATGCGCGCCTGCTCGGGATCGTGCTCTCGAATTACGGCACGCTGGTGTTGGAGCAAGACGGGCCGGCGGCCGCTCTGCCGCTGCAACAGCGAGCGTGCGCGCTGCTGGAAGGCGCGGGCGATCCGCGCTCGGATGCGCTGGCACGTGGTCGGCGGGCGGTAGCACATGCACAGCTCGATCAGAGTGAAGAAGCGGAGCGCGACTGCGCGTACGCCGAGCGCGCGCTGCGTCGCGACCCGATCGGCGTCGCGGTGATCGCGCTCTTTCGAGGCTTCATCGAGCTCGCCCACGCGCGGCGAGCGCTGCGCGAGGGCTCGAATGTGCTCGCTGCAGCCGAGCATGCTGCGGCCGCACAACGGCTCGAACGCGCGACAGCCGGAGATCATTGTGACGATCTCCGGCTGTACGCGCGCTTGCTTCATGCGGCGATTACGGCGCAGCGGTGAACGAGGTGGGGCAGAGCTGACCGCCCGCCGCGCCCGGGTCCGGAATCGCGGGCGCCTCGGTGCCTTCGTCGATCGACAACAAGAACTGCACCAGCTGATCGACTTGGCGCTGCACGACCGCCGGATCCGTCTCGGCCAAGAAGTTCGGCGCGAGCGAGCGGTGGTGGGTCTCGAACGTGCTCGCGAGCAGCGCTTCCAGCGTGCGCGCGTTACCGGCGTGCAAGTACGGCGCGCCGGTGGCGAGGCCGAGCAGCGAGGGCGGGTTGAAGCCGGCGCCTTCACCTTGCGGGTTGCCGTCGCCTTGCGCGAGCGTGGTCATGTCCACGCGCAGCTCGGCGATGCCGACGTCCGGCTCGGCGACGTTGAACGTGCCGACAGGCCGCACCGCACACAGGATTTGGTCGAACGCAGCCGCGTTGCCACCGGCAAAGCGCAGCGTTTGATTCGCGGGCACCTTCGCGGGCAAGAGCGCGCTCGGAAAGCCTGCCGGAATCGTGAACGGTGTGGTGAACAGCTGCGCATTGGTCTGGGTGCTCGGCTCGTAGAACAAGGTCGAGACCGTCCACTTCGCGCCGCTGTGGCAGCCGGCGCACGCGCCGTACTCGGTGAACAGCTCACGACCCTTCTCGACCGCATAGGCGTCGAGGCCGACCGGAGCGCGCGGCGAGCGCAGCGTTTGCATGTAGCGCTTGATCTGCTGCCAGTCGCGCAGCTGCGGCGCCGGGTCGAGGCCGAGCGGATTGCTCGGGTCGCTCGCTTGCGCAGCCGAGCCGCTCAGGCCGGCGTGGCCCAAGCCCGCGATGTCGATTCGATCGCCGGTCGCCGGCGGCGTGCTCAGCGCCGAGACGATCGCGCCGACGCCACCCGAGACGCCGCGCGTGTTCAGCTCGAAGTCGTCGACCTCGTCGAAGATCGCGGTCCAGTTGAAGATGCGCTGATCGCTGTGATCGTTCGACGCGAAGCTGCCGTCGAGGCTGATCGACTGGCGCGGGCCGCGCGCGAAGTACCAGGTGACGTTGTCGGTCAAGCCGTCGCCGTGGCACGACTGGCACCCGCCCCAGCCCTGGCCGCGCAGCGACCAGCGCGCGAGGCCGGTGTTGAAGAAGCGCTTGCCTTGCAAGATGTCGTCCTCGTCCGAGCCGGCCATCGGTAGCGTGCTGGTCTGCGCCAACACCGGGGTCATTGCGTTGAGCGCGACGCTCTGCGTGTTGAAGTCGATCAAGCTCGCGTTACGCGTGACCTCGTTCGCGACCAGCGCGCGCTTCTTATTGAGATTACCGATCGCCATGCCGATCGGGCTCTTGCCGGTGGGCGAGAGGTTGATGAACAGTTGCGTAGACGAGCCGACCGCGTGCACGCGCCCGGTGTCCGCATCCAGCTCGACGCGGAACGCCGCGTCGCTACCGGATGCACTCAAGTACGCCACCGCCGTACCCGGCACGAACGCGATATCGTTCGCGAACAATGGAAAGCGCTGCGCGCCCACCGCGGTGCCGTTCGTCTTGTACAGCGCGGCGAAGCTCGCGTTCAGGTTGGTCGCGCTGTCCGGCACCTCATAGCCAGTACGCGTATCGATCACCGACAACAGCGGCGCGGTCGTGGTCTTGACGCTCGCGACGTCGACGCACACCGCGCTCGGCGCGCCTGCAAACGGCAACGCGCAGACCGGCTCGACCAGGCTCAGCGGGCTGCAATCCTCGACCACGGTGCACGCCTTGGTCGTGACCTTCGCGCCGAGCGGGCCTTCGGGCGACGCGCACACCGACACGACGTATGCGAACGGTCCGTTCAGCGCGATCGATTGCAGCTGGTTGGGATAGCAGCCGGCGGCTTGGCCCTTGTCGTCCTTGAAGCCGATGTCGTCCAGCGCGCCAAGCTTGATCGTTTTTACCGAAGCATCGCTGAGCGTAACGCTGTAGACCAAGCCGACCTTGCGGGTGTCGGCGTTGCTGCCGTCGGCCAGCTCGGGATCGACCTGTTGGCCGAAGAACTCGGCGACGTACAAGCTCTCATCGCTGTCGTCGCCATCGAGATCGTTGCTGACCACGAGCGAGCGCGGATGCGCGAGCGCAGGCCGCGGTGTGACCGCGCCGATGAGCCCGGTATCGACCAGCGCCGCGTTGAGGTCGAAGCTACGCAGCACCTTCATCTTTGCGGTGTCGATCTCGTCGACCGTGCCCTCGTTCCAGTTCGCCACGTATGCGTACGCGCCGGTCGGGCTGAGCGCGACCGCGGTCGGCTCCGAGCCCACCGCGACCGAGCCTGTGAGCTCGGGCATGCCTTTCAAACCGCCGATGCGCACGAGCTTTTGGTCTCTGCGCAGCACCACGTAGGCGTACTCGACCGCGGGATCGATCGCGACCTGCCACGGCTCCGAGCCTTCGCCGACCGCCAGCTCGGCGACCAGCGTCAGGCTCGGCTCTTCACCGCCCAGCTTGAGCACGCTCACCGAGCCTTGATCGCGATTGACCACCACGGCGACCGAGTCGTCCTGCGCGATCGCCACCGCCGCACCGCGACCGGGAAGCGTGGAGAGCGTCACCTCGTGCTCATCGGGCGGCGGCGGCTCGGCGCCCGCGTCGTCGTCATACTCGCCGTCGCCGTCGCCGTCGCCGTCGCCCATCGCCGGCTCACCGGCGTCGGGGCGCGGCTCGTATTCATCCGGGTAGTAGTCGTCGTCGGACGCCGCGTCCGGAGCCTCCTTCTCCGGCTCGCACGCGATCAAGGCGCAACAGGCCAGCGCGCAGGCAATCAAGGTCCGTGGGATCTGCAGTCGCAACGCGGAGCGCGCGCTCGCGGCAGCAGGCGAATAGGTAAACGGTTCGTCCATCGTGCCGCCCACCTGAGCAACGTGCGTGCCCGTGCGTTTTGCGGCGCAATTGAGGGAATAACGCCCGCGGATCCTCGCGGACGGGCAGGCTTGTGCCGGGCACGTGCCCGGCACAAGGCCGCCAACGACGACCGCTTAGAGCGCTTGTTCGTAGACCGCGACGATCTCCGCCGGACCACGCGGCGCGCGCGGGTTCGTCATCGTGGCGCCGTCCTTCATCGCGAGCTCGGCGCACGCGGCGAAGTGACCCTTCTCCACGCCGACTTCCGACAAGCGCTGCGGGTGCCCGATCCGCTTCAGCAGATCGCCGACGGCCTGCGCGGCGCGCTGCGCGAGCTCGAGGTTGGTGCCTTCGCCTGGCACGCCGAGCGCGCGCGCGACGAGCGCGAGCTTGTCGGCCGAGGTCTCGGCGTTCCAGCGCATCACGTGCGGCAGGATGATGCCGTTCGCGGTGCCGTGCGGCACGCGATGGCGCGCGCCGAGCGCGTGCGACATGCCGTGCACGAGGCCGACGCCCGCGACCGAGAACGCCCAGCCGGCCATCGTCGAGGCGAGCTGCATCTGCACGCGCGCTTCGAGATCTTCGGGCTTCTCGACGACCACCGGCAAGTACTGCGCGATCATGCGCACGGCCTGCAACGCGAGGCCTTCGCTGATCGGGTTTGGCGAGCGGCTCACGACCGCTTCGATCGCGTGCGTCAGCGCATCCATGCCGGTCGACGCGGTGAGGCCGCGCGGCAGGCCGGTGGTGAGCATCGGGTCGAGGATCGCGGCGCTCGGGATCAGCTTGTCGTCGAGCACGTAGACTTTACGGCCCGCTTCCAAGTTGTGGATCACCGCGGTGTTGGTGACCTCACTGCCGGTGCCGGCCGTGGTCGGGATCACCACGTGCGGCACGGGCTTGCCGCGCAGCATGTGCACGCCGACGTGATCGATGATCTTGCCGCCCGCGCCGAGGCACACCGCGACGGCTTTCGCCGTATCGATCACGCTGCCGCCGCCCACGCTGACGATGCCGTCGACGCCCGCCTCACGGCCGAGCAACGTCGCAGCATCGACCGTCGCGAAGCTCGAGTCTTGCGGCACGTCGGTGAACGTGGCGCACAGCATCGAGCCGAGCGCGCCCTTGACGATGCTTAGCAAGCCCGCCTTTTCCACGCCTGGGTCGCTGATCAACAACACGCGCTTGACGCCCAGTTGCGCAGCTTGATCCGCTGCGCCTGCCGCGCGGCCGGGGCCGATCACCAGCTTGGTCGGGCCGGCCCACGAGAAGCCGGTCGTGCGCGGGTAGCTCACCAGCAAACGATTGGCGGCGCGCAGCGCGGGGTGGCCTTCGGAGCCAACGTGCACGTGCTTGACCTCGGTGTACTCCTCGAGGCCCCACATCCCGAGCTCGCGGCCGACGCCGCTCTGCTTGTAGCCGCCGAACGGCGCGAGGTCGCTGAACACGTGGTAGTCGTTGATCCACATCGTGCCGGTGCGGATCTGCGCCGCGACGCGCTCAGCGCGCGCGATGTCGCGCGACCACACGCCACCGGCGAGGCCGTACGGTGAATCGTTGGCGATCGCGATCGCCTCGTCTTCACTCTTGTAGCGAATCACGCTCAGCACCGGCCCGAAGATCTCTTCCTGCGCGATCCGCGAGCCGTTCTTGACGTCGCCGAAGATGGTCGGCGCGTAGTAGCAGCCGTCCTTGAAGCCTTGCACCTCGACTTGGTGGCCGCCGGTGACCAGCGTCGCGCCTTCATCACGACCGATGCGCACGTAGTTGGCCACGCTCGCGAGCTGCTTCTTGCTCACCAGTGGGCCCATCTTGGTCTTCGGGTCGAGTTGGTAGCCGACCTTGATCTGCTCGATGCGCGCCTTCAGCTTGGCGACGAAGCCGTCGTAGAGCGCGTCGGGCAAGAGCAAGCGCGTGCCTGATTCGCAGACTTGGCCCGAGTGCAAGAACGAGCCGAGGATCGCGCCGTCGACTGCGGACTCTAGATCAGCATCGGGCAGCACGATGTTCGCGGACTTGCCGCCGAGCTCGAGCGTCACCTTCTTCACGGTCTTGCTGGCCATCGCCATGATCTGGCCGCCGACTTCGGTCGAGCCGGTGAACGCGATCTTGTCGACCTTCGGATGCGTGCACAGCACGTTGCCGAGCTCGCCGCCGGGGCCGGCGATGATGTTGATCACACCTTTGGGCACGTTCGACTGTGCGACGATCCGCGCGAGCGCGAGCGCGGACAGCGGCGTGTCGCTCGCTGGCTTCAAGATCACGCTGTTGCCCATCAGCGCGGCCATCGCGATCTTCCAGATGCCCATCGTGAACGGGAAGTTCCACGGCACGATGCCCACGCACACGCCGATCGGCTCGCGGCGCACGTAGTGCCGGCTCGGGAACATCGGCCCGCCGGCGTCGATCTCTTGCACCCACGGGAACTCGGTCTGCGCCACGCGCGCGAGGTTCCGGATCATGCGAGCGCCCATGAACACATCGCCGATGGTGCGGCGCACCACGCCGCCGCTGTCGCGCGCTTCGAGGATGCCGATCTCCGTCGCGCTCTCTTGGATGCGATCGGCGAGATCCATCATCACCCGCGCGCGCTCGCTCGGGTCGAGCCTGCTCCACACGCCCGACTCAAAGGCGTGCGCCGCGGCTTGCACCGCCTGCTCGGCCTCGCGCGCCGAAGCGCGCGCACACGTCGCGACGACCTCACCCGAGCCCGGGTCGATGCTCTCGCTGCGCGCTCCGTCCGCCGCATCGCAAAGCTCGCCACCGATCAATAGCTTGTAGTGTTCCATCGGGTCCTCGAGGGCATGAACCGCGGCGGACGCTAGCAAAGTCGCCCGCTGATCACGAGCGTTGGGCCGTGGCGCGATGCCTGGCGTGGGCGAAGCCTTTGCCCATTAGCTCACGACGGCGCTGTTTGACGCCGTCTCGGATAGGTATGCGCGGGTAACGACCTATCCGAGCCAGCGGCGCAGGCCTTGGAAACCAACGAATAGGCTGACGACGAACACCAGTGCGCCCCAAATAGTCGCGGTCGCAGGGTCATGGGTCGCGGCGCGCGCCACGTTCGCAACGAACCAGCCGAGGAAGAGCGCCCCGACGAACGCAAACGCGGCCGGCAGCGCGACGTCCTTGTTTCGCGACACCGGCGGCATCGGCGGCGTTGCGTTTCCCGGAGCTTGCGCGAGCTGCGGTGTCGCGGTGTTGACCGGCGGGCTCGGCGGAAGTTGCGCAAGCAGACCGCGCAGTTGGCTCGCCGTGCTCGCCAGCAGGTCCTTGCGACCTTGGAACATCTCGATCAACTCGACCGCCGCTTGGTAACGATCGTGGTCGCGCAACAAATCGGAAAGCTCCGTTGCAAGCTGGCTTTGCGCTTCGCGCGTGAGCTCCGTAGCTGCGGCGATCCGGTCGCGCAGCACGGACACCTGATCCCAAGGCGGCGCTGGCAGGGAGGGCAATGGCGACGGCAGCGTCACCGCGTCGTAGCGCGGCGGAACGATCGTGCTCAACGCCCGCGAGAGCTCGAGCAGCGCCAGCCGATCACGCGTGTGATAGGTGACCGCTTGCAGCGCGCGCAGGTCCGGCGGCAAGAGGCTCATGGACAGCCCGCGCTCTACGATCACCGGAACGACGTGCTTGCCGAGCCTGCGTGCGTAGGCGAGCTCGCTCGCGCATGCCGCTGAATGGAGCGCAGCGTCACTGACGACGACCACGAACAGGCTGCAGCCGCGGATCTGTTCGAGTATCCCGTCCCACCACAGCTGGCCGCCGGTGAGCTCGCGGTCGTACCAGTGAGGATGCCCCAACGCTTCCAAGTCTTGAACGAGGTGCGCGACCTCGTCGGCGTTGGTCCGGCTGTAGCTGATGAAGACGGACAAGCGTGCCTCGCTACAAAGTGTTCCAGTCGGTTTCGATCGTCGTGTACATCGCGGCTCCCGGCTCGGTATCGAGGAACTCGTTGCCGTCGATCACGGTCGAACGGCGCGGCAAGCGGCTCAAGCGCACGCCGATCTCCACGCCCCAACCGCCGACATGAAAGCCAAGCCCGGCTTGGGGCTCGAACACCGGTAAGAATCGCTCGTCGATGGTCGCGCCGAGTATCATTGCGAGGCTCATGAAGACGGGCCCATCGAAGTAGAAGCGCGTGCTCATGCTCAGCAGCTCCAAGCTGACTGCGTACTCGCGCTTCATGTCGGCGGTACCGTCGGCGGACAACTCGCGGTGCCTGTACGTCACCAAGCCGATCGCCATGAAGCGCGCGTGGAGGCCGACTGTGTCGCCTTCGTCGTACTCGTAGAAGTTAAAGAAACTGATGTTGAGGGTCAGAGCGTTGCTGTCGGCTACGCCCTGCGCGGCATACAGGTCGAAGTAGAGTCCGTCGTCTTTGCCGGAGTACTCACTGTCTTCCTCGTCGCCCTGCACGTCGGACCAATCGCGCGTCTCCTCGGTCGGCTCGAGCGCCGACGGCGGCGGGCCGGACTCCTCGACAGCAGGTGGCTCTGGTGCGGGCTGAGCGGCCGCGGTCGTGGCGCCGAGCGCCAAAAGCAAACACGCGGCTGCGCTTCGAACGACGGCTAAGGTTGACGTCATCGGATGTCTCGCAACGCAACTTTGTCGGGATTGGAAGCGGAGATTTTGAGAGCGCCGAGCTCGCTACGGATCCGCTTCACGTGCGCGACCGGATCGAAGAAGTGCCGCGTGTCACCGACGCGATCTTTGTTGCCATCGCCCTTCTGGCGCAGCAGCACCACGCCGAGCGTCACGACGAGCGCCGCTTGAGGGCCTGGTTGGGGTGTGACGCGGGCCCAGATGTTGGCGTACTCGGTTACGTCGGCCACGAACGGGGCGACCGCGGTATGCGCAAGCGCGCCAAAGAAGTCCTTGGGCTTCGGAGACGCCGTGATCGTCATGCACGTAAGAACGTCGCCGTCGACGTCTGCTTGCTCTGAGCCACCGCACAGCCGCTCGCGAAGCCGGTCGACGACCAGTTGCGTTGGCAGCGCGTAGGTCAGAGGCAAGCCGTTGCCTACGATTCGGTCGTGCGTGATCGCGAGCGGCACCTGGCCGAGCGCCGGAGGCGACAAGGCGAGCGCGATCGCGAGCACGACAAAGGGACGGCAGCGCACAGTGACGGAAACCCCGGCGCGGATTTTACTCAGCTGCGTTCACGTCGCGATAGCCATGTTCGGGCCCAGCGGCGCTGCGCCGTCGCTGGCGCAAAGCGACAGTGCATTCGGGATTCTCGGACGAAACTGTTTGTAATTGCAACAGGTTGTGAAGACGCGCTCACAGCCGGCTGAGCAGCTCGGCCTTCTTCGTGGCGAACTCTTGATCGGTCAGGATCCCGCGCGCCTTGAGATCTCCGAGCTTCTCGATCGCAGCGATGATATCGCCGCTGCCTGCACCCGCTTGCGGACTTGTGTATGCGCCGTTCGAGGTCGTCGTCGTAGCCGAAGGCGGCGACCACTGCGCCGGACTCTGCTGCTGCGGGACCTGCTGCCCATCACGCGAGACCACCGGCAAGCTCGCGAGGCTGACCGTGCCGTACTGGCTCGTGAACGTGATCGAGCCGCCGCTACCTTGCTGCTGCGAGAAGCCACCGATCTGATGATCGAGCGTGTCGTAGACCCACGTCGAGCCGCCGGTGCGAACCGCCAAGCGACGCGCGTTGCCGAAGTACGCGTAGCGCACGTTGTTCTGCGCGCCGGTCGCGTTGGGCGAGCCGAGCTCGGACGGCCAAAAATTCTCTTCCGGATCGGGGATGAACAAGCTCGATGCGCCCATCGACGCGCCGGCGGCTTGATGCTGCATGCTGCCGCCGCCTTGGCTCTGCGACTGAAAGCTACCGCTGCGCAAGAGGCCCGGCTGGCTCGCGAGCAGCCCCGCGATGTCCGAGCACAGCGAGTCGACGCGGCCCTTGAGATAGTTGTTGAACATATCTCCGAGCATGATCATCCCGCCGCGCATCCACTGGCCCGAGCCCGCAAACTCGCCGTGGCTGAACTGCGCCATGCCGCCGTTTCCGTTCAGCACGGCGAAGAGCATGTGGGTGACCGCATCGGTGCTAAAGCCGTGTCGCTGGGCGAGGTCCTGCACCACACGTTGGCCATCGGGAGTCAGAGTTTGCATTTGCGCGCTACGTAGCACCAAAACACCGAGCGTGCTGTTACCGTCCGGCGCCAGCGTGCTCAGCAGGTTTCGTTCTTGTTGCAGGGTGAGCAGGTGACTCAGATTCGAGCGGGGGGCACGGGCCAAGAGCTGTAGTTCGGACGCTACAGCAGGAGACAACCGCAATGAGCCTCGAGAACAAACGGATCGCGATCATCGGCGGAACGTCGGGCATCGGGCTCGCGGTCGCGCGCGCTGCGCTGGCTGAGCGCGCACAGGTCGTCGTCGGCTCGAGCCGCGAGCGCAAGGTCAGTGCCGCCAAAGAAGCGCTACCGGGCGCCGAAGCGTTTGCGATCGACGTGCGGGACGAAGCCAGCGTCGTCGCATTCTTCGAGCGCGTAGGCCCCTTCGATCATCTCGTGTTCACGGCGGGCGACTGGGACCGCATGTTCGGTGGCGGCCCGCTAGAGACGCTCGATATCACGGCTGCCGCAACGACATTCTCGGTTCGCTTTTGGGGTGCCGTGGCCGCAGCCAAGCACGCGCACAAGAACATCCGCGCCGGCGGCTCCATCACGCTGACCGACGGCATGATCGCGCACAGCGCGCGCAAGGGCGCCGTGATCGCCGGTGCGATGGCCGGCGCGATCGAGCACCTCACGCGCGCGCTCGCCGTCGACCTCGCACCGATCCGCGTCAACTGCGTTTGCCCCGGCTTGATCAAGACCGACATCTGGAAGGGCATTCCTGAAGAGCAGCGCGAAGAGACCTGGAAGCGCCTGACCAAGCGCCTGCCGATCAGTCGCATCGGCGAGCCCGATGAAGCGGCGGAGGCGTATCTGTATCTGATGCGCGCCGGGTACACCTCGGCTCAGGTCCTGCGCGTCGACGGCGGCCAGACGGCGCTGTAGTGAGGATCGCCGCGCCGGCCAGCTCGTGGGCGAGCGGCCAGCGTGGCGAACGCGTGCGATCAGAACAGGCAGAGCAAGAACGGAACGGAGCTCACGCTCATCCAATCGAAGCTCACCGAGCTGGTTCCGGCGCTGATGCTCGGACATGTGCAGACGTTGTCGTTGGGGTCACAGATCTGGTTGGTCGTATCGCGTTCACAGACCATCGCTTCCGCTTCGTTGAAATAGCCGTCGAAGTCCGGGAACTGCGCGACGGCTTGCTGGGCGGCATTTGCGACCTTTTCCGATGCGATCCATCCAACGATGGTGTTCACGCCGGGGAGAATGGTGTCGGGGATGCCGACGGCCTTGGTGATCGTGACCGACGTGCGGAAGTCGGGAGCACAGTTCGTAAAGGTGCTGGGCCCGCCGCTCGAGCCGGTACCGTCTCGCACCATCGAGCATGTGGCCGCTGCCCTGATCTCGATGTCGCCCGTGATGTCGAAGTCGGGCGCCCCATCGATCTCCGCGGTCGCACGGAATTTGAGTGCGACTTTGATCGTGCTCGCGTTGACGCGCGTGATGATCGGTTTGTAAGAGCCCCAAGACGCATCGAATTTGCTGTCGCCGTCGCCCCACTCGGCGCGCGACTTGCTGAACACGTCGCCCATCGCACCGGCGATCATCGACTCGAGGTCCGCATAGCTAAAGCTCGAAGGCAGGGCGCAGACCTGCGCACGGTTGGCGGCGTCGATCGCGTTACGAATCGTCGTCGTGTCCGCCACCATCAGCTCGGACGGGCTGGGATAGACGGGATCATTGATGCGCAAGATCCACATTCCCGCTGAGCCATAGCTCTTCGTGAAGACGGTTGCGCCGTTAACGACGAGCTCGACGCGATCGATGCACCAATTGTCGCCACCGTTTTCAGTGCCGATCACCAGCTGCGTGATGTCGGAGACCGAGCCGATACCGGGAACGGCCAGGCCCCAGGTATCGGTCTGATTGCGCCTGGCGTCGCCACCCGGGTGATCCAAGAAGAAGACTTGGTCGCGCAGGCTGACCCAGATTTCATCGGTGGTCCCTGCATCGGGCTTGTCGCAAGTGTGGACGATCAGCTTGCTGCGCAGGACGGGCGCGCGACTGATCATGTCACGACACGTTCCCTCAGCGCACTGCGCCGGGAAGCCATCGGGCGAGGTGCTCGTGCAGCTGTTGTCGCTGTTGCACGGCTGGTGAAAGCCGCCCGATGGAATCGTGCATTTTAGTGAGCTGTCGCAGATGCGGCCGCGATCGCAGCTATTTCTGGTGTCGTTTACAAGACAGCAAGCTTGATTCGCTTTGCCGCAGTTTGCGATCACGGTCGCCACCGGCGACGCGGCAGAGCGGCAGTTGTTGACGATCGCTTGGCCGCTGGACTGCGAGTTGATGCAGGCGTCGGCACCGACATCGAACGAGAACAGATCGCCGCGGGTCGGCGAGATGGTCTTCACGTCCGCGGCCATGCGGCGTTGCGAGCCCTGATTACCGATCATGCGCCAGTACTTGCGGTGGCTCGATGGTGTGCCGTATCGGATCGCGGTGTTGGTGGCGCCAAACGCGAACCAGGTGAGAAAGCCGTCGCTATTGCCACCCGACTCGGACGTTGCGTCCCAGCGCGTGTCCCAGCTGCCATCCGATTGGTCTTTGACTTTCAGTGTGACTTTCTCGCCGGGATTTACGACGTAGCCGGTCCAATTGAAGACGCCGCCCGGCGAGGCGAGCTGTTGTTGATTGCGCGGTTGGTTCATGCACGCAGTCAGCGTCATCGCCAGCAGCACGGCTGAGCCCAGCCCAATAGCCTCACGAGTAAACATGGTGTCCTCCTTGCGAACGAATCGCTTGGAGCTTGAGCAACGGATGTGCCGAGGTCCGCCGCTGCGCCGACGCGCGGAGATCGCTCAGAGCGAGCGCTTGCAGTGCGGCATCGTGCCAAATTTGGCGTGCCAGATCTGGCAGTTACCGGCGATCGAGATCGCTTAGATCGAACACGCTGACACTGCCCAACCCATGCATGTTCTCCGGAGCGCCGATCGCGACGATCGGGCCGTCCATGTCCACGGCGAACCCAAACAGGCCTTCGTGGTGGCTCATCGCAGGGAGAAAGCTCGCGGTGCGCTCGAACGCATCGTCGCGGAGCTCGTAGAGATACGCCGCGCCCGCGTTCGCGAGCAGCCGGCCTGTCGCGTCGTCGATGGCGTTTTGATATGGAGCGCCGACGAGCAGGCGCCCGGCGTCATAGCGAAGCGCGACGCCAAACGCCAAGCCCTCGTCGGGCTCGAATGGTTTGATGTAACTATGAAACTGCCAGGCGTCCGACTCGCGCGCGAACGCGTACACAGCGCCGGCACCGTTCGCGCCGTTGCGGTCGATGTCTTCGAGGTCGCTCGCGGACCGGATGCGCACGGTCGGATGGCTGCCCGCCTCGAAGGGTGCACCGACGAGCAGCAGGTCGCCCCGCACGGCGATGCTCATCCCGAACAGATCGCCATTTTCGCAATTGGGCGCCTTGATATAGGCCTCTTGCTCCCATTGCCCGTCGCGCTCTCGAAACACGTAGGCAGCTCCGATCGCCTCGGGCATCGGCGCTCCATGGATGCGGCACTCGTCGTGGGCATCGCGCCACGCACCGACGGCAAGCGTGTCGCCATCGACGCTGAGCGCGCTGCCGAACTGGGCGGCTGTGAGTCGATTGCTCGGCTCCAGACGCTGCTCCCGGCGAAAGGTCTTGCCATCTCGCATGAAGACGTAGACCGCGCCGCTCTCGTCGATGGTCTCGTCCTGCCCGGGCTCTACGGGCGAGCCGTCTTCAGCCGGGGCGGCGACGAAGATTTGATCGCCGCGTATCGCTACGTTCGTACCGAACAAATGGTCGGTGTCCGGCTCCGCCGCGGTGAGCACAGCGCTGACGCGCCAACGCTCGTCGTCGTCGAGCTCGAACACGTAAGCCTTGCCCGACTGCGTCACGACGCGCCCCGTCGCGGGCGAGCCCGTCTGGGCCGCGAGACAATCGTTGTACGCGGCCGAGGGTATGCCAACCACTGCGGTGCGCTCGGTACGCGCCACGCTGATGCGCGGCAGAGTGACGAAACCCATCGAGGCGGTGATGAAGCCCTCGTTGGGCGCTACCGCCGTGCGTTCCAGCTCTCGGAGCTCGTTCCACGTGCTCGCGCCCAACTCGAATGAATGGATACGGCCGGCATCGATCGCATCGATCATGTCGCCGCAGCTCGCTTCCGCCGCGGAACGAACGCCGGTCAAGTCGGCGGTCGATGCGACGACGAAGAGCTGATCGCCTTCCAGAGCGAGCGCGGTGCCGAAGTTGTCGCCGTCGCGCGACTCGGAAGATTGGATCACGAAGCTGACCATCGAGCTGCTCGCGGACCGGTACGTCGCATCGCCCGACTCGATCAGCTGACTGCACGCGGCGAGGCCGATCAACGCCGTCAGTCCGATACCCACGAGCAGGCACCTCATGGCAATTGGCCTCGGAGCGAGAGCGCGACGCCGCTCACCTGGGGTGCTGTGCGGGCTCTCGGCTCGGCGCCATCGTCGAGCAAGATGATCGTCACGCCCGTGCCGACCGCAGCTGCACCGGTTGCGAGCAGAATGTCGGTCGCGATCGCGAGCCGCTTCGCGCGGTCGCCGACCGACATCAGACTCGGGTCGCAGTCGCGCACGCTCGGGCAGCGTTCCGTGAAGTCCTCGTCCGCCGAGTGGGCCAAGAGGCTCGTCACCAGCGCGCCCGCCAGGATGAGCGCTCCGCCGCCGACTACGAACCAACCCGGCGAAACGCGATCGTGCTCGGCGTTATCCGGAGTCGTGAGGTTCACAGCCGGCGGACCGCGCACGCCGCTGGGTTGCTGCTGGGCGGGCGTCGTTTCGGCGGTGTGGGGAGCGGTCGTGGGTGCTGGCGGAACGGCCGGCGCGAGCAGCGCCGCGTCCTGCTGTTGCGCCGCCGCGGCCAGCGCACGTTCGCGTAGCTTGGCTGCGTTCTCGCGGTACTCGGCTTGCTCCACCGGCTCGGCGATCAGCAGCACGCGATCCGTAACCTCGACGCACTCGCCGTAGCGCTCGAGCGCGAGCAACGACAGCGCCCAGTTGTAGAGCGAGCTCGCGCGCGGCAGCAGCTCGACCGAACGCCGGAAACGAGCTTCGGCTTCGGGCCAGCGCTGCGTGCCGAGCAACTCGACGCCCTCGTGGAACAAACGCTTCGCTTCCGAGGCGTTCGGCTCTTCGGCAGCCCCTCGAGCGTCGGGCCCAGCGGGCTGAGCGCTGGCGACGTGCGCGAATACGGTTGCAAGCACGAACAGCGCGGCGATCGCACGATGGGCCACCACGCGGATCACCACTCGACCGCGACCGGCAAGTCACCAGGGCTCGATTGCTTTGCGAAGCTCGTGCGCGGTGAGGGCACAGGATCGTGTGGCTTGGGCCGCGAGCGCTCGTCGCTCGCCGCGGTGCGGGCTTGCCGTGCGGGTGCCGGTGCGCCGCTCGCCAGCTTTCGTGGGGTCTTCGCCTCATCGTCAGCCGGAGGCGCCAGCTCCGCGATATCGTTCGCGGCCGCGACCGGCGCGGGCTTCGTCGGCGCCGCCGCTGCGGCCGCTGCGGGCGCGGGCAGCTTCTCGGTGCGTTGTGGCGGCGCAACCGGCACCGCGTCGCGCGC
>Ga0193752_1001279_pt1 | contig 21222 bp, 14 predicted proteins | sample H1c1metaG_FD_144924 | JGI IMG/M metagenome (GOLD analysis project Ga0193752, IMG submission 144924) | Soil microbial communities from a riparian zone of the East river system, Colorado, United States - H1c1 | ecosystem: Environmental > Terrestrial > Soil > Riparian zone | place: USA: East River...
CGCCTTCCGGATCGCCTTGTTCGGTGATGCGCTGGCCTCGACGCCTTTTTGCGTGTACGGCGGCGCGCTTGCAGACGACGAGACGATCCGGAAGGCGCTAGAGGATCGCGCCGGCCAGTTAGCGGACGAGCTGCAAGTCGATCACTTGGAGCTTCGCAACACGACTAAGACGCGTGAGGATTGGCCGGTGAAGGAGCTTTACTTCACTTTCCGTAAACAACTCGACGCTGATCCTGAAAAAAACATGTTGGCTATTCCACGCAAGCAGCGCGCGGAAGTTCGGGCGGGCATCAAGAACAACCTGCAGGTGGAATTCGATACCGATACACGTCGGCTGTATTCCATTTATTCAACCAGCGTTCGCGCGTTGGGCACGCCGGTGTTCTCACGCAAATATTTTGACGTGTTGCGCGAGGAATTCGGCGCTGCGTGCGAGATATCCACCATCGTGCATGAAGGTAACGCGGTTGCGAGCTTGATGACGTTTTGGTTCCGCGACGAAGTGCTGCCGTACTACGGCGGCGGTATGCCGGCGGCACGGCCGTTGTCCGCCTATGATTTTCTTTATTGGGATTTGATGCGTCGCGCCTGCGAACGCGGCACACGCATCTATGACTTCGGCCGCAGCAAGATCGATACCGGTCCCTTCCGCTATAAGAAGCATTGGGGCTTTGAGCCGAAACCGCTGCCGTACTCTTACAAGCTGGTACGCAGCAAGTCGGTACCGAACTTGAGCCCGACCAATCCGAAGTACAAGCCGTTCATCGAGGCCTGGAAACGCGTCCCACTGCCCGTCACGCAGTTCATTGGACCGATGGTTGCCAAGTATCTAGGTTAAGGCGGAATCATGTGCGGCATTTACGGAGTACTGGGACTGAACGGGCCGGCGCCATTCGATGCGCGGCTGCTCAACGACATGGGCGACATCATCCTGCATCGCGGTCCAGACGATCAGGGTATTTATGCTGATGCGCAGATGCTGCTCGGCATGCGGCGCCTTTCGATCATCGATGTCTCGGGCGGACATCAGCCGATCAAGAACGAAGACGGCAATTTGGTGGTCGTGTGTAACGGCGAGATTTATAACTTTCAATCTCTGCGCCGCGATCTCGAGCAAAAAGGCCATCGCTTTGCCACGCATAGCGATACCGAGGTCATCGTGCACTTGTATGAAGAGCTCGGCGATGCGTTTCTGGAAAAGCTCGAAGGCATGTTTGGCCTCGCACTGTGGGATCGCGCACGGCAGCGATTGATCGTTGCGCGGGACGGACTTGGTATTAAGCCAATCTATTACCGCGTGAGCGACCGGTACTTCGCTTTCGGTTCCGAGGCGAAGTCGCTGTTGAAAATTCCCGGCGTCACTCCCGAGCTGAACAAGCAGGCCCTGGCGCAGTATTTGTCCGTTGGGTACGTCTGCGCGCCGCAATCAATGTTTGCGGGCATCAAGAAATTGGAGCCTGGCAGCGCGCTCATTATCGAAGGCAATCGCGTCACGACTAAGCGCTTTTGGCGCCTGCCGGAAACAGTCGACGCGAATTTGACCGAGCAGCGGGCCGTCGAATCGATTCGCGCCGAGGTTGAACGATCAGTGCGCGAGCAGATGGTCAGCGATGTGCCGCTTGGCGCGTTCTTGAGTGGCGGTATCGATTCCAGCGCCGTCGTTGCGTTCATGAGCCGCGCCAGCTCCCAGCCGGTGAAAACTTATTCGATCGGCTTTGCCGGTTCGTCGGGCGCTGAGCTTTACAACGAACTCCCCTATGCGCGCGCCGTTGCGAATCAGTTCAAGACTCAACATCGCGAGATAATCGTGCAGCCAGATGTGGCGGGCCTTCTTCCCGATCTGCTTTGGCACATGGACGAACCCGTGGCCGACGCGGCGTTTATCACGACGTACTTGGTGTCGAAGTTCGCACGCGAGGACGTCACCGTGATCTTGTCCGGTGTCGGCGGCGACGAGCTCTTTGGCGGCTACACTCGCTACTTAGACGAGCACTATCGTCGTATGTACCACCGCATTCCGACTGCGTTGCGGCGCTGGTTCGTCGAGCCCATCGCGGGCCTGTTGCCCAGCGATCGACACAGCAAGTGGCTCAATAAGTTTCGTCTGGCTAAGGCCTTCATCGCCGCGGATACGCTCGGCTTCGAAGGGCGTTACGGCAAATTCATGGAGGTATTCGATGGGCCGGATCGTGATCGGATCCTCGCCGCGAAGCCCGAACAGGTCGACGATTGCATCGCGAGGGCGTTTGGCGCTTCGACAATTTCGGATCCATTGCGTCGTTTGATGGACGTCGATCTGGCAACGCAAATGCCGGAAGACTTGCTCATGCTCACAGACAAGATGAGTATGGCGGTGTCGTTGGAATGTCGAGTGCCGTTGCTGGATCAACGTTTGACGCAGATGGCCGCGCGTATCCCGGGTCACTTGAAGATGCGCAATGGCGAACTGAAGTATTTGTTGAAGCGAGCGCTGTCCGGCATATTGCCAGACGAGATTTTGTATCGCGCTAAGCGAGGGTTTGGTGCGCCGGTAGGAGCGTGGTTTAAGGACGAGCTATCCGCCTTAGTGCGCGATGTGTTGTCGAAGGAAACGATCGAACGTCGCGGTCTGCTTGACTCAAACTCGGTCCAGCGAACTATCGAAGAGCACGTCACGCAGAAAGCCGACCGCACGGATCACTTGCTCGCTTTGATCAATCTGGAAATCTGGTGCCGGTTGTATTTGGACAACGCCAGCAAAACCAGCGTCACCGACGAACTACGCTCGAGCCTGGCCGCATGAAAATCCTCTTTGTATGCCATCGCGTGCCGTATCCACCCAAGCGCGGTGGCAAGATTCGCCCATTCAATATCATTCGGCATTTCACGGATCAGGGCCACGATGTCACGGTCGCCTCGTTAGCGCGCACAGAGGCTGAGCGCGATGAAGCGAAGGATCTGAGCAAGCATTGTGCGAAGACACTGATCGAGGTTATCCCGAACAGCGCCGCTTATCCGCGCATGGTCGGTTACCTACCGACGACGATGCCATCCAGCTTCGGTTACTTTTACTCGCCGGCACTCAAACGCCGGATCGACTCGGAATTGGCGACGAAGACCTACGATATGACCTTCGTTCATTGTTCGTCGGTGGCTTCGTATGTGAGTGACGCCAAAAACCTATTCAAGGTCATCGATTTCGGCGATATGGATTCGCAGAAGTGGCGCGAATACTCGACTGAGCGCGCGTTTCCACTCTCGCTCGGCTACTGGCTCGAGGCCATCAAGCTGGAGCGCACCGAGCGGATGCTGGCGGGGCAGTTCGATTTCGCAACTTGCACAACTCGTGCCGAGCTCGAGACACTACGGTCGTTCGGCATCACGACTCCCACCGATTGGTTTCCGAATGGCGTCGACGCCAGTTTCTTCACGCCGGTGGAAGACTACGATTCCAACCTGCTGGTGTTTGTCGGCCGCATGGACTATTTCCCCAATCAGCAGGCTGTCAACTACTTCTGCAAGGACGTGTTGCCTGTCATTCAGGCGCAACGACCGGAAGTCCGATTTGAAATCGTCGGTGCAGATCCGACGCAGCAAATTCGGGACCTGGGGCGCCTTCCAGGCGTTTCTGTGACCGGCTCCGTTCCGGACGTACGGCCGTATGTTACAAAGGCGGCCTTAACCGTGGCGCCCTTGGCGATTGCTCGCGGTACGCAGAATAAGATTTTGGAGTCCATGGCCATGGGAGTTCCGGCGCTGTGCAGCCGCGAAGCCAGCGGCGGCGTGGATGCAACTGCCGACGAGCATCTCTTGGTGGCGGCCGATACGCAGGACTACGTGGCCAAAGTGCTGCAGCTGTTGCAGTCGCGAGACCTGCGTCAGCGTTTGGCCCTTGCGGGCCGAGAGCGCGTGTTAACCAACCATAGTTGGAGCGGTTCGATGCGGCGGTTAGACGTATTGTTGCAAGGTCAAATGGCTGCGCGACGCGCGGCGTGAAGGACAGGACGAGAACCATGAGAATTAGTATTTTCGGTTTGGGCTACGTCGGCGCAGTGTCGCTTGCATGCTTGGCGCGCGATGGCCATACGGTAGTAGGCGTGGATCTCGATCCACTCAAGCTCGAACTCATCCGAAGCGGACGCTCGCCCATTGTCGAAGAAGGTATTCAAGAACTGACGAAAGACGTCGTGGCTTCGGGCCGAGTCATCGTTACCAATGATGTGGCGCAAGCCATTGCTCAAACTGATTTGTCGTTTGTGTGCGTCGGCACGCCATCCAGTTCCAATGGCAGTCAAGACTTGAACGCGGTGCGGCGTGTCATGGCTTCCATCGGCGAAGCAATCGCCAAGAAATCCGAATTCCATACTGTAGTGTTACGTTCCACCGTACAGCCCGGCACGACGGCCGAAGTGCGCGGCATTCTCGAAAAGTCGAGCGGCAAGCGCTGTGACGTCGACTTCGGTCTCGGCTTTCAGCCGGAGTTCCTGCGCGAAGGCACGTCGATCAAAGATTACGATCTACCGCCGTTCACCGTCATTGGCACGGAGTCGACGCGCTCGGCCGACGTGCTGCGCGAATTATTCGGCCATCTGCCTTGCGAATATATCGTCGTGTCGATCGGTGTTGCCGAGATGCTGAAGTACGCTTGCAACGCGTTCCACGCATTGAAGGTGACGTTCGCGAATGAAGTCGGTCGTTTGGCGCAGTCGGTCGATGTCGACGGACGCGACGTGATGGACCTTGTGTGTCGCGACAAACGCCTTAACATTTCGCCGGCCTACCTCAAGCCCGGTTTCGCATTCGGCGGCTCCTGCTTGCCGAAGGATCTGCGCGCGCTGACGTACGTCGGCAAGATGCGCGACGTGAATACACCGATGATGAGTGCGATCATGGGCAGCAATCGTGCGCACATCGATCACGCGCTCGACAAGGTCATGGTTCCCGGCATGAAGCGCATTGGATTGGTCGGCTTGAGCTTCAAGGCAGGCACGGACGATCTGCGCGAGAGTCCGCTGGTCGCGGTGGCAGAACGTTTGATCGGTAAGGGCTATGACCTGCGAATCTACGATCCGGAAGTGAACCTGTCGCGTCTGATCGGCGCGAACAAGCGCTTCATTGAAGAAAGCATTCCGCATATCGGCAATCTGATGGTGCAAACCGCCGAGGAAATTCTCGCCCACTCGCAAGTGGTGCTCGTCGGCGTCGCCAATAAAGCGATCACCCAAGCGCTCGTGGCCGGTCTCACTCCGCAGCATCAAGTCGTCGACTTGGTGGGTCTGCCGCGCAAGGATCTAAAGTGCGCGCAGTACTCGGGCGTTGCATGGTGATGAGAGGCTAGGGCATTCACGCGCAGCTTCAGGCGCCGAGTACCATGTCCTTCCCGCATCAACGGTTCAGCAGCTCATGTGCGGTATTACCGGTTTTGTAGATCTAAATAGTCGTCGCGATCCAGATCGCGCCGCATTGCGTCGCATGAACGATGTCCAGGCACATCGTGGCCCGGACGGCGAGGGCGAGCATATCGAGCCGGGTGTTGCGCTCGGTCATCGTCGCCTCTCCATTATCGATGTCGCCACGGGGCAGCAGCCTCTCTATAACGAAGATCGCTCAGTCGTAGTGGTCTTCAATGGCGAAATCTATAACTATCAATCGCTGATTCCTGAGCTGCAAGCGCTCGGGCATGTGTTTCGTACTCGCAGCGATACCGAAGTCATCGTTCATGCCTGGGAAAGTTGGGGCGAGCAATGCGTTACTCGCTTTCGCGGCATGTTCGCATTTGCGCTTTGGGATCAAAGAAAGGAAACGCTATTTCTAGCGCGCGATCGCTTGGGCGTCAAGCCGCTCTACTACAGCTTCCTGCAAGACGGTCATGTGGTGTTCGGATCCGAATTGAAGTCGCTTCGTGCGCATGGCGGTTTGCAGCTACGTCTGGATCCGTACGCGACGCTGGATTATTTGACGCTAGGCTACATTCCTGAGCCTCGCAGCATCTACGCAGGGACCCACAAATTAGCTGCGGGTCATACGCTCACGTTGCGACGCGGTGCGCAGTCGGCTGAATCCGTCCGCTATTGGGATCCGCGTTTCACGCTGGACGCAAAGATTAGTGTGGAAGAGGCGACCGAAGAGCTGACCGCGCAGCTGCGCGAGAGCGTCAAGCTACGCATGATCGCCGAAGTGCCGCTAGGTGCGTTCCTGTCGGGTGGCGTCGATTCGAGCGCAGTCGTGGCCACGATGGCGGAAGTTTCATCCGAGCCGGTTAATACCTGCACGATGGGATTCGACGATCCAGCGTTCGACGAATCGCAGTATGCGTTGCAGGTGGCGCAACGATACGGCACGAAGCACCACTGGGAGCAAGTCGTTTCAGACGACTTCGATTTACTCGATACGCTCGCGGGCATTTACGACGAGCCGTTTGCCGATAGCTCCGCAATGCCGACGTATCGGGTCTGCGCGCTGGCGCGCAAGAATGTGACTGTTGCGTTGTCGGGTGACGGCGGCGACGAAGTATTCGGCGGTTATCGTCGTTACCTAACCCATCTACGTGAGCAAAAGCTGCGCGATAGCATTCCGCAATGGCTCCGCGGTAGTGTGATTGCCGGGATGTCACGGATATATCCGTCGATGCCTGGGGCGCCGCGCGCGTTACGCATGCGTCCTATGCTCGAAGCGCTGGCGCGAGATCCGGTAGCCGCCTATCTGCATGAGGTGTCGGCGCTGCGGGGCCCGCTGTTGCAAAAATTACTGACGCCTAAGTATCGGCGCGAGCTCGGCGGCTATACCACTCTCGACGTATTTCGACGTCACGCCGCAAATGCGCAAACGGACGATCCGTTGGCGCTCATCCAATATCTGGACATGAAGACGTATTTGGTCGACGACATCAACACCAAAGTCGATCGAGCCAGCATGGCGCACTCACTGGAAGTGCGCGAACCATTGATGGATCATCAGCTTATCGAGTGGATGGGTCGCTTGCCATCCTCTCTCAAAGTGCGCGACGGCCAAGGCAAGTATCTACTGAAACGCAATATGCGGACGAAGCTTCCCGTTGAGGCGACCGATCGTCGCAAGGCTGGATTCGCCGTACCGCTGGCACAATGGTTTCGCGGGCCGCTGCGCTCGCGAGTAGAGAAATTGCCGGTCAGCGGCTTGCTGATGGATAGTGGGTATTTCGACTCGAACGGCATTCGTTGGATCGTGAGCGACCACATTGACGGGCGCCAAGACTTTAGCGTTGCGATCTGGTCGTTGCTGATGTTCGAGGCGTTTCTGCAATGCAGCCACCCTTGATCGCGCATGTCATCTTCGACCTCGGAGTCGGCGGACTGGAAAACGGATTGATCAATCTGATCAATTGCATGCCGGTCGACAGATATCGGCACGCGATTGTCTGCGTGAAGGGCGCTAGCGGCTTCGAGCGTCGTCTGCAGCGCAGCGATGTAGAAATTGTTCAGTTACACAAGGCACCGGGGCTGGGGCTTTCGGCGCATCTGCGCGCATGGCGAGAGTTTCGTCGATTACGACCCACCATCGTCCACACCCGGAACATTGCCGCGCTCGAGATGATGATGCCGGCCTGGCTAGCGCGAGTGCCAGTTCGAATTCATAGCGAACACGGACGCGACGGCAAAGACATTGGCGGCCATTACTGGCGTCACAATGTCATCCGCAAGGCATTGCGTCCGTTTGTGCATCAGTATCTCGCGATGAGTCGCAATCTCATGGAGTGGCTGGTCGACACGATTGGTATCGAGCGCAAGCGCGTCGCGCAAATCTATTCCGGCGTGGATACAGCACGATTCGCAGCGCGTCAGAGCAGCAGTGGCCAATTTGGGCCTGAAGGGTTTCTGGAAGGAGCGCCTCTGGTGGTGGGGGCTGTTGGGCGTATGGTCGCGATCAAAGATCACATCACCTTAGTTCAAGCCTTTGCGCGTCTGGTTGAAAAGGTAAAAGGTCGGCGTCAGGTGCGTCTGGTCATCGTCGGCGACGGACCAGAGCGAGCGGCCTGCGAGCGAGCGGCCGCCGACCTAGGCGTTGATCGGCTTTGCTGGTTCGCAGGACAGCGCTCCGACATCGACGCATTGCTCCCGCAGATGCAGGTTTTCTGTCTGACGTCGCTAAATGAGGGGATCAACAACACGATTCTCGAGGCCATGTCGTCCGCGTTGCCAGTGGTGGCGACCGCAGCCGGCGGTAATCCCGAACTCGTCATCGACGGCCGTACCGGTACGCTCGTCCCAGTGCAAGATGCTGAAGCGTTAGCCAATGCGCTGCTGCGCTATGCCGACGACGATTCGGCCCGAAGGCTGCACGGCGAAGAAGGGCGCCAGCGAATCGAAAGGGAGTTTAGTCTTGAGGCAATGGTTGCCGGCTATCTGCGCTTGTATGATCAAGCTAGCGGCAAATCGGTTGGCATTGCCTGACAATCAGCCAAGATAAACGTCATGCATATTCTCCACATCCTCGATCACTCGTTACCCCTGCATAGCGGCTATACGTTCCGCACGTTGTCTATTTTGAAGGAGCAACGTCGATTGGGTTGGATGACATCCCATGTCACCAGCTCCAAGCAGGGCAAGGTTCAGAGTGACGTAGAGGAAGTGGACGGATGGCGTTTCTATCGAACCGCTCCAGTCAACGTGACCGGCATCGGTGCGGGCATTCGCGACCCCATCGAGACAGTGCGCTCGCTGCGTCGACGCCTCGACGTGCTCATCGACGAACTTCAGCCAACAATCATTCACGCTCATTCTCCGGTACTGAATGCACTTGCTGCTCTCTATGCCGCACGCAAGCGCGGGCTGCCGTTCGTGTATGAATTGCGAGCATTGTGGGAAGACGCTGCGGTCGATCACGGGACGACCAAAGAAGGCGACCTGCGTTATCGCGCAAGCCGTGCACTCGAGACGTTCGCGCTCCGTCGTGCCGATGCCATCACGACCATTTGCGAAGGCTTACGCACTGAAATTATTGGGCGCGGAATCGATCCGAACCGCGTGACAGTGATCCCCAACGCTGTTGACATCGAAAAATTTTCGGTCGGCAGAAGCCGTGACGAGGCGCTGGCAGCCAAGCTAGGTCTCGGCAAATCGCGCGTACTTGGATTCATGGGGTCTTTCTACGCCTACGAAGGGTTGGCGCTGCTGTTGCGTGCCCTTCCGTCCATCTTGCAAGAAGCACCCGATGTGCGAGTGTTACTGGTGGGAGGCGGCCCGCAGGAAGCTGACCTGAAATTGCTCGCTGAACAACTGGGTGTGCAGCAGCATGTGGTGTTCGTGGGTCGCGTTCCGCATGCGGACATCGCCGCGTATTACGATTTGGTGGATGTGCTGGTTTATCCGCGCATGCCAATGCGACTGACGGAACTCGTTACTCCACTGAAGCCACTTGAAGCGATGGCGCAGGGGCGATTGCTCGTCGCATCGGATGTGGGTGGGCATCGTGAGCTGATTCGCGACGGCGTAACCGGCAAATTGTTCAAAGCAGGTTCAGCGGAAGCGCTTACCCAGGCTGTGCTCGGTGTGCTTGGCGATGCGTCGTCAGCCGATGCGATGCGAGCAGCCGGACGTCAGTTCGTCGAAGAGGAGCGGAGTTGGCGTCGCAGCATCGCGCGCTATGCCCCGGTGTACGAATCGCTGGTCAGCAAACAAGCGAGTTCGCGCAGTTCGATATGACGGCGACAGGCGACAAGCGATCGGTACTGATGGCTGGGCCGTTGCCTCCGGCGGTCGGCGGCATGACCAGTGTGTTGTGCGATCTGGAAGCCAAGCTGCGTGATTCCATGACGGTCACGTTGTTCGACACTGCGAAATCGACGTCCCCGAATCGCTCGCTGTTCGACGCGATCGGCGCTCGCTGGCGATTATGGCGTCGCTGGCTAGACGTGCTGCGTCAAGCGCGACCGACCGTCGTCCACATCCACACCTGTAGCGGCTTGTCCTATTTTCTCGATGGCATTCTGCTCTTGCTGGCGCGGTCGAAAAGCGTTCCGGTGATCTTGCATATCCATGGCGGCCGCTTCGATAAATTCTTGGATGAGCTGAATTTCGCGGGCGCATGGTTTGCGCGAGCTGTCGCGCGGCGCGCCGCCTTTGTGGTCGTATTGTCGGATTTATGGCGTGATCGTTTGGCCGCCCGATTGCCCGGCGCGCGCTTGGCTCTCATTGAAAATGGGGTGCCGATTCCCGCCCAGCCAGGTCGCGCCTCGCCGCCGCCACTGGTGCTGTTCCTCGGAACGGTGTGCGCAGCTAAGGGTGTTGAAGACTTGATTCGCGCGGCGAGCGCTTGCAGCCAGACAGCGAACTTCGCGATTGTCGGGCCGCTTGACGACGCGCCCTTCGTCGCGCGCATGCGCCAGCTGCGAACGGAACTGGGATTGGAAAACGTCGTCGATATTGCCGGCCCTGCCCACGGGGCGAAAAAACATGAATGGTTGGCGCGCGCGCATGTCTTCGTGCTGCCGTCGCATATCGAAGCGTTTCCGATATCGGTTCTAGAGGCGATGGCGGCGGGAGTGCCCATTGTCGCGACTGCAGTCGGCGCAATTCCTTCGATGATCGAGTCGGAGCAGTCGGGGTTGCTTGTGAACGTAGGCGATGTGCCTGCGCTGAGTGCGGCGATCACGCGACTGTTGAGCGATCGCGCTCTCAGCAATCGCCTTGCTGACAACGCACGGAGCCGATGTGTAGAGCGCTACAGCATCGAACGCGCCGCTTGCGAAGTGCGTCGCTTGTACGTAGATGCAGCGCAAAGGATGGTCGCATGAGCGAACCCGAGTCGCCCAAGTCTTCCGCTCCGTCGTCGGTAGACACGGCCGATTTCGAGCGCGCGTGGCGCAAACGATTCGAGCATCGCGCTGGTTTGTTTGACGATGATGCCGGCATAGCCGGGTGGTCAGACAGCGGCCTAGCCACGCGTATGCGCAGTTTCATTAGCGCTTGGTGCAAGACACCCGAAGCGACGACGGCAGGAGGCAATTGGTTGGATGCGGGATGCGGAGCCGGCACCTACACGCGCTTCCTTGCAGACCACCGCAACGTTACGGCCGTGGACTATTCGATTCCTTCGGTGATCAAAGCGCAAAAGCGATGCAGCTCAGAGATCAAGGCTCATTGGGCTGCCGCCGACGTCACAAGATTGCCTTTCACAACAGCGGCCTTCGACGGTGCGTTGTGCTTTGGCGTCATGCAGGCGTTGTCGACGCCGCGAGATGGATTGCGTGAGCTGCGACGCGTGCTCAAGCCCGGGGCGGTTGTGTGGGTCGACGCGCTCAATGGCCGGTGCTTGCCCGCCGCCTGGAGCGAGAAAGAAAGAGTTAAGAGCGGGAAACCAGCGCACCTGCGCTACGACGAATTCGAAGCATTTTCAGAGGCGCTCCGCGAAGCCGGTTTCGATTCGGTCCAAAGCTTTTGGGTGCCGATCTGTCCTCGTAAATTGCGACTCCTGCAGCCTCTATTCGAAACACGACTGGCGGTTGCGGGACTCGGTATGGCGCCGAGTCTTGCGGCGTTGCTCAGTCACTCGATTCTCTTTCGCGCAGTTGCGCGCTGATATCGAAAGCTTCCATGCCGCTAGCGAACGCACTTATACGACTGGGGGCAGCGATGGTTTCGCCTCGCGGCGACGGCGCACGCCTATCCGTCTTGATGTATCACCGCGTGGTGCCCGAAGCCGATGCGTTGACCGGAGAGGTTGACGCGCGGAGTTTCGACGTGCAACTACGCGTGCTGCGAGATTGCTTTAACGTGTTGCCACTCGCGGAAGCGGTGGAGCTGTTGGCTGCCGGCAGGCTGCCTTCCCGGGCTGTAGCGATCACCTTCGATGACGGGTACGCAGACAATGAATCGATTGCCTTGCCGATGTTGCAGCAATATCGCCTACCGGCCACGTTTTATATCGCTGACGGCTATTTGAATGGCGGGCGTATGTTCAACGATTCGGTCATTGAGTCGGTCCGCCGCACACAAAAGACTCACCTCGACGCGTCGTTACCCGGCCTGCCTGCTTTACCGGTTGGGTCGTTGGCGGAAAAGCAAAGTGCTTTGCGCCGATTGATCGGGCACGTCAAATATCTGCCGCTGATCGAGCGCGACGTAGCGATCGCAAAAATCGCGCATGCGAGCGCCGCGACGCTCCCGGATGATTTGATGATGCGCGACGAACAAGTTCGCCGCTTGGCGGATGCCGGCATGGATATAGGCGGGCATACGGTTAATCATCCCATTCTCGCCAGCATCGATCTTGAGGCGGCGCGAAATGAGATAGAAACCAATCGACGAACGCTGACGACGTTGACGGGACGAACGCCGACGATGTTCGCCTACCCAAACGGCGTGCCGCGCAAGGACTTCGTGTTCGCGCACGCGGACATCGTCCGTACAGCCGGCTACCGTGCGGCAGTGACCACATCGTGGGGTGCTGCGCGTCACGGCCAAGATCTGTTTCAACTGCCCCGTTTCACACCCTGGGACAGGGAACCGAAGCGCTTCGCTGTGCGCCTGATGCAGAACATCGTTCGCAATAAGCCGGATATTTTGACGTCGGACACCGCGGGATGAGCGCGAATGCGGCGCGTCTTGTCATTCTCGGCAGCAGCCTCACGGGCCTTGCCGTTGCGCGCGATGCACATGCTCTCGGGCTTCGCGCCGCAGTCATCGATACCGATTTCGGCATTGGCTTACGAAGCCGGTGCGCGGAGCCAATGCTCATGCCGGCACGCACGAGTCAGGAAGATATTCTGCAGCGCGTGCTGTCCGCCGCGACGCCGCGTGACTATTTGATTGCGACCAGTGATTTCTGGCTTCGGTTCTCGGTAGCCAATCGAGCAGTGCTCGATCAAGCCTTTCGCAAAGTATTGATCCCGAGCAACGCAACAATCGAAACATGCTTGGATAAAGCCAAATTTGGTAAGTGGTGTCGCGAGCAGCAGCTATCCGCGCCTTGCACATGGTCCGTTGACGAAGAGCCGCGTCCCACCGAACTGAAACCCCCGATGCTCATCCGGCCGGCAAAAACCCTGCATGGTGCCGCGGCGGCGCGCTTGCCCAAAGCCGTCGAGGTTCATACCGAAACAGAATTGAGCGAGTGGCTCGCAAGATTTGCCGCGGAAAAATGCGCGGCACTCGTGAGTGAATCCTTGCTCGGGCAATCGCTGATCCAGTTTTCGGCGCCTTTCGCTCGAACACCCGAAGCATTGAGTTTGTTCACCGCTAAGAAGGTTAGACCGGCGCCCAAGCACTGCAGTGTCGGCTCGTACGTCGAATTGGTCGCGAATCGTGACGTGGAAGAGTTGGCTCGTCGCGCGGTTGTTGCGCTCGACTATTATGGTGTCGGCGAAGCCGAAATCCTATATTCCGAAACTACTGGGCGGCTGTACCTGATCGAAATCAATGCAAGACCGTGGATGCAGTACGCGCTTGCGCCGGCATCCGGTCACGATTTTCTCGGTCTCTTGATTGGCCAACCACGTGCCATGCGGCCGGTGCGGCAGGGCCATCGATGGATCGATTTCGAGTCGGATCTTTACAACGCGATGTCCGGTTCCGTGGGTGAAGTCCGGCTTGGTGAAACGAGTCTCTTCGGCTATTTGCGGTCGCTCGCGCTCGCAAATGTGTACGCGCGGTTTAGTTGGCGCGACCCGGTGCCGGCGCTGCATAGTCGACTACCGACCGGGCGTTAGCCGGTCTCTTGGAGAAAGCATGCACAGACTGATCCATGGAGCAATGATCGTGACGGCGACGCCGACACGCGCATTCCTGTTGGCGAAAATATTGAGCCGTGTGCAGTGGACAAGCGATCGCATTCGCGATTATCAGAACGAAAAGCTGCGCACGCTGGTGGAGTATTGCTGGGCCAATGTCCCGTTCTATCGATCTCACTGGCAGGGTCACATCTCCGATCCGCGGGAGATTCGTCGCATCGAAGATTTGGTGCACTTGCCTTTGCTAAGCAAGACACACGTGCGAGAGAACCTGAAATCCATGACGACTACCGCGAAGGGCGTCAAGGCCTATGCAGCGCGCACTGGCGGAAGCACCGGGCAACCCGTCATATTTCACATGACAAACTACGATGAGCAATTATCTTGGGCCCAAATGTATTTGGGTTGGGTATGGGCGGGATATCGAATCGGCGATCCGTTCTTGGCGGTGGGGGGTGAGTCCGTTGGCGTTGGTTTAGGCGACAATCGATCCAGGAAGGACCGCGTGATGAATCGATGGGTAAGTAGCGGCTCTAACCTTACGATAGAGCGTGCTCGCCAGTTGTCGAAAACGTCCTATTTTCAGCAGATACGATTCATCTACGGGTACCCGAACTCGATTAGAGAGCTTTGCGAGCACTTCGCGGAACTGGGCGTGCGGCCGCCGCGCCTGCAAGGTGTCGTCTGTACCGCTGAGGTTATGCGACCTGAAGTGCGCAAGCGAATTGGGGAAGTGCTAGGGACCCATCGTGTACTCGATCAATATGGGTTGAATGACGGTGGATTGCATGCGGTTGAAGGTCCTGAACAGGACGGCCTGCATCTATCGTTTCATCGCGGCATTCTCGAGATTTTGGACGACGAAGGTAAGCAGATAGAAGCGCTCAAGCAATCCGGTCGAGCGATCGCGACCACGCTGACAAATAAGGCGATGCCGTTCGTTCGATACGAGACCGGTGACAGCGTGCACTGGCACAGCCGGGAGCCGGCGCCATCGGGCCGAGGTTGGCCGCGCATTGGCCCTGTCGAAGGTCGCACGGGCGATGTGATCTACCTCCCAAGTGGACGCAGCATTCCAATGCCGGGCCTCACGCTGGTGATGCGTTGGCTCGAAGGTCTCAAGAGCTTTCAATTCATTCAAACGGATGCGAAGTCGGTGACTGTTCGTCTAGATCGCACGCCTGAATTCAAGTCGGATGTGGCGGCCGTCGTGGCGTTCCTGAACGAACGCATCGGCGATGAAATTGAATGGCTGGTGCAGTGGGGTCCGCCGGAGCTGACGCAGAACGGTAAGCTCCTCATCATCCGTAACGATTGGTTGCGCAAGCAGGGACTATCGCGGCCGCGTTGAGGTTCGTGTCACGCGATTCGCTTAAGCTATTCCGGTCTTATGCCGGGCCGGGGCGGCCTCTTTGGTCCAGACGCACCATGTCTTCAAACGTTTCGCGTCGTCGAACTAGCGTGGCTTGACCGTCTTTGCAGATCACTACTGCCGGACGTGGATTGGAAAAATTCATCTGATTCGGCACAAAGTACGCGCCCGCATCCATCACCGCGATGGGATCGCCGGTCGCAATCTGCGGGAAGGGCTTCTGCAGAAACAAGACGTCGCCAGGATGGCATAGCGGACCGTAGAAATTAATCGGTTTGACTACCTGATCGTTCATCCGCGCGGCCGGCAGCATCTCGTGATATTCGTAGCCCATCGGCAGCGTGTAATTTTTGCCGCCGTTCAGAATGGCGCGGGTCGTTCCGTCTCGATCCTGCTTGACTGTCAACACTTCAAGCAGCAGCGATTGCGCACTGCTTGAAATCGCGCGACCGGGCTCGAAGGCAATCGTCGGCAAGTCTTCTTTATAGAATTCATGCATGAGTGCGGCTATGCCGCGCGCATAGTCCTCGATGCGTGGCGTTGCATCTGTATCGACCGGCCCGATCGGCAGATTGTTTTGCATCAAACGACCGTCCCACATGCCGATGGGCTGTACGCTAGGGACGCCAAAACCGCCGCCGAAATCGAAATAGTTGATCCGGATAGTCGTGTCCTTGGCTAATTCGCGCGCGAACTCCAGCATCTCGCGGATGGCTTGCAAGTAAGTCGGGACATCCTTGATGCCGGTGCCGAGATGCACATGCAGGCCGACGGGATGTAGCTGCGGAATTTCCAAAATGCGCTTGAACGCCTGGCGCGCTTCGCCCGTGCGCAATCGCAATCCGAATTGTGCTTGCCAACCCTGCGACGTGACGACGCGAATACCCACGGCTTGTTTGATGCCATGGCGCGCAGCGGCGGCGGCCACCAGCTCGATTTCTTCCATGCCGTCGATGTTGATGAGTTTGACGCCGCGCTGTACCGCGAGGTCGAGCGCCTCAGGTGTTTTGGCTGGGCCGTTGAAGATGATGTTCTTCGGCTCGACGCCCAATTGCAGCGCCAACCACAACTCGAAATGAGAAATACATTCTGCCAACGCGCCGGCGTCGTGCAGCACGCGGATCACTTCGGGTAACGGATTGGTTTTGTAGGAGTAGCCCAATTCCATGTTGGGATACAGCTTGCGGAAGCTGTCGACAAAGGTGTTGTAGTCGTGGCGGAGTTTGCGTTCGTCGACAACGTATAGGGGAGTGCCGAATTCGCGCGCAAGTTCTACGGTGTCGCAGCCGCCAATCACGAGATGGCCGTTCGCTGAAATCTCGGCGTTCCAGGTGGAAGCCGGCAGGCCTCGTTCCTGACCGAGTTCACGGCGGCGCGACTCGTTGCGGGCAGCGACGTAGTTGAAGATGCGACGCTTGAGCCAGCTGCGGGGATTAAACATGGGATGCATTCGCGTCAGACGTTGCGGGACCGCGATCGATATGGGCTTGGAGCCAGAGTTCCAGGCTCATCAGAATCCAGACCATCGTGCCGTAATAGTTGGGGTGTTCGGGCAGTAGTTCATCGCGCAGCTTGTCGATGAAAGCGGGGCGCACGATATTGCGACGCTTGAAGCTGACGAGCGTGTCGAAGGACAGTTCGCGCAATGCCTGATCGTCCAGCGCCCATTGGCCAAACGGTAAGCCGAATCCATGTTTCGACTTAGTGATGATGGCCGGCGGGAGGAAATCGCTCAACGCTTCTTTGAAGAAGTAGCGCAACTGCGTGCCTTTGAGTTTCATTTCCGGTGGCAGGCCCAGCGAGAAATCGACGACGTTCGAGTGCAGCATCGGGAAGACGACATCCGCACCGGCCAGCTCGCAGCTGTTCATGACTTTGGGGATGTCGCTATCGGCGAGCGTCGTTTTGAAATCAAGCGCCAGCATCCTGTTGATGATGCTCTGTGCGCTGGGGTTGTGGTATGCGTCGCTGTTCAAGCGCAATGGCTCCTCGGTATCGACTTGAGCCAGCAAATCGGGTTCAAGCACGTCGGCAAATCCAAGGCGATGTAGTAGGTTGTACGTTTCCAGTCGCGCCGGCATCGGTATTCGTGCCTGTTCCACGTAGCTCACAAGCTTGCCGATACCAGGTAGCCGACCACGGCGCGACAGTGCGCCGCTTAGCGGTTCGAGCAATGACTTGCGTAAGACTTCCGGCAGTCGGTCGTAGTGCGAGAAGACGCGTTGCTTCGCGTACCGCGCATTGCCGCCGAACAGCTCATCGCCGCCGTCACCGCCTAGGAGGCGATCGATGCCATGCTCTCGCGCCAATCGCGCGCAAAAATAAGTGGGCAGGGCGGAGGAGTTGCCGAAAGGCTGCGGATGGATCGCGGCGAGCTTGGGTGTCGCCTCGACGATATCGCGCGGAGTAACGTAGTACTCGTGATGGACGGTGCCAAAGTGTTTGGACGCGAGACGCGCGTACTCCATTTCGTCGAAGCCGCTGGCTGCAAATCCGATCGAGAAAGTCTTGGCAGGTTGGCCGGCGACTTGCGTCAGAAGTCCGGCGATGGTTGAGCTATCCGTTCCGCCACTTAAGAATGCACCGCAATTCGCGCCTTCGATCGAGCTCGAGATGCCGCTTTTGAGTGAGTCGAAGAATTTCCGTTTGGCTTCCCCAAACTCGAATCGATCCTGCTCTTGGAACTTTGCGCTCCAATAGCAGCGCACAGTCGTCGCGCCATTCGTGATTTCGACGGCACTTCCGGGCAATAGCCGCGATACGCCTTGATAGATAGCATTCGGCGCTGGGACTACATGGCCGAATAGGTAGTCGAAAATTGCCTGTGGGGCAAGTTGCGGTGCTTCGCCGAGCACACCGAGCACATCGGTAGGGGATGAGCCGAATGCGATTCCTTGAGGAACGCATCGGTAGAATACCGGCTGAACTCCCATGCGATCGGTTGCGACTAAGCCGCGTGAGCGGGTCTGATCGAATAGCGCTAGTGCGAAGTCTCCGGTGAGGTCATCGAGGAGGCTGGCGCCTTGTTGTTCAAAACGTTGGGCGAGCGCCGATGCTTCGAGCGTCGCTCCCGAGCGATCTCGTAGATGTCCAATGCAAAGGACGGAAACGGCTCCGAAAGTGCCGCCGCGAACGGGACGAGTGGCGCTGACGGCCGCGCCGACGGCAGTCGCCGTTTGCAGTTGAATCGAGGGCGCGTGCGGGTCGGCCGGTGCCGGTAAGCCCGAGGCAAGGTGTCGTGCGCTGGTCAGTCGGGAAGAGTCCAGGCTTCCCATTACACCAAAGAATCTAGTCACCAATGCTCCAGCTTAGATCTCACGGAAGCCGGCCCGGCGCGTCGCATTAGGGATTCGCAGGCTCGGGCGGCGGGGCATTTTACATGTTGGCCGGGGATACAATGCGGCATTGTGATCCGGGGTTGCGATCTGTGTCACACGCCCGGTAAGTATACTGGGCGATACCGTCATAATTGACGCTATTGCGGTTTTAGAGAAGGTAAACGGTGTAGGCGATGCGCGATGTAGTCGTGTTGTTGGGTGTAATTTGCCTGTTGCCAGCGGCGCTCGCGCGACCCTGGATAGGATTCTTGGGCTTCACGCTCATCGGCCTTTGGAACCCGCACAAGTTCACGTGGTACTTGAAAGACATGCGAATCGCGCTGCTGGTCGCAGCCGCCACGCTGATCGGTCTTGTCATCACGCGGGAGCGCAAGGGCATTGCATGGAGCCGCGAGTTGGTGCTCATGCTCGTCTTCGCGATCTACTTCACGGTCACAACGCAGTTCGCTTGGGCGCCCGAAGCAGCCGCAGCTCAATTGGGCCAGAACATCCGTGTCTATTTCATGATCTTCGTGATGGGCATGTTGATTTATGGCGAGAAGAAAATACGAGCGATGTTGTTGGTCATCATGCTCGGCATTGGGCTTTTCGGAGTGAAGGGTGGAATATTCAGCATCCTGACCGGCGGTCAGTATCACGTCGTCGGACCGGAAACGACATTTCTCGAAGCCAACACGTCACTCGGCTTGGCTTTCAACATGATTCTACCTCTGCTGCTGGTCACTGCGCAGGAGCAGGCAGTTCGCTGGCGCGCGCTTGGGTTTTATGGCAGCGCATTCCTGACTTTTCTGGCAACTATTTTTACGTACTCTCGCGGTGCATGGATTGGATTGGCCGCCACTGTACCGTTCCTACTGCTACGCATTAAGCACGGCGTTCTCATCGGTGTGCTGATGATTCCGGTGGGATTGGTCGGCATCGCTTTCATTCCGGACAAGGTGTTCAATCGTGCGGAAACGATCGGTTCGTACGAAGAAGACAACTCGGCGATGACGCGCATCCAAGCATGGAGCGTCGCTTACAATGTTGCGAAAGAGAACCCGCTCGTCGGCGGCGGTTTCGACTACGAAAATTATCCGGACCCGCAGCGATGGCTGAGTCACGCCGATCGCAAATACGATGCAGTCGATCAAACGCCGCGCGCTGCGCACAGTATTTACTTTCAAGTATTGGGACAGCACGGTTTCGTCGGCTTCGGTATTTTCATGACGCTGCTCGGGCTCACCATGTTTTCGTTCTCGGGTATCGCCCGCGACGTACGGAATATTCCCGACTTGGGTTGGATCGGACGCTATGCGAAGGCAATGCAAGTAGGGATGATCGGCTACATGGTATCCGGCGCGTTTCTGAATCTCGCGTACTTCGATCTGCTCTATCTTTACATCGGGCTGGTCGCGATTTTCAGGCGCGAAATCCGTGAGTATCACGTAGCGCATCCGGCCATAGCCGGCGCATCGAACTTATCGATGGTGGGGTCATTGCTGAAAAAGCCGGTGAGCCAAGGCGGCTAATACGTTAAGTCCGCGTTCCGCTCATAGGGATTCGGATGGCGAATTACCGGGGAATATAGGGAATGTCTACCGTCGCCGCGAGAATGCACAAGATGCCTACTGACATAGATGAGTACGGTGTCACAATGTCGCGCCAGTCGCCGATATCAGACATTTCTGATCAACACCGATCGGATTTTATTGATATACCATAAGGTTCATCGTCATATTTTACTCGTCTTATCGCCACGTCTCTCTCCGCGGCTGCAGGCGCGAACCGACATCAAGTCCTCTTTCAAGAGGCATGAGGAGCAGCATCATGAAATCACACGAGCCAGCGGCGCTGAGCGTGTCATGCAAACGAAGAGATCAGTCCAGGCGCATTCTCGCAGCCGCAAGCTTGTTCTTTGGTCTGTCGTCGTTGCCGTTTCAAACGGCACTCTCGCAGACGCCGACCGTCACCTACAACCTCGCAACCGAGTCCGATGCCGGCATGGATGGCGGTATTTCTTGGCAGTCCGTATTTTTGCTCAACGATGGACGCATTGCATCGTTCGGCACCGGCAATCACGCACCTAATCAGTCGAATGCCATGCGCATCATCGATCCGGTCACGTCGCCAGGCACCGTGCAGTCGTACGATATGTTTCCTTGGACGCAGACTTCGTCTCCGTCAAACTACGATTCGGGCACCAACCGATTTGTCTCTAACTACGACAATCACGCCAGCATTTACATTCCGTCTGAGAACAAAGCGATTTGGATCAACCACGGCGTGTTCGATTTCGGACAGCGAACGTGGGTGTATGGAGATCGCGAGCCGCTGACGCAGGGGTATCAGTCGTTTCTCGACGATGCCACTGCAGGTCCGATGACGGGCGTTTACAACCCAGCCGTGGCATGGTGTAAAACGATCGATAAAGGCGTGTGGTTCGCTAACTCTTCCGGCGGCTACGGCCGCAGTAACGATGACTTGACGGTCGTCGAACGCAGTCCGCAAGGATCGTCCAAACCTTGGCGATTGACGAAGACCGCGATGGGGTCGCAGGGCGTGGCGGGTTTGCACTACGCGCGCAACACTGCAGTTTGCATCGGCGACCAATTCTACGTTGCAGGTCCGCGCGTCGACGGTTCGGGCAATGCTTTTTACCGAATCAATATCTCCAACAGAACACTTTCCGCAACGTTGACCCCGATGCCGGCCGTCTCGGGAGATTATTTCCCGCAGATGGTGCACGACACTGTGCGCAATAAATTGGTGGTGCTGGGCGTGCGCGTGTTGGAGTACGACATCCAGTCCAATGCGTGGACTGACATCACGCCAAGCGGTTGGGCAGG
>Ga0193752_1001280_pt1 | contig 21204 bp, 16 predicted proteins | sample H1c1metaG_FD_144924 | JGI IMG/M metagenome (GOLD analysis project Ga0193752, IMG submission 144924) | Soil microbial communities from a riparian zone of the East river system, Colorado, United States - H1c1 | ecosystem: Environmental > Terrestrial > Soil > Riparian zone | place: USA: East River...
CGCCGGAGCCGGCATCCGCGGGGCACGCGGAAACGACGCAGCCGCAGTTCCTCGAGTTGCTGCGGTTTCTCGGGGTCGACCAGAACGACTTCATCGACAAGACCCAGTCGACCTACAGCCTCGGTACGCGCTTCCAGGACTGGACCGGACCTGCAACCTCGTTCTGGCATCCGTTCGGCGCGCTCGGCGCGTTGATCGAGCGCCGGCCGTTCTATCATTTCTGGCACAAGGCCAAGACGCTTGGGCTTCAGCCGAAGCTCGAGTACTTCAGCCAGGAAATCGCGATGGCGTCCGCCAATCGCTTCATTTTCCCCACCAATTCCCTGGGCGTCGCGCAGCAGATGCGTTACGCGCTCAACGTGGACGCCACCCTGGCGACGCGTTACCTGCGCACGGTCGCCGAACGCGCCGGCACGATCCGTCTCGAGCGCAAGGTAGTTAGCGCGACGCGCGACGAGAGCGGCAACCTCGACGAGCTGCATTTCGAAGACGGCGGAAAACTGCGCGCTGACCTGTTTCTCGATTGCAGCGGCGCGCGTGGCCAGCTCATCGGCGAGATCATGGGCACGGACTACGAGAGCTGGCAGCAATGGTTGCCCTGCGACCGGATCGTGGCCGCGCCGGCGCCGCTCGAAGAGGTGCGCCCGCCGTACGTGCGGGTCGCGGCGCGCGCCGCGGGCTGGCAATGGCGCCTTCCGTTGCAGCAGAACTTGAGCGTCGGGCAGGTCTATTCGAGCGCGCACCAGGACGACGAAGCCGCGTTGGCGGAACTGCGTGCGTCGGTGGGCGCCGATTTCCTCGCCGAGCCGCGCCGGACCGGGTTTCGGGCCGGCCGCCGCCAGAAATTCTGGGACCGGAACGTCATCGCGTTCGGCTCCGCCGCGGGCTGCGCCGACCCGCTCGCGGGCGCCGATGCGTATCTGCTGTCCAACGCATTGTTCAATCTGCTCGATCATTTTCCGGACAAGCAGTTTGACCCCGCCAATATTGCGAGCTACAACGCCGCCATCGGCGACGAACTCGAGCGTGTCCGTGACTTCACCATCCTGCATTACTGCCTGCCGCGGCGCGACGACTCGCCGTTCTGGCAGCAGTGCGCGGCGATGGCGCTGCCCGGGACGGTTGCGCAATCCGTCGAGATGTACCGCGCCACGGGTCGTGTCATTCAGTCCCGTCCGGAGGCATTCTCCGATCTCGACTGGTTCTGGATATTCGAAGGAATGGGTATCACACCGCGCGACTACGATCCGCTGGTCGACACCGTCGACTTCGAACAGGTCAAGCGTCTGATGCTCTCGATCAGCCAGAAAGTCTCGGCGGATCTGGCCGCTGCGCCTTCGCACGACAGCTTCTTCGCCACGGCGAATGCGCGTCTCGCCGGCGCGCGCAAGGCCGCCGCCGCGGCGCAAGCCCCGGGCTGAAACTTGTCACCCTCGACCAAACTACTCGCCGGTGTCGAGTTGGGCGGCACCAAGTGTGTCTGCATCCTCGGCACGGGTCCGGACGACGTCCGCGCGATCGAACGGCTGCCGACCGGTGAACGCGAGGAAACGCTGCGGCAGATCGAGGCCGTTCTCGATCGCTGGCGCTCGCAATACGGCGCTCCACGCGCGCTCGGCATCGCGTCCTTCGGTCCCGTCGATCTGCGGCCGAGCTCCGCCACGTACGGTTACATAACCTCGACCACCAAGGCCGGTTGGCGGGATACCGACGTCGGGCAGCGGCTGACGCGGCGTCTTGGCGTGCCGGTCGGGTTCGATACCGACGTGAACGGCGCCGCGCTCGCGGAAGGGCGCTGGGGTGCGGCCAGGGGCCTCGAAGATTTCGCCTACGTCACCGTCGGCACCGGGATCGGCGTCGGCTCCATCGTGCGCGGCCGCTCCGTGTTCGGCATGAATCACACCGAGCTCGGGCACATCCGCGTGGCGCGCAAGAGCGGCGACAGGTTCGCCGGCGTCTGCACGTTCCACGGCGATTGCATCGAGGGGCTCGCGTCGGGTCCTGCCATCGAAGCGCGCGCCGGCATGCCGGCCTCACGACTGCCGCCCGATCATCCGGCCTGGGACTACGTCGCGCACGGGCTCGCCCAGTTGCTGCACACCATGGTGCTGACCACCGCGCCGTCACGCATCTTTCTCGGCGGCGGCGTGTTGGCCGCGCAGTCGCACCTGTTCGAACGCATCCAGCAGGAACTCAAACGCAGCCTCAACGGTTACGTCGAGGCGCCCGAGCTCGATCAGGGTCTGGCGCAGTTCATCGTGCCGCCCGGGCTCGGCACGATGGCCGGCCCGCTCGGCGCGCTGGCGCTCGCCGCCGATGCCGAGGGCCGGGTGATCAAGACTCCCATCGCCAGCGCCGCCACCCGATGAGCGAACGCTCCGGCAAGCACATGCGCCTGTCGGGCACCAACCTCGAACGGGCCGGCGACCACAATCAACGCGTCACGCTGCATGCGATTCGCGTCAACGGGCCGATCACGCGCGCCGAGCTGGCCAAGATCACCGGGTTGACGGCCCCGGCCATCGCGAACATCACCAAGCGCCTGCTGAACGAACAACTGATCCAGGATGCCGGGCGCCGGCGCGGCGGCCGTGGCCAGCCCGCGACCAAACTCGTCATCAACCCGGACAGCTGGTTCTCGATCGGGCTCAATGTCGACCGCGATCACATCACGATGCTGGTGCTCGATTTCGAGGGCCGCGTGCGCGCGCGTGCCTCGCGCGAGCAGAATTTCGCGATGCCCAAGGACGTCGAGAAGTTCTTCCGCATGGGCGTCGGCAAACTACTGGCGAAGGTCGGCATCGGCCGCGACCGGCTGGTGGGCATCGGGGTTGCGTTGCCGGACGACATGCCGAAAGCGGCGCTGCCGCACCAGCCGGCGGATTACGGCATCTGGGGCTCGACCGACATCGCGTCGCTGCTGCGCGAGACACTGCCCGTGCCGGTGTTCGTGGAGAACGACGCGGCGGCCGCGACGATGGGCGAGATGCAGTTCGGACTCGGCAAGAAGTACCAGACATTTTTCTACATCCTGATCACCGCGGCGCTCGGCGGCAGCATGGTGATCGACGGCAATCATTTTCGCGGCGCGGGCGGGCGCAGCGGCGAGCTCGGCATGTTGCGCGGCCGCGATGCCTCGGGCCATGAACGCCAGATCCAGAACATCGTTTCGTTGTCGGCGCTGTACAGCCGGCTGGCGGCGCAGGGCATCAAGATGTCGGCGCCGCACGAGCTCACGAACCTCGACGACAAGGGCCAGGCCATCATCGACGCCTGGATCGAGATCGCGGTCGATACCCTGCTCGACACGATTCTCGCGATCAATTGCCTGGTCAATCCCGAAGCGGTGCTGATCGGCGGCCGCCTGCCGGCCGGCATCGTCGACCAGATCGCGACCAGGCTCAATCAACGGCTCGAAGCGCACACCGCCACCGTGCCGGCCATCGCGCCCGTGGCGCGCGCCGCGCTGTCCGACGACGCGCCGGCGGTCGGCGCCGCGATCCTGCCGTTCAGCCACCGGCTGCTGCCATCACGCACCGCGCTCATGAAGGTCGCGGCGCTCTGAGATCCGTTTCCACACCGATACTTTCACGAGGGGTCCGATGAACTCTAACTACAAAGGCATGCGCGCCGGTTTTGCGACGGTGACAACCCTGTTTTTCATGTGGGGTTTCATCACCGTTTCGGTCGATCCGCTGATCGCGGCGCTCAAGGCGATCTTCAAGCTCAGCTATGCCGAGGCCATGCTCACGCAGTTCGCGTTTTTCATGGCGTACTTCATCGTTTCGTTGCCGGCGGCGGCGTTGATCGCCCGTCTTGGCAACAGCAAGTCCATCATCTTCGCGCTGGGCGTCATGGTGGCGGGCTGTCTGGTCATGCCCGCCGCCACGTATTTCGAAACCTACGGACTCGTGCTCGTCGCGCTGTTCATCATCGCGAGCGGCATCACGATCCTGCAGGTGGTCGCGAACCCGCTTGCCGCGGCGCTTGGACCGCCGGAACGCTCGCACTTCCGGCTCACGTTCTCGCAGACGTTCAACTCCTTCGGCACGTGGCTGGCGCCGAGACTCGTCTCGCCGCTGATCCTGGCGGGCGGAATCTTCGCCGTCACGCACGGCGCTGAAGTCACGCCCGAGCTGCGCGCCGACTCATTCCGCCGCATCGACTACGTGTTTCTCGCGATCGCCGCCGCGCTCGTGCTGCTCGCGATATTCATCTTCGTGTTCCGCAAATTGCTCGACGTCACCAAGCCCGTGGATGAAGGGCAGAACTCCTCGGTGGCGACCGCGCTCAAAGCGCCCTGGGCGGTGTTTGGTGCGTGCGCGATCTTCCTGTATGTCGGCGCCGAGGTTTCGATCGGTAGCGCAATGACGAACTTTCTCGCCGAGCCCGACATCCTGAACATTCCGCTCGATCAGGCGGGCGCGATGGTCAGCTTCTACTGGGGCGGAGCGATGATCGGCCGGCTGATCGGCAGCGGTCTGCTGTTCCTGGTCAAGGAACGCGCACCGTTGCTGCTCGCCTTGTTCGCATTGGTCGCCACGGCGTTGTGCCTCACGGTGACGCAGATCCACGGCGCCAACGCCGGATATCTCGCGCTCTCGATCGGGCTCTTCAATTCGATCATGTTCCCGGTGATCTTCACGTCGACGCTCGAGCGCTCGAGCGCCTCTCCGGCGGCCACGTCCGGCCTTCTATGCCTCGCCATTGTCGGCGGTGCGATCCTGCCTTATGTTTTCGGCTCGATCGCCGACGCCTCGGGACTGCATACCGCGTACTTCCTGCCGGCGGCGGCGTACGCGATCATCGTGGTCTTCGCGATCGCGTCCAGCAAGGCAAAGACTTACGTGCACGGGACGGCGACCGCCACTGCGGGTCATTGAAGGGAATTCCGGCATGAGCGACAAGGCGCGCATTCACGAACAACATTCCCGGCTGTGCGGCTGGTTGCTCGATGCCGCCTATCCGCTCTGGTCGACGCGCGGCGTGGATCCGGCGGGCGGGTTTTACGAGCGGCTGCAGCAGAATGGCTTGCCGCTCGCCGAACCCCGCCGCTCGCGGGTACAGCCGCGCCAGGCCTATTGCTTCGCGATGGGGCCCTCGATGGGCTGGCGCGGGGATTCGGCCGGGCTGGTGAAACACGGGCTCGATTTCTGGAGCGCGCGATTCCAGCGACCGGACGGGTTGTTCCGCACGCTCATCAACGCAGACGGTTCGGTCGCCGACGATCGCGCCATCACGTACGACCAGGCGTTCGGACTGCTGGCGTTCAACCTGGGCGCGACCCTCGGCGACTGGCGCGCGATTCGCGAGCAGCAGGCGCACGATCTGTTGCAGGCCGTGTTGAAGCACACCAAGCGTCCGGGCGGTGGCTTCGAGAACGGCGTGCCGACCAGCATGCCGCTGGAATCGAATCCGCACATGCACCTGTTCGAAGCCTCTCTGGCGGGTTGTGAAGTGGCGTCCGAGGCGAGCCTGTGGAAGCCGCTCGCCGACGAGATCGCCGAGTTCGCGCTGGCGCATTTCTTCGACCGCAACGGCATCCTCCACGAATTTTTCGACGCAGAGTGGAAGTTCGCGGAGGGCGTGAAGGGCCGCATCGTCGAGCCCGGTCACCAGTTCGAATGGGCCTGGCTGTTGCTGCGCTGGGCCGGCGACAAACATGCGAAGGCGCGCGCCACCGCGCTCAAGCTGATCGAGGTCACCGAGGCGAACGGTGTGCGCAACGGCCTGGCCCTCCAGCAGGTGCTCGACGACTTCTCGCCGCATGATGCGAGCGCGCGCCTCTGGCCGCAGACCGAGCGACTCAAGGCCGCGGCGCTGGCGGCGCGCCTCACGGGCGAGGCGAAGTACTTTGCGATGGCGGCGTCAGCCGCGGATTCGCTGCAGCGGTACCTCGCCACGCCCATTCCGGGCCTGTGGTACGACCGGATCGACGTGAACGACAAGATCGTCGACGAGCCGGCGCCGACCAGCACGTTTTACCACCTGGTCGTCGCGGTGGCGGAGATCAGCGCCCTCTCGCGCATGGCCTAGCGGCCTAACTACCGGCCGCCCGACTGCCGTGCAGGGCGGGGGGCCGCGATGTCCCCCGGTCGGTGCCTCGGCGGTGCCGGCGTTTGCCACGCAGTGACGGATTTCCACGCGTTCGAGCGTCCAGCGCAGTTCTGCGACTCCGATGCAGTCCCCGTCTGTTAGCGTTACCGATTGCTGCGGTGCCACAATTCCCGGTATCTTAATGAATACAAAAATAAGTATTTATTGACAAGGCGAAATCCCGCGTCGCAAGATCGGCCCGCAATCAAAAACGTCATGCGGGTTCTTCGAGGAGCGGTGGCCACCATCGCGATCCGCATGAAAACTTGTTAGTGGGGGAATTTCATGTCGCATCGTCTGGAAAAGCGCGTTCGCCGCGCTGCGCGCACCGCGTTCGTCACCGCGGTATCGCTCGATCTGCTGGCCATCGCAATGCCGTCCGCGGCGCAGGACGCGCAATCGCCCGTCGCCGAAACCATCGAAGAGATCACGGTGACCGGAATTCGTGCCGCGCAGCTGCGCGCCATCGAAACCAAGCGCCAGGCCGCGCAGATCCTCGACTCGATCAGCGCCGAAGACATCGGCAAGTTGCCCGACGTCACCATTTCCGATTCCCTGCAGCGCATCCCGGGCGTGCAGATCCGGCGAGAGGCCGGCGAAGGCAGCGCGGTCAACGTGCGCGGCCTGCCGCAGGTCACGACGCTGCTCAACGGCGAGCAATACCTGGGCGCAAATTCGATCACCAACGTGCAGCCGAACTTCGGCGACATCCCGTCGCAGCTGTTTGCCGGCGTGGATGTCATCAAATCGCCGACTGCCGATCTGCTGAACGGCGGCACCACCGGCACGATCAATCTCAAGACGCGGCACCCGCTCGATCTGGGCGAGGGGTTCACGAGCTCGATTGCGGCCGAGGCGGCGTACGGCGACGGCAAAGGCAAGACCGAACCGCAAGCCAACGGTCTGATCGGCTGGCGCAACGACAAGATGGGAGCGTTGTTGTCGGTGTCTTATGGCGACGTCACGCAGGCTAACTATTACAACGGATTGCAGGGCAATTCAGGCTGGACGCAGATGGTTGCCGAAGGCGCCGCCAACTGGCCCGCCGGGACCGGCGACCTCAACGGCAACGGCGAAACCACCGACAGGTTCATCGCGATGCAGGGCCATTCGGCCTTCAACAAGTTCACCGAGCGCGAGCGCCTCGGACTCAACGCATCTTTCCAGGTCGACGTCTCGGAAAATGTCCGGCTGACGGCTGACGCATTCTTCACCGACCAGACTCAGTTCGACCGCACTGCCGGATTCGCCGCCGAAGACAAATGGCAGCGCTGGGAGTGGTGGACGCCCGAGCAGAGTGTCCCGACGGGCGCCTCGGCTGCCAGCGGCGGCGAGATCAATACGACACAGGTCTATCTGCTCGACACTCGCCGGTTGAAGTCCTATTCGGACCTGGCGCGCATCGAATCCAATTCGCAGAACTTCAATCTGCAGCTCGATTTTGGCGGCGCGGAGGACCGGTTCTCCGGCTCGATACGAGCAATCAAAGGCAAGGCCGAACAGAACCGCGTGAACAGCTACGCTGACATCGATCTGGCGAACGGCACGCAGTGGGGCCTGACGAACAACTATTACCCGGGCGGCAACGCCAATCCGTACCCGAACGGCTACGACGGGTTCCCGCAGATCACCGCAGACTACACCGGCGAGCACGCATCGTTCTCGGGTATCCCGGCGCTCGTCGGGGATCTCGATGCGTACTCGATAGGCGCGCTCTCCTCGGAGAACAACTACGACCGGGACTCCAACCTGACAGCGCTGCGCTTCGACACGAAGTTCCGCTTCGATGACGCCTGGTCCATGGACGCGGGCCTGCGGTTCAGCCAGCGCGATTCGAAGAACCTCGCGTACGATTATCTGGCGCCGTTCTACGCGGCGCAGTCGTCGAACGGCGCGGGTTGCCTCGTCAAATGGAAGGCGACCGACGTCGTCCTCAATGGCGGCGGCATCGCGGGCGCCTGTTCGGCTGGCGACGCCAACAGCGGCACGATGCAGTATTACTCGGCGCTGCCACACGTCCCCCTGTCCTCGTTTGGCGATGACGTGATCCAGGTGACCGACTTCGGCGGCGTGTCCGGTGTGCCGGCCATGTACTCGCTCGACCCGGCTGCCATGGACAATCCCAAGAAATTCCATGACGCGCTGTTCCCTGGCAACGTGAAAGTCGCGAACCCGGTCAACCTGGCATACGACTTTACCGAGCAGCTGAAACTGCGCGCGGCGTTCGCGAAGACGATGACCATGCTCGATCTCGAGCAGTGGGGAGGCGCCTTGTCGCCCTCTTATGCGATCAACAATGATGAAGGTGGCCGCTTCGTCGTGATCGGCGCCAATTCCAACGGCAATCCGGGCTTGAACCCGTGGCGCTCGAAGAACTACGATCTGTCGCTCGAGTGGTATGCAGCCGAGCAGACTCTCGTGAGCGCGGCATTGTTCTACGTGCAGATCGCGTCCTTCATCGAACGCGGCCAGGTGCTGACTCCATTGCCGGACCAGGATGGCGTCATTCGCCGCTCGGTGCTGGTGAACACCAATGTCCAGGGTGAGGGCGGTACCCTCAAGGGTGCGGAACTCGGCGTAAAACATGCGTTCACGAACTTTTCGGGCTTCCTGCACGATTTCGGAATCGACGCGAATTACACCTACTCCCCGAGCAGCTCCGGGAAAAAGGATCTTTCGGGCGAGGACGTGCCGTTCCAGGACAACTCGGTGCACCAGGCAAACTTCGCCCTCTGGTATCAGGGCGAGAAGTTCCAGGCTCGTATCGCGGACAATTTCCGCAGCAAACGTGCGGTGTCGCTCGATCAGGTTGGCACGCCCGGATTGACGCTCTACCAGCGTCCCACCAACTACCTCGACGCATCGGTGAGCTACGATGTAACTCCCGATTTCACCGTGTACCTGCAGGGTTCGAATCTCACCAACGAGTTCGAGGACTACTACCTGCAGTGGGGCAATCAGTACGGCTACCAGAACATCTACGAGCGTAGATTGCTGGTCGGCGTGCGGGCCCGGTTCGGTGCAGCAAAGCGCTAGCTCCCCCAAGGTCTGAGCGCTGACGCCGCGGGAAGAGTAAGCGCTTCCCGCGGCGTCTTTTTATCGGGGAAGTGACGCATGGCAGACCGACGCATCCGCAAACTGGTCATCGTCGGTGGAGGTACCGCCGGCTGGATGGCGGCCGCGAGCTTCGCGCATCACTTCGAGAAGACCGGTCTCGAGATCACCGTCGTCGAATCGTCCGGAATCGGCACCATCGGCGTGGGCGAGGCCACCGTCCCGGCGATTCGCGACTTCTTCAAATCGCTGAGACTCGACGACTTCGACGTCATGCGCGCCACGCAGGGCACCTGCAAGCTCGGCATCGAGTTTCGGGACTGGTCGAAGATCGGTGAATCGTTCATCCATCCGTTCGGCTTCTTCGGCATGGCGGCGCGCGACGTCGCCTTTCACCAGTTCTGGCTGCGGCTGCGCCAGCTCGGCGACCCGACGCCGTACGCCGCCTATTCACTGGCCGTCGAGTTGTGCCGGCAGAACCGTTTCACGCGGCCGCATCCGAACCCTACGTCTCCATTGTCGGTGTTCGACTGGGCCGTGCATTTCGACGCGGCCCTGTTCGCGAAACTGCTGCGCGACTTCGCGCTCGCGCGCGGCGTGAAGCGCATCGATGCAAGAATCGTCGACGTGAACCTGCGCGCCACCGATGGCTTTATCGAATCGGTCACGCTCGAAGACGGAACCCGCGTCGCGGGCGAGCTGTTCATCGACTGCTCCGGGTTTCGCGGGCTGCTCACCGAAGGCGCGCTCCACACAGGCTACGAGGACTGGACCCGCTGGCTGCCCTGCGATCGCGCCGTGGCCATACCGTGCGCGCCGAGCGGCGAGCTGACTCCGTATACCCGCGCGACGGCACGCGCCGCGGGCTGGCAATGGCGCATCCCGTTGCAACATCGAACCGGCAATGGCTACGTGTATTGCAGCCAGCACCTGAGCGACGACGAGGCCGCCGCGACGCTCATGTCGAGTCTCGAGGGAGAGCGCCTCGCCGAGCCCAACTTCCTGCGCTTCACCACCGGGCATCGCCGCAAGTTCTGGAATCGCAACTGCGTTGCGCTCGGGCTCGCGGGCGGGTTTCTCGAGCCGCTGGAATCCACCAGCATCCAGTTGATCGAGAGCGGCATCGAGAAGCTGCGCCGCCTGTTTCCCGAGCAGACTTTCGCGCCGGAACTGGCCGAGGAATTCAACCGCAGCAGCACGCTCGAATACGAACGGCTGCGCGATTTCCTGGTGTTCCACTACAACGCGACGAGCCGGGACGACTCGCCGCTCTGGCGCCAGTGCCGGCAGATGGCGATCCCGGAGACGCTCGATCGCAAGCTGCGGCTGTTCAAGGCGCGCGGTTCCCTGGTGCGGTACGAATGGGAGACTTTCCACGATTCGAGCTGGCTCGCCCTGTACGCCGGCTTTGACTATCTACCGGAAAGTTATGATCCCCTGGCGGACCACTTCAGCGCCGAGGAATTGCGCGCACAGCTCGCGCGGATGCGCGAGAACATCGCGCGCACCGCCGCGCAGACCCCGACCCATGCGGAGTTCATCGCGCGTCATTGCGCGGTGCCCGCGCCATGAGCGACGCGCGCCCGGTCGAACACGTGGTGATCGTCGGTGGCGGCACCGCCGGCTGGATGACCGCCGCCGCGCTGGCGCACTTCTGGCGCCAACAACCCGGCAAACTCATCACGCTGATCGAATCCACCGAGATCGGCACGGTCGGCGTCGGCGAGGCCACGTTGCCGACCATTCGCGCCTTCAATGCCGCCCTCGGCATCGACGAGATCGACTTCATTCGCAAGACGCAAGCGACGTTCAAGCTGGGCATCGAATTCGTCGACTGGCATCGCAGAGGCGAGACGTTCTTTCATCCGTTCGCGCCGTATGGCGTGAAGGTGCAGGGGGCGTCGTTCCACCACGCCTGGCGTCGGCTGCGCGAAGCGGGCGATACGGCGCCCATCGGCGAATACTCGTTGCCGGCCGTGATGGCCGCTCGAAATCGCTTTGCCCAGCCGGCCGTCAGGCCCGCCGCGGCATTTGCGAATTTCGCCTACGCGTATCACTTCGATGCCGGATTGTACGCGCGTTACCTGCGTGACTATGCGCTGGCGCGCGGCGTGCAGCGTATCGATGCGCGCGTTCTCGACGTGCGCCTGCGCGGCACGGATGGGTTCATCGAGTCAGTCGCTCTCGAGGGTGGCCAGGTCGTCAGCGGGGATCTGTTCGTCGATTGTTCGGGCTTTCGCGGTCTGCTGATCGAACAGGCGCTCTCGACCGGCTACGAAGACTGGACGCGCTGGCTGCCCTGCGATCGCGCCGTGGCGATTCCATGCGCGAGCGCATCGGCACCGGCTCCGGCCACGCGCGCGACCGCGCTCGAGGCCGGTTGGCGCTGGCGTATCCCGCTGCAACACCGGGTCGGCAATGGTTACGTCTATTGCAGTGAATTCATCAGCGATGACGGCGCGGTCGCCGCGCTGCGTGCCGATCTGGAAGGCACGCCCCTCGGCGAGCCGAACCTGCTGCGGTTCACGACCGGGCGCCGCAAGGAATTCTGGAACCGCAATTGCGTCGCGATCGGGCTCGCCGGCGGGTTCATCGAGCCGCTGGAATCGACCAGCATCGCGTTGATCCAATCCGGCATCGCCAAACTTCTCGCATTCTTTCCCGATCGCGACATGCCGTCCGAGGACATCGCCGAGGCGAATCGCGTCGTACGTGAGGAATACGAACGCATCCGGGATTTCATCATCCTGCACTACAAGGGCACTGCTCGCGACGATTCGCCGCTGTGGCGCGAAACGCGCGCCATGTCCGTACCCGATACGTTGCGCCACAAGATTGACCTGTTCCGCAGCCGCGGCCACCTGGTCAGCTACGCCGAAGAGTCATTCGAGGAAGCGAGCTGGGTCACGATGTTTCTCGGCTTCGGCATCGTGCCAGGCAAACACGACCCGCGCGTCGACGAGATCGATCTCGGAACGTTGCGCACGAGACTGCAGGGGCTGCGAGATGCAATACGTGCCGGAGCGGATGCGGCGCCGGAGCACGGCGTCTTCATCGGGAAGCACTGCGCGGCTGCGGATCGCGGGCAGCCATCCAGCTGACAGCGACCCGCTACGCGGTCACCACGCGGGTGTTCGCCTCCTACTCCGCGCGCACGTTGTCGACGTTTGCCGTGGCACCGGCGCCCACCCAGACCCAAATCGCATTCACATCGCTGAAGTCGCCGATGGGGCAAGCCACTCCGCTCGCCGCAAACGCGGCCAGATCGAGCGTAACCGTCGCAGTGGTGCCGGGGTTTTGGAAGCCCCAAGGCCCCTCGCACCAGGTCCAGTTACGATCCTGAATCGCGACGTTCACCGAGGTGCCCGCAGCCGCGGAGGTACGCAGATCGAATTTGAACTGTGCTTTCGCGGAGAGATCGAGCACTGACTCGGCGACGTTGAGACCGAACCATCCGCCATCGGCACCCGTCACTTGCAAACTCGCCGTGCCCTGGGTGGCGAAGTCCGTCACGCGCGCGGCTGTACCCGCGTTCGCCTGCCAACTGGCGGGTGCCCATCCCTGCGTATCGTTCTCGAACGAGTAGAGCAGCAAGGCGCCATTCGGATCTGGCAAAACCTTGACGCGCAGCGCGGCGACGTTGGAGCGGCGGCCCGCGGTGTCGCGCAGCTGGTAGCTGGCGAGGGCGTCACCCTGGAATCCCGCGGCCGGTGTGAACGTGACGGAGCCGTCGCCAGCGAGCACGAAGCTGCCAGCCGCGGTCGTCGCGGTGGATTGCCGGCCAGCGGTTGCCGGATCGAGATCGAGGGTCGCGGCAACGGGCTGCCGCCCGAGGTATGCGATGTCGTTCGCCACGGGCGTCAACTTCGCGGGCGTGTCGAATGCCGTCGAAACCGCATCGTCATCGGCCACCGGTGGAAATCCAAACGCCCAGTTGCCCGTCATGCGCAACGAGAAATTGTTCATCGTCGTGCATACCGGGCTCGGGCAATACACCGTGAGGCCGTCGTAGTCGGGGTACAGCGCGCCGTTGTCCTGGACGTCGGAGAGAATCCAGTACAACGCCCCATCCGTGTCGCCGAAGAACAGTTCGCGCGTCCATTCGCGGTACACGGGGTTCCGGACGCTTTTGTCCTTGGTGCCAAATTCGCCGAGATATACCGCCTTCCGCAGTCGCTTGGCTTTCTGCGTGTGTTTGGCGATCCACTCCGTGCCCCACGCCGGCGTCTTGCCCCAGGCATCGGCGTCCGGATACAGGTGCAGCGACATCGCGTCGATGTTGCGCAGCGCGGCGAAGGCGTAACTATCTACTCCCTCGTTGCAGTTGTCGGTCCAGTCGGTGCCATTGGGGAGGCAAAGGAATCCTTCGTCGCCCACGGACACGAGATGATTGCGATCGACGCTCTTGATGTAGCTCGAGATCTCGTCGGCCCAAGAGATGAGCGTTTGCGTCGAGCAGCTGGGCGAGCGCGGATAAACGCCGCTGCCGATGCAGCGCGGCTCATTGCCGAGCTCCCACATCATGATGGTCGGATCGTCTTTGTACCTGACGCCGGTGACCGTGTTCACGCGATTCAGCAGGTGGCCGATCCAGCCCTTGAACCACCCCTTGATCGTGGGGTCAGTGTAGAACTCGTCGTGATACTGGCCGCCGCGCCAGCGCACGTACTGATCCATGCCGCCAAACGCGCTCCAGTTGTTGACCAGGGGCAGGATCAGCTTGAGGTTGCGCTTGCGCGCTTCGGCGACCACGAAGTCGAGCCGCTCGAGCCCGGTCGGGCCGTCGTTGAATGCCGGCGCCGCGCCATCCCAGTAGTGCATGTAGACGCCTTCCTTGCGCCCGTCGGCACCGTCGACCGAATTCGTACCGTCGGCGTTGCCGATGACGTTCGTCGACCACACCCGCATCACCCGAAAGTCCGCGGCGGCGGCCTTGTCGAACAACGCGCGCACCATCAAGGGCGACTTGTAGATGGGGTAATAGTTGTTAGACCCGGCGAAGCGGAATTTCTCGCCACGCAGGTAGAGGTCGGACCCGACGCGGGTCACGAAAGGATTCGGCGGTTTGTGGTTGGGCTGGTCGTGCCCGGGATGTTGGAACTGATCGTGGGCGGCGGCGATGCCCGCAAAGGCGCTCGCGCCGACGATCAACATGAATGCGATGCGCGCCGCAGCGCGCCGGACCGTCGTACGTTCCATCGTCTCCCCCTTTCCGAAATAACAATTTCAAGTTTCGTTATTCAGCGGCGCGAGAGTAGATCGGGCAGTGCGGATTAGTCAACGAGCGGTGATTCCGGCCCTGGCGCCGGTGGGCTTGGGGGTCATACTCTTGTTCAAAAACAATCAATTGTGGGGCTTTTGGACGGGCGAGGGGCACCCATCCTGCGCGCCGCCGTGGGGAATCTCAGGGCGTCGCCCGCCGGCGAAAGGTCAGGCCCTGCACGATTGCGACACCGGCCACTCCGATGATCAGCCACGGATCGTACGACAGGGCGTCGACCAGGGGGCCTAACCACTCCGCGCCACCCGGCTCCTGCGTGCCAAACCATTTCCATCCCGTCACGCACACGCCGATCATCGCGGCGAACGCGCCGAGCAACCCGGCGTCATTCCGGCTGAAGCGCCACCCCGTGCGCTCGGCGTCGGCGAGCGCCGCGACTCGCGCCGCGAAGTCTTCCGGAAGGCCGTCGGCCTCCGACGCCAGCGCGCGCGCGAGGGCCGCGCTTCGCTCGGGGGTTTTCACGGTTCGCCCACGCCCCGCTGGCGCAGCCAGTCGCGCAAGCTCAGCCGGGCCCGAAACAGGTGACTCTTGACGGTGCCTTCGTTCATGCCGGTGATCGTCGCAATCTCGGCGATCGACAGTTCCTCGAGGTGAAAGAGCGTGACCAGGGTGCGCGGTACTGCCGGCAACGCGCCCACCCCTTCGCGCAATCGAAGCGCGAGCTGCTCGTCGCCCGAATCCGCTTCGAGATCGAAGGACTCATCGGCGAGAGCCTCGAGCGCGCTCTCGCCTTCATCATCGAGGTGGGTGACGGGCGCGGCCCGCCGCCGCTCCAGATGGCGCAGCGCGATCGAGTACGCGATGCGCCCGATCCAGGACTTGAGCGGGCATTCGAATCGGAACTGGCGCAGTTGCCGGTGCACGCGCAGGAAAGTTTCCTGGCACAGATCGCGCGCGTCGTCCGGGTCGTGGACCATGCGAAAGACGATGTGCCAGCACAGTTTCTGGTAGTCGCGCACCAGCGCTTCAAAAGCACCCGTCTGGCGATCGAGAACGGCTCGTACCCGTGCGTGTTCATCCGTCTCCTGGTTCATCGGTAAAAACGGCCCTTTAGGTACTGGATACGGCGCCGGCGCGACCGGTTGCAAGAACCTGTTGCAACCGCGGGTCGGGCGCCGGTATCCATTCAAGCAACTGTCACCGCTGCGTTCGCTCCGAGGTCGATATGGATGCCCAAAGAGTCCTGGTACCGATTGCCCTGTTCGTCTGCGCGACCATCGCGTTCAAGGCGCTGCTCGAAGCCGTCATCAGGATGCGCCTGATGCAGTTCGGACAGAACGAAACTTCGCTGCGCGCATTACTCGACACCGATCGCATGCAACGCCGCACCGGCGCGCTGCGCTCCGGGATCGCCTTGGTTGCGCTAGCCTGCGGCGCCGCGCTGATCGAGCTCTTCGGGTGGCGCGACCTGACGCCCGGCGCCGTCGCCGCCGTCGTGCTGCCGATGGGAATCGGCGAGCTGATCTTCTTCTTTCTTTCGCAGCGCGAGAGCGCGGGATCCCGGTCATGAAGCAACGCTTGATCACACGAATGATCGTCGGGTGTCTGCTCGCGGTCTTGTCGGCCGTCAATGTCCCGGCGGCGGCGGCCGAAGCAGGCTTCTCCGGCACCTGGTCGGGAAGCTTCGACATTCATTTCGCGGACGGGCGTGTCGTCAAAGACACCGCGTGGCTGGTGTTGCAGCAGTCGGGCACGACCGTGACCGGTACTGTGGGTCCGAAGGCCGAACAGCAGGGGCCGATTCGCGATGCCACCACGTCCGGCAATGAGCTCGAGTTCACGGCCGACAGTACGCGCGAAAAAGTCTTGAAGTTCGCAATGAAGCGCGACGGCGACCGACTTTCGGGCGAGGCGCACGGCGACATCGGCGACGACCAGGTGCGTGTCGTTCTGAACGTCGCGCGCAACGCGACCGCCGCCGCGGCGGCTCCGGATCCGCTGTATCAAAAGATGCTGGCGCTCGACACCGCGTTGTTCGATTCGTTCAACAAGTGCAGCGACCCCGTCGAGTTCAAGAAACACGCCGCGTTTTTTGCGAAGGACGTCGAGTTCTATCATGACCTCGGCGGCGTGACGCTCGGCGTCGATGCATTGATGGTCAACACGAAAAAGAACGTCTGTGGGCAGTTCCACCGTGAGCTCGACGTCGGAAGTTTCCGCGTGTTTCCGATTCCGGGATATGGCGCCATGGCGCTCGGCACGCACCGCTTCTGCCACACGCCGACCACCTGCGAAGGTATTGGAGAGTTCACAACCGTGTGGAGAGAAAAGGCAGGCGTGTGGCAGATAACGCGGGCGCTGAGTTACGCCCATCGTCCGCTGTAGACGCGCGAGCCGCGGCGGATCGCGGGCCGTTCCCTAACTAATACCCCCTTACTACACCGGTGTGACGCGTGTCGCGTATGCCCGCTCATCGCGTTGACGCCGCGACCGCGCCGGGGACAATGCGCGGGTAGTTCGGGAGGTTTCATGAAATCGACGACCTTGATGTCCGCGTTTTCACTGCTGTTGCTCGTGGGCGCCGCGCCGGCGCTGGCGCAGAAGCGCGGCCATCCTCCGCTCGGCCAGCGCGGCGGCTTTCTCATCCAGACCGACGCCGACTTCGGCGGCGAAACACTGGCCACGGTGGACTTCGAAGACGACTATTCGCAGGACATCCGCGCGGGGCAGGGATTCGCGCTGTCGATCGGCGGCTGGTTCCGTCCCATCGAAACCAGTGCGCTCGAGATCCAGGCGAGTCTCGGCTACAAGTACGAGACCACGTTCGCGAGCAACGCGGATGTCTCGTTCTCGCGGACGCTGATCCAGGTCGAAGCGTTGTACCGCTGGCCGAACGGCTTCTTCGTGGGTGGCGGGCTGATGCGCCACATGAGTCCGAAGTTGTCGGGCGACGATTTCTTCTACGACATCGAGTTCGACGATGCGAACGGCTTCAGCGCCGAGGCGGGCTGGCGCTGGATCAGCCTGCACTACACCGGCATCGACTACGCGATCAACGAGTTCGACGTCGAAGCCATCGACGGCAACAGCATCGGGATCCGATTTACGTGGCGGCCGGGCGAGCGCTGGTTCTAATTCGTGGGCCGCGGCCCGGTCGATTCACGGCACACCATGCGGTAGGGAATCTCGACGCTCTTCGGCGGTGCTTCATCCCCTAATGAGCGGAACAACATGTCCGCGGCCTGGTGCGCCATCTCGTACGTAGGCTGATGCACGGTCGTCAGGCGCGGCCAGATGACCTGCGCGACATAGCTGTCGTCGAACCCCGCGACCGACAGCCGATGCGGAATCGACAGGCCCATCTCGTGCGCGGCCATGATCGTACCGGCGGCCATGTCGTCGTTGCTGGCGAACACCGCCGTGGGCCGTGTCGCGCGGGACAACAAGCGCCGCGCGGCGGCAAGCCCCGAGTCAAACGTGAATTCGCCGCGGTCCACCAGTTGCGGATCGACATCGAGTCCGTGTGAGCGCAGCGCCAGCGTGTAACCGAGATAACGCTGCTCGGTTACCGGATGTCCTGGCGGGCCATTGATGAAGCCAATACGTTCGTGGCCGAGTGCGATGAGGTATTCGGTCATCTCGCGCGCGGCGGCGACGTCGTTCATGAACACGCAGGAATACGCGTCGAGGTCGACCGTGGGAGCGATGCGCACGAAGCGGATGCGGTGCTTCTGCAGCTCGGCCAGCACTTCGGTCGAATCGGACAGCGGCGGCGCGAGGATCACGCCATCGAGATGCGACTCGAGCACGAGGCCCGCCAGATCGCGCACGCTCGACACATCGGTGCCTTCGCAGGGATGCACCAGCAAGCGGTAACCACGCGTGTGGCAGCGCTCGAGCGCGCCTTTCTGCAGGTCGACGACGTAGTTGGCGCTGGGATTCTGATAGATGAGCCCGATGAGATTCGAGCTGCGGCCGGCGAGGCTGCGTGCGGACAGGCTTGGGTGGTAGTTGAGTTCTTCCACCAGTTTGAGGACGCGCGCGCGCGTCTCGCTGCGGACATTCGGTTCGCTGTTGAGCACGCGCGAGACAGTCTTGATCGACACGCCCGCGGCTTTCGAAACGTCGTGAATCGTAATACGGCTCATGACAAGGCCCCCTGTTGCGCAAAATTGTCTTGTTGTCAGACAGCGTTGTCAATCGAACGTAAAATTTGCGTGACGCATCCTGCCTTTAGGTCAATTGGTCGATAGAATCCGGCCCCCCGTCGGTTGACAGCGTTGTCTTTGTTGGCGCAATCTTTGCAGCCTTTTCGGAGCCCATGGTGACAGGAAATTCAGCGCCGCCCGGTGAGGCCGGGGGAGACTTCTTCGACCGCTCTGCGGTACTCGGCCTGGTTGCCGACGTGGGCGGGACGCACATCCGCTTCGGAATCGCGGTCGGCGGCCCCGAGGGCACGCCGGTCAACGTGCACTGCGTACGCCGCTACGCGGTGCGCGCCCATCAATCCATCGCCGATGCCGCCCAGCACTATCGCCAGGACACTCCGGGCGTCCCCGAAGGTCTGAACCGCGCCGCGGTGGCGGTCGCGGGCCGCGTGGAACAGGACCGTGTTCAGCTCACCAACAGCGCCTGGAATTTCTCGGCGCGGGCTTTGAGCGAATCGCAGCGCTTCGACGATCTGCAGGTCATCAACGATTTCGAGGCCGTCGGTCACGCGGTTGGTGCGCTGCGAGGTGCCGATCTCAAGCCCATCGGCGCGCAGCGCCTCGCCCTGCCGATGACCCAGGGCGTCTGCGCCATCCTCGGCGTGGGCACCGGGCTTGGCGTGGGCGGCGTGATCGCGAACGCGGGCGTATTCACCGTGCTCGCCACCGAAGGGGGCCATGCTTCCTTCGCGCCGACCAACGACAAATCGATCGATGTCCTGCGTTGGCTGCGCAAGAAATACGGGCGGGTGTCGGCAGAACGCGTGTTGAGCGGCGCCGGCCTCGCCAACATCTACCTTGCCTTGAGCGAGACCCAGGGCCAGCAGGTGCCGGAGTTGTCCGCCGCCGAAATCACCACGCGTGCCGGCGCCGGCAGCGATGCCAATTGCGTCGAAGCCGTGGGCCTGTTCTGCGAGTTGTTAGGCTCGTTTGCCGGCGATCTCGCGTTGACGCTGGGCGCATGGCAGGGAGTGTTGATCTCCGGCGCCATGTTGCGGCACTTCGATCGCCCGACGCTCGAGCGCCGGGTACGTTCCGGCTTCGAATACAAGGGCCGGTTCACGCCCGCGATGCGCAGCATCCCGCTCGAAACCATTTCCCATCCGCACATCGAACTGCTCGGCGCCGCGCGCCTGCTCAATTCATGAAAACGACCATCCAGAAATTCGTCCTGTTCGGCGCCACAGGCGATCTGTCGCAGCGCATGGTCTGGCCGTCGCTGTATCACCTGTGCCGCGAGAAGCTAGTGCCGCCGACGCTCACGTTCGTCGGCTCCGCGCGCAACGCGATGCCCAACGAGGAATTCCGCAAGATCGTCGAAGTCGCGCTGCGCAAGTACGTGCCGGCGGAGTACCTCAAGGAAGACGCCCTCGCGGACCTGCTGACGCGCATCACGTACGTGCCGTTCGAGGCGGGCGACGGCACGGCGAAAGGCACCGAGGCCCTGCAGAAGGCGCTCGCGGGCAACAACAAGATCGTGTATTTCATGGCGACGTCGCCCAAGTTCTACGGGCCGACCTGCCTCAGCCTGGCCGCCGCCGGCCTCGCCTGCGAGCACTGCCGCGTCATCCTCGAGAAGCCGATCGGCACGGATCTCGCCTCGAGCACCGCGATCAACGAGGCCGTGGGCAGCGTGTTCCACGAAGACCGGATCTTCCGCATCGACCACTATCTCGGAAAAGAAGCGGTGCAGAACCTGCTCGCGCTGCGCTTCGCGAACTCGCTGTTCGAGCCGCTGTGGAACGCGTCTTCCATCGACAACGTGCAGATTACCGTCGCGGAAACCGTCGGCCTCGAGGGCCGTACGGGGTACTACGACGAAGCGGGCGCGCTGCGCGACATGGTGCAGAACCACATGCTGCAACTCGTGGCATTGGTCGCGATGGAGCCGCCGCACCTGTTCGAACCGAACGAAGTGCGCAACGAGAAAACGAAAGTGATCCGCAGCCTGCGGCCGATCAGCGCGGGAACGGTCGGCGCGACCACCGTGCGCGGCCAGTACGCGGCCGGCAATTCCGGCGGCGTCGCCGTTCCCGGTTACAACCAGGAGCAGGGCTCGAAAGGAAACAGCGAAACGGAGACGTTCGTCGCCTTGCGCGCCGAGATCGACAACTGGCGCTGGGCCGGCGTGCCGTTCTACCTGCGCACCGGCAAACGCATGCAGTCGCGCCGCACGGACATCGCCATCCAGTTCAAGACCGTGCCGCACAACATCTTCGCGGCCGACGAGCCGAACCTGCAGGCGAACCGGCTCGTCATCAAGCTGCAGCCGGAAGAAAGCGTGACGCTCGAGATATTGAGCAAACAACCCGGGCTCGAAGGCGTGCGCCTGCGCGAAGTCCCGCTCGAGTTGTCGCTGCCCAAGGACGAGAGCGGCGGCCGCACGCGCATCGCCTACGAACGCCTGCTGCTCGACGCGCTCAAGGGAAACACGACGCTGTTCGTGCGCCGTGACGAGGTCGAGGCCGCATGGAACTGGATCGACGGTATCCAGTCGAGCTGGCGCTCGACGCGACAGTTGGTAAAGCCGTATCCTGCCGGCACCTGGGGGCCCACGGCCGCGATCGCTTTGACGGAGCGGCACGGTCACAGCTGGTATGAATAAGCATGGCCACCCAGAAGCTC
>Ga0193752_1001282_pt1 | contig 21191 bp, 17 predicted proteins | sample H1c1metaG_FD_144924 | JGI IMG/M metagenome (GOLD analysis project Ga0193752, IMG submission 144924) | Soil microbial communities from a riparian zone of the East river system, Colorado, United States - H1c1 | ecosystem: Environmental > Terrestrial > Soil > Riparian zone | place: USA: East River...
CCTAAGCCGTCCAAAGAAATGCTTGAAGAACGCAAAACCAATGACGCCCCCGAACTAGTTACAAGTAAATCTCCTCCATGGAAACACAAAGAAATGTATGTACGAGCTTTGGCGTTCAAGCGCGAGTTTAATTACGACTTTGTACAGTGGCAAGGCGATAAAGGGGATAGCGACCCATGCGTTCACGGTTTCCTATTTACTGACGAGTCAGGGTCAATTGTAGGGGCCTGTTCATTTAGGCGCAGAAAGAAAAAAGAGAGTGAACATTATTGGGAACTTGACTGGATTTGGATATGTCCTAAAGAACGACGTAAGGGACATCTTTCCTCACGGTGGAAGGCCTTAAGGAGTCGGTTCGGAAATTTTTGTGTGGCTTACCCTGTATCAGATGACATGAAAGCATTCCTGGCTAAGCAAGGGGACTCCTCACTACTGGATGTTTAGTATACAAATCATGTTTGGCCCATTTCACGGAGGGAGAATTCTCGTTGTATAGAAACGCTCATTAGATTGCGCTCATTCTTTTCCCGTATTATCACTATAATGAGATAGGATCAACTCGCTATATTGGTCCAACTTTTCCTCCATATCCAAATAATGGAAAAGTTGTGCTTCCTGGATTTTCAAAAGCGAGTCATAGCATTTGATTGCATTTGGTGAAGTCTCCAGCGAAGGATCATTTGCTGCCGCCTTGTTTTGGCTTAACTTTGCTTTTCTAAAAACATAACCAAAAAAATCTGGTAACGCAAGCAAAGGAAGGTTTGATTTGTCTGTAAAGCACAGCCGTTTAATGACATATATATCCTTCGGCAAATCGAAGTCTTCCGTTTCGTGTTTACCATAAACATTTTTATCAAAGAACATCACCATTTGAGGTTTTAATAGTTGCGGCTTGTCATATATTAGGAAAGTGTTGAAGAATGTGATAAAATAAAACAGCGCTTGATATTCGGCTCGATTAAAATGGTGGATATCACTGTTGAGATATTCCAGCCGTTTCGTCATTTCAAACAACAGATCCTTGTCGTATTTAAAACAAAAGCAATGCAGTTTATATTCGATGATACAGTCGGTTAAGTCCGTCATCAACTCCAAACGTGGGCTCCTGTTGTTAAATATTTTAGTTGCGTGGAATACCGGTGCTTTCACCTGATGTATTTGTAAAATAGATCGGAGTGCTTCGCTTAATATTTTTGCCTGGCTTTTATGGATAGCAATAGCCAGGTAAATAATTGCGTTATCATGGTTTCCGTCATTAACGGAAAATTTGGTTTCATCACAAAAAAGAATCGTTTCCACGTCGTTAAAGTGACCGACAAATTGTTTCCTGATTGCTTCCATATTTGAATAACTAATGATTAATTACATCGAGGTAGTATCCACAGGCCATTAGGAGGTCAAAGATATTCCCATCTGTAGCCACCTGCCGTTTCTTGCCTGCCTGTTAATGCTCCAATAACGGTTGTACTGCTTACACCAACTACCTTTGCGGCATCTTTTATACTGTCAAATCGTTGAAGAAGTTTTCCTTCTTTTGAATATTGCCACACAGGCCGTTGTCGGTTCTTTGCACGAAGAACTTCTCCATATTCATACGTGGATAAATCAATTACAGCCGGACCCTTTCCTTCCTGCCAGTAAAAGCCACCGGCGCTGAACCGGCTTTTCTGCATTACCCTTGATATTTCCCCATTCTTTACTCCTGTAGCTTTCGCCGCATCACTGATCGTCGAGTAAGTAGCAATGCGGCGGCCATTCAGTTTGTATTGAGTGACTATTTTCCCAAATGCTTTTTTATTTCTCTTGCGGTATTCAGCTATTCGATCAAGCATGGGCTTAATATTAATTTCTATTGTTTTCCCAAATCGCCAGATAAAACCACCTGCAGAATATTCATTGCCTCTTGCCCTGTTACTTATATGACTATGACTGATCCCTGTTTTTTCAGCAGCAATGACAATACTTGGATAAGTCTTGATTTTCTTTCCCTGCATAGTGTACTGTGTTACCTGTTTATTATTTGCCAGTTTTGATTTTTCTATAGCTCTTTTTCTGGCCTCCTTATTAACAACAAGCGGTTCCCGGCGATTCAATTGAAATATTCGTTGTTGCTTTTCTGCGAAGGATGCTTTCACTAAATTAGAAGGAACAATGTTTAAGCCGTTTCCATCTTTGGTGAGTATAACAACCGGATCATCACTCAGTTTAATGGCCTCGTTAAAACAACAGTATACAAGCCTCGCGATCGAGAAAACATATTTTTGTTTGTACAGGGTAATTGTTGTGCGCAGGAAATAAGTATTATCCTTCATAAACCTGTTTGGAATCTTCATCAATACAGGTTTTATTATCTTCTCGGGCTTTATGTACACCCGGCCATCACTGTATTCAAGTTCATATTCCAGCCTCTTGATTCGTCCGTAGTTTGAAACCTTAAAATACATTGCAAAACCCGGAATGTCTCTCCAGCGTTCTCCATTTATATTCTTCAATTCAGTATTTTGATACGGATATTTTTTCATTTCAATTCAAGGTTATCAAAATAAGCCAAGTATGAGTTAATTGGTTGTTAATCCTACTTTCCAGTAATGATATTAAAACAATCAATATAACAATTCATGTTCAACATAGAGATCGATATTTCCACACGCAGCTTTGAATCTTACAAATTATCCTATTATAAAAGCAAAGCCTGTCGATCGTAGTATTCTGCAAACTGGCTGAGGGTTGGATGTTTATAGACTGGAATTAAGCAAAAAAATGCTACAAAATCACTTATAGTTAGTGATCAGATTATTTACAATATCAGCCTGTTGGTTGAGTAAACTTGATAGATTCAAGAAGCTTTTCATAATTATTGTTAACAAACCCAGCTTTCAACATTTCTGTTATTGCCTGATGAACTAGTCCGTAAGTAATCATGTCACTATGATAAGCCTGTGGAACAGCCAGATTCATTTCTTCAAACGTTATCATTTCCGGCCATCTTAATTCCTTCAACAGATTCTTACGCACATTTACTATTATTGCCTGCTCGGTTGAAGTAGCGGCAATTTCTTCCGGGAAAAATTCAAAAAAGAACGAAAACAGAAGCGCTCCATATATCCGGCAAAAGTTTTTTTGGTAATTGGCCAGGTGGTTTACGGAAATTGTGCCACACATGTTATTTTCGCTATCAACATTTCCCCAGTTCATACGGAGTAACGTTTGGGGACTAAAGTGGACTGTACTGGATGAGAGCCTATAAATAAATTCATACAATATGTCTAAGATCCCCGGTGCCAACTTCTTGGCTAATTCAACCGTTGGAGGGAATAATTTTTTAGGCGTCACTTCAAATTTTGACCACCCATTTTCCCGCCAAATAGTTTGTACTTCTACTCTCACTTCTTCCAAGGAATACCCTTCGCTAATAACGGGCTGAAAAGGACGGTATTTCTGAAAAAAATCCCATTGCTTTATAACCCGTTCTTTAACTTCCAATAACTGTATTCCCCGCAACAGTTTTTCGCGTTTATCCAAAGACAAATGATGAATGAATTCTAACATGATGATGTCCTCAACAATAGATCGAAGGAAACTTGTCATGAAGAAATAGCCCTCAAAATTGCTTTCGAGATAAACAAATTTGATAAATTCATAATTCTTAATGAACGAAGAACGCACAAGTGCTGAAAAAACAGAGAATTCCATTGGAGTATCGGAAAAATTAGCTACGCCATTCATAAAATCTTTCAGTTGATCCAGATTTTTTGCTATTTCATCGTTGGACATAGGTAAAGTTAAAAATTAAACCAGGAATTTAGATACCCCCCTTTCCAGGCAGATCACGGTCCTGGATTAATCGTAGGCAATCATTAATAGACTCCCCCGCAAAGGAATAGTAAAAAGCTTACCCGGTAATTGATATGGAACCGAGCCAGATCTTGATCGCTTCAAGATGGTAATTGTAATATTCTGTCTCTGGAACGTCGATTTCTTGGTTCGGATAGCTGCAATCAATATCGATTTTTACCTGCATTAATGTGGGTAAACTTTTCCATTGTACAGCCTTATCATAACCCGATAAAGTAAATGCAAATAAGTAACTTTGTAACGTTAACCGCTCTTTGCTTCAATGCCAATACCTTTTGCTGGCAAATTACTGGCAGATTACAAAAGGCCGCCACTGGCGACCTTTTAACTGATTGATAATTAAGTGGGAGTTGACGGGTTCGAACCGCCGACCCTCTGCTTGTAAGGCAGATGCTCTGAACCAGCTGAGCTAAACTCCCTTTTTCCTTTTGGGAGTGCAAAGATAAGGGTTGAATAATTTTGGGCAAATTTTTCTTCTATTGTTTTCCTTTAATCTCTCCTGACCGGTTAATTAATTAAATTGAACTTTTGCTGGAGAAGTAATACCAAAATCTACCCCGAAAACCAAAAATCTACCAGGAAAACAATAATCGGACATGAAAATGAACAGAAAGGAATTTTTATCGCAATTATCGATTTTGTCAGCAGTGGCGATATTGCCCGAGTTCGCCAAGGGGGAATTTTTTACGCAGGATCATCTTTCTCCGTTTGCTAAGAAATTAACCCCCATCGGCCGGGTACTCGAATCTGAAGGATATTATGTCTGGTGCAACAGTCCTATCCTGGCACCAGATGGCAGGATCCATCTCTTTTATTCGCGCTGGGCGGCATCGAAAGGTATGGGTGGCTGGATCAATAGCAGCGAAATTGCCCATGCAGTTGCTGATAAGCCCGAAGGTCCCTATCAGTACGTAGAAACCGTTTTAGCACCACGCGGCCCCGGTTTCTGGGATGCTACAACCTGTCATAACCCACATATCCAGCATGTGGACGGCAAATACTGTTTGTTTTTTATGGGAAATTCAAATGGAAAAACAAATACAAAACGAATCGGGCTCGCTATGGCGGATTCATTGAACGGACCATGGAAACGTCCCGATAAGCCTTTGCTCGAAGCCGGTCCTAGGAAGCTGGGACGATCATTGTACCACCAACCCCGCATTTGTGAAACATCCGAACGGTCAATACTGGCTCTACTATAAGTCATGGAACAATAATGACTATTATAATTCTACAGATCCCCTCATAAAAGGCAACCGGAAATATGGACTTGCGATAGCTGACAAACTGGAAGGCCCCTATATCCGTTATTCCGACAAGCCGGTCATCGACTTTTCCAAAAAAGGTGGCAACAAACAGTTTGAAGATGCTTTTGTATGGTATGAACAAAACCGGTTTAAGTTAATCTGCCGCGACATGGGCGTTTATGCACATAATGTGGGCCTGATTATGGAATCGAAAGATGGCTTAAACTGGAGCGAACCGCTTATAGCTTTTAAGCCGGTAAAAGACTATGTCCAGGAACCACCCGCACCTCCGCATCTCAAAAAATATGGAAGGCTTGAACGTCCCCAGATTTTATTTATTAAAGGCAAACCAGCATATCTGTTTACTACATCGCAGGGAGGAAAATTTATGACGGCTTCACCTTTTATTTTTAAAATAAAATCGTAAATATTTCAATTAAAATCCATTTCAATAGTTAATTATTTTCGAATCAAGACCTGGTTTTAAAAAGACCTTTCGTTTTAATTTTGCAGCTTCAAAGCATCTGTGATTTTTTTCATTTGAAACAAATGCCTTTGCGAATGATATAACACAAAATGTAATATTTCTAACTTCGTTACTTCGCCAAGTGGAAGACCCTCGGCTATTTCTGACATATCTGCTGATGACGCAGCTTCTTTTAATTGTTTCAAACAATTCTGCAAATCTTTGATAAGGCTATCTCTTCCGTAATTTTTTATTTCAGGTACAATAAAATCCGGTGATTGTAGCCTGATGGTTAAATCAAGAAATGTCTGCTTTAGTCCGATAATTTTTTTTGTGACTTCCCTGGTGGCACGGCTTCCGGGTTTACCCATTGCTGTCGCCATACCCGTAACTGATTTTATAATATGGCAAATCAACTGACCAGCGGTCCAACTGTCTTTAAACGGAATTTTGTTTATCTGATCATCCGCCAGGGAAATTACAAAACCCGTAAGTTGCATCAGCACTACATTTATGGCGCTGATAATTTCTTTTTTATCTGATGAGATAGTAATAACATACGGTGATGTCAATATCTTTTTTACCTGTTCGAGCATTGATCGCCACGGTTCCACATTTCTGGAGGTATCCACATTTTTTTGGCTGAATTTTAAAATACAACCGCCCGGCATTTCATTGATCTCCACTTTTACTTCACTAAGTCCTTCAAAGTGATCCGGTACGGCAAGAGAAAATATAAGTTCTTTCGGACGATCTATTTTAATATAATGACCGGAATGACTAACTGAATGATTTCCGGATTTATCAGCTGTATGAAATTCGCCGCCTTCTTTTACATCTGCAATAAAATCTACTTCCTTTTCAGCGCCTTGAAAAAGCCATAATTCGGCTACAGATGGCAATGTCCATGCATCAAATAATGAAGTGGCAGAACCGGCGTATTTGTGTTCTAATTGAAGTGGCGGAAAATGTTTTGAGTCCATACGAAATATGAGTTAGTTGTTTAAGTTACTACGCATGAAATTTCTGTTGGTTGTTATCAGGTATTACAAAATTAACCTGGCCGTATTAATATTTCAAGGGTTATTTGGGACATTATGGAGGGTGAAACGGGCAAATAACTGTATCAAAGCCTCCAGTCAACCAGTTCGTTTACCCATTCCGTTTTTCTCGGGATAGTCACCTTGATATAGTTATCTGTGTAGCCTTCCATCATGGCATGATTGGAATGTTTTTCAAACAGTACTTTGCGTGTTTGCCCGGCATGTTGCTGTGTGAAATATTGCATCTTCATGTATGAAAGATTACGTAGCGATTTATTGCGTTCATTTCTTGTCTCAATCGGAACAACAGGTTTGATATCGAGCGCGCGGGTATTGGCTCTTTCAGAATAAGTGAACACATGCAGATATGAAATGTCGAGGGAATGAAGAAAGTCAAAACTATCTTTGAAGTCCTCATCAGTTTCACCCGGAAATCCAACGATCACATCAACCCCAATCGCACAATGTGGCATGAGCTTTTTGATCAGGCTGACCCGATCCGAATACAGCTCGCGCTTGTATCGCCGGCGCATCAGGCCCAGGATCTTGTTGCTGCCGCTTTGCAGGGGAATATGAAAATGCGGCATGATCTTGTCACTGTTGGCAACAAATTCTATTATTTCATTCGTGAGTAAGTTAGGTTCAATAGAAGAGATGCGATATCTCGCAATGCCTTCGATTTTGTCGAGTTTCCGGATTAAGCCGAAAAAGTTCTCGCCAGGCTTTTTATTTCTTTCGCCAGGCATTGCGATGTTGTCTCCGTCTTTTATCAGGCCATCGGGTCCTCTTCCAAAATCACCAAGATTTACCCCGGTTAATACGACTTCCTTAACACCGGTGGCGGCCAACTCACGCACATTGCGTACGACATTATCGATCAGGTCACTCCGGCTTTTGCCGCGGGCCATAGGGATTGTGCAAAACGAACAGGTATAATCACATCCGTCCTGAACCTTTAAGAAGGTCCGGGTGCGGTCATTCATCGAAAAAGAGGCATTAAAACCGCTCACTTCGCTGATATCACAGCTGCAGATTTTTGCAGAATCGCCTTTTGCGAGTTCTTTCAGGTGCTGGCCGATATTAAACTTTTCCGCAGCTCCAAGCACCAGGTCGACCCCGGGTATTTCAGCTATTTCTTTGGGTTTTAACTGGGCATAACAACCGGTTATAACGACAAGACCTTCAGGGGCAAGGCGCTGTATCTTGCGAACCAGGTAGCGGCATTCCTTATCGGCATTTTCGGTCACAGAACAGGTGTTGATCACGTACACGTCGGCCTTATCTGTAAAATTGCGTTTTTCGAAACCCTCGTCTTCCAGCAATCTTGAAAGCGTCGAAGTTTCCGAAAAATTCAACTTACAGCCGAGCGTGTGAAAAGCAACTGTTTTTTTAGCGTTCATAAGGGCGCAAAGTTAATATTTTAGAAACAATACATATCTTGAACTTTGATGCCGCAGAGAAAACCACTTTTATTTGTTATTATCTTCATTGCGTTATTGGTTGGGGTAGTCTTAAGGCTGAATCAAAACAAACCAATCCCTGATCCGGAAGGTCGCCGGCGGGAGGGCCGGTCCTCATCGGGAGGCAATGACGCAATCAGTTTCGATCGCACCATTTCTAAAATAGTTTATACAAAACATGCAAAATGCAGGATGGCCTGCAGGCAGATCGATGAAACGGAAATTCTCGAAATAAAAGAAGAAGGAAAGGTGAATGATGAAAAGAGTGAACCATATTCAAAACCAGATCCCAGGTTTGCGGTTGAAGGAATCACACACGACAAACAACATGTCCGCGTAGTATTTGCGCAAACTTCCAACTCGCTGGTGGTGGTAACCTGTATCGATCTGGATACTGATTATACCTGTCATTGTAATTGATAGACTGCATTTTCGAGAATAAGACTGAAAGTCAGAAAATAAAACTGCATGTCGGGGGAAAAACTGCATGTCCGATGATAAGACTGCAGGTCCGAACGTTCCTCCAATTTATTTTGATCAACAATATCGGGTGTGCGACACTGATAGAGTGTCTCAACTAAGTGTTTACTTAGAGTTAAACGTGTTTGCTTAGCATTTAATTGATCTGACTCAACTTAATCATTAGTTTATTCGCCCGGCTTATGATAATTTCAGGTTTAATAGTAATAACTCATTGATAAAAAGCGTAGCTAAAGTTGTGGGAATTATTTATGCAGTCTATGTCCTGATTGTGTTTGTGCTTGCCATGTTTATCATCATTCCTTTTGTGGTGATCGCGTCTTTTTTTGGAAGAGTAAAAGGTGGTAACGCGATTTATTCTTTGTGCTGTCTTTGGGCTGATATCTGGTTTTTCTTTATTGGAATTTATCACAAAAACTATTTTGAAGTTCCGCATGATAAAAACAGGCAGTTTGTTTTTGTTGCCAATCATATTTCTTACATCGATGCACCGATCATTGTAAAAACTCTAAGGCAAAAAGTGCGCGTTTTAGCAAGGGCTGAATTGTCGAAGGTGCCCTTCTTTGGTTTTATCTACCGCAATGCGGTAGTTACGGTCGACAGGCGGAGCCCTGAAGCCCGGGCAAAAAGTGTGCGGATATTAAAGTCAATCCTAAAAAAAGATATCTCGATATTTATTTTCCCTGAAGGCACGTTTAACGAAACAGGTATGCCGCTAAAGCCATTTTTTGATGGTGCTTTTAAGCTGGCCATTGAAATGCAGACGCCGATCAAACCAGTATTATTTCTGGATGGATATAACCGTATGCATTATAAAAGTGTATTCTCCCTGCGGCCCGGCAGGTCAAGGTCCGTTTTCCTTGACGAAATCTCAACTTCGGGACTTACCATGAGCGATCTCAACTTTCTGAAAGAAAAAGTGTTTAGTAACATGGAGCAAAAGTTATTACAATACAAAGCTTCGTGGATTCAGGTAAAAGCGTGAGTAAAAGACGGCCAGCCTGAAAGAATTGGGGTGTATATTGCCGCTTGTGCAATGGATCTCCAGATCCGTTGATCTTGTGCAATGGATCTCCAGATCCGTTGATCTTGTGCAATGGATCTCCTGATCCGTTGATTTGCAAAGCTGTCTGGTTCTGATTTTTATCAGTTTCTGGCTTTCGCCATAGGGGGCAGCTGGCATAAGGGATCAACATCAAGGGATCAACTGAAAGACGAAGAGCGGATCAGGAGATCCACTCTACAAGTTCCGGATCTGAAGATCCAGAGCATAAGTCTCCGGATCTGGAGATCCGGAGCACATTTTAAAACTATGTTTGCAGAAATCATCATACCGTTGGCTCTGCCAAAAAATTATACTTGGTCGGTTCCGGAAGAACTGGCACACCAGGTGCTACCCGGCTGCAGGGTAGAGGTTGTGCTTGGCAAAAATAAAAAATATGCTGGCGTTGTAAAAAGGGTACATCAGGACAAACCGACGTTTGAAGTCAAGGATATACAAAATGTCCTGGATGCAGACCCTATCATTTATGTTGAACAACTGCAGCTTTGGGAATGGATCGCAAGTTACTATATGTGTAGCGAAGGCGAAGTGATGGCGGCAGCATTGCCTGCACATTTTAAACTGAGCAGCGAAAGTATCCTGGTCTTTAATGAAGAACATGGTGAAGATTTTTCCATGCTCGAGCAGGATGAATTTACCGTTGCAGAAACATTGCTTGCGAAAAAAGAACTCAAGATCACTGAAGTACAACAACTGCTGGAGTCTCCGAAAGTATACCCGGTTATAAAGAAACTGATTGAAAAGAAAGTGTGTTTTGTTTGGGAATCACTCAAGGAAACCTACTCTCCCAAAAAAGAAACCTATGTTCAGCTAAACCCGGTGTATGATGCTGAAGAAAAACTGGCGGACCTGCTCAATAACTGGTCGAAGGCGCCTAAGCAAATGGAGTTGCTTCTTGCCTATTTGCACCTGAGCAAAACAGAAGGTGAGGTTACAAAAGCCGGTCTGCTTAAAAAAAGTAATGCTTCCGATGCACAACTCAAAGGACTGGTTGAAAAAAATATTCTCTGGCTCGAAAAACGGCATATCGATCGCATACGCTATTTACCGAGAAATATTCAGATCGATTTCGAACTCACACCCAAACAGGAAACAGCTCTCGAAGTAATTAATACTGCCTATAATGATCATTCGGTTTGTTTATTACATGGCGTCACATCGAGCGGCAAGACCCTGGTTTATGTCAGGCTTATAGAACAATATATCAGGCAGGGCAAACAGGTGTTGTTCCTGCTGCCGGAAATTGCACTAACGTCGCAGATCATACGAAGACTTCAAAAACATTTTGGAGGATATATCGGCATTTATCACAGTAAATTCAGTCAGAACGAAAGAGTGGAGATCTGGAACAAGGTGAAGAATGGTGAGCTGAAGGTGGTGCTCGGCGCGCGCTCGGGGCTGTTTCTGCCATTTAGTGAACTGGGACTGATCATTGTTGATGAAGAACATGATGCCTCATACAAACAGCAGGATCCCGCACCGAGGTACAGCGCCAGGGATGCTGCGATCTTTTATGCTTCACTTTTCAAGTCGAAGGTGTTGCTGGGAAGTGCAACCCCTTCCGTTGAAAGTTATTTTAATGCTCAGAGCGGAAAATATGGATTTGCGGTTCTGGATGAACGTTATGGGGGTGTTCAAATGCCTGAAATAGAACTCATCGATATCAAAAAACAATTTAAGGTCGGGAATGAGAAGATCATGGTGAGCCAACCCATGCAATCGGCTATTGAAGCATCTATTGAAAGAGGTAAACAAGTGATTCTGTTTCAGAATCGTCGCGGCTATTCGCCTTACCAGGTTTGCAAGGCCTGCGGTACTATTCCACATTGCCGGTACTGTGATGTAAGTCTCAGCTTTCATAAAAATACCAACAAACTGCATTGCCACTATTGCGGTACTGTTTATCCGCTGGTGCTTCGCTGTGAAGCCTGTGGCAGTGACCAGTTCATTCAGCAAAATTTTGGTACAGAAAAAATTGAAGAGAGACTGGAAGAGTTGATTCCGAAAGCAAAGATTGCGAGGATGGATATTGACAGTGTCCGGGGAAAAATGGCGCATGATACGTTGATCCAGCAGTTCGAACAACAACGGATCGATGTGTTGATCGGAACGCAGATGGTGGTGAAGGGTCTTGATTTTGAAAATGTAAACCTTGTCGGAATACTGGATGCCGATAGCTTACTGAGCTTTGCCGATTTCAGGGTGAATGAACGGGCGTTTCAATTGATGGAGCAGGTGAGTGGTCGTGCAGGACGTAAAGATGGCGAAGGGAAAGTGATGATACAGGTGGCGCAAACGGCTCATCCGGTTCTGGGATATCTGGCTGCACATAACTACGAGTTGTTTTTCAAAAACGAGATCGAGAGCCGGAAACAGTTTTTTTATCCGCCATTTTCAAGAATTATTCAACTCACATTTAAGCACAGGGTAAAAGATGTTGTTGCCGCGGCTTCAAAGTTATTTGCAGACGCTTTGAAAGGTGCTTTTGGCACGTATATGATTGGTCCCGCCGAGCCGGTAGTTAATCGCGTCCGCAATCAATTTTTGATGGAGTTGTTGTTGAAGCTGCCAAAAGATACCGCCCTAAATGCGCGCTGCAAAGCAGCCATTCACGGGCAGATCGCAGTGCTGCACAATGAAAGAAATTATAAGAATGTGGTTGTTATAGCAGATGTGGATCACATCTAAATTCCCCTCCTGCGAAGGAGGGGAAATGCCGAAGGCATGGGGTGGTTGTTCTTGGTAACCGCGTACTAATAACCTTCGAAAATCAAAAACAACCACCCACCTCCGCTAAAGCTACGGCGGGCAATGCCCGCTCGCTACACTCGCCGCCCTCCTTCGCAGGAGGGCAACTGAGAAAATGCCGCTCACACTACCTCTTTAACTCCTTAATACTCTCATACCCATGGACAAAAATCCCCGTTTCCTTCATCTTCGCGGCAGCGATCATCGCCTCCGCAACCTCAACTCCCCTTATTGGTTTAAATTTCTTTAACCCGCCTACCATCAAAATAGCAAACACAGGCATAACAGCCTGTATGATTTTTTCCATAAGACGGAACTCTTTTCTGTCGCCCATCAGTAGTGAAGGTTGAAAAATATGTAGTATCGGGTAGTTAAGTTGTTTCAAGGCTTCCTCAATCTCGCCTTTGAGCCGGATATAAGAATTGCCCGACCTGGCATTCGAACCGACTGCAGTAATTATCAGGAATTTTTTAAACCCGTTTTTCAAGCCCAGTTTCGCGGTATTCACGGGTATTTCCAGATCGATTTTTCGATACTCGGACTGATCGCCCTTAACTTTTGACAGCGTTGTTCCCAGACAACTGAAAATATGGTCGCCGGAACCAAGTTTTTGCTCCAGATCAGTTAAATCAGAGAAGTCGACAACGAATACTTCAACCTTTGGTTCGGTATAATTGACTGATCTTCGTACCAGTAAGCGGATGGTGCTATAATTGGGGTCGGTGATAAGCTGTTTTACGAGCGCCTCACCAATCATCCCTGTCGCCCCGAGCACTACGGCGGTTAGTCCGGACATAATTTTTATTTTTGTGAGAGTAACAATCAAAAGTCTATGGAAGTTCAGGAAAATTATTCGCTTAAACATTTAAATACATTCGGAATTGCTGAAACAGCCAGGTATTATGCAACTTTTAAGGATGAGTTCGAACTTGAAAAACTTATTGAAAAACATAAAAACCTTCCGGCAGTCTCAAAAACGCCGCCACTGATTTTAGGCGGCGGCAGTAACATACTTCTAACGGGTAAGGTCAACCGAATGGTTCTGAAGAATGATATAAGGGGCCTTTATATCATTAAAGAAGACACTAATCATGTTTATGTGAAAGCCGGGGCAGGGGAGAACTGGCATAAGTTTGTATTATTTTGCCTGGAGAACAATCTCGGTGGCGTAGAGAATTTATCACTCATACCCGGTAATGTCGGCGCGTCGCCCATGCAGAATATTGGTGCCTATGGCGCAGAGTTGCGCGAGGTATTTGATGAACTGGAAGCATTTGATCTTGACTCAAAAAAAAGCTTCATGTTTTCTGCAAACGATTGTGAGTTTGGCTACCGCGAAAGTGTTTTCAAGAGAAAATATAAAGACCGGTTCGTGATTATCAATGTGACTTTCCGGCTCAATAAAAAACCGCATTTCAATGTTTCGTACGGTGCTATCATGCAGGAGCTTGACAAGATGGGAGTACATGATCTTTCCATACAGGCGATATCACAGGCAATCATCAATATCCGAACTTCTAAATTACCGGATCCTAAACAGATTGGCAATGCCGGCAGTTTTTTTAAAAATCCAACGGTTACAAAAGCAGTATATGATAAGTTGGGGTCCAAATATCCGGACCTGATTGCTTTTCCATTACAGGACGGATCCATGAAACTTGCTGCCGGGTGGCTGATTGAACAATGCGGGTGGAAGGGATATCGCAAAGGTGATGCGGGTTGTCATCATAAACAGGCATTGGTGCTTGTTAATTATGGTAATGCAAGTGGCAACGAACTGTACGCGTTGAGTGAAGAAATACAAAAATCCGTAAAGAAAAAATTCGGGGTGATACTGGAAAGGGAGGTTAACATCATCTAAGCTCCCCTCCTGCTCGCCCGCCGTTGCCAGCACAGGATGGCGAAGGAGGGGAAGGCGTCGAAGACGACAGGGGTGGTTGTTCTTTGGTAACCGCGTCCTATAAACTGGTGTAAGACCAAAAAAACAACCACCCGCTCGCTACGCTCGCCGCCTTCCTTCGCCGGAGGGCAGTAATGCTGATTCCGTTCACTCATTGCATCAAAACTGAACACCCGACCTTTGCTCAATTCCATAAAATATTAATATACAAAATCTTACACATTTGGCACTCCGATTGAATTACGATCTGCAATGATAAAAAGCTATATTTTAATCGCCTGGAGAAATCTCCTTAGGAGTAAAATGTATTCATCTATAAACATTATCGGGCTTTCGACCGGCATGGCGGTGGCATTACTAATCGGTTTATGGATCTGGGATGAAATATCTTTCGATCACTATCATGAAAAACATGATAAGCTTGCCCGGATTGTTGCCACACAGACATTTGCAAATGAAACCGGAACTGGTACAACTACCGTGGTACCTCTTGAGCAGGAACTTCGTTCCAAATATGCAAGCGATATCAGGAAGCTTTCATTGATATCCTATAATACAAATATCCTTGCGTTTGAAGATAAGCAAATCTCAAATACCGGTATCTGGGCAGGACCAGATATAACAGATATGCTCACACTAAAAATGGTGAAAGGAACTGGAGCCTCTTTCAAAGACCCATCGACACTGCTTCTTTCACAATCTCTTGCAGCAACCCTTTTTGGAGAATCAAATCCTGTTGGCAAGATAATAAAAATTGATAACCGCACTGACATGAAGGTTGGCGGCGTTTACGAGGATCTTCCTAAAAACACCAGCTTTTATGGCACTTTTTATATGTTGCCATGGTTCAACAAATTAAACTGGTGGAACACGCAGACCGATGCCTGGAGCAATCATGGTTGTCAGCTTCTTGTTGAGCTGAATGACGGTAGCACTGCCAGTAAGACCAGCGAAAAAATAAAAACCATCACCCAGCAGCATGGCTATGTTGCAAGCAATGAACAGCTCATGCTGCATCCAATGAACAACTGGCATTTATATAGCAAATTTGAAAATGGAAAGCAGGTTGGCGGCAGAATAGAATACGTTTGGTTATTTGGTTCAGTTGGCCTGTTTGTATTATTACTTGCCTGCATCAATTTTATGAATCTTAGCACAGCGAGAAGTGAAAAACGTGCAAAGGAAGTTGGCATTCGTAAAACAATTGGCTCTCAGAAAGAACAACTGATCTTTCAGTTTTTGAGTGAGTCTATGCTAATGGCCGTACTTGCCTCGATAGTGGCAGTGATAATGGTTCGACTTGCTCTTCCGTTTTTTAACAGCATATCCGACAAGTCTATGTCGATGCCCTGGACTGCTCCTCTATTCTGGCTCATCATCGCTGGTTTTACGATAATCGTCAGTTTGGTTGCGGGAAGTTATCCTGCATTTTATCTTTCTTCCTTTAAGCCAATAAAAGTGTTGAAAGGAAAGCTTTCGGTTGGAAGACTGGCCGCTATTCCGCGCCAGGTCCTGGTTGTACTGCAGTTTTCCGTTTCCGTTGTTCTGATAATCGGAACCATTATAGTATACCGGCAGGTCCAGTTTGCAAAAAACCGCCCTGTTGGTTATGAACGCGACCGGCTCATTAAAGTGGTAATGAACACACCAGAAATTTATGCTCACTATGATGCCATGCGGGAAGATCTGATAGGTACAGGTGCTGCACTAAATATGGCTGAATCAAATAGTTCGCCGACTCAAATATTTTCAAATAATAATGGTGTAGACTGGGAAGGACGTAAGCCTGATTCCGATCCCCTTTTTGGGACAATTGCTGTCACACACGATTATGGCAAAACCATCGGATGGCAGATAATAGAAGGGCGGGATTTTTCAAGAAATTTTAATGATACCGGAGCTTTTATATTGAACGAAGCGGCAGTGAAAGTTACCGGGTTGAAGGATCCGGTTGGAAAAACTATGAAATGGCTTAAAGAGGATCATAGGGTCGTCGGCGTTATAAAAGACATGGTGATGGCGTCGCCCTTTGATCCGGTAATACCGGTAATATTTCATTTAAATCCCGGTTGGGTACGCATTATGACCGTAAAGCTTACTCCGGAAATGCCCTTACAAACTTCGCTGGCTAAGATAGAGCCGGTATTTAAAAAATATAATCCGGGAAGTCCCTTCGAGTATAAGTTTGTTGACCAGGAATATGGTGAGAAATTCTCGGACGAAGAAAGGATCGGCAACCTGGCGACCTTTTTCGCAATACTTGCGATATTCATTTCATGTCTGGGTTTGTATGGACTTGCTTCATTTGTGGCCGAACAACGGACAAAAGAAATCAGCGTCCGCAAAGTATTGGGAGCTTCGGTATTCAGGTTATGGCGATTACTCTCAAAGGAATTTGTTATTCTCGTGGCAATCTCCTGTATGATTGCGGTTCCCGTCTCATTATATTTTCTAAATAACTGGCTAAAAAATTATAATTACCGCACAGAAATATCCTGGTGGGTATTCGCCGCGGCCATCTCCGGTGCATTGTTGATAACATTGGTTACAATAAGTTTCCAGGCTATCAAAGCTGCACTAGCTAATCCGGTGAAAAGTTTGAGATCGATGTAGGGCTTGTGCAACGGATCTCCGGATCCGTTGCACATAGCGGATCTGGAGATCCACTCCACAAAGCAACGGATCAGGAGATCCGTTGCACATTACACACTAATTAAAATCCTCGTTTTCAAAATCGTCATCGGCCTGAGAACCGCCACTACTCATGTTGAGCATGGAACCCATGAGATCTTTGAACTCGATTTTATTTTCGACAACACGTTTGCTGATCAATGAATATGACGACAACCCATGTAACACAAATTCCATCAGCAACGCTGCCTCTTTTTCACTGGCTGTTTTGAAATATTTTTTCACCAGCGAATGCAGGCCATCTACCTTATATAGTTGTTGTATTTTTTCCTGATCCTTTGTATTTAAAAACAAGTTTAAGACATTGCCCTTATCAAACCAGTTCTGGACGGGTTTATAAGGATTTTCTTCCTGCGGTGATTTTGGATTTCTTTTCTTCTTAAACGTATCAGGATTCGGAAAGAAAGTTGCAAACTGTGTACGCAATGCTTTATCCATCAAATTAGTAGCAACCTGGTATGGTCCTTCCTGCTCACCTTCATATACCAGTTCTATCTTACCGGTAATGGATGGAATGATACCAGACAAATCACTGATCCAAACCTGCGTATCTTTTTCATTATTTATAATCGCACGACGTTCGGCTGCACTCAATGCATTTTCATAGGCGGAAATACTCAAACGTGCAGACACACCGCTTTTTTTATCTACATATTCACTGGCACGCGCTTCAAATGAAATTTGTTCGATCAGCCTTTTGATAAGATCACTGATGACAATTTTTGAAGACTGCGCTTCAGGTATATCAGCCTCCTGTTGCGTGATAGAGAGTGCTGTTTCGATTGACTTTGGATAATGTGTGAGGATCTGGCTTTCGATACGATCTTTCAATGGCGTAACGATGGAGCCACGATTCGTGTAGTCCTCCGGGTTAGCAGTGAAGACAAATACGATATCCAATGGCATACGTAGTTTAAAACCACGAATCTGCACATCACCTTCTTCCAGGATATTAAACAATGCAACCTGTATACGAGCCTGCAAATCGGGAATTTCATTGATAACAAATATGCCGCGATTACTACGTGGAATTATTCCATAATGGATCACCCTTTCATCGCCAAAGCTTAATTTCAGATTGGCTGCCTTAATTGGATCAATGTCGCCGATCAGATCTGCAACACTTACGTCAGGAGTAGCCAGTTTTTCACCATAACGTTCTGAATGATGCAGCCAGCTGATGGGTGTGGCATCGCCTTTTTCAGCAATCAGGTCGCGTGCGAAACGGGTAATTGGCTTGAAAGGATCATCATTGATGTCGCTGCCTTCAATAACGGGAATATATTCGTCGAGCAGCATTGTCATCTGACGTGCCATACGTGTCTTTGCCTGTCCGCGGAGACCGAGGAACAGGATATTATGTTTTGACAATAATGCGCGTTCTACATCGGGGATTACAGTTTCTTCATAGCCGATGATGTTGCTGAATGTTTCTTCCTTAGCCTTTAGTTTTTTGATGAGGTTTTCGCGGATCTCTTCTTTGACTGATTTTGGTTTGTAGCCTTGTTTCTTTAGTTCACCTAATGTTTTAATCTTTTTGATATCCATTGTTGGTTTTTTATTTGAGTTGCGCGCAGGCGCAGGTTATGCGGTTTGTTTGGGATAAGAACTGATGATGATTGTTGGTTGTAATGGCAACTGCGGAGGTAAAGGTTTTAGTAATTGTGGATTTTCGAAGATGCGGGGTTTTCAACAACCACCCCTGCCGTCTTCGACGTCTTCCCCTCCTTCGCAGGAGGGGAGCTTTAATAAACAGTCTTCCTTTTTCCGTTCTCGAAGTCTTTGAAGATAAATGCACCAAGACGATCAAGGGAAGCAAAAAATGCTTTTCCATTGTTTGTTTCGGTGAATTCTGTGACGAAGCGCTGCAAGTAAGGATCAGTAGCGATCATAAAAGTTGTGATCGGTATTTTGAGTTTCTTACATTGTGCGGCCAGGTTCAGGCAACGGTTGGTGATCTTACGATCAAGACCGAAACTGTTCTTGTAATACTTCTTGCCGATTTTCAGACAGGTGGGTTTACCATCCGTGATCATAAAGATCTGCTTGTTCGGATTTTTCCGGCGCCGCAGCATATCGAGTGCCAGTTCGAGACCGGCAACGGTATTGGTATGATAAGGACCAACTTCCAGATATGGCAGATCCTTGATCTCAACGGGCCAGGCATCATTACCAAACACCACGATATCCAGGGTGTCTTTCGGATATTTTGTAGTAATGAGCTCACTGAGCGCCATGGCAACCTTCTTGGCTGGCGTGATGCGATCCTCGCCATATAAGATCATAGAGTGAGAAATATCAATCATCAGCACCGTCGAAGTCTGCGATTTAAAATCAGTTTCCCTGATCGCCAGATCATCCTCATACATCTGAAAGTTTTCAATGCCATGATTGATCTGCGCATTAAGAATGGAAGTGGTAAAGTCGATCTGCTCTAAAGTATCTCCAAACTGAAATGGTTTTGTCTCAGGATTAATCTCATCACCTTGTCCCGGTTTGAAACTATGGTGATCGCCCGATTTTGTTTTTTTCAGTTTTCCAAAGATCTCTTCGAGTGAACGTTTACGGATGCCCTGCTCTGTTTTGGCGGTGATCTTGATCTGGCCGGTTTCAGTGTTATCGCGCAGGTAACCTTTCTCTTTCATTTCGTCAATGAAATCGCCCATGCCATATTCGTCGTCGGTAAGATCGTATTCCTTGTCAAGTTGGTTCATCCAGTTCATGGCTTCACTTACGTCGCCGTTTGTGTAGCTCAGTAGTTGCATGAACAGATCCAGCAGTTCCTCGAACTTGCTTTTGCCTCCCTCGCCCGGTTTAAATTTTGAAAAGTTGTAGCCTATCACGTGCAAAAGTTTTAGTTTTTCAATAATCTCAATTTAAGCAATATTTCCCATCGGAGTTATTACAAATAAGCCTGCTTATTGTTTTGGCCCAGCCCGAACCGATGGGCTAAATCCTGCGCTGAATTTCCATGCTTCAACAAGCTATTGATTTTCTCGGGTGCTATTGGCGTGCTAATCGGCTTTTTGTTCCCTGATCGGCTTTGTTAATTGTTTCGCAGCTTCGGCTCCTGCGCTCCTTGATCGGCTGTTGAATCACGGAGCAGGGAAATGAGGCGCCGGCCTGAACCAATGGGCTAAATCCCGCGCTGAATTTCCCTGCTTCAACAAGGTTTTGATTTTCCGTGGTTCTATTGGTGCTGTGATCGGCTTTTGTTCCCTGATCGGCTTTGTTAATTGGTTCGCGGCTTAGGCTTTTGTGCGCCATGATCAGCTTTTGAATCACGGAGCAGGGAAATGAGGCGCCGGATTCAGCCCATCGGTTCAGGCCTATCCTATGATGTTGGGAGAGGGGATAAAGGTTGAGTATGATTTTATTATTGACAATTTGGTCTGATTCTGATATCAAAGTTTGATTGATAATCGGATTAAATATTCTGAGATCAAGTATTCTGATACCAAACATTGTGATATTATGAATTATTTGCACTGCTTAATAATAATAACTCATGTTAAATAATTATAACCCGTATAACTGCTTTGATAGCGCTTGGAGATATGCATATCCTTTTCAAAATATTGCCATCAAAGCATTCACTAAAAATTCGATTCACCAGGTGCCGTTAACGTTCAATTCGTCACAAATTCATTTTGATCTTTGTATGGGCAAGTCTAACTAGCCAACTCATTTCTCAAATTGGCAGTGAAAAGGAGTATGCTGATTGGCACCTCATTTACCTGCTCCGTGATTCAAAAGCTGATCAGGGCGTACAAAAGCTGACACAGCGATATAGTTAACAAAGCCGATCAGGGAACAAAAGCCCATCAGCGCACCAATAAAACCACGGAAAATCAGAACCTTGTTGAAGCAGGTAAATTCAGTGCCAGATCTGCATGCTCCTTTTCACAAAACGACTGCAAAAAATGATCGCGCAGAACGTTTGCGTAGAACGATTGCAAAAGAAAAATCCCCGGCAAAAGCCAGGGATTTGAAAGAAATTATTTCTGCGTGTCTTTGCCCGGCGGCGAATCATTCGGATTCTGCAAATTAACCGGCGCATTCTCTGAAGGAGAAGCAGCCTTCGGCGCAGTAAACTGCTGAGTCATCGCCTCGAGCTCACGAAGCATCTGGTAGGCAGTATAAATATCGTAAACAAAAGGCTCCTGCTTTTTAGACAGATCACCCGGCTTGTTATTCAAAATCTGAGCTGCCTGCATAGCCAGCTGGTCATTATTCAT
>Ga0193752_1001283_pt1 | contig 21185 bp, 11 predicted proteins | sample H1c1metaG_FD_144924 | JGI IMG/M metagenome (GOLD analysis project Ga0193752, IMG submission 144924) | Soil microbial communities from a riparian zone of the East river system, Colorado, United States - H1c1 | ecosystem: Environmental > Terrestrial > Soil > Riparian zone | place: USA: East River...
CGGCGAGTTCCATCCCGTATCCTTTGATCCGTCGATATTTAGCCGGAAAATCTCGCCGTAAGTCTGGTGCTTCCCGACGACGAGTACCTTGCCGTCGCCAAGTATTGTGAGATCGTTTATACGGGTATTGGTGAAGAATTGGCTGAATGCCAGCGGTGTAAATGTATTGTCGATACTTCCATCCGAATTAAGACGGTAAAGCGTACCCGTAAAAGCCGGGACCGTGGTAACAACGCTTGCGTAGATCTTGCCGTCCGACCCGACCGCGTATACGTGGGGTTCAGCCGCGTTGGCAATACCGGAAAATCCATTTGAAAACGTGCCATCCAGGCTGCCGTCGGGGTTTACCCTGATAAACCGCGTCCCTGCTGGATTGGCGCCCGAACCGCCTATCAGAAACTTTCCGTCGGGCTGGACCGCTATGGTGTATATCGTAAAATTGCACGCTGTACAATTAAAGGTGCCGTCAACGCTGCCGTCGCTATTGACCTTACTAAGCGCCCGGCTATTGCTGGAGCCGTAGTAGTGCAAGGTAAGTAGTTTTCCGTCCGCCAGTGGAACGATCTGCCCGCCCTCGAGGTAGGCCTGCTTTCCCGGGAAAGGGTTATAGTCGGGATCTATTCCCTGGGCGTAAACGCCAATCGATAAAATTAACAGCGTGAGAGCCGCAAAAAATCGTGTCCTAAAATTTGTTCTCATAACCATAACCTTTGCCCGTCCTATTTCGGGCGCATCTTTAAGTTCTTCTGGATATTAATAGCGGGTGCACTAAATGTTTCATCATCAATATATACCAATAAGTACCTGAAATTGGGGGTTTTAATAATAATTAATAATTTTTGATTTTTTTAAGTTTTTGCAGGAGCAGTAGTAGCGCCGCCAAACCTGCGCCGGTGCTTCGTGATACACCTGCCGATGCTTCAAATTTTAAAATAAAAATGGCACGGGAGGAGAATTCCCGCGGTTATCTTGAACATTGATTAAGCAGCTTATAGTTCTTTTCTATTTTCCTGATAGTGCTTTCGCCTTTTTCTCGTCCGCGAGGGCGAGCTGGATTTTCCTGGACGCCCGGTAAACCTCGGCACGGGCGGTATATGCGTCGGCGCTTTCAGGATAGAGTTGGATCAATTTTGTTAGGTCTGCGATTGCCAGATTGAATTTTTTAAGCCTGCCGTAATTAACTCCCCTGCTGTAGTATGCCGGACCATATTCAGGATCCAACAGAATCGCTTTGGAGTGGTCGGCAACAGCGGAGTTATAGTCGGCTTGTCGATAAAAATTATCACCGCGTGCGACGTAAGCGACGGGATCCTCCGGTTCTAATTGAATCACTTTCGTAAAATCATCAAAGGCCATGCCATACTTTTTCTGTTCCCGATAAGTAACCCCCCGGAAGAGATATGCCCGCGCATACTTAGGATTGATCTGGATCGCCCTGGAATAGTCGGCGATCGCAGTTTCGTTGTCCCCTCGAGCCTGGTAGGCATTTCCCCGGTTATAATAAGCCATTGCATATTTAGGATTGATTTGGATCGCTTTAGAATAGTCGACTATCGCAGAGCTATAATTCTTTTGTTTATCGTGAATTAATCCGCGCGAAGCATACGCCGGAGCAAATGCAGGATCGATCTCGATCGTTTTTGAATAATCGGCTATCGCGGAATCGAGGTCTCCGTTGTCTTGGTGGGCCTTTCCCCGGTTGGCATATGCCATGGCATGTTCCGGATCGATCTGGATCACTTTCGAATAGTCGGCTATTGCGGGACCGATTTGTTTTTGATCATGGTAAGCGAGGGCCCGGTTATAGTACGCCGTTGCGAATCGAGGCGCGATCTGGATCGCTTTTGTATGGTCGGCTATCGCGGAATCGTGATTTCCCTTGGCCGTGTGGGCACGTCCCCGGTCGGTGTATGCTCTTGCAAAATCAGGAGTGATCTGGATCGCTTTTGTGTACTCCGTGATCGCCGCGTCATAATTCTTTTCCCCGAAATGATCATTTCCAAGATTATAATGTTCTTTTGCGTCATTGAAGTCTTGCGCAAAGGCGCCGAATCCCATTAATACCAGCAGAAAGATAGTAAAAGGTAAATATTTTGTTTGCATACTTCGTTGTTAGCTTCCTCTTCGCCGAGAATCCTGTGCCTTTTTGTTCGTCGAAGGCCGTTAATCGTTTTAAACGTTGCTTCAATTCAGGACTTCGCCAGAGATTTTTATCGTTTTACGCTCTTAATGATATTTAGCGCGTTTTCTTATAACACGGGAGTTTAAGCCGTGGTCGGCTGTATTGAATCGAGAACTACCGGCTGAAGTGATCAATCCTGGAACTGTCAAATCGCAGAATGTTCACGAAAATTAACACAAGCTTGAAACCGGTGTCAATAATCACTGAGGAGCCGCGAATTTTGTAATCTTCGCGATGCTCTTCGCTTGATCGACCGTTTTAACCAAAAAAGCAAGTGGTCTGGCTGCAGAGGTTACCTTAAAAAGGTCGTCAACTCAATCTCCTTCCCATCGGTAACGATCGAGACCGTTCCCTTCTCGCCCGTCGTGATAACTTTTGCGCCTGAATTCACCCACCTTTCGACCACCTCCTTGTGCGGATGGCCATGCCGCGACCGGCGTCCAACGGGAATTATCGCGTAGCGGGCGCCTGTTGCCGATACGAAATCGGGTGTAGAGGATGTGCGGCTGCCGTGGTGCGCTACCTTGACTACATCCGCGCGAAGCGAGGCCGCGTCGCCAAGCAGCTTTGCTTCTGCGGCCTTTTCAATATCGCCAGTGAACAGAAATTCGGTCTCTCCGTAAATAATACAGAGCACGACGGAGTGATCATTATCCCAGATACCGGTAGGTGAGATCTCTGTTTCCGGGTAAAGGACCTCGACCGTAACTCCTTCAAATGTAAGAGTATCCCCGCGGGCGATACTAACGATCGGGATCCCGCGGTTTCGCAAAACATCCGAAAGCGCTATAAAATCGTCGTCGTTCACATTGTCGCGCGCCATCAGCGCCCCGCGCACACTGAAATTCTTTGCAACATCGACGAGGCCCTGGATATGGTCGGTATCGGCGTGCGTCGGGAGGATATAATCGACGCTCGAATAGCCGCGCTGCCAAAGAAAGCGCGAAACAACCGATTCGCCGATGCGCATAGAATCCGGTTCGAAGGTCTCTTCTTCACCGTTATCATGCTCGACCACCGTTTTCTGGCTCTGCGTGCCGCCGGCATCTATCAGCAGCGTTTGCCCGTCAGGGAACGTAATAAGCGTGGAATCTCCCTGGCCGACGTCGAGAAAATCGACGCGCAGTTTGCCGTCGGGCCGAGGGGCGCTGAACGGGTGAAATATGATGAGCAGGAATAACGCGAGTGATATCCAGGCTGTAGTTTTTAGAAGAATCGGCCGCCAACGCTTCTGCTCCCGCTTGCCGTAAGCGAAAGGCTGCCACCGATTTGCAGCGATCGCGAGTAGAAGAACGGGCAGAAAGTATAGAATGTAAACCCATTCAACCGGCCCTGAATACAGAGCGGGGCGCACGCTTGCCCAGTCGTTCGCCACAAAGACCCCCGGCACCGAGAGAAGGAGCCAGTTAAGAGCTTCGGTCAGCTTGATCAGCGGCAGCGCCAGCGCGCCATTAACCTGGGCAAATAGCAGCGCGATCACGGCCGCAAAGCTCTCGAGCGCGATAAAGAACCCGACCCACAGGTTAAGCAGGATAGATGCGAACGAGAACCGGTTAAAATAGACGACGAGCAGCGGCAGCAGCCATATCTGTACGATAATGGATACGATAATGCCTTCGAACAGGTATGCCACGAGTCCCTGGACGCCTTTTGCTTCGAGCCATTTGAGGTAGGGCGATTTGAACAGTCCGGCAGACCAGATGTTGTGCTTGCGGTCGACATTCCAAACCTCGTCGCGCCAATATAGCATCTCGCAAAAACGCTTGAGCCACGCCGGCACCCGGGCCGGAAAAGGCGCGCCGGCGACGGGCGTCCAGCGTCCGATGCGGCGAAGATTTTCGATAAGCGGAAATGCGCAGGCGACTATAGCGCCGACGCTCAAAAAGGTTAGTTGAAACGAGGCCGTAAAAAGATCGGTGGGACGCCAAACGAGCAAAATTATCGCGCACGCCCCAAGCGAATTGAGCAAAGTTCCCTGCCGCATCAGCAGTTGCCCCAGCATAAGGACCGTGAACATGATCGCCGCCCGGGCGACGGGCACCTGCGCACCGACCGCCAAGGTGTAAGCCCATAAAAAGACGTTCGCGATAATAAACTGCCAAAGCCGCTTTTTTGTAAAGACGCGCAGGAAAAACACGACCATCGCCCCAATAAACGTAATGTGCAGGCCGGAAATGACAAGTACGTGAAATGTGCCGCCCTCGCGAAAGACCTCGGCGGTCGGACGGTCGAGAAAGTTCTTATTCCCCAGCAGCGATGCGATCATTACACCCGCGGTCGAGACGCTGAACTTCGAGCGGAATTCGTCGATCAGGTTCTGCCGCTGGTCTTTTACCCAGGCTGTTGGCGTGGAATCGGGCTCGACGGTCATTTTTTCGATCAGCAGCGGACTTTCGATAACGGCGCTCGCGTCTATCTCTTGCTGGTCCATCAATTCGAGACGCGATACTACACCTGGGTTCAGGAACGACTCGTCGCGCTGCAAGTTTGCCGCGATGCGCACTCGCAAACCGCTCTCAAGACCGAGTGCTGTATATTCGTTTGTCGTTACATCATCTCGCGCCGGGGCGAAATACCGCACATTACCAGAAACGATGCGCTCCGATCCCTGGTAATACATTTTGAGGCCCTCGAGTTCGAGATACTGGCCGCTGATACCCTGCTCAGGCTTGCTGGTCAAAATTCCCTCAATCTCCACGGGATCGCCCGTCGTGATCTCGCCGCGTTCAAAAAGCATTTTTATCCGGTCGGGCCTCATGCTCTGCTCACGCATCTGGAATGAGAAAGCACCCAGAGAGATAAATGCAAGTGCAAGCAGAACAATAATCGGTTTGCGGTTAAGAAAAAGAGCGGTTAGCGATCCGAAGATCAGAGTTCCGGCCAGCCATATTTTCCAATCGAGGTCAAGGTATTTTGCCGCGGCGATTCCGGATGCAAAACAAACCGATAGCCACAACAGCGGATACAGCGTGAAGTTTCGGGGAGTGCTTTGCCTATCCATCAAACGCGCAAAATAATGATCGGGATCAGGAGTCTAAAAAGAATTTCCAGCTTGGAGTATACCAGAATTTGACGCCAAAACGAGAAAAAGCCGGCGGCCTAAAATCAGGCCACCGGCTATGTCTGTGAGGACGAGGGGTGAAATGGTTACGGACTCGCGACAAAATCCACGTTCGTCAGATCATCCTGAAGGCTGATCACCCGCGGGCTATCCGGGAAAATAAACCGTTTCCGGGTGGCAGTTACCAGGTATGTTTGGCCCGTGGGCACCTCGGTAAAATTGTAGTAGCCCAGCGGACTGGTAATAGCGGTTCGCGAGTTACCTGTTGAATCTGAGAGCGTTACCGTCGCCCCGGACATGGCCGTACCGTCGCTGGTCGACACCCTGCCGCCCAAAGACACCTCGGCCGCCGTGGGATTCAAAACCGCCGGGGCGTTCAGCCGCACATTATCGATCTCTACCTGTCCAGGTCCTTGCAAGGAGAGACTCACGAGCGTGCGAAATCTGATGCGGATGGTTTGGCCTCCGTATCCCATTCCCAGATTCACAAAATGGGTGACATAACCGGTGTTACTGTTACTGTTGGTCGGGGTTGTCACAGTGTAAAGGGTCTGCAGGACGACTCCCGAGGTATTTGTGATCTCGACAATGTATTGAGCAGTCCCACATCCTGTGCTACAAAATTGCGTGTAGTTCATCTGATAGCGATCGATCCACTGTACGGATGCCGATTGACCGGCCGGTATAGTCACTTGTTGGAATAGTGTAAACGACTGGCCGGCGCCCGCCGCAACTCCATTCCAGGCACTGCGCGTGCCGTGTTGAACCGCCGTGAACGTGGGAACTGGTGAATAACTTCCGCCATCATCGCCACCTGCGCCACTCGCACTCACGGCCCAAAGTTTCCACGCCGAAGCCGCGTTGGTTGCCGTCCAACCTGTAAAATTGCCCGTTTCAAAACTCCCGTTGGTTATCAGATCTACTCCTTTCGCGGTTCCGGTGAGGAGAACGGTCGCCAAAAAGAACATAACAAAGCCGAATAGTGAAAATGCGCGGGTCCCAGCGGGGCGCAAACGTAGTCTTAGCATACTTAAAGCCTCCGATCAAAAATATTCAGTTCCTGGGAGTTACTTGTTATGGCGAATAATACGTTTTCCTTTCAAACTTTTTTCGGTCTATCGGCCGACGTTGCCGGAATCGCCTGGTGCCGGCACGAAAAAGCGATTTGGGAGAATGCAGGAGGACCGGGGCTGGGAGAGCGTATTTCGATTGGTAAAGATTCCCTGTTATTGGGTAACGCACCGAATCGAAGCGAAAACTCACATCCGCCTTAAATTATTTTTTCGTTAGCTTTGATTGAAGGGGTCTCTGAAGGGTAAAAGAGGAAAGTTTCCACGAAATGTCCCGCGTGGCGCACCTACTATTCGGTCCGGATAAACGATCTGAACAGGCGAAATTTTTTATCGCTTATGCCGTCGACCAGCATAACGTGTTCGGGCCGGCGAAAAGGGCCGTGCGCCTCGCGGTAAGCGACAATCCGGTCGGCTAGTTTCTCGCCGATGTGGGGTATGCGGGCGATATCCGATGCGGGCGCAGTATTTATATTAATAGCGTTTTCGGCGATTGCGGGAGGTTCGGGCGCGGGTGGTAATTCAGTGTGTTTTTGCTCGCACGCCGCAACAAACATGCACAACGTTAAAACCAGAAAAACGAGTTTTGAAAAAATGTAAGTGTGGGAATCATGAGCCTTACGTGATTTCATATTTTCGTGTCACTGGCGTGTGCAAAATGCTAAAAGTGCCCGTGTTACAAAGATTTGAACTAATTAACATGTGTGGAAAAGGGCTACTTTTCCACAGGCTGTGTGGAAAACTAGAGTTAGCCGTTTATAGTCCCAGGGTAAACAGTTGGTGTTAAACTATTCACGCAACTCAGTTCTCGTTTTTCGAAGTTTTCCATTCTCAGTTATCCGCTTTCAGCTCTCAGTTAATAGCTTCCCATTTCCTCGACGTCCTGCAGGTCCTCGTAGGCCTTTTGCAGAACGGGGCGCGCGCGGGTGCTGCCGTCCATATCGCCGATATAGCCCTCGCGGACCATGGCATCCAGGATCGCGGCCGCACGCCCATAGCCGATGCGCAGGTGGCGTTGGAGCAGCGAAGTCGAAGCACGTTTCGCGCTCACCACGCTCTTTACGGCGTCCCAGAAAAGCGGGTCCTTTTTGCCCGGGAGATCACCCGAATCGTCGAGCTCTTCTTCGCTCTTGGTAATGGTCGTATCGTAGTCGGGCCTGCCCTGCGCTTTGATGTGCTCGACTATCTTGAAGATCTCTTTTTCATCGACGAATCCGCCATGAATACGAATTACCTGTGAGCTGGCTGGCGGCAGGAACAGCATATCGCCGCGGCCCAAAAGGCTCTCGGCGCCGTTGGCGTCGATGATCGTGCGGGAATCGACCTTTGAAGAAACCCTGAACGATATCCTTGAGGGAAAATTTGCCTTAATAAGCCCGGTGATCACATCCACGGAGGGCCGCTGCGTGGCGAGCACCAAGTGAATGCCGACCGCACGCGCCATCTGCGCAAGCCGTGTGATCGATTCCTCGACCTCCTTGCCCGACACCATCATCAGGTCCGCAAGCTCGTCGATAATAATAACGATATACGGCAGCGGGTTGAATTTCTCGCCAGTGGCCTCGTCGGTTATCCCGAGTCCGTTCCGGCGTTTCACTTCAAGATTGAATCCATCGATATTACGCACGCCCCAACCGGCGAGGTCCTTGTAACGACGCTCCATCTCGGACACCGCCCACCGGAGCGAGATCGCGGCCCGCTTGGGGTCGGTAATGATCGGCGTCGCAAGGTGCGGAATGTCGGCATACACTCCGAGCTCGAGGCGCTTCGGGTCGACCATGATGAACTTCACTTCGTCGGGCCGCGCCTTATAAAGGATCGATACGATCAGCGTATTTACGCCGACAGATTTACCCGCGCCCGTAGCACCCGCGATCAGCAGGTGGGGCATCTTCGCGAGATCGGCGACGAAATTCAGGCCGTCGATGGTTTTGCCAAGCGCGATCGAAAGCAGCGAATCGGAATCCTTAAACTTTTTAGACTCGATCACCTCGCGCAGATGGATCGTCTCGCGCTGGCGGTTTGGCACCTCGATGCCTACGAACGCCTTGCCGGGGATGCGGTCGATACGGATCGATTCAGCCTTGAGCGCTAGGCAGAGGTCGTCGACCAGCCCTGTAACGCGCGAGTATTTTACGCCCGGGTCGGGCTTGAATTCGTACGTGGTGACGACCGGGCCTTGGCAGATATGCACCACGCGGCCCGTAACATTAAACTCTTTTGTCTTCTCGGCAAGTTCCTGCGCGATCTCGAGCAACTCTTCATCTTTCTGCTCGATCCGGGGCGGCTGCTGAGTAAGAAATTGAGAGCTCGGCAGGACGTAATCCTCATAGCTTAGCGCTTTTTTCAACGGAAGCGGAATTTCGTCTTCAACCTCTTCAAATTCCTCGTCAAAGTCGTCGAGAGAATTACCGTTCAACTCGCCGGTGTGTTTTACAGGGCTTATCGGTATATCGATATCGGCCGAATGGAGGTCGAGAAGCTCGCCGGATTCTGCTGAGATCGGGACCTCGACCGATTCCACCGGTTCGGGCGCTTTTTCGGCGGCAGAGATCGTAGGTATCACCACCTCGGGGATCTCGAGGACCAACTCGCCGGACTCCATGTTAGTCGTAAGACGTCCTGTTCCGATTTTGGTCTTTCCATCAGCAGCGGCAACCTTCGTTCTTAGATCCCCAGCATCGCCCATCGCGATCGTGGGGGGTTCCTTTCCGGGTTTACCGAGACGGATGTCGCGACGCTTTTCGAGCCGCTCATGCGCCTTGCTTATATAATCCTCGCGGCCGGCCCGGCGCTTCGCGGCCCATTCATCGTAATGGATCCGGAAATTGGCCCACGCCATCTCAAAATTACCGATCAGGTAGCCGAAGAAGTTCAGGTCGGTAACGAGCAGAACGGCCGAGGCGAAAAGAGCGGTGAGTAAAATGCCGGAGCCGATCTTTCCGAGCAGGCCGGTGAGAAAACCGGAAAAGAAGGTCCCGATGATGCCGCCGTGCCAGCCGAAAAGATCGATCAGGCTCGACGCCGTAACGATCAGAAGCACAAAGCCTACAACGCGGCTGATGCGTGGGCGCAGGTCTTCCGCGCGGAAAACACGCCACGCGATAAGCGCGAGCAGCGCGGGAAATATCAGCGCGGATGAACCGATGACCTGGAAAAGCAGATCGGCGGTGACAGCACCGGCAACACCGATCCAGTTCTGCGTGCGGGCCGAGCTGCTCGTGTTCAGCGACCAATCGGTCGGGCTGTAGGTGACAAGACAAAGGAAGACAAGAACCGAGAACGCCAGCAGGATGAGCGCGGCAATCTCGTTGTAGCGCGATGTTTTCCGCGCCTTTTTATCGCCCTTTTTGATCAGGGTAGCCCCATCGGACAGACAAAAGTTGATGTCGTCGTCCTTATAGGTTTGATTGCAATTGGGGCAGATCTTCATTTACGCGTTGCCTTAGGCGGCGGCCTTTACCTGGCCGCTCTTCTTAAACAATAAAAACTCTTTTATAAAGTCGTCGATATCACCATCAAGTACGGCATCTACATCCGTTTGTTCAAATTTTGTACGGGTGTCTTTTGCCAGCCTGTAGGGGTGCAGAACGTAGTTCCTGATCTGCGAGCCGAATGAGATGTCCTGTTTCGTGGCTTCGAGCTCCGCAGCCCCTTCGCGCCGTTTTTCCAGTTCCAACTCGTAAAGCTTCGACCTCAGCACCTGCATCGCCACAGCCCGGTTCTGCAATTGCGAACGCTGGTTTTGGCACGTAACGACAGTGTTGGTCGGGATATGCGTGATGCGCACGGCCGAATCGGTCGTGTTTACATGCTGGCCGCCCGCACCGGTCGAACGGTACGTGTCTATTCTCAGGTCCTTATCGTTTATCTCGACCTCGATATTCTCGTCGATCTCAGGTGATACGAACAACGATGCAAACGACGTTTCGCGGCTTCCGCCGGAATTAAAAGGGGATATACGCACTAGGCGATGCACACCCGCCTCGGCTGAAAGCAGCCCGTAGGCGTAGTCGCCTTCGACGCGGAATGTCGCCGATTTTAACCCCGCTTCACTTCCCGATTGCTCGTCAAGGACATCGACCTTAAAACCTTTTCTCTCGGCCCACCGCAGGTACATCCTGAGCAGCATCTGCGCAAAATCCTGGGCATCCGTGCCGCCCGCCCCGGCCTGTATGGAGCAGATGGCGTTGTTAACATCCGTTTCGCCCGAAAGCAGGCTCTTGATCTCGGCATCGCCAACATCGCGCTCCATTTTAATGATGAGAGTCTCGAGTTCGGTCCGAGACGCGGCGTCTTCGGCAGCAAATTCAAAAAGGACCTCGATATCCGAAACGCCGGTTTCAAAAGCTTCCTGCGATTCGAGGGCTTTTTCGATGCGGCTCCGCTCGCGAACGACCTTTTGAGCGGCCTCCTGGTCGTTCCAGAAATCGGGTTCGGATATACTTTGTTCTAGATTTTCAAGCTGGGCCCGTTTCTTTGGCGCGTCAAAGAAACCTCCCGAGTTGTTCGACCTTCGTCTTTATCTCTTCGTATTTAGTTTGTAAGTCTGTGAGTTCCATAATTCAATCTGCAATTTTATGACAAAACCGCTTAATTAGAAAGACATTTTCGAATCCCGGCAAAAGTATTAATAGACGACGCCTGCTTGCCGGTAAAAAAAATTTAATTCTCTTCCAACTTTACGCCGCGCTTTTTCGCTAAACTCCAAACCAACAATCCTATACTGACGAATGAAGAGAGCCACGCAAACCAATCGCCGAACCTTACATACAACGTCTGGCCCTGGTTCGACTTGCCTACACCCCAGACGCGCGTGTCCTCAGTGTAGCCTGCGGTTGGCTCAAGGACGTCGCCGCGTTCGTTAATATAGGCCGAGATCCCTACGTTCGTTACCCGGACGACCGGCCGGGCCGTCTCCACCGCCCTGAACACCGCATTTGCAAGGTGCTGACGCAGGATCGGCGTCGGGCCGAGATACCCGTCGTTCGTCATCTCGATTAGCACATCGGCGCCCTGCTGCACATATTCACGAGAAAGGTTCGGAAAATGCGATTCGAAACAGATCATTATCCCGCCCTTCGCATCGCCGAAAGGCAGCAGGTCATACTCCTTCCCGTAGGAAAAACTTCCCACAAGGGCCGGAATAATACTCTGCAGCGGCGCCGGCACCGTCTCGCCAAACGGCACGAGATAAATTTTGTCATACTGCCCGACCTTTTTACCGGCCTCATCTACCATTACCGCGGAATTGAAATATTTTTTATTCGCCGGGTCGGGCTCTGCGGCGTTAAAGAGGACCGAGGCGTTGTTTTTAACGGCGAAGTTACGAACCCACTCCTGAAACTCCTTGTCGTCCTCATACATGAAGTTCATCGGCGACTCGGGAAAGATAACGATCTTCGGCTGCTTTTGAAAGTATTCGCGCAACCCCTTCGTTAAAGACTCCCGGTTGAATTCTGGGGCAGGATATTTGGAGGCCGATTCTTCGACCATCATTGAGACATTTTTCTCAAAGGCATTTTCAGCCAGCGCGATGTGCTTGCGTTTAAGGTCCTCATATCTTGCAAGGTTCAAACCCTCCATCGGCACGTTGGGTTGTATCGCCACGATACTAGTGCCGTTGGGCAATGCGCTGCGCGGTGACGAGGCCGTTGAAGGTGCTTCCGGCATCAGGATCGCAAAAGCCAGCGGCAGAGCGATCACGCCGGCAAAAAGGATCACTATATATAGTAATGCCATTCTCTGGCTCAAGCCGCCTTCGGCATCGATCTCTTTTGCGGTCGCCCGCATTCTCTTGTCCAGGAGGGGAAACCACCCCAGGAGCGCTGTCCAGATGACAAGGTGGACCGGAGCGTTCTTTTTACCCCCGATCTCTTCTTGATTGCGGACAATCGCGAAGGCGGCCAGCGTTTGCCAGAACATGATCGCCGCGCCGACGAGGTATATGCCCCCATAACTTGCATAACTTTTCAGCGACCCCTCGAAGGCTTGCGAATAAGCCAGTGCGTTCCAGTTATTTCCGGTCACCCAAAATCTGAGAAACTCGCTCGCGATCCAGATGCATGGCGCAGCCCACACCGCGAAAGCGCCTAAGCGTCTTAAAAGGACCGATAACACCAAAGCGAATAACGCCGGAAACAGTCCGACCATCAGGCATACGCAAAGCAGCAGAAAATATGCGAGCAGCCATGGAAAACCGGCATAGGTGATCGGCGAAAACGTCAGCCACCAGCAGGTGCCGAAAAAGAAGACCGAGCCGAATATCCAACCCGTTACCAAGGACCTTATGCCTGACGCCTTTTCGCCGTCGATCGCCACCAGCACGGGGATGAACGCGAAGAACGCCGTAAACCACAATTCCCAACCCGGGAACGCCAAGATAAGAATAACAGCCGACAAGACGGCCAGCCCGGCGCTCTGCCAGGACGGGAAACACTTCTTGAGCCCTGAGAATTTCACGGGGTTATTTTAGCAGAAAGCGAAAGAGGGTTCAGGTTTGAAACGCGATCCTAATATTTACCCCCTGTATCTCTTGCGAGAAAAGGGGTTTCGGTCAATATGAAACCACTTCATTCAATCTGAACGGTCACCATGACCGTACTCGCCATATTTTGTCACGCCAAAATGACGCAATTTGTCATTTTTATGACACGGTGCTCAAAGTCAGGTCAGAATGGAAGTGAATCGGGCAAATACCACGACACCGGCAGTTCATATTGAACGAAATGCGCGCGAAACGCTCGAAATACGTTAATACTCAATAAATACGGTAAATGGTGCGTTTAAAAGTAAGGAAGCCCGGTCGGTTTCGACCAGGCTTTAATCGGAAGGACAACTGAAGGAACGCTCGGAAGGGGTCAAGCGCAACGGCGTGCTGCGCTCGGTGTAGGTTGGCGGCGGGGTCTTGGTAATTGCTTATCAAGCTAGCCGCATTCCCTATTGCACGTAGCGTGCCAAACTAACGGCGGGTATAAAAACTTTATTTATTGTACTACTGAAATGAGGCGAACTACTGTGTTTTCAATAACTTACAGTAGCTGTCAAAATCTTTTAGCGGGTGCTTACCAATCTAACTATGGTCCACTTTGCCCGGTACTAGTTACACTATTTGGAACATTTATCTACTTGTCTCTGCAAACCCAGCACTTCCGGGTTCTCCGCGTTGAGTTGTAAAGCCGACGCCAGGTTATTTTTCGCCTGCAAACAGTCGCCACGTTCAAGATATATCTTGCCGAGTGAGATGTAGGCGTCTATAAGGGCGTTGTCCCAGAAGATAGCGGTCTTGAACGAGCTAATGGCCTGATCACGATTCCCCGCCCGCAACAGCATCTTCGCGGTGAGCAGATGGCTCTCGGCATTCATCGGCTCGCTCGTCAATACGCGGCGCAGCACGCCCAACGCTTCTTCGTCCCTTCCGTCCTTATAAAACGCCCTGGCCTGCATAAGCAGTGCTTCTGTTTCATCAATAGGCGCAGCGGTCGGCTGCGATTGTTTCTGAACCAGGACCACGGAAAGAAAATCGCGCCTTGCCGGCTGATCGACCCGCAAAGTGATATCGCTTACCGATTTCGTTTTCAGCCACTCCTTCTCTAAATTCGCGTACTTATTATCCTGCGTTAAATAACGCCTCGCCTGGCTGTCAATATCCGCGGCCGTCGGGTCCTTTTGCGTTTCAAGGGCCTTTGCGAGCAAATAATATGCTTCGCCGTCACGTGGATTCGCCGCGATAACTTGTTTCAAATGGTCGATCGCTTCCTGGCAACTTCCGCTGAAAAATAACGACGCGGCGTAGTTAAACCTCAGATCGGTTTTCTCGGGCGCTGAATCCAGGGCCTTTTTCAAGAATCCCTGGCCTTCCGTCAACATTCCCGCGGCCTTGGCCGGATTCTTTTTCTCTGATCTCGATGCCCTCACAGAGATCGCGCCGATCGTGTTATAAACACTAACGAGCTTCAGGTCCTCTGCCAGCGGGCGCAATGCTGCGAGCGCAGGCTCGTAATTGCCCTGGTGCCAATGAATGAGCCCTATATAAAAGGAAGCCTCGGCATAACGATCGTCATCGCATACAGCAACCTTACTTTCGGATTTCGCTCTATCGCGGCATTTTGAATAAGACGTCACGGCCTGGCTAAAAGAGTCGATCGATTCTCCGAATTTCTTTTGATCGAAATAAAGGTGTCCCAGCTCCAGGGCGGCCTCGGCATAAATACCGTCGGGCACGCCCTCTCCATAGAGCCGCAGCGCGTTTTTGAAATAATTCTCACGTGCATCCGGAACGGACGTTAGCAGACCTTTGATATATGCTTCGAACGCGCGTGCGGGCACCTTGTTCGCAAGATCGATCAGCTCCTTCTGAGGTATAAAAAACGCTTTATCCCTTTGATACAGAAGCCTGTAGGCTATCTGCGCCTCCATTGTCTGCAAATTCCCGAGTGCGTCCGTCAAATTTATATCCTGAACAAAACGCTTACCGTCCGATCCCTCCTCGTTTAGAAAGCGTCCCTCGTTCACGCGAATAATTCTTACCGTCACCGTCAGGGTTGCGACGGAGTCGCCTTCTGACGGAATGATCGAGTAGTCACCTAAAACGAGAAGGGTCGCGCGGCTCTCACGCGCAAGTTTCAGCGACGTAGCCAGGCTCGGCAGACTGGTTAACGGGATTCGCAGGCGCTGCTGGACAGTCTTCCTTTCGTTGTTCGATATCACTCGCAGACGCGGTACCTGAAGCAACTCTACGAGAGAGGCTGCGAAACTCTCTCCTACCCAGTTAAACTCACTCTTATCCTGAGTTTTATTCTTAAAAGGAAGAACCAAAAAAGTATCTTCGTTCGAAGGTTGTGCGATAACTGGAATACTTGCGACGAGGATAACAACGAGATAGAAGATCTTTTTTAGCATTTTAATCCTTACAAAATAAAAAATTCGCTTGAAGGCAAGCGAATCGGTTCAAACAAGTTTGATGCCAAAACTGTAAAAAAAGATGGTAACCGGTACGGGATTTGAACCCGTGTTGCCGCCGTGAAAGGGCGGTGTCCTAGACCCCTAGACGAACCGGTCACAAAAAGCAGATTGTGACGAAAAAATTCTCTAAATAATAACCAATGATCACAAACCAGCTTTCAAACATCGCGCTATACCCGAAAGCAAGCGAACGATAAGGATATCGCACGGCGTTTTTCGTGTCAAACCGTACAACGGGGACTATCCATTTGCGGTCGGAAAGTGGCCTCTCAGGACCATCGACTTTCAGAAATATTGTAGAACCGGTTCTAGCTCTACTCGCGTCAACAAGATAATTGGCTTACAAAAAAGTTCTTTTCCAAACCACGTACTGGTTGCATTTTCTCTTCGTCTTCGTGTCTCGGTTGAAAAACGGGCTTTAGCTTTTTCTCACCCGATATGCTTAAATTTCTTCAGGAGTAATTAATAATGGAAGTTTCATTTAGCCAGACTCTGGCATTCAATGCGGACACTTTTGAATATGACGTGGTCGCAAGCGAAAACGGCAATGCCACGATCATCAAGTTTCCGTGCGATCAGAAATTGTATAGTCCGGGTGACGCGGTTGTCGTTACATCGGGCGAAGAGATCAGCTTTCACGGGATGATCGGAAAGATCGAAGATGGCTACGCGTACGCGTCAGACCCGCGCGGCTCTTTGTTGCCTTCTGCCACCGTGCAATAGGCAAAACTTGACAGTTTAGCCCGAGCTTTTTATCATCATAACTGCTTTCGGGGATGTAGCTCAGCTGGGAGAGCGCGGCGTTCGCAATGCCGAGGCCAGGAGTTCGATCCTCCTCATCTCCACCAAATCGATCCACAAACACCCGTCTCTACGGCGGGTGTTTCGTTTTTAAGCCGTGGTTAAAATCCCCGTGACGATAATCCTTGACGAAACGCCTCCCTGCGCCTAACATGTATCAATCCATAGGATAAGCTTGGCTCCTGCAAATTGCGGGAAGGCCGCCGCCCGGCGACCTCGAAGCTTTACCGGGATGTAAGAAATTCACCCTTTTTATCATATAGATCAGAGAACGAACACAGGGTTGGTTGAGCAAACGAAAATGCTCGAGTAATAGTTGGGTAAAACTATGCGACCGCGCGCGCCTATCCGTACCACTGACGCTTCTAGCGAATTCACCAAGCCCGGTGATCCGCCCGATACGTCCGCGTCTGCACGGCCCGCGCGTACTTACGTGGTAATGGCAATTGCCATAGTTGGAATCGCGCTCTCTGCTTTTGTTCTATTGAAAGGAATGGTTGGCGGTTCTGCGGCAGATGAAGGACTCGAGCATCTGTATGCCTCCTTTGGAGAAAAAAGGCCCCTCGAATCAAGGATCTCGGATTTCGGTTACGCAGAATTTCAACAAACTCGTGGAGAAAACCAGGGGCCGGAGGGATTTCCTGATGAAACCGGAATCCTGATCCTGAAGGCCGCTGCGTCCAACCCAGATAATCCGAAAGCCCTGCACGCAGTGGGGAAATATTATCTCTCCAAACATGAGTATGAAAAGGCGAACTCGTCTTTTGAACAAACGGCCCGGATCGACCCGGACAATTCGCAATTACAAAGCGATTGGGGAGCCTCTCTCCTGGAAATGAGTAAAAATGCCGTTGACGGCGTAAGACGCCTTGAACTCCTTGACCAAAGTTTGGCCCGTTTCGACAAAGCGCTGACGCTCGCGCCCCGAATGCCGGAAGCCCTTTTTAACAGGTCGCTATGCCTTCAGTATTTTCCGGCGGCCCATCAGTCAATAAAAAGCTGGAACGAATTTCTCGAGGTTGACGATAGCTCGGAGTGGGCGCGGGAAGCGCGGGAAAATCTGAAGACTATCGACGCCACCGTTTCGCGCGAAAAAAGCGCCGAAGAATTAGAGGCCGAGTTTTTGGACGCGGTCGCGCGGCAGGATAAAGGCGAAGCCGCACAGTTGATCGGGCGCAACCGCGAGCTAATCCGGGAAAAATATCTACCGCAAAAGCTGGCAATGTCGTTTGTAGCCGCTGACGAAGCGAACCGCGCGCGGTATCTTGAGGCGTTGAAATTTGCCGGCGAGTTGGAATTCAGCCGAAGCGGCGACGGATTTGCGCGAGATCTTGCGGCGTTTTATGTGAATCTGAGCGACCCGGAGAAAAGGGAGATATTGAAAAAAGCGCATGAGGCGGTTCGTTCCGGGAACAAGTCCAGCCTTAACGACCGTTATCGCGAAGGCATCGCTTTTTTCGAAAATGCTCAGAAATTATTTACCGATGCGGGAAATATTTGGGAAGCGAAATTGGCTGAATATTCCATGAGTTATTGTCTTATTAACGACAAGGCAGTCGATAAAGCTTTGGAGATTCTTACGCAGATCGTCATTTTTGCGGAGCAAAAGGAATATAAATGGTTAACCTTAACTGCCCAATTTTGGATCGCAGGCGGGTTGTCGCGGCAGCAGAAACTAACCGAAAGTAAACGAATCTACGAAAAGACCTCCGCTTTAGCTAGGGAGATCGGCGACGATTACTCATTGCAGCGAAACTTATTGTCCCTGGCTACCCATAGTTATTTTGTGGGCCGGCGTCGCCAAGCGCTCAAATACCTGAACGAGGTTTTGGTGATGGCGAATGCCCCGGAAACAAGTTTGCGGCAGAAACAGCGAAACTACACCGAGGCTCTCCCGATATTGCTTGCTGCAGGCCTTAATGCCGCGGCGAAACCTGTTTCGATCGAAGCGGTACAACTTGCTGACGGTTTAGAAAGCCCGGGTTTGAAAGTATTGGCCAGGAGCAATGCAGGTTTTGCATGCGCCAAAGCCGGGGAAATGGCGGAGGCGGAGGCGTGGCTTGACGATGCGGAGAAAACCTCGGCCGAAATCACGGATAAGACCGCCCATAAAGATGCACGGGCCTATGCACTGCTAAGGCGCGGGTTCTACGAAAGAAAGAACGGTAATTTGCAGAAATCCGCGGATGCCTACTCCACGTCCGCGGACTTATACATGGATATTGAACGGCCTTTCACCGCTTATGCTGCGATGAAAGGAAAGATCAGAGCGCACGCCGATCTGGGAAACGAGGCTGAGTTGGAGGTAGAAATACCAAAAGTGATCCAATTTGCTGAGGTTTATCGCAGCCAGATCTTTACGGAACAGGAGCGGGGCAGTTTTTTTGATACGGAAGACAGCATTTATGAAATGGCGGTCGGCCAGGCGATCCGGATAAACAACCCCGAAAAGGCTTATAACTACTCAGAGGGCGGAAGTTCGCGAGCATTGCTCGATTGGCTGCAAAAAGGAGCCCGGAACACAGGGCCGCAAGATCCAACAGGTATCGAGCTGGACGAAAAGGCGGTTCCCCTGGATCTTTCCCAGATCCGGGCACGGATACCCGACGGTGCGCAGATCGTTCAATATGCCGTCCTTGAAGATAGGCTCGTAATCTGGGTCATCTCGAGGTCCAGGTTTGAAATGGTTCCAGTCGCAATCAACTCAGCCGATCTGAGAACGCGGGTAGAGAGTTTCCTTGAATCCATAAAAAAAGGCGGGAACAGTGATGCGGCCGGCAAGATCGAGGTCGCAAAAGAGTTATACGATTTGCTGATAGCGCCTGTCGAGGCGCATTTGGACCCGACCAAACAAGTTTGCCTGATACCAAGCAAGTTCCTGTTTCATTTACCATTCGCGGCCCTTGTTTCGCGGGATGGAAATAGCCTGTTAAGCAAATTCGTTCTCTCTTATTCGCCGAGCGCCAGCGTGTTTATCGATTCCACGGAGAATGCCGCAGGAAAATCGGCGACGAAAGGTGAAACAGTTCTGAGTATCGGCAACCCGGCGTTCGACCGAACAGCATTCGACAAATTCGCGGACCTGCCGCACGCTGATAAAGAAGCGTTATATATCTCGGGGCTTTATGACAAGTCCAAAACGTTCGTAAATGAAAGGGCTGAAAAACAACAGGTAATGGCTTCGCTAAAAAATGCCGACGTGCTGCATTTTGCCGGTCACTATGTGGTCGCACATGATGCCCCGTTGATGTCCTTTCTCCTTCTTGCCCGAAATGGCGCAAATCCCGACAATAGCATGCTCACCAACGCTGAGCTTGGCGCCCAAAAATTGCCGCGAGCAAAACTGATCGTGTTGTCTGCGTGCGACACCGGGAGCGAAAGCTATACGAACGGTGAGGGCATGATCGGTTTGTCGCGAACGTTTATGGCAGTCGGCGCGCCGCTGGTGGTAGCCAGCCAGTGGGCTGTCGAATCGAAGGCAACTGCCGCACTAATGAAACGCTTTCATTTTTTCAGACGGAAAGATGGGTTATCGACGGCCGCGGCGCTACGAAAGGCCCAACTAGAGATGGCCGAGGAGCCGGACGGCCGAAACACAGACCCGTATTACTGGGCTGCGTTCGGGGTGTTCGGAGGATATTCAACTTATTGACCGATTGGGTTCTGGACAAGGCGGGGAGAAGTAAAAATACGTTTCTAATAAGGAGATCATTAAAATTATGCCAATGAAAATTGAGATTATTCTCGACGGAATCTGCTTGTCTTATAAATACGGTGATTTTTGGCGGGTAGTATTCTTTTGCGATGCGACTCACGAAGCGAACTTTGACAATCCGGCGACGGGCAAGCCGGCGTCTCTGGGTAACGGTCGAGACCGAAACGTCACTTTTGATCCCGCCCCTAATGGCCCTCCGAGCGAAGGGAATGGATTCAAGCAGATTTTTAACATGTCGGAAGAGTATGCTCACGGAGTAGATCCGAATATGGAACCCTACTTGAACGTAGCTCCCAATATCCCCTCGGATCTTCAATTTGTTCAGCTAGATATTCCTAATGCAATAATGGCTCTTAAAACAACGACGAAGAATGAATATTGGGTTCAGCCTATAGAGCCGGCTGGTCATCCCGTGACTTTGATCGGGAGGGTAGCGTCAACTGTCTCTGTTACGTTTGACGTCACCGGAGTCACCAAGATGAAGGTAACAAATCCGGCCCAGGAATATGAGATTCCATATAAACCAAATACAACGAAAACAATTTCCTTCAATAACGATTGTGGAAATCTATGCCACGACAACGATTTCACATACCTTTATGAATGGCTGGAAGATAGGCGTAGCTCACCTGGAAAGGAATACAGGTTCTTTGCCGGACAAACCCTTGATCGGCCAACAGCTATTAAGAGCCTGCGGAAGCTTGAAAAGGCGAGTCCCACTTATGGAAACTGCGATCCTGCAGTCAGTGAGCCGCCGCCAACCGGACCGTGACAGGTACTGACATTTGTACGACAAATTCTTTGAATTCAGACGGCATGTCCGCTTTTTGGGCTTGTCGTTTTTCTTTTCCATTAAAAGTTTGCGAAAGAAATTCCGATGCCTTAGGCTTTAACCATAAGACACATGGAAAAATTAAAGATAGTTCAGGTAGTTATTGGAGCGGCTTTTATCGCTGTTATTGTTGGTGCCGTTTCTTCATCTATATCTGCCCAGCGTCCGCCGGAGGATGATTATCTCGTTTACGTACTCTCTGAAGCATCTGACCGGATCGCGCTGGTCCGCTTTGGCCCTGGTGGCGCTCGGGTCGAGAAGGAATTCGAGACCGGCAGCATGCCCAGCGATCTGGATGGGCCGCATGGGATCTCGATCTCGCCCGACAAGAAATTCTATTACGTTTCGCTGGCGCACGGGCGGCCCTATGGGGCGGTTTGGAAATACAGCGCGACGGACGATAAGGTCCTGGGACGGGCACAACTCGGTTATTTCCCAGCGACGATGGACCTTACAAAAGATGGCGAATTCCTTTACGTCGTTAATTTCAATCTGCACGGTGATATGGTGCCGTCTTCGGTTTCGGTGGTCGCCACAACCCCGATGATGGAGGTCGCGCG
>Ga0193752_1001284_pt1 | contig 21156 bp, 18 predicted proteins | sample H1c1metaG_FD_144924 | JGI IMG/M metagenome (GOLD analysis project Ga0193752, IMG submission 144924) | Soil microbial communities from a riparian zone of the East river system, Colorado, United States - H1c1 | ecosystem: Environmental > Terrestrial > Soil > Riparian zone | place: USA: East River...
ACGGCATTCAGGCAGGGGTCGAATGCCGCGAGGCGGAAGCAATAATAGTTGCTGTTCGCATTGAGCCCTGTGATCGTTTGGCTAGCGGAATTGTAAACGTCGCGGTAGGGTTGGAAGGAGCCTGAGTTCGTGGCTACTTCTAACTTGTACAGGAGATTCTGTTGAACGTTGTTGAAATCCAGGCGAATGGAGGAAGCGTCAATTGTCTGGAGCTGGCTGATCGCGGGCGTGGACAGGCCGCCGCTCGCGTTAACGGGCATCAGCGTTTCATTGCAGTTGTCGGCGGCACCAATATTCCTTCCGTGAACGCTGAGAAGCTTGGTACCAGGTGCGGGATAGTTGTAAGAATACTTGGCTGAAGTGTTCTGCGGTACTACCTGTTCCGGTGTTCCGTCGTTATCGTAGTCGATCACATATTCATCGTAGTTGGTATCGAGAATACTGAGCTGTACGCCATTGGAACTGCATTTGAAAACCTGGATGGGGGGCGCGATGTTAGGCAGCACGGTAATGGTGATGAAGTCGAACCCTGTTGCCTGAAAAAGTACGCCCAATGTGTAAGTTCCGGGCTGCAGATACGTGTAGCTGAAATCGTTCGTCTGAATGTCATTGAATTGCGGATAAAAGGGCACCGTTTCGCAGGGTGATCCGAATGTGCAGGCATTCGGCGGTATGATGGTTATGTTGATCGTAAGCGGCGCACATCCGCTTATCTGGTCCACTTCGAAACGGCCACCATCGCTCACATACTGTGCATATGCGCCCAAGGAAGCCCAGCACCATCCCAGCAAAATAATCAGTCTACGCATCACGCAAAGCCTCCTGACTCTTGAGGAATAATTCTGCCTTTTGTATATCCTGGTGAAGCACACGATCGTCCTCTATAAACGGCACATGTTGCCTAAAATTATGCACAAATTCCTCGAGTGCGGTGGAGGTTCGCAGGGGCCGCCTGAAGGTTAGCGCCTGGGAGGCTGTTAAGAGCTCAATGGCCAATATGGAGTACACATTCTGCACGACGCGAAATGCCTTCGTCGCCGCATTGGCGCCCATGCTCACATGATCTTCCTGACCGTTTGATGAGACGATGGAATCAACACTTGCAGGCGTGCACAGCTGCTTGTTTTGGCTCACCAGTGACGCAGAAGTGTACTGCGGAATCATCAGGCCGGAGTTAATACCCGGGTTGGCCACCAGGTAAGCCGGAAGATCGCGTAAACCGCCGATCAGTTGGTAGGTACGTCGCTCGGCGATGCTGCCCAATTCCGACACGGCAATGGCGATGAAGTCAAGCGCCAGGGCGAGGGGCTGGCCGTGAAAGTTGCCAGCCGAAACGATCTTGTCCGCATCGGGAAATACATTGGGATTATCGGTCACGCTGTTTATCTCGACGAGGAATACGTTGGTAGCGTAGTCGATGGCGTCGGCGCTTGCACCATGTACCTGCGGTATGCAACGGAAGGAGTAGGGGTCCTGCACATGCTTTTTGGGCTGTACGATCAGCTCACTTCCCTTGAGCAGGTTGCGTACCACCCCGGCAATACGCCGTTGGCCAGCATGGGGCCGGATCGCGTGTACGTCGTCTTCGAATGGTTCCGGGCGCCCATCAAAGGTATCGAGTGACAAGGCACCGATAAACGAGGCCAGTTGTACGAGCCTTTGCGCGTGGTAGCAAACCCACACGCCATAAGCGCTCATGAACTGCGTCCCGTTGAGGAGTGCAAGCCCTTCTTTTGCGGCAAGGTGGATCGGCGTCCAGCCCAACCGTTTACTGACGCTCGCCGACGGAACAGTTTGCCCTTCATACCACACTTCGCCTTCGTTCAGTAGCGGCAATGTTAAATGCGCCAGTGGCGCCAGGTCACCTGACGCGCCGAGGGAACCCATTTCAAATACCCGTGGCAAGACGTCGTGATTTAACATCTCCGCCAGGCGTTGCACGGTGACGAGTTGTACGCCCGAATATCCGTATGCAAGCGATTGGATCTTCAGAAACAGCATCAGCCGCACGATATCATTTGGCACCTCGGGACCTGTCCCACACGCGTGCGACTTGACCAGATTCTCCTGGAGCGTTTCCAGTTGATGAGAAGAAATGTTCCGGTTATACAGCGACCCGAACCCGGTATTGATTCCGTAGATGGGTTGCGTGGAGGTCTTGAGCTTTTCATCCAAATAGGCCCTGCAACGGGAGATCTGGCGGCTGGATGATTCAGAGAGCGCAACGGACACGCCACCCGAGAGAAAGGTAGCGATGGTTTGAAGCGTCAATTGCTCGTCTGAGATAAGGTGCAAGGGCATAGTTCCAGTTGTGGCAAAGTTAAGGAATACTTGATGAAGTTAGGCGACTGGTAGGAAAGAGGAGGAGGGAGACAAAGATTAGGAAGCGAAGGGCGCCTTCGGTGGGAGTCTTAACCGCGGAGACACAAAAACGCAAAGGACCGCTGAGTTTTATTTGTCAGTGCTTTTAGTAAAGTGAGAAGGTTGGCAATCACTAGGCAATGAAATGCTGTTAAAAAATCTCTGCGGTCCTTTGCGTTTTTGTGTCTTTGCGGTAAAGTCTTCGGCCGTAGGCCCTTTGCTCCCTCCGCTGCCTTTCCATTTCACCCCAGCATCTCAATGATCTCTTCCACCCGAACCTTCTTCTGCACCCCACTACCCATATCCTTTAGTGTCAGCAGGCCGCTTTCTATCTCTTCAGAGCCGATCACGATGGTGTATCCAATCATCTTCCGGTTAGCATAATCCAATTGCTTCTTGATCTTCGCATGATCGGGGTATACTTCTGCAGCAACGCCTGCTGCCCGAAGCTGGGCCAGTATCTTCAATCCATATAACTGGCTTGCTTCATCGAAGTAGCAGATCAATACCTTCGAAGAGATCTGTGCTTCTTTGGGGAACAGGTTCAAAACTTCAAGGGCATCATAGAGGCGATCAACACCAAATGAAAAGCCCACACCCGAGAGATTGTCCTTATCTCCGAATGACGCGGTCAGGTTATCATATCGTCCGCCGCCGCTTACACTGCCGAGGCCGGTGTTGTGCACTTTCACTTCAAAGATGCAGCCCGTATAGTAGCTGAGGCCGCGCGCGAGCGACACGTCGAACTCGAGGTGGTCATCGGGTTCGCCAAAACTTTCCAGGAGATTTAACACTTCCTGCAAGTCACGCAGTCCGCGGTGTCCCTGGTTTGTCCCGCTGAACTTTGAGTCGAGGAAGGATAGCTTGTTGATGGTAGAGCCTTTGATCGAAAGCAGAGTAAACAGTTCGGCGATGGATTCGGGTGTGAATCCGGACGCGGCCAGTTCCTCTTTCACTTTGTCGTCGCCAATTTTGTCGCGCTTATCGATGGCCACAAAGAGCGCCGCCTGATTGTTGGGCGCGCCAATGGCTTCGGCGATACCCGTTAGTATAGCCCGGTGGTTAACCTTGATGGAGTAATCGGTGATGCCCAGCCGCTTAAATACCTCCCGGATCATCAACACAATCTCCGCTTCGCAGATTAATGAATTAGTGCCTACGACGTCGGCATCGCATTGATAGAATTCGCGGTATCGACCCTTCTGGGGGCGGTCGGCGCGCCATACCGGCTGTATCTGGTAACGCTTGAACGGAAACGCTATCTCTGACCGGTTCATGACGACAAATCGGGCGAATGGAACGGTGAGGTCGTAACGCAGACCCTTCTCAGAGATATGCTGGGCGAGTTTTCTTGAATCGCGGTTTTGTAACAGGGCAGGATCGGCGTCTTTCAGGTAGTCGCCTGAGTTGAGGACCTTGAAGAGCAGCTGGTCGCCTTCGTCGCCATACTTTCCTGTGAGCGTCGACAGGTTCTCCAGGGCTGGAGTTTCAAGCGGCTGAAATCCAAACAGTTGAAAGACGGATCGGATATGGTTCAGGATAAACTGCCTCTTGGCCATCGTGGCCGGGCCAAAATCGCGGGTTCCCTTGGGTAGTGTCGGTTTCTCCATGGCGCCGCAAATGTAGGAATTAGGGCTGTTTGTGCATTACTATCTGGAAATTAGGTAGCATACGATAAACCGGAATGACCGTCGAAAACCACCTTTTACGCCGGCAATGCTTGCTGGCTGGCGGGCACGTAGAAGGTTTTACAGGGGGGTGACCTCGGCGCTTAATCTGACCGCAGACATACGAAAATTTTCAAAAAATTGTTGGCAGATGCGGAAAAACGACCTATTTTTGCGCTCCTTAAAAGAATACACGTATGGCGATCACCAGATTCAAGAGAAAAGCACGGAAGGACAAAGCAAAGGCTGCAGTTAGACGTCAGACTTTGAAAATTCAAAATTTTCAGCCTGTGATCAAGAACGTTGACATTGAGAAGATCAAGGAAGAGTTCAAGGCAAAGAAGTAATCTCTGCTCCAAAGATATTAGGGTCCTGCTTCGCATCGCGAGGCAGGACTTTCTTTTTTACAGAACAATTTATCAATTGCCTCATTGCAAACTTTCCACTAACTCGGCCCATATTCGTTTGCTATGACACTGCGCTTCATCAACTGGAATGTAAATGGGATTCGCTCCATCATCAAGAAAGACTTTCTGCAGGATGTGAAGGCCATGAATCCCGATGTCCTCTGCCTGCAGGAGACGAAGGGTGGCTATGAAGAGGTACTGTCGACGCTGACGGCGGTGGAAGGATATCATGCCTACGTGAACTCGTCGAAGGCACGAAAGGGCTATAGCGGAACGGCGATATTGTCGCGTACGGAACCGTTGAACGTCTCGTACGACATGGGGCTTGAAGAATATGACCAGGAGGGCCGTGTGATAACAGCGGAGTACCTCACGTATTTTCTGGTAACGGTGTATACGCCAAATGCGGGGGAGGGACTCCAACGCCTCGACTACCGGTCGCGGTGGGACGCCGAATTCCTGTATTACGTAAACTGGCTTCGCAGACGCAAACCGGTCATCATCTGCGGCGACCTGAACGTCGCGCACCAACCTATCGATATCGCCAATGCCAAGGCGAACTATAACAAGTCGGCGGGCTACACGCAGGTGGAAATCGACGGCTTCACGCGTTTACTGGAAAGCGGCTTCGTCGATACGTTCCGTCGCTTCTATCCGGAGGAAGTGAAATACACTTACTGGAACTACGTGACGAATGCGCGCGCGAAGAACACCGGCTGGCGGATCGATTACTTCCTGGTAAGTGAGTCGTGGGCAGACAAGGTGAAGGATGCGATGATTTTTAATGAGTATTTGGGCTCAGACCATTGTCCGGTAGGGATGGATTTAAGAATTGACAATTGACAATTTTGGGGTCAAGCGCGTAACTTGACCCCATCAGTTGTGGTCGATTTTACCAGGTGAATTTATGGTCGTTTCTGCAGTCAACGCTGCACACTGTTGGCGGAGTTTATCAGCGGCAGCAATTTGTTCTGCAAATACTGAGTCCATGAAGGGGCACAGGAATCATAGCATTCTACTTCCGGAGTCAGGCCTTCGTGGGTGAATTTGAGTTCGGTTTTGTCTCCTTTTTTCGAAATTTCGAAAATCACTTTTGTGCCTGTCCACTCGTCGTTCTTTTCAATGAAGGTAAGGTCACTGTCCGTAACCAGCCAAACCACTTTCTTGTTCGGTACCACTTCCACTAATTTTTGTATCGTGGAATGAGCCCCGTCAGCTGCACGGAAGCTGAACTCGTCATGAAGTTTTTCGGTGCCACCCTTAATTTCTTCCTTGTGGTATCCGTACCACCAGCCACGAACGTTGGTGATGGCTTTAAATACTTCCTGTGGAGTTTGTTCTGTGGTCAGCGTGAGTGTAAAATCTGTTGTTGTCATTTCTTGTAGACTTTAATGTTGAGAACCTTTCTACAAATTTATCCTCCCTTTATCGCTTAACTGGGGTGTGAACTGGACTTCCTGGCGGGTTGATTTAGACAAGATGACGGAGTACGTACTTGTCGCGTGGTAGTCATTTGCCGGGTATCAATGCGTAACTCGCAGGGAGCCTGACTCAATGTCTTTACGTAAACCATCCGCCTTGAACGAGATGTATTGGTAGATGGAATGCAGATCGGCCTCCAAGTTGGTCAGATCGGTTTGTCCAAATTGATCAAAGCGGGATTGAGCCAGTAGGTCTTCCTTAAGATAGTATGGATACGCATCGTTAAAGACATCCGTCAATATCTCTCTCAGCTTTTCGGAAGTCAGCGTTTGAAGTAATACGGTATAAACATCCAGATACTTCTTATACACATACGGATCACTGGCTATTTTTTTGTCCAATTCATCCTCCAGCGAATAGATGAGCTTGTCGCGTTGCGATTTTGCTCGTTCCCCAACACCCTCATGTGGCTGGTCTTTTAGGATGTCGTCAAAATCCCAGGGAATAATTTCGAATTTCGATTTCTCCGGGCGCCACATAAAATACGCTTCATCCGCGTAGTCACCATTTTGAAACAAATGGTTAAAGGCGAGCCAGCTGAAGTAGCTGTTCAAATCGAGCAGACTTGAAATCTCGTTGTATAGTTCTTCGCCGTTCTTGTTAAGCGTGGCGGGTGCATAGAGTAGCCGAAATCTTTTCTTCAAATCCTTTTCCTCCTGCCGATTCACATCGTTGTTTGTGTAAACCTTATCCATAGCCTCACCATACCCTCGTCGAATAACAAATGGTGCAAGATATTTTTTCATAGCGTATTCATCGGGCGGGTAGTATATCAAATACAGCCCTTCCGAACCACCATTGATCAACAAATCCGAGTAACAATTTGAAGGCGTGGCGACATCAACCAACTTCATTACCGCAAAGGATATTTTGTTACGGACGTAGTTGCGATCCATGTTCATACTGATCGCGTAAAATTTGTTAAGCGAAAACGTATCCGTGGAAGTATGAAAAATGGATTTCTTACTGGTTTTGATATTGAGGCTCTTTCGTATGAAAAACGAAGATGTATTGCCGCGAACATGAACGTGCTTTATGGCCAGCGTGTCGCCGTTAACGATTATTCTTGACGTTTTTAGCTTAAGCTTTTTTCCCTTCGCGTGGTGGAGCTGGTTAAGGCCGGCTTTAGGCAGATTAAAAGATACGGTGTTCAGCGCGTTTATGTCTGGCGCGCCCGGTTTACGCAGTATCAGGCTATCGTTCACCTGGGCCAACAACATGTGAAAACTGAGTAAAACCAAAGCCAACGTATAATTCCCTGTTTTCACCACTTGCTGATTTACGGCCTTACTAAGATAGTAAATCGCGGACAAGCTATCGGCTGATTGGTTTAGTCCCGAACGGAAAGCTTACCTGGTTGCCATTGTATCGGAGGTATCATTTGTACGCAAGCGCACCGCTTGTTGGCCCTGCTAAGGGCAGCAATGCCGTTGACTTGAAGCCAGCCTTTTTAGCCCATTTGTTAAAATCGGCAAACGTATAATCAAAACCAGTTCCTGTTTCTATGAGCATATTAAGACTCATCATCATGCCGAACGCGTTTTGTTTTCGTTCGTCGTCAATTATATTCTCGATAGCAACAAATACACCGCCCTCAGGTAAGGCATCATAGGCCTTTGTCATGAGCATGAGTTTGGTTTCTTCGTCCCAATCATGCAGAATATTGCCCATCGTTATAATATCGGCTTTCGGAAATTGGCTTTTAAAGAAATCACCCTCCGAGGTTTTAACCCGGTCTTGCAATTGGAACTTCTGAATCGTTTCATTGGCAATCGGAGCAACCGGAGGCAGGTCCCAGGTGATGCAAGTCATATGTGGATTGTGTTTCGCTACTGTCAAGGAAAGCAACCCTGCCGAGCCACCAATATCAACCAGTGTCTTGACTTTTGAAAAATCGAACTTTTGAGCGAGTGCCATAAAACTACCCATTTGAACTCCGCTCATGGCTTGAATAAATTCTTTCAACCTGTCGGCGTCAGCGTAGAGTTTTTCGAAAAGATTGTCTCCATGCTTTGCTTCGTTTTGCGGATGTCCCGTCAGCAACCCTGCTTCCAGGTTACCCCAAAAGCCGTACAACCTGTTGTTCATCATTTCCAGTATTCCCCCAATATAAGTGGGTTTCTTTTTGTCCAGAAAAAAGTCCGTGTTGATGTTGTTTGAATACTTTGCCGTTTCTAAAACACCTTCCCGATTTAAAAAGCCGAAGGTTGTTAGTGCATCCAAATAGTCAAATACATTCCTGTCTGTACATTTAAACTTCAGGTGTGACTTGATTTCGCTGGCGGATAGCGATTTCCTTTCAGCGAGGGTAGTGAATATTTCAAATTTCACGGCACTCAAAAGAATTTTGGAAGCCCAAAAGCCCGTGCCGATTTGCATAATACTGTCTGGAGTTGGGTGTTGTTGATTGTCCATATGTAATTGAATTGGGTCTCTTAGTGTTTACTCTCTTCGGTTTTCAGCGCTCCCGGCTATACTGGTTTATCCTCCCTTGCGGGGTTCCTTTCTGACGCCCGGATTTGTCCTTTGGTAGCGTTAGTTTTTCGGGAAGTGGATATTTGATTTAATTCTTCGGATTTGTCTAAGATGCCTGTCTACATGCCCATACTGGATTATGTATGCCTGGTTCATATTAGTCATGTATCCGTCTGTGAATGTCCTGAAATACAGTCTGAAGTTGATGTTAGATGTTGTTATGTTTGAAATAATTCTATCGCAGTAGCTATTAAACACTTTAAGATTTGATTGGTCGGGAACATTTCCGGTGGGAACGGTAAAGTCAGGTGATACATGCTTCTTATCTTCATATATGAACGTCGTGTTAACGCTATCAGAAGGACACATTTTTGCCAGTTCCGGACGTGGTCCATTGTACAGCATAAACCTTGCATGCTCTTGAGTAACCAGTTGCCACATATTCAAGTGTTCCAAAACTTCGGCGATGCTCCAGGAATCAGGTGTTTCTTTAAAGTTCCATTGGGACGTGACTAACGGTGAAGTTTCCAAATTGATTTCTTGCCGAGTTCGTATATAGTTGTCTATGAGTTTTTTCTTATCTGCCTGAGTCCATAGCGTATCTTGTCCATTGGCCGAATGAATCAAAGCAGCCCAGGAAAGTACAATCAGGTACAATGCTTTCATATTTACTATTTCAAAAGTCAGTTATCCGTTGATGCTATTTTTAATGTGATCAGTTAACACAATTGGTCAATCGTGTTCCCTTTCGGCTCAACCTGATCACCGGAACGACTCATTTCGGAGGAGTTCCGGTGTCAGTTTCACTATGGCTAATATAGACTGTTTCCCGGTGGTTGCTAACCAGGTTGGGCGTGAAAGGTTGCAATTCGCAAGCGGTTATAGCCGGTCTTGAAACTGTTTGCCGATATCTTATGAACTGGCTGGACTGGATTTGACAATTGTTCGGCGGGCCCGAAGTTATTGTTAATTGTCTATTTCATCTGCACCAACCCCGTATTATACAACCGCTGGTGTTCTGCGTGCAGCGTCGCCGCGGGCATCTTGATCACCTGCCGGTCGTACGTCATCAATCCATTTGTCTCGATTTCCACATCCGTGGTTTGCGTATAGACCGCCGCGCTCAGTCCCTTCGAGATGAGTGGTTCCAGGCGCAGTATAAACGACTTGTACCGTTCGAGCAGACTTTCCTGGTTGGTAAAGCTCTGATAACCCCAGTTATCCTTTCCTTGCCAGGTGTGACCTTCCAACGGAAGGCCTAAGCCTCCGTATTCGCCCAGCACTACTACGCGATCCTTCCCGAAAATCTCGGGATCAGGCAGCACCGGCTCGGGGTAGTTGTGCATATCAAAAATGTGGCCCACCGGGTGAAAGTTTCCACCGCTCGCCGTGTTCACCAGTCGTGATGGATCATATTCCATCGTCCACTTCACAATTTCTTCGGTCTTGAATTGCCCCCACGCTTCATTGAAGGGAACCCAAACGACGATGGAGGGGAAGTTAAAACAAGCATCCATGATCGCCTTCCATTCTGTCCTGAAGATCTTCTCGGACTCCGGCGTGCGTTCCTTTGAAGTTGCCTTGCCAATGATGGCTGGACGGGAATCCCATTGATTGCCCATGTCGCCACTGGGCATGTCCTGCCATACGAGCATGCCGAGCTTGTCGCAAAGGTAGTACCAGCGCGCGGGCTCGACCTTTACGTGCTTGCGTATCATATTGAAGCCCATCTCTTTTGTTTTCTCAATATCGAATTTCAAGGCCTCATCGGTAGGCGCCGTGTACAATCCGTCAGGCCACCATCCCTGATCGAGCGGGCCGAAGTGAAACAGGAATGCATTGTTGAGCAGCATTCGCTGTATGCCATTGTTGTCGACTCCCATCGATATCTTGCGCATCGCGAAGTAACTCTTCACCTGGTCGATCACTTTGTTCTTTCTAATGAGCGTAAACTGCAGGTCGTAAAGCACCGGGTTGGCAGGTGACCACAGTTGCGGATTGGGGATCGTGATCGTGCCGGCCATGCCGCTCCAGGTTTCTTCCGCAACGGGCTTGCTGTCAAGGAGGGCAGTTACCTTAAGTTTGTCACCGGCCTGCAGGTTGTTCACCAGCGAGGTAATTTGCAACGTTCCCTCATCGATGTTGGGCACGTGGCGGGTCGACAAAACGTAGGTTGGGGGAACGGCCTCCAGCCATACCGTTTGCCATATCCCCGTTACGGGCGTGTACCAGATGCTGTGCGGTTTCTTCACCTGCTTGCCGCGCGGCTGCGGTCCGTCGTCCGATGGATCCCAGACGGAAACGATGATCTCCTGTGCACCCTTGCCCAGGAGTTTGGTAATGTCGAATGAGAAGGGGTCGTAGCCTCCTTCGTGCTTGCCGGCCAGCTTGCCGTTCACGAACACTTCGCAGCGCCAATCAACGGCCCCGAAGTGAAGCAATACGTTCTTGCCTTTATAGGTGGCGGGCATCGTAACCGACCGCTTATACCAGAGCTTGTTTTCGGCGCCAACGATCTTGCCGACTCCCGACAAGGCCGCCTCGACGGCGAACGGCACCAGTATCTTTCCGTCGTAAGCTGATGCCGTGCTGTCCTGCGCCGGTCGGATGGCATAATCCCAAAGTCCATTCAGGCTGGTCCATCCCTCGCGTACGAGCTGTGGTCGCGGGTATTCCGGTAATGGTTTGGCGGGATCAACTTGCTTTGCCCAGGGCGTGCTGATCTTGTCACCCGCCATCTTCCAGCTCGATTGGGCGAGTGTGCATAGCGAGGTCGATAAAAACACTGCTGTCAGAAGGATTCTCATGTATGATGATTTAAACGATGATTGGATCAGAATTTAGTGCCGATCAGAACGACGATCTTAAGAAAGGTAGTCAATAACCAGAACGCCTTACTGAGTCGAAAATACGATTGCCGCGCATGCTACATCCATTTGTTGGCGTGCATCCAGTCGAGACAACGCTCCAGCCACCGGTCCGGAGACGTGGGATTTACCAATCCAAAACCGTGTCCGCCATTTGGATAAATAAACAATTCTGCGGGCACGTTATGCCGATGTAAAGACTCGTAGAAATGGATACTGTTGGCGACCTTTACTACGTCGTCGTCGCCTGCATGCATTAAAAAGGTCGGGGGCGTGTCGTTCGTAACCTGCGTCTCATTGGAATACAACTTCACATCGCTGGCAGCAGGGGACGCACCCAGCAGATTTGTCCGCGATCCAATGTGGCCGGTGCTGTCGCTAAAACTGATAACGGGATAGAGGAGGATCATGAAGTCCGGCCGCACGCTCACTTTACCAGGATTGTCGACCAGTACTTCCTGGTAATGTGTTCCCGCAGTAGAAGCCAGGTGTCCGCCCGCCGAAAAACCGGCGATGCCAATTTTCTTCGGGTCTACATTGAATTCCTTCGCCCGGCTGCGCACAATGAGCATCGCCTGTTGCGCGTCTTGCAGCGGTCCAATACGCTTGTCCTTCATGATCTTGTCACTGGGGAGCCTGTACTTCAAAATAAAGCAAGCAACGCCCGCATGATTGAGCGCTGTGGCGATATCGGTTCCCTCGTGTTTATAAGCATTGATCCCATAGCCGCCGCCGGGGCAAACAACAACGGCCACCCCCGTTGCCTTGTCTTTGGGGGGCAGGTATACGGCGAGCGTAGGTCTGGAGATATTGCTGATTCTGACGATGCCGTCATCGGCGCGCTTTTCCTCGTCGGGTCCCGCGATCTCATTGGGAATGCGATCGCCGTAAAGTTTAATGATCGATTGTGCCGTAACAGGAGCCATGAACGAAGTTAATACAGCGGTGACGAACAGAATTTTTGAACCGGTCATGGGTGATCATTATTTAGCGGAGAACTGATAGGTTGTTCGCGTGTTGTAAACCTCACCGGGCCTTAACACGACAGAAGGGAATTCCGGTTTGTTGGGTGAATCCGGAAAATGTTGTGTCTCCAGGCAAACGGCATAACGCCGGGCATATACGGTGTTGAATTTGCCAGTAACGGAGCCATCCAGGAAATTACCCGAATATACCTGCGTACCTGGTTCCGAGGTGAACATATCCATCTGGCGGCCGCTGATTGAATCGTAGAGCGTGGCTACCTGCGCATAGCTACCCAGTGGCTTGTCGAAGACAAAACAATGATCATAACCCCGGCCGATCTTCATCTGCGGATCGTTGTCATTAATCCGCGCGCCGATCGCCACTGGTTCACTGAAATCAAACGGAGTACCTTTCACAGGCGTGATCTCGCCGGTGGGAATAAGTCCCGCATCAACGGGGATGAACTTCGACGCTTTGAGGGTCAACGCCTGACCGAGCGCGTCGCGCCTGGTATTGCCCGACAAATTGAAATAGGAGTGATTCGTAAGGTTTATAACGGTAGGCTTGTCGGTTGTGGCCTCATACGAAATCTTCAAAGAATTGTCGTTCGTGAGCGTGTAGACCACCGTTACCTGAAGGTTGCCGGGATAACCTTCTTCCATATCCTTGCTCAGGTAAGTTAACTTCAGCGTGGCGGAGTCGCCAGTCGATGATGCCTCCGGCGCCCACACTACTTTATCGAATCCACGCGTGCCTCCATGCAAATGGTTCTTGCCATTGTTCAGAACGAGTGAATACGTCTTTCCGTCAAGTTTGAATTTTCCGTTCGCGATGCGATTTCCATATCGACCGACGAGTGCGCCAAAGAATGACGGGGCTTTGAGGTATCCGGCCAGTGAGTCATAACCGAGTACGACGTCTTCGAGCGTCCCATCCCTGTCAAAGGTTCGAAGGGCAACAATAATACCGCCGTAGTTGGTGATGTCGGCTTCCATCCCTGAGGCATTCCGCAATTTGAATAGCTTTAACGGAGTTCCGTCAGGCAGCGACCCAAAAGAGGTTTCAGATATTGACGCAGCAGCAGCCACCGTGTCTATTGCGGGTTCAGTAGTTAGATCCTTTTTGGGAGAGTTGCAGGCGGCAATCATGATCGCGGCCGCTAACAACGCAGTTATGCGAAGAACGTAATTTTTCATACCTGAGAAGTTGGTCGATTATGTTTTTATTTGAATGGAACACGGTGAGCAATTTCAACTGAAGTGAATAAAACTATGACATTCCCATGAAAAAATATAGCGGCACGATCACAACGTTTGCATTGCGGCAGCTTTACTTAAGAGGCTGAACTCAAAAGGCTCGTTCCATTCACCAGCTGAACAACGTAATGACCCATTTCCACTCCGAATTTCTCACGATAGGCTGTCTGCAGGGTCGAAATAAAACCGTCAATCGCTGAATGTTGCACAAGGTTGATCGTACAGCCTCCAAATCCACCCCCCATCATTCTCGCGCCTATTACGCCCTCAAATTGCCGCGCAAGTTCAAACAGGTAGTCCAGTTCGTCACAACTCACCTCATACATGCGGGATAACCCTTGATGACTTTCATACATACGGTGTCCGAAAGCCACCAGATCTCCTGCCGCCAGGTGCGTGGCGGCCAAGGCCACGCGCGCGTTCTCCTCCACCACATACAGACAGCGCTTATAGACGACCTCGCCTAACTCAGACCGGTGTTGTTGAATCTGATCGGTCGATACATCCCGCAAACTTTTTATCCCAGGACTGTGCCGTTGCAGGATTTTAACACCCTGCTCACACTCCTCGCGTCGCGTATTGTATCCGGACGAGGCAAGAGAGTGTTTCACCTGGGTGTCGCATAACACTAACGTGTAGTCTTTCAGGTCGAGCGGAAAGTAATGGTATTCAAGGGACCGGCAGTCGAGCATAAACGCCTTGTCAGCAACACTCATCATGCTGGCAAACTGATCCATGATTCCACACATAACGCCTACATAATGGTGTTCCGCCCATTGCGCTATATGAACCATGTCGAGTCGCGGCAAGCCGAACTGGTGAAGGTGATCTACGCCGAAAGCGAAGCCACATTCCAATGCCGCGGAAGAGGACAGACCTGCGCCGGTTGGAACATCGCCATCGACCACGCAATGCAGGGCCTCCAGTTTAAGGCCCCGTTCGTTGAATTTGTGCAGCACGCCCAACATGAAATTCGCCCAAAGCGGTCGGGCTACACGCACCGGGTTTTGCACATCGAATGAATAGGTCTGGCCATGTTTCAATGCGTGCAGGCTGGATGAGCCGGTGCTCGAAAAGCCGACCGCGAAGATCATTTCGCGGTCTATGCCTGCCGGCATCACAAATCCGTCGTTGTAGTCAGTATGTTCGCCAATCAGATTGATGCGTCCCGGCGACCTGACCATCAAAGGTTCTGATCCATGCAGTCGTTTGTATGCGTCGCGCACCTTCGTCGCCAAAGGATGCGTGAGCACCCTGTTGCATGATTCATTCATGAAATAGATAGGTTCATCCAGTTTTCAAAGATATTATTCTTTGATAACTTATGGATGAGTAAATGGGTGACGCGAAACGTAATTTTTCGAACAGCGCCTGAAATAGTGGGTGCAAATTCGCTATATCCTCAATTATAAATGTTCTTATGAGTTGCGGTTCATGCCGGAACTAACAGGGATTGCCGAAATGTTATCACACTATGAAATGGACAGATGTTTTGAACTACGCTAAGAACGGCAGCCCGATGCCTGACAAGCGTGTGGAGAAGTCGGACGCTGAATGGCAGCAGCTACTCACCCCCGACGAGTATAGAATAACCAGGCGTAAAGGCACAGAGCGCGCGTTCACGGGTGAATACTGTGAGGCTCACGAACCGGGACTATATGCATGCCGGTGCTGTGACACACCGCTTTTTGACTCCGGACAGAAGTTCGAATCCGGCACCGGATGGCCGAGCTTTACAGATCCGGTAAAGGACAATGTCGTTAAGTACGAAGCTGATCATGGTTATGGAATGACGCGTGTGGAAGTGATGTGCGCAGTCTGTGATTGTCACCTGGGGCACGTGTTCCCTGATGGACCACGGCCAAGCGGCCTTCGTTTCTGCATCAACAGTGCGTCTATCCGCCTGGTGCAGTCTGGTGTGGAACACGCCTGAGCACGGCGTCAACTGGACGAGAAAAGCCTATCGGACACTTATAGTCCTAAGTACTATAAGTATCAGTAGCCCACGTAGTTGAAGGGGGATATGCTCTTCAGTCGCGCTTTCAGGTCCTCGCTGATGTGCAGGTCGTCAATGAAGGCGGCAATGCTTTGCTGCGTGATTTTTTCATTCTTCCTGGTGAGCGCCTTGAGCGCTTCATACGGATTAGGGTAGCCTTCCTTGCGCAGGATAGTTTGGATGGCTTCAGCTACCACGGCCCAGTTCTTATTCAGGTCTTCGTCCAAAGCCGCGCGGTTCAACTCCAGCTTACCAATTCCTTTCAAAAGAGATTGAATAGCCACCTGTGTATGGGCGAAGGGTACACCAACGTTGCGTAGCACGGTTGAGTCCGTGAGATCGCGCTGCAGGCGTGATATCGGAAGTTTCGCCGAGAGATACTCGAAAATGGTGTTGGCAAACCCGAGGTTTCCTTCGGCGTTTTCAAAGTCAATCGGATTTACCTTGTGGGGCATCGCCGACGAACCCACTTCACCCTCGCGAATCCTCTGTTTGAAATATTCCATCGATATATATTGCCAAACATCGCGGCTGAAGTCGATCAGGATAGTGTTGATGCGTTTAACGTTGTCGAACAGCGCGGCCAGAAAGTCGTAGTGCTCGATCTGTGTCGTCGGATAGCTGCGGACAAGTCCCAGGTGCTGGCAGAATTCTTCCGCAAATTTATTCCAGTCGATGTTCGGATAAGCGACGTAGTGTGCGTTGAGGTTTCCCGTTGCGCCCCCAAACTTGCCGGCAAAAGGAATGGTCTTTAGCTGGCTCAGCTGTTTATCGAGACGGGCAGCGAATACCATGATCTCTTTGCCTAATCGCGTAGGTGTGGCGGGCTGACCATGGGTGTACGCCAACATGGGAATATCTTTCCACTCTTTCGCCAGTCCGTTTAACTTGGTGAGCAGTTGGTTCATGAGCGGATAGTATTCGTTCGCGAAGTAGTCTTTCAGCAGGAGCGGAATCGAAGTGTTGTTGATGTCCTGTGAAGTGAGTCCAAAGTGGATAAACTCTTTAAACTCGTTCAGCTTCAGCAGTTCGAATTCTTTCTTGATAAAATATTCTACAGCCTTAACGTCGTGGTTGGTGATCTTCTCGATCTCTTTCACCTGTACCGCGCGCTCCTCGGTAAAGTTTTTGTAGATCTTACGCAGATCATTCAGCCGGTGTGCCGGAAAATCGTCCAGTTCAGAAACCGTCCCTGAAAGAGCAATCAGGTATTCGATCTCCACCTGGATCCGGTAACGAATGAAACCGTATTCGGAAAAGTATTGCGTTAACGGTTTAACGACTTCAAAATATCTGCCATCGACTGGAGAGATTGCTGTGAGCGGAGTTAAAGCCACGATTTGGTTTGTTGGGCTTCAAAATTACACTTTTTAGCACAACCTGCACAGAGGCAATTAATTCCTTGCTACTTTTGCAGGTACACCAATTTTGTGTGAGATGTGCCGCGGAAAACACACGTGGCGCGAAGTTTGGAGGATCAACGTATTGGGTTATGGCATTCAGCTTTTTCAAGAAATCGGATAAATCAGCCAAGTCTGATAAGGCAGATCAGACGGACAATACGGGTGGTTCAGCGGAATCACGAAGGGAGGACGCACACACCGGTCCACGCTACTACGACCTTAAGGTGAAGGATATTGTTCAGGAAACACGCGATGCCATTACGATCGTTTTTGAACAACCAGCCGGTGGAAAAATAAACTATAAATCTGGGCAGTTTCTCACGTTGATCGCCCCGGTAAACGGCAAAGAAGTTCGTCGTGCCTATTCGTTATGTTCGTCGCCATACCTCGATCAGGACCTTGCTGTCACGGTAAAGCGGGTGGATCAGGGCTTGATGTCTAACTGGTTACCCGATAACCTCGCCAAAGGCAGCGTTTTAAAGATAATGGAGCCAATGGGGCAGTTCACCTCGCCCTACGAGGCGTCCCACAAACGACATGTGATCATGTTTGCTGGCGGCTCTGGAATAACACCACTGATGTCGATCATCAAAAGCCTGTTGACGCAAGAACCGAACAGCATTTGTTCGTTGATTTATTGCAACCGCGACGAGCACAGCATCATTTTCAGACAAGCACTGGAGAATCTGCAGACGAAAGATGAAGGACGCCTGCATGTGATTCACATACTTGACAATGCACCCATGAACTGGCAGGGTATGTCGGGACTCCTCAACCATGAGATGCTCACGAAATTGTTCGAACGCATTCCGGACTGGGGCATCGCTAAAACCACCTACCTGATGTGTGGCCCTGAAGGCATGATGAAAAATGTCGAATCGTTGCTGCGGGTACGAAACATTCCTATGGATAAAGTCTTCAAAGAGAGCTTTGTGCAGGGAACGATCGACAAAGAAAAGAAAGTTGAAGTGGCTCCAGCCACGGCAGACAAGTCGTTCGAAGTCACGATCCGATACGACGGTCAGGAGTTCAAAGTGTTGGTGCCACCTAACAAAGCCATTCTCGAAACCGCCCTGGATGCGGGCATCGATCTGCCTTACTCTTGTCAGAGCGGTCTATGCACCGCTTGCCGTGGCAAGTGCCTGTCGGGTAAGGTTAAACTCGACGAAGAAGATGGCCTCTCCAAATCAGAACGCGAGCAGGGCTATGTCCTCACGTGTGTAGGTCACCCGTTGACTGATGATGTGGTGATAGAAATAGGGTGACAATTAGTAATGAGTAATTAGTAATTAAAGTGGCCCGGTGCGGGGCTTTTTTTTAACAGCTAGTTGGACCAAACACCGGCGCCAAACCGACCCGGTATAGGGAGGTTTCAGTGTCAATTCTTAATTTTCAATTGCAAGACGTACATGTTGGCCGTGATGAACAGCGTTTTGCCGTCCGGGCTGAACGCGACGTTTGACGTGGGTTCTGTGACTTTGATCTTGCCCAGGACTTTTCCACTTTGGTCGAAGATCCAGACGCCGCCGGGGCCTGTAGCGAATACGTTGCCTGTCGCGTCAACTTTTAACCCGTCGGGAAGGCCGGGCGCTCCGGTCTTCGCCTCTGACGTGGCGTCGTAGAACACGGAGGCACTCTTGACCGAATCACTATCCGTAAGATCAAAGGTGTACCAGATCGCTTTTTCGGGATCCGAGCTGGCGACAATCAGCCGACGCTCGCCTGGAAAGAAGGCTATACCATTCGGACGCGTAACTGAATCCGAAATGAGTGTAACCACCCCGTTGCTGGATTTAAATACGCCTTGAAAGGGAATCTCCTTCGTCGCGCCATTGTCGTCGGGCAAACCATAGGGGGGATCGGTGAAGAACAGCGTGCCGCTGCTGTTGAACACGGCATCGTTGGGGCTATTCAGTTTCTTTCCGCCATAATTGTCGGCCAGCGGTGCATAGTCAGCCGCCGGTGATCCGAGCGGTGCGTTCATGACCGATACGCGACGATCGCCGTGTTGGCAAAGCACGAGCTTGCCGTCGTTGCTGAGTAACAATCCATTCGATCCCTCCTCTTTTGAGTAAGGGGATTCTGCTTTGGTGGTATAGCCAGAAGGCGTGAGATATACTTCCTTTCCTTTCTCTTTCGTCCATTTAAAGATGGTGTTCTTGGGTACATCCGAAACGATCAGGAAGTTTTCGGAGGGGAGCCACAGCGGCCCTTCACTCCAGTCAAAGCCATCCATAATGATTTCTACCTGTGCCCCGGGGTCGATGAGCGCATCCAGCGCGGGATCAGTGCGTTCAATGGTGGCGATGGATTTGTCTTCTTTTGATTTGCACGCGACAACCAATGCCGCAGCGAATAGCAAACAAGCGTATTTCATAACTGGTTAAATTGAATTGATATCATTTGCCGAACACGGCCTTGATCGCCCCATTGGCTATGGCCTCGTCTTCTTCTTCCGACAATCCGCTAACACCGATACCACCCACTACTGTTCCTTCCTGACGTATCGTTACGCCGCCACCAAACCCCGTGATTTGTCCGTCACCCCAATACGCCTGAGGTCGGTTCTTGCCGGTCATGAACTCGCCCATCAGTCGGGTATCTTTGCGGTCAACCGCCGCGGTATAGGCTTTGTTTCTCGCGATTCGCGCTGCCGCGGGGCTGGCACCATCCATGCGTACGAAAGCGATGAGCTCGCCTTCGGGCCCACATACCGCGATGGCTACATCTTTTCGTAAGCGCGCTACCTGCTTCAATACATCATCAACCAGCGACATAGCTTCGATCGAGCTCACTTTGAGTTGAGAGAACATACGATTGAGTTCTTATTTAACGCAAGATACGTGGAAAGGGGATCTTTGCCAGAATGGGTAATAATTTATGTGTGCGTAATTGACAGGGTGTTTAAAATCCAGGAAAGGAGGCCACGGAGGATTTTAACAAACTGCCAATAACCCACAACCCTTTCCTTATTATATTTCCCCCACATTCAACCACGTGATTTCCGTTTCTGAATTATCATACACGTTCGGCAAAGGACCTGTCCTTCGCTTTCCCGACTTTCACGTGGCGCGTGGCGAACACGTTCTGCTGTTGGGGCAGTCGGGCACTGGTAAAACTACCCTGCTGCATCTCGTCGGTGGGCTGCGCCGGAATTACCACGGCTCCGTCAGGATAGAAGAAACCGAGCTTTCGTCGCTGACATCATCAGCGTTAGATCATCTTCGCGGTGAGAAAATCGGCTTCGTGTTTCAACGGAATCATCTTATCCACGCATTAACCGTGGAGGATAACCTTCGTATAGCACCTTACCTGGCAGGTGTGCGTATCGATGAGCAACGGATAGGCCAGGTGTTGGAACGCCTGGGATTGGGTTCTTATCGAAAGCAACGCATTCAACAATTAAGTCAGGGCCAGGCCCAGCGTGTAGCCCTGGCGAGAGCGGTGCTGAATCGTCCGGCGATACTGTTTGCCGATGAGCCGACATCGGCCCTGGACGATGCGAACTGTAACCGGGTCATTGAATTGTTGCTGGAGGTGGCAAAAGAAAACAGGTCCGCGCTCATCATTGCTACCCACGACCGCCGCCTCATGGACAGAATGGAAAAACAGATCATCCTTTCATGAACCTGCTTTACCTGGTGTGGCAATATGTGAAGGCAAGGCCGTTAAACACCGTGCTCAACGTAGTGCTGCTCGGTCTTGGCATCGCGGTGATCACTATTATGCTGCTGGCGAATGTGCAGATGCAACGAAAGATCGAAGATAACGTCAGAGGCATTGACCTGGTCATCGGCGCCAAGGGCAGTCCGATGCAGCTTATTCTCTCGAGTATCTTTCATGTCGATGTGCCCACCGGCAATGTGAAGCTTCGTGATGCCGAACGATTTGCACACGGTCCATTTGTGAAGCAGTCTATTCCCCTCGCGCTCGGCGATAATTACCAGGCGTTCCGCATAGTGGGTACGAATCACCAGTATCCGGCCTTGTATGAAGCCAGTCTCTCGACAGGAGCATGGTGGCATCGCAATATGGAGGTCGCCATCGGTTCTGCGGTGGCAGCACGAACGGGTTTGAAACCTGGCGATCATTTCCCGAGTGCCCACGGCCTCGTGCCGGAAGGACATCAACACGCAGAGCAGCCCTATATAGTTACCGGCGTCATGGCTGCAACGGGGTCGATACTGGACGAGCTGATCCTGACGAACATCGAAAGCATCTGGCAGGTGCATGATCTATTGGCTTTGCCGGATTCGCTTGTCGCGTCCCGTGCTTC
>Ga0193752_1001285_pt1 | contig 21135 bp, 14 predicted proteins | sample H1c1metaG_FD_144924 | JGI IMG/M metagenome (GOLD analysis project Ga0193752, IMG submission 144924) | Soil microbial communities from a riparian zone of the East river system, Colorado, United States - H1c1 | ecosystem: Environmental > Terrestrial > Soil > Riparian zone | place: USA: East River...
ACAAGAGCCGGACGGGCTGACGATCGCTTCCGCGTCAGACTCTTCAAAGATCTCGATAAACCGCTTGGCAAACTTCTGTGCTTCGTTGCGGTAGCCGGTGTTGAATGCAGGCTGGCCGCAGCACGTTTGACGTTCGTCAAAAACGATCTCACATCCCAAACGCCGCAAAACTTTTACCATGCTCACGCCGACATTCGGGCAAAGTTGGTCAACGAGACATGTGATAAAAATAGAGACTTTCACTTAAGTTATAAAACTTGATTCTATTAGCGAATATCGTTCTGCCGCCTCTTCTAATTCTGAGGACGGTCGCGGCGAATATTCTGCAAAACTAAAGTTTGCGGCAACGTGCTCCCGTGCCTCGGCAAGCGATGAAAATCTGCCGGCTGTTATCGCCTGCACCAGAACATTGCCGACGACGGTCGCTTCGGTTAAGCCGGCATTGGCGTTCATGCCGCTGGCATTTACGGTCATCTGATTCAAATAATAATTACGTCCGCCGCCGCCTAAAATTTGGATACCTTCGAGTCTATTTCCCGTAAGCAATTCGATAGTTCGCAAAACACTTGCATATCTGAACGCTAGCGAATCAAAGATCATTTTTGCGACTGCGGAAGGTTTTTCGTCAAACTTCTGGCCTGTTTCACCAAGCTGGTTCTTTATAGCTTCGATCATGCTCGGCGGGTTTAGAAATCGTTCATCGTCCGGAAAAATGAAAGCAGGAAAACCTTTGGCGTCCGCAACGTCCTGAAGAATAGTGTCGTAATCGACATCAACATCATTCGACTGCCATTCCCGTCTGCAGGATTCAAAGATCCACAGGCCCATCACATTCTTCAGAAATCTTACGGTCTTGAATGCTCCGCCCTCGTTCGTAAAATTGTGCCTAAGGACCTGTTCGTTTATCAGCACCTCGTCATTCTCAACGCCTATCAAAGACCATGTGCCTGACGAGATATATGCCCAATTCTTCCCTAACGGCGTACCGGCGACCGCACTAGCCGTGTCGTGAGTAGCAGGGGCGACGACCCGAACTCCTGTAAGTCCAACCTCATCCGCGATCTCCGTCTTTAGCGACCCGATATCTGTGCTGGCAGGAACGATCTTTGGCAACAATCGAGAAGGCAGTTTCAAGCGATCTAGAAGATCGACGTCCCAATCACCGCTGACCGCATTAACCATCTGCGTCGTCGTCGCGTTTGTATATTCGGCAACGGCGTTTCCTGTCAGAAAAAAATTTATCAGATCGGGCAGCAGCAGCATCTTGTCTGCCTTTTTAATCTCGGCAGTTTCAGAATATAACTGAAACAGCGTGTTGAAATTCTGAAACTGGATGCCGGTTTTTTCAAATATCTCCGTACACGGAACTTCGTCGAAAACTTGTTCCATTGCTCGCTTAGTGCGGTCGTCTCGATAGCAGACAGGATTGGCGATCAGTTCTCCGTCGGCCCTTAGCAACCCGTAATCAACACCCCAGGTATCGACGCCGATGCTGCGTATCGTCCGTCCCAACTCTCTTCCGCGAACTCCTGCGATGCGTAACCCTGCCTTAACTTCCGCAAGAATATGAGCAAACTCCCATCGCAAATGTCCGTTCTCTTCTAACGGTGGGTAATGAAAACGGTGGATCTCTTCAAGCAGTAATTCGTTCGGATCCAAGCCCGCCAGAAAGACTCTTCCGCTTCCCGCACCAAGATCTACGGCGATGTAAAGTGGGCCGGGCATCTGTAATATTGATTCGCTTATCGAAACTAAACGATTCCGGCAGAAATGCCTAGTTGTGCCGGACGTTCCTTGGCCTTTCTCGAACGATATCCGCTTTTGCGATAAGTCTCGATCGGATCGATCGCACCGCCGTCGCGTTCGCGCGCCGCCGCAAGGATCGCCGAGACATCCGTAGTGAATGCTGCCTTCAAAGTTGCGAGAGCCGAGATGGCGTCACCAGCGACCTGCGCCTCAATAAGTTTCTCGCGATCGACGAGATGGGCCTGGATGTATGCCCTCGATATCTCGATCGAACTCGTCACTAACGATTCGATCGGGTCGGTAACATTGTGCGACTGATCGAGCATATACGACGGGTCAAAGCCGGGAAGGCTGTTAAGTTCCGCATCGACCAATTCGTTAAAGATCAGGAACAATTGAAACGGCTTGACCGAGCCTGCGTCAAGATCATCATCGCCGTACTTACTGTCGTTGAAATGAAAACCGCCAAGTTTTTGAAACTGAATAAGGCGCGAAACGATCTGCTCTATATTTACATTCGGAGCATGGTGGCCGAGATCGACAAGGCATGACGCCTTATCACCAAGCTCTTTAGCGCAAATATAACTCGTGCCCCAGTCGTTTATAACTGACGAATAAAAAGCCGGTTCGTAAAGTTTATGTTCGATGAAAAGTCGCCAATCGTCAGGAACGGCGGCGTAAACTTCACGCATCGACTCGATATATCGTTCGAGCGAATTTCGAAAATTTGATTGCCCGGCAAAATTACTGCCATCGCCGACCCAAACCGTAAGGGCCTTCGAACCGACCTTTTTGCCGATCTCAATACATTCAATATTATGCTCGACCGCCTGCTGGCGGACTGATGCCTCCGCGTGCGACAGACTGCCGTATTTATATGATTCCTTCTGTCCCGGCTGGTCCTGAAACGTATTCGAATTCATCGCATCGAACGTTAAGCCGTATTGCTCCGCTGTCCTGACCAGATCGCCGGCGTCATCAGGTTTGTCCCATGGAATGTGCAAGGATACTGCAGAGGTCGAGCGAACAAGCTTATTTATGGTCGAGCAATCTTCCAGCTTTTCATAAATACCGCGCGGTTCGCCCGGTTCGGGAAATCTCGCAAAACGGGTTCCGCCGGTGCCGACGCCCCACGAAGGGACAGCGACCTGAAAGGCTTGGGCCTTTTTGATCAACGTATCTACCGCGATATTTCGCCGCCCGAGTTTTTTTTCAAGGTAAGCAAGATCTTCGACAAGCCAGTCGTTTTTCGCTTTGTTTTGATCGGCGATAAAATCCTGCTCGATCTCGAAATTTGCCGTCATATTTATCTCCCGACCGGGCCGCAAAAGCGTCACGCTTGCCAGAATGCAGAGTCAGTTTACCTCATAAACCCATCCTGCAATCCGCCATCAACTGGAATAATATGTCCTGTCGTTTTGCCCAGCCGTTTGGAAAGCAGCAGAAAGATCGCTTCGGCCTGATCCGCGGGTTCGATCGGCGTTTGGGTCAATGAACGCTTGGCATAGAAATTCGACAATTTCTCGGTCAAAGTGTCCGTTTCCTCAGAATCTTCGAAGGGAATATCGTATTTTGAAAGTGATGCAATGACGCGATCACGCGGGAACATCGTGCTTCCCTTAACGACCGTCGCCGGAGCAACCGCGTTGACGCGAAGCAGCGGTGAATATTCGATAGCGAGCTCGCGAACGAGGTGATTGGCCGCCGCTTTGCTAGTGTCGTACGCAAGGCTTCCCTTTTTTGCGACCACCGCATTTGCGCTCGTCGTCAAAATGACATTTCCCGTAAGGCCCTGTTTTTTGAATACCTTGTGAGCTTCGTCGGCGACGATGTACGCACCTTTCACGTTTATCCCGAACGTGAAATCCCACATCTTGTCTTCGATATGGCCCGACTTGTCCGGCGGAACAAAAACGCCTGCGGTCACGATCACGGCGTCGATTCCGCCGTATGCGAGCATCACATTCTCAAACAATTTCGCTACAGATTCGCGGTCGGTCATATCGCAACCGAGGCCAATCGCGACGCCGCAATTCGAGATCCCTGTTCCTGAAACACCTATTCCGGTTCCGTACTGAGCAATTATTTCGGCGGCGGTTTGTTTAGCTGCCGCTTCGTCCTTATCCACGCAAACAACGTGTGCGCCTTCCTTCACAATGCGATGGGCGGTTTCGCGGCCAATGCCCGCACCGGCACCGATTATCACGTGGATCTGCCGGTCGAGTTCTTTTTCCGGCGGCATGCGCTGCAGCTTCGCTTCTTCGAGCGGCCAATATTCGATGTCGAAAGCCTCTTGCTGATCCATCGCCTCATATTCGTCGATGGCTTCTGCTCCACGCATCATCTCTATCGCGCAATTGTAAAATTCACCCGTCACACGCGACTCGCTTTTATTTTTACCCCACGCAATCATGCCGAGTCCCGGTATCAGGACGACGGTTGGATTCGGATCGCGCATCGCCGGCGAATCCGGCCGTTTGCAGCGTTCGTAGTAGGCCGCGTAGTCTTTACGATACTGCACAAGGCCGTCTGCAATGGCTGTTTTTAGCGATTCAATATCGCCAGTCTCAGGGTTCCAGTTTACGAACAGCGGTTTGATCTTGGTTCGCAGGAAATGGTCAGGGCAAGACGTTCCGAGTTCGGCAAGTCGCGGTCCGTCAACACTGTTTACGAAACGCAGCATCTTCGCATCGTCTTGAACCGTCCCGACAAATCTGCGATTAACAGAAATTTGTCCTCGAACAAACGGAATGATCTCGGTCTGCAATTTCTGGCGTGCGGCTTCGTCAAGATCTTTATATTTTGGCCCGCCAAATGTATCGGCGCCCCGGTCATGAGATTCTATATACTGCGCCGCCCTGTCGATTATCTCGAGCGCCGTTTCATAGCAGGTCTTGTCGCTGTCGTCCCACGAACTCATTCCGTGATGGCCAAGCAAAATGCCTTTCGCCTGCGGATTGTCCTTGATCAGCTGTTCGATCTTCAACCCGATATCAAAGCCCGGACGCTGCCACGGAACGTAAACAACATCCTCGCCATATATCTCTTTCGTCAGGCGTTCCTGATTGACCGACGCGGCGATCGCTATAACAGAATTCGGGTGAAGATGATCAACGTGCTTGAACGGAACCAGCGTATGCAGCGGCGTATCTATCGAGCAGGCACGCGGATTCAGATTAAAAACGCAGTGCGAGTACATCGGATACATTGCATCTTCGATCGGCGTTTTCGCTCCGTTGTCCGGCGCATCCTCATAAAGCAGCCGCATCGCCCGCACTTTTTCAAGGTACAGCGACGCAAACCCATCACGCTTTGCTGTTCGCAGGTCGCCTCCCGAGCCTTTCAGCCACAGCACCTCAACCTCTTCACCGGTCAAAGGATCCATTTCCGGAAGTTTGGACGAGGTATTGCCGCCGCCTGTGTTTGTGAGAGTTAGGTCTTCGCCTAGCTTGTTCGAACGATAGACCAGCCTATCAACGCCCGTGAGCTTGTCGGCTTCTTCGTCGCTCCAAAGATACTTAACGAACTTAAATTCTAGTTCAGGTCTGACTTGATTGCTCATTTACTTAAATTGATATTAATTGCCATGTAAATTTATTTAGAAAACCGCTTAACCGTTATAATAAACGGAGAATATCAACATTTTCCGCAAAAGGCAATGATACCAGACCATGAATTGGTCAGTCCAATAATCATTCCAGTTCGCAGACGCCAGTTGCTGCCTCACATTCATAGATCTCGGGCATAATTCCGGTCTTTTTCTTGTAAAGTTCGGTAATTCTAGCAGCAAAACCAGTATGATCGCCCGGCTGGAAAAGATTAATTGTACATCCGCCAAAACCCCCACCCATCATTCGAGTACCCAATACACCCGATTGTTCACGGGCAAGATCGACCATTAGGTCGAGTTCTGCACAGCTAACCTCGAAATCGTCCCGCAGACTGTCATGCGATGCATTGATGTGTTCACCAACGGTGGCAAGATCATCATTGCGAAGAGCAGCGACCGTTTCCAAAACGCGTACATTTTCGGTGATCACGTGCCGCGCTCGTTTCTTTAGCGTTTCAGGCATATCAGCCGCCCGATTAAGCTCATCCAGCGTTGCATCGCGAAGCGAGATATTCCCCAGAAAGGCCGCCGCAGCCTCGCACTCGGCTCTTCGCTTATTGTATTCGCCATCCGCCAGATCGTGTTTCGTCTTGGTGTTGCAGATAACAAATTTACTTGCGGAAACGGGCACAGCAGACCATTCCAACGAACGGCAATCGAGAAAAAGCGCATTGTCTTTCTCGCCGAACACCGACGCAAACTGGTCCATTATCCCGCTGCGAACTCCGGCAAATTCGTTCTCGGCGGACTGTCCGATCTTTGCCAGCTTCATCCCGTCGATCTTGTGCCCGGACAGCGTTGCAAGAGCAAACGCCGTCGAGATCTCCAAGGCCGCTGACGAACTCAATCCCGCACCGACCGGCACATCGCTGTCGATCAGCAGGTTTGCACCGCGCAGTTCGTAACCTTCACGCTCCAATATCAACCCGACGCCCTGGACATATTTCGCCCAGGTCTTTTCAGATTCCCGAAGTGGCTCGTCGAGATCGAATTCCAACTCGCGGTCAAAGCTCAGCGACGCCACACGAATGCGGCGATCCTTACGAATCGCTCCGGCTACATAGGTCGCAAAGTCGATCGCACACGGCAACACGTAGCCGTCGTTGTAGTCAGTATGTTCGCCGATTATATTTACGCGCCCGGGCGCACGGAAAATGCGAGGTTCCGTTCCGTATCTGTCTATAAATTTGTTTTTGAGAGTATCAGGATTCATGCTCATCTCTGCGATCTCCGCGTCTTCCTCCGCGGTCTCTGCGTTAAAAAACGCCTTTCAACGCAGAGATCGCTGAAAAAGACGCAGAGAACACAGAGGAATTAAAACTGATGAATTTCACTTAACGCTCGAAGCCGAGTCGCCGCCGTCTCCGGCGTGATATCCCGCTGCGGGCTGCCCAGAATTTCAAACCCGACAAGAAATTTTCGCACCGTCGCAGAACGCAGCAGCGGCGGATAGAAATGGGCGTGAAAATGGACCGAGTCATGCTCGTCGCCATCGGTTGGTTTCTGATGAAAACCCATCGAATATGGAAACGGCGTTAGGAAAAGATTGTCGTATCGCGTCGTCACGCGTTTCAATATTTCGGCAAACGCGAATTGCTCCGCATCATCAAACTGATCAATCGAGCCGTGATGCTTTTTGCCAAGGATCATCACCTCGAATGGATAAACCGCCCAAAACGGCACGACTGCGGAGAAAAACTCATTCTCACAAACGATCCGCTCGCCGCTCGTCTTTTCTAGTTTCAGATAGTCGCACAGCAAACAGGTGTCTTTGTCGGCAAAATACGCGGCCTGTCGTGCGATCTCTTTCGCCGGCTCATTCGGCACGCTCTCGCTCGCCCAGATCTGACAGTGCGGATGCGGATTGCTCGCACCCATCATCTCGCCGCGATTCTCGAATATCTGAACGTGGTTAATGAAATCACGACTGCCGAGTTCAATATATTCATCGGCCCATTTATCGACGACGCTGCGAATATCCGCGACATCCATTCTCGCGATCGTCAGACCGTGGTTCGGCGAAAAGCAAACCACCCGGGAAACACCTCGTTCCGATTGGGCAACCAGCAGATCCTTTTCATTCGATCCACCATCAGGAACATCGGGCATCAATGCGGCAAAATCGTTATCAAAAACAAAAACGCCATCGTACGCCGGGTTTATCTTGTCTCCAGCCCGTCTATTCCCGGGACATAAGTAACATTCCGGATCGTATTCCGCGAGCGTCTCGACTTTCGGCCTCTCAATCTGACCCTGCCACGGCCGTTTGGTTCGGTGCGGAGACACAATTATCCACTCACCCGTCAGCGGATTGAAGCGGCGATGCGAATGTTCGTTCAGGTCAAACATGTTCGAGAATAAAAGTTAAAAGGGTTAATGGGAAAAAGCGAGTTCCATCCTTTTCACATTTCACATTTTCACATTTTTACCTATCTTTTCCCTGCCGTCGGATTGGTCCACGTATCGGTGCGAAACGGCGAAGCCGGAAACCCGGAATCATTTGTCAGATTCGGATTTTGGGGGTTGCTGTTAAAGGCATATCTTACTGCCACAGGGCCGGCAACCTTTGCCGACGAAACCTCTACCTTATTCTTTCCAACGATCTTCGCCTCGGCCCAGAACCATTTCTCGTCGGCTCCGGCGATCGCAAACTCTTTCAGTTTATCGCCTTTCCTTATCGTCAGCCCGCTGCCAACGTCGTCAAATGTCAAGATAATTTTGCCGCCTTTGACCTCGGTCTTTTTTAGAACTGGTGAGGTCGCGATCTTTCGTCCGTAAACATCCTTGAGAGCCCAGGCCAGCATTCGCTTACCGACATCGACCTTGTTTTTCGGGTGAATATCGCTCGCCTCACCGATGTCGATCGTAACGATCAGACCTGTATTTGGAATGCTCAGAGATGTCTGACGCTGTGCCTCGCGTATGAAACTCCACGCGGCTTCTTCCGGCTCTGCGTTTATTCGTCTGTAATTAGGCAATTGAATAATTCCAAACGCAAAGTCACCCTCACCCCAACGCTCCCGCCAAGCCTTTATCATTGTCGGCAGCAGTAAATTGTACTGCTCGGCCCGAGCCTCGTTCGATTCGCCTTGATACCAAGCTGCTCCGCGTATCGCAAAAGGCATCAGCGGCTCGATCATTCCATCGTAGATCGAGGACGCGATGCGGTAATCACGCAACGCATCGGGCACGCCCGGCGAGGGCGAAGGCCTCACACCCCTAGCTTTTGCTTTGTCCTGATCCTCACGCCATTTCTTGATCGCCTCAGTGTAGTTGACGCGAACCTGCTCGCGTTCCGCTTTCCATATCTCAGTTCGATCGACCGTCGGTTTGAGATCGGGCGAGGCATTCAGATAGGCGACCGGCGTCCAGGCCTCAGCCTGCGAACCGCCGTAGGATGAATTCAAAAGCCCAACCGGAACATTGAGTTCTTTTTGAAGATCGACACCGAAGTAATATCCCGCAGCCGAAAATTCCTTCATCGATTCCGGTGTACACGCCACCCACTCGCCAAGCTTTCCCTGCTTTTTCTTGAACGCCACCTCGCGGCTCGAGTTAAAGAGCCGAATATTCGGATGATTCGCCTCTGCCTGAACCGCCGCGCCGTTGTCAGTCTCGCGAAGCAACCGCTGCATATTAGACTGGCCCGAAACGAGCCAAACCTCGCCGACGAGAATGTCTTTTAGCTCAATTGTATTTTTGCCAGTGATCGTCATCGTCTGCGGTTTAAAGCTCGCAGACAATTTCCCGAGATCAACACGCCATTTTCCGTCAGGCCCCGCGACGACGGTTTTCTTTTGTCCGAAAAAGACGATTGTCACGGCTTCCCCGACTTCCGCAGTTCCCCAGATCGGCACTGCCATCTTTTGCTGCAAAACCATCGAACTACCTATCACATCCGGCAAACGCACATCCGCAAAAACATTGGATACGCAGATGGCAAACAGAATTACGCTCAAAAGACTTTTCATACGCCAATCCTTATATTAATTTAATACAATCATTTAACCGTTTAACTAACTTAAGTCAAAACGCCTGTATTATCTATGCGATCTCCGCGAAGATCTCGACGGCCTCTGCGTTAAAAATTTCGTTTCAAACGCAGAGAACGCTGAGATAAGGCGCGGAGGTTGGAGAGAAAAGATTATGAAAGTATTTTTTATCATCGCGATCGCTCTTCTCTGCCCTTTGATCTCGCTTGCCCAACTCCAGCGGCCGGAGACAAATTTCAAGGTTTTTCAATTCCCTGCCGACAAGATCCCAACGGTTGACGGCAAAATGGACGATTGGGCGATCGTTCCTGAGAGCTACGTCATCGGCACCGACCATCTCGATGAAGACAGCAAAAAATACAAGGCTCCGGATCCGAAAACGCTCGACGTAAAAGTAAAAATCGGCTGGGTGAAAGGCATCAACCGGCTATATTTCCTCTACGAAGCGTACGACGACTATTGGGATTTTGCCCGACCCGATCTGCATAACGACACGTTTGAAATCGTGGTCGATGCCGACCTTTCCGGCGGGCCGCTGATCGATCGCTTTCATCCAAACAAGGATATCGATGCGTGGGACGCTTGGTTCAATTTTCACAGCGTTCATGCTCAGAATTACCACACATTTACGCCGGCTGAGGGCAAAGATTGGACGATGATGTGGGGCCCGCAGCAGTGGTTGAAAGAACTTCCCTTTTCGAATTACGCCTATAACTACAATTTCAAACCCGGCGAATCGGGCCGCCTAATCTTCGAATTCTGGATCACGCCCTTTGACCTCGCCTCCGCCGACGGCCCCGGCCGCTCGGTCGAGTCAAAGCTCGTCGAAGACAAAAAGATCGGCCTTGCTTGGGCGATCATCGACTACGACGACGTAAATGCGAAGGGCAGCAATGGCTTCTGGAATCTCTCAACGAAACACACGATGTACGGCCAGGCGTCGGAACTCGTCGCCTTTCGGCTGATGCCGCTCGAGGAAAAATTCCGTAAAAAGATCGAGGCGGATTGGTCGTCGCAGGTGATAAATGTCGAGCATCGCACTGTCGCTTTTACCGATCGTTCTACGGGAAAAATAACAGCATGGAACTGGGATTTCGGCGATGGCAAGACTTCGACCGAGCAGAATCCGATCCACGTTTACGAGAAGCCCGATAAATACGTCGTCACGCTAAATATCGAAGGCCCTGACGGAAAGTCCCGCCGTGCCAAAGTGTGGCATGTCGCCGTGCGGTAAGTTAAAACTCCCGCTTCTCGGCCCGGTCGATCTGCGTGTCCTTAATTTTCCAGCTTTGCCAGACGCCAAAGTCCGACACGTTAGTCAGGCTGAAGGTTTTAACGCCGGGAATCGTCTGAGCCTTTACGCGGGAAAACGATGCTGAGCTAACGTCGTCCAATACAAAAGCCGGACGGGCATCATCATTTGCAAAGCTTACCTCGACGTTGTCAAAAGTAATTCCCTTCGCATGCCTGACGTAAAACCCGTACGCCGGCAGTACGCCGAACATGCTCGGTTCGGGATAGCTTTTTTCGTTTTCCGGCACTATTCGCGATGCGTCTTCCTTCGTTCCGCCGCCTTTGTAATGGATGCGAATATTGCTCAACCGAACATCCTCTATCGCGCTTTCCGCCAATCCAGTGATTATCGACGCGTATTGCGAATTGGCATCCGAAACGACGACATTGTCTATTATCACGCGCCTGATCTTCGCGACCGGCGTTCCATCCGGCGCTCGTTGGCGTTTGCCAAGCCGGATAAAGATCGGTGCGGTCGTGATGTCCCGCATTGATATATTTGAGATCGAAACATCTTCGATATAACCGCCGTCAACCGTCTCAATAGCAAGCCCGCGAGAATGAACAAAATTCACGTTCGAGATCGTGATGTTTTTAAATCCGCCATTCGACTCTGTCCCAAATTTGATCCTGCCCGTTACGCCGTCCTTATCCGGAGCCAGTAGCTGCCCGGTCTTAAATGTTCCGTCGAGGAAAGATCCCAGTTCGAATCCTGAGACTTGCGAGTTTGTGATCGTCACATTCTCAGTCGCCCTGTTGAACCCGAGAGCGTAGCTGCTTTTCAAAACTATTGCGTCGTCATTCGGCGAATTTACATACGAATTCGAGATCCGCACATTCCGGCATGCATCGATGTCGAATCCGTCGCGGTTCGTATCGACACGCAGATTGTCGATCGTCAGGTTATCGACGCCCGTTGCAAGCAGCGCAAAATGTCCGCCCTGAAATATTGTGAAATCTTTTAACGTGACATTGCGTGAAAGCTTAAGTGCGATCGCTTTTGTCCCGAGGCCGTTCATCTCCTTTCGATCCGACGTCTCGCCGAGCGGCGAGACATTGTTCGCCATACTCGCCGGCGTTTCACCTTCCGTGCGCGGTCGACGCGGTCCCGGACTTCGCCGCGAAAGGCCTTTGCCATCGATCTTGCCCTGTCCGATGATGGCGACATTCTCAACACCGATTCCCCAGATCAAACTGTTCTGCCAATGCGAATGGCCGAAATCCTGATACATATCGAACGCATTCGGCTCGGGTAGATCGTAACTGCCTTTGTGGATCGCCGGGTCCGCAGCAAGTATTGTCGCGCCATTGTCCAGGTAAAGCGTGATGTTGCTTTTCAGATGGATAGAAAAACTCAGGTAAGTTCCGGCGGGAAAATAGACCGTTCCGCCGCCCGCCAATGCCGCTGCGTCGATAGCTTTATTGATCGCCGCCGTATCGAGCGTCTTCCCGTCGCCTGCCGCACGATAGTCTTTTACGTTATAGAAAACCCTGTTCTCGACAGGCCTTCTTTGAGCATCGGCTGGTGCAAATACGAATGCAACAACGACAACGAACGCTGCAAATATCAGAGTTACATTTCTCATACAAAAATTCGACAAATTATTTTCGCTTCAGCCATTCTTCCGGCACAGGAATGATGCAGATATTCATCGACCGGCCGTCTTCCGACAGCATCGCCGATTGTATCTGAATCTTGGTCCCGTCAGGGCTCATCGTCGGATGCGGATGATCTTGCGCCGTCGGTTTGTGGCCGGTCGACAGCAATATCATCTCGCTCGTTTTTCTATCGATCAGATAAATGCTGCGTGAAAAATCATCGCCAACGGCCCAGCGTCCATCCGGCGAACCACTGACATGCCAAAGGCCGCTGCCGCTCGGCGTTTGGCCGACGATACGCATTTCATGTGTGCGAAGGTTAACGATGCCGAGTCCGGTCGGTTTTTCGCGTGTACCCGATGGCCCCCATTCGGGTTCTTGTCCGGGATTCGCTCCGCCGACAGCCGTTGCCTCGCCGACATCTTTCGGACCGCCCGGAATTTTGCGATGGCCCATTATCGCGAATGCCACTTCGTCCTTTCCGATGACCACTTCATGCGTCACCCAATCAGTTTCCGGTTCGGGATATACGGGCCGTAAACCGCTGCCGTCGGCCTTGACTGTCCACATCCGCTGCGGTGATTTGCCACCGGTTTCCCAGCAGAATAAAAGCTCGCCCGGCACCCAGCCGTTCGTCTGAATATGTCCGACCTGAAACGGCACGGAAACTACGTGTTTGAATTTACCTGTCGCCAGTTCCATCGCAGCAATTCCCGATGGCCCCGCTCCCATTTTTCTCGGACCGAAACTTTCTTCGATCTTTGCATCCGGTTTCATGTGTCTTGCTGCTTCGTCGCGGCCGACGCGGAAATATACCCATTTCTCGTCGGCATCGAGAGCCATATCGCCGCCAGCCTGTATCTCGACCGGCGTGGTACCCATTACTTTCTGGTAAACATCCGGCGACTGCATCTTGCCGGCTTTGCTGTCCGTAAACAGCTTTTCAAGATCGACCTCGATGATCTGAAGCGATGTCGGCGGCCTCTGCCGCGGAGCGGCGGAAGTTCCCGGTGCGGGAGCGGCAACCGGAGTCGGCGGCGTTGCCGGACGGTTAGGATCTCGCATGAAATACAGCTTCATCGAATAACGCGCAATGCTCAGCATTCCGGAATATCCGCCTTCAGTGACCTGGACCAGATCGCCGGTCTTTTCATTCACCGCCATCGCCTCGCCCTTGACGCGGCCCGAGCGGAAGATGAGCCACTGGCCGTCCGATGTCCATTGGTTATGAGTCTGATATATCTTCGAATCGCCGTTGGGCGTACTCGTCAGGAATGTCAGTATCGTGCCCGTGACAGAGTCTTTTACGACCTTCCGTTCCGAAGGAAATCTCTTGCCGATCTGGGCATTGGCAGTAATGCAAAAAATTATGGTAAGCAGGATCACGTATGGTGATGTAAGGCATTTCATGTTTTTATTTCCCCGATGCTAGGCACTGTTGAATCAAGCGGTTGAATAAATTGCCACTAGCTTTAGCTAGTGGTTAATTTATATTTCGATCCCGTCCACTAGCTAACGCTAGTGGCAATTTATAAGACTTAGCGTCCAACGCGGATCACTATTTTGTTACTGGTCAATCCTTCGGCCGTAGCCCTGACATTAACCGTCGATAAACTTCCTTTTGTCTTTACGTAGGCGACACAACTTCCCTGAAATGCTCGACGTCTTGTTGTTTGAAACGGATCGTGATCGGCGTTGTCACCGCTATCCACCGCTGCAATAGCGCCCGAACCGGCCGCGTCGAACGTGATCATATCGCTCGCGTATGGAACAACGACGCCGTTCGCATCCACAACCTTCGCCGTCACGAAAACGACATCGTTCCAATCGTGTGCGATCTTTGCTTTGTTCGTAGATAGAACGATCTTTGCGGGCTTTCCGGCGGTCTTTAGTTCATATTCCACGACGATCTTTCCATTATTTTTCCCAACGGCTTTTATCGTTCCTGACACAAAATCGACCATCCAGTTTCTCGGGCTGTCATTTGCAGGCTTCGGCTTGGAGCCGAGCGATCTTCCATTCAGGAAAAGCTCGACCTCTTCGCAGTTGCTGTAAACTTCCACGTTCTCTTCGTGAGCGTTCAGGTTTTTTGGCGTCCAGTCTCCGAACAGCGTCTGCGTCCGTTTCTGTTCCGCGATCTCATAGCCCGGATCGGTCGGCGAGGCCTCGGATGGTGCGACACGTCGGGCGATGTAGGCCATCGGCTTGTCGCTCCACCAGCTTTGCCGCTGAAAAGCTACCGGCCGCGGCGTCGCTGTTCGATCGAGCAGCCCTTTGCCGTATGCGTAGTTCGGCCATGCGGCAGATTCGCCGAGATAATCGATCCCAACCCAAATGAATTGTCCCGAGTATTCCGGATTGTCCCGAAACGCGAGCCACTGACTCAGATCGTGCGTGTTTTCCGTACCGATTATCTTGCGGGTCGGTTTTTGTTTATAGGCCGCTAGTATTTCCTTTTCGCGATAGTTTTGCCCGACCACATCGAGTATCTCAGCGAGTCCGTTATCGTAATCCCTCGCTCCTTCGATATTCGGACGGAAAAGCGCCTGCGTAACCGGCCGTGTCGGATCGTTCTCGTGAAAAGTATCGACAAGGCCTCGCAGCGTCTGCTTCGCCTTTTCCTGGTCGGCGTGATTGTCGCGGATCTCATTCCCGGCGCTGTAAATGACCACGCTCGGATGATTACGGTCGCGGCGGACAGTATCGCGAACGTCGATCTTCGACCATTCGTTAAAATCTTTGTGATAGTCGAACGGATTCTTTGCCCGCGTCCACTGGTCGAATAATTCGTCCATGACGATGAACCCCATTCGATCGGTCAGATCGAGAAAATCCGGCGACGGCGGATTATGCGCCGTTCTGATCGCGTTCACACCAAGCTTTCGCAATTCATTCAGCCGATGCTCCCAAACCGCGATAGGCACAGCCGCACCAAATGCACTGCCGTCATGATGCAGGCACACGCCTTTTAGCTTAAAATTCTTTCCGTTCAGCCAAAATCCCGTTGACGGAACAAATTCGAAAGAGCGTATTCCGAACGGGACCATCTCGGTGTCGAGCGTCTTCCCGTTTGAAATAACACTAACGACCGCCTTGTACATCATAGGCGTCTCGAGGTTCCATAGTTTAGGATTTGGGACGTTTATTTCCAACCCAAAGGATGACTTCTTACCGGCACCTAATTCGCTATATTTATTTGCGCTTGTCTCGATCGTTTTTCCGTTCGGATCGATCAGCTTTACCTGAAGTGATGCCTGCTGGCCTTCACCGGATTGATTTAATATTTCGCTCGTGATCTTGATCGTTGCGGCTGCATCATTCGCCTGCGGCGTCGTCACGAACGTCGACCATTTTTCCAGATGCACCGCGTCTGTCATCAACAACCTTACGTGCCGATATATACCCGCACCGGTGTACCAACGCGACGCGGGCTGGCCCGTATTATCCGCACGAACGGCTATCACGTTCTCGTTTCCGAACTTAATATGTTCCGTCAGTTCGTATCCAAAGCTCACATATCCGAACGGCCGCTTGCCAAGCGAGACGCCGTTGATCCAAACCTCGCTGTTCGCCATCACACCGTCAAATTCGATAAAGACACGGCGGCCGTTGTCCTTTGCAGAAACAGTAAAATGTTTGCGATACCAACCAACACCCGACGGCAAAAACCCGCCCGCTCCGCCCGTTTTATTCTTCGCGTCGAAAGAACCTTCGATGCTCCAGTCATGCGGCACGTCCAGCCGCCGCCAAGCCGAATCGTCGAAGCTCGTTTGTTCGGCATTCGCCGCATCGCCTTTCGTAAATCGCCAATCCTGATCAAATGGCGTGTTCGTCCTCGGCTGCGCATTAACGCCGCAAACCAACAGCGTCAGGAAAAGAAAGATCAATATTCGATTATTCCATCGCATAATTATTTTTGCCCCGCAAACCATTTCTTAACCTCGGCCTGCATCGCGGCGAGGTCGGGCTTTTTCGCGGCTATCTCGACCGATTCCTTCCATTCGCGATCCAGGTCGCCGAGATCGATCTTTGATCCGGCTCGAATAAATATTGGTATTTGGTGCAGCTCGGCCCGCACCTTTATTGTCTGTCCGCCCTTGTACGTTTTGCCCGTCTGCCATGCGTCCTTCCACGTCGAACCGGCCGGCAGATACACCTCTTGCTCTCGCTTGTTCTTTTCCCAAATAGGCGAGACCAAAATGTCCTTTCCGTAAAGATATGTCCACCAATTCGTCCACGCTTCCTTTGCCTTGGGATCGGCCATGAAAAGCGGGCGCACGATCGGCATTCCCGTCTTGTTCGCCTCGACGGCGTGGGCGTGACCGTATTCCACCAGACGCTCGTGCAGGCGCGCATAGAGCCGCCACAACGCGATCAGTGTCGCGTCGTATTTCGGTTCACGCGGCAGATTCCAGAATCCGACATTTCGCGTCGGGCCTACTTCCATGATCGGGTTGAACGCACTAAAAGCCAGCCAACGGCCACACACTTCCTGCTCCATCAACTGCTGGTTGTAGCCGCACGTGTCCGCTCCCCAACTCGAATAACCCATCACGGCAGATCGCTGCAGTGCTATTATCGACGCACGCAAGCCTTCCTGCGTTCCGCCTACGTCGCCGCCCCAATTTGCCGAATACTGCGCCGTACCCGTGTATGCCGCCCGCGGCAGCAAAACAAAATCATCTCCGCGATTCTTTTTGGCAACGTCGTAAACTGCCTTCACATACATCGGCGTGTAAGCATTCCGGTTTTCGCGTATCGTCCGGCCGTCAAATATCTTGAACGGGCCGTCGTCCGGAATATTCTCTTCGCCGCGATCAAGTTTGAAACCCGCGACTCCCTGTTTCAGCAGCTTTTCAATTCCCGCTTGCCAATAAGCCTTTGCATCGGGATTGGAAAGATCGACCATCGGGAAATTATTTCCGCTTGCAGGGCTGACCTGTCCGGCCAACGTGTAGCCTTTTGTAGTTCCCTCTTCTGCCATCTTTCCCTGAAAGAACGGCGCGATCCACAACACGGTCTTCTGATCTTCGCCTTCGAGCCATTTCACCATCTTTCCGAAGTTCGGCAGCCGCTTGTTCTCGTCGATGTTAAAGTCGTCGTAGCCGTGTTTGCCCAGTCCCCACGGACGATCGATCCAGTAAACACCGTTCGGAATGCCGAACGATTTCATCATCAAAACATCTTCAAGCACTTCCGAATTAAAGGGAGCATCGACCTTTGTTCCGTCGTAGTATGCTTCACGGTTCGTATGCTCGTCACGCCACCGCCAGGGCCGGAACATCCATTTTGGCGGTAGTATTGGCAGCCCTGCGTCGGCCGAATGTGCTTTAACGATAGTGGCCGGTTCGGCGGCCGTATATATCTTCAGTTCAAACTTCGGCCCTTCGAATTCGATCCTTACTTTGCCGGAATCTGTCGCCGCGAAATCGAAATAGCCAGGCCAATTTCCTTTTACAAAAACTCCGTAACCGCGTGACGACAAGTAGAATGGAGCATAGACCGATGTCGTAGGCTTGATGATCATGTCGACCTTTTGCCCGCGAAGGACCGCCGTGAAGATGATTTTCGCCGTTGTTTTTTGCAAGCGTATATTCCTTGCCGCCCAGCGTAAATTTTCCCTTCGCGATCCGATTTCCGTACCGGCCGATCAGCGCACCGATATACGAGGCCTGCTTTTCGTAATCCGGTACGGAATCGAACCCGAGAACGACATCGCCCAGGTTTCCCTTCTTATCCGGAACCTTTAGCGTAACCACACTGCCGCCATAGGTGATTATTTTCGCCTCGATGCCTTTGCTGTTCGTGAGTGTATATATCTCGACCGCTTTCCCGACGGCGGTCTTGCCGAATGAAGCTTTTCCGATCCTGGGTTTCGCGTTAACAGTCATTCCCAACCCGATCAGCATCGCGACGATAAAGACGGTTTTTCCCTTCATATATCCTGACTTGTTCTTTTTAAGTAAAGATCGCGTTCAGAGGAGAGAGCCTGCTAAAAACATTAATTGGTAAAACCAAATTCCTACACATTAGCACAAGGAAATTAAAAATAAAAGATTCATTTAACCGATTAACTGACATTGCCCGTTTTAGCTGCTTAGGGTAAAGTTTGAGTTGTTTTCGGCAAAAGCTCCGATCGCAAAAATCTATGACTTGGGAAGAACGCTGGCATCCTTTGCGCGAAGAGTGGGTCGTGGTTGCTGCCCACCGTCAGGATCGTCCGTGGAGCGGTGAGACGATAGTCGCCGGACAGAAAAACCTGCCGCAGTTCCTTCCCGATTGCTATCTGTGCCCCGGAAATACGCGCGTAAGCGGCAAAACCAATCCTGACTACGATCAGATCTTTGTCTTCGATAACGACCACCCGAGCGTCGATATCAATGCTCCGCAAAATGTCGAACCCCCGTCGCCCATATACAGAGCGAAGCCGGCAACCGGCATTTCCCGCGTCGTGTGTTACAGTCCGCGACACGATCTTACACTTACCGAACTGGAACTTCCCGAGATCGTAAAACTGATGTCGGTTTGGCAGGAGCAATACACCGATCTTGGTTCCCGGCCTGAGATCGGGCACGTTTTGATCTTCGAAAATAAAGGTGAAGCCGTCGGTGTTTCCAATCCGCATCCGCATTGTCAGATCTACGCGAATAATTTCGTATTCAAGACCATCGAGAATGAGGCTCGCGTAAGCCAAAAACATTTCGCCGAAACCGGCAGAACGCTGTTTCAGGATATTATTCAAGCCGAAAAAACCGACGGCCGACGCATCATCGCCGAAAACGATACGGCTATCGCCTTTCTTCCGTACTTCGCTCGTTATGCCTATGAAATTTTCGTCGCACCAAAAGCATCGCACCCGAGCATAGCAAGCCTATCCGCAATGGAAATAGAAGATCTGGCGGCAGTCCTGAAAACAGTACTCATAAAATTCGACAATCTTTGGAAGATGCCTTTTCCATATGTAATGCCGCTTCATCAGGCCCCGACCGACGGCGGCAAATACGATGCGTTTCATTTTCATATCGAATTTCATCCGCCGCTGCGAAAACCAAATTTACTCAAATATCTCGCCGGTCCTGAGATCGGCGGCGGAAATTTTTTGAGCGACACTTCGCCGCAAGAAAAAGCTGCTGAGCTGCAGGCTCTGCCCGCTGTCCATTACAAACAAAAATGCGATTGACGATAAAGATGAAGAATCCGCCTTTAAGGAGGTTGGTCTGAACGAGATTAGATCACTTTTTGCCCCGATCAAGTCGCTTCATGAAACGATTCGTTCCTATGTCGTCGAGGCCTGCGAACGCAGTTCCGTCGAGCAGCTTTCATCCATAGTTGCAGACGGCGAGGGCGATACGATATTTGCAGTTGATCGCATAAGCGAGGAACTATTGATCGAATTCGTCGAACGTGAGATCGCCGTGAAAACTCCTGTCGTTCTGATCGCCGAAGGCTTGGAACATGGCAAAGTTGTTCTGCCGCGTGGAACCAACGAATACGACGCCGTGTGGAAGATCATTGTCGATCCGATAGACGGCACGCGAGGCCTGATGTACCAAAAACGAAGCGCGTGGATATTGACCGGCGTTGCTCCGAATCGTGGCGAAGAAACCAATTTGTCGGACATTGAGTTTGCGATCCAGACCGAGATACCGCTCATAAAACAACACCTTTCCGATACCGTCTGGGCCTTTAAGGACGAGGGCGTAAAAGCCGAACGATACGACCGTATAAAAGGAGAAAGCCGCGATCTGGAGCTAACACCATCGCGTGCCTCGACCATCGAACAAGGTTTCGCAATGATCTCGCGCTTCTTTCCGGGTGCACGCGATGTGCTTGCCGAGATCGACGAAGAAATAGTCACCGCTGCCCTCGGTAAGCCAAAACACGGAAAGGCCCAATGTTTCGAGGATCAATATATTTCCACCGGCGGCCAGCTTTATGAACTGATGTCAGGGCACGACCGCTTCGTCGCGGATATTCGTCCGCTTATGCAGAAAACGATGTCCGAGCGCGGACTCGATCTCAGCATCTGCTGCCATCCTTACGATCTTTGCACCGGACTGATCGCCCGCGAACTAGGTGTGATCGTTACCAACGAAAATGGCGATCGTCTGAACGCTCCGCTTTCCGTCGATGCTGATGTTGCATGGCTTGGCTACGCAAATGCGGCGATCCGCGAGCAGATCGAATCAGCAATGCAAAACGCGCTTCGCAAACGCGATCTCATCGTCTGACACTTTATGTTCCAGATCGTCGAAGGAAATACGCACGGTTTAAGGGATGTCGAGGCATTCGTCGACTTAATAAATGGCCCGCCGCATTCGGTCGGGAATTTCTTCGACGAATCGACGGATATTTTTATCGCCCGAGCTCCGGGCCGACTTGACGTTATGGGCGGCATTGCAGATTATTCCGGCTCGCTCGTAATGCCGATGCCGATCGCCGAGGCAACATTTGCCGCCGTTCAAAAGCGCTCCGACAATTACATTGAAATAGTAAGCCTCTTGGCGAATGGCATGACCACTCGCCGCTTCGTAATGAAGACTTCCGATCTCGGTCGAGCGGTTGGCGGCTATGAAACTGTCCGGCGTTGGTTTGGAAGAAAAGACCATTGGGCCACGTACATCGCCGGAGTATTCTTCGTTTTGCAGACTGAACTCGGTCTAGATTTTCCGAACGGCGTTCGCCTCCTGATCCGTTCCGATGTCCCGATAGGCAAAGGGGTTAGTTCATCCGCCGCTGTTGAGGTAAGCACTATGCAGGCCGTCTGTGCGGCGTTCGATATCAGGATCGAGCCGCTCAAACTGGCCGTCTTGTGTCAATTGGTTGAGAACAAAATTGTCGGCGCGGCCTGCGGCATTATGGATCAGATCGCTGTACATTGCGGCGTTGAAAATT
>Ga0193752_1001288_pt1 | contig 21111 bp, 19 predicted proteins | sample H1c1metaG_FD_144924 | JGI IMG/M metagenome (GOLD analysis project Ga0193752, IMG submission 144924) | Soil microbial communities from a riparian zone of the East river system, Colorado, United States - H1c1 | ecosystem: Environmental > Terrestrial > Soil > Riparian zone | place: USA: East River...
GAGCTGTCCGAAGAGGCGCGCGAAGCCGGTCGAGCTTACGCGCATCGGTTGTTGTGGCCTGCGCTCCAGACCTGTCCGATGCACCGGCGCGCCCACGATAAACCGCAGGGTTATGCCGGCGACTATCGGATGATGTTGCTCTACTTCGCGACGCAGTATGAAGGTCCGACGCGGTACGCGCGCTTTCTCCACTACGCGTCGCAGCGGTACACGTTGGGACGTGCGGTCGTGCTGCGGCAGGAGTGTTTGCTCGCAGCCATCCGCGGCGCGACGCAACCTGGCTCGCGCCCACGGATCGTGAGCCTCGCGTCGGGGCCGGCGCTCGAGCTCGCGAGTGCGATCGAGCGCGGCGAACTCACCGGACCGCTCGACCTCGTGCTCGTCGATCAGGACGAGCAGGCGCTCGGCTACGCGCACAGTCAGCTCAGCCAACTGCTGCACGAGCGCGACCTCGACATTCATCTGTTGTGTCTGCACATGTCAGTCAAACAGTTGCTCTCGTCGAAGCCGGAGGCCGAGCGCTTGCGTCGCGAGCTTGCGAACGCCGATCTGATCTACTGTGCCGGCCTGTACGACTATCTGCCGGACCTCGTGGCGGAACGGCTGACGAGCGTGCTGTACGGTTTGCTGAAGCCGAACGGGCGTTTGTACCTCGGCAACCTGAGCGAGGCACCGGATACGAGCTGGATGATGGACTACGTGCTCGCGTGGCAGCTCATCTATCGAACCAGTGACGACATGCTCCGCATCGGAGCATCGCTCACGCCCGAGCCGGCTGAGCTCGCGGTCGAAACCGATGCCTCCGGTCACGCGATCTTTCTGAGCGTTCGAGCACCCGCAGGCTGATCGCAGCCGGACTCCGCGAGAAGGTCAATCCGGGCGGAAGCCCGAACAGGCGAAGTTGGCCTCGATGGGCGAGTCGGTCACCGCCCTCAACTCCTGGCACGCGCTCCCGAGGAGCCGAATGTTGCGATCGTCGATCGGCATCCAACCATTCGGATCGTTGCAACCCAACGCGACGCCGTTCAACGTGACCTTCCCGGCGCAGGCTTGGTCGAGAAGGATCGAGCCGTTCAACTGAATGTCGCAGCTGACGGCGGCGAGCGCCAGCATGTCCAAGGTCTGCGCGAGCTGGTCCGGGGATGCCGGCTCGTATAACATCGCTTTGCCGTTGGCTGCCGGATTGCCGAGGTTTGCGAGCGTTTGCAGGTGATCGTGGAACGGGCCAGTGGCATCGGCCACGCTGATCACGTACGTCGTGGCACCTTTCATCGTTCCCTTTTTTACGGCATCGATCGAAGGTTGGTAGTTCGTGTCGGATGCGCCACGCCCGAAACCGAGCCCGGTTCCACCGCAAGAGTTCGGCTCGCCGTCCGTTGCGAGAATGACGATCTGCGGAGCGCCGCGCGCATCCGGACCGAGCGCAGTAATCATGTTGTCGTAGACCCAATCGAGTGCAGGCCCGGTGGGCGTGTACATCCCGGGTTGAATCTGAGGCAACCCGGCCTGAATGAGCGCAGCGTTGCCGAGCGCTGCGGTCACGGCCTGGCCCGGGATCGGGCAACGCGGTTCTGTGCCGTACACGACGAGTCCGAACGCGACGGCCTGATCCAACTTGGGCACGACGCCGGTCGGACCGACGAGTGCGTTTCGCAGCGCAGTCCAGCGACCGCGCGTGTTGCGCGTGCACTGCGAGGCGGACTGCGCGCCGTTCGCCGGATAGTCGGTCGACATGCTGCACGATCCGTCGAGAACCAAAATGACCTTGGGCGGCACGCGAGTGGCGCTGACCAAGCCATTGGCGCACGAATCGTCGCTAAATCCAGCGTCCGCGCGTTCTTGCGCAGCGTTCGCATCTGCGCTCGCGTCGAGTTCGACGCCCGTGGAACCGGGGTTATCGAAGTCGGAGTCGAACTGGCTCTGGGTACGAGCCTCGAGTGGAGGAAGCTCGATTTGTTTGGGTTTCGTCGAACATGCCGTGCATGTGAGCAACAACACGACTTCGAAAGTCCGCGTGATATGCGGCTTTCTCATGAGCTGAGGCCTCCAGGCGCGATCCCTTCACCTAAGGTCCTCTCATGACACCAAAATGGCTCAACGCCTAGCTAAGGGTGTGCAATCCGAACGTCTAGTGCACTGCAGATCACGGTGCTCGTGTGATCTGACACATGTTGGCTCACCAGCTCGCGCGAAGCTTGGCTCCGAACGGCGAGACTTCGATCGCGATCGCCTCTGATTCGTCAGGCTCGAGGAAGTGCCACGTCAGTCCCGCCGCAATGCCGGCTGCGCCCGCGCCCAGCATCGCGATTCCGACCGCCGATAACACGGGTGAACGCTGATACTTGCCTTCGACTTCAGACCAATCCGTGTTCGGTCCCGTGTGTTCGACTGTCGAAACGTCGTTCAACGCGATTCCGAGCATCGCGCCGCCTGCGATTGCCACGGCACCAGATACGCCGACTAAGATCCAAGGCGCGACGGATTTCCCACCGCTCGGTTCGGATTCCGGTTCGAGCTCGATTTTCGGCTGTGGGCTCGCAGCTTCTGGCTGCGATCGAGCTGGCTCCGCCGCAGCGACACCGGCCGGACTATTCGGCAATGCAAACTCGACGATCAGCGTGGAGCCGGGTTCGACGCGCACGAGACGCGAGGCGGTTTGGTGACCGGCTGCGCTCGCCTCGATCTCGTATGGGCCGGGGTTGAGCGCGATCGCTCCATCGGCAGTGCGTGCTGCCGGCGACGCGTTCACTCTCAGCTTCGCGTCCTCCGGTACGACGGTTACGCGAACCACTCCGATGAACGTGCGCGCGCGGCGGATCACGTCTCGAGATTCGCTGGCGAGCGGCGGATCGAGTGGTTTCACCTGACTGTCGACCGCACCTTCCAGATAGTGAATCGCTTCGACGTAGTCGCGCATCGTATACGCGACCATGCCCAAGCCGCGTAGCGTTCTCGCGTTCGGGAACACCTGATGCGCTTGCGCGAACAAGACCTTCGACTCGTCATAGTTGCCGCGCTCGTACTGCTCGACGGCTTGGCGCACGAGCCCGTTGTACAACTTCAGGTTCACCGGCGGTTTCACGCTCTGTGCGCACGCGAGGCTGGAGGCGAGCAGGAGTACCCCTGCCAACGCGAACGCTCCCAGCACTACCGCCAGCGCCTGAGCTCGCGGTGCGATCGATCGCATGATCCGGGTTGTCCGATTGCAATTCATCGCGGTTGCAGGGTACCGGTTTGCGTTGATTGAGGTGAGACGATGCGCGCGCAGGAGAAAGTTGGAACGTTAGTTGCCAGTGGGCCCGACATGTCACAACTCCTGCAAGACGTTCTGCGCCCAGTACTCGTCGCACTCGCGATCCTGGCGAGCGCCGTCGTGGTCGGCTGCAAAGCAGAGCTACCGGCGACTGGATTTAGCTGCAGTGATGGCAAATGTCCCTCCGGCATGAAGTGCATCGACGGCATTTGTAGATCTCCGGATCAGTCGGGCGGCCTCGAAACGAGTCAGGATGCGGCCGCCAACGATGCAATGAGCGGGCCTATCACGGCCGGCCGTGAAGACGCGACAGTCGAAGACGCGTCGAGCTCCGAGTCCGGCGCATCGGGAGAGACATCCACTGCAGGCACTGAGGCAGGGCAGAGCGGTTCCGCGGGTAATTCGGCGATTCCAGCGGCGGGAAGCGGTGGCGCGGGGATGCTCGCCGCCGGTATGGGAGGCGCGGGCTCAGGCGCAGGCGCGATGAGCGCTGCGGGCGCAGGCGCCGCGGGTGCTGTGCCGGTTTCTCCGTGCGCGCTGCCGAGCGCGTGTCCCGCGGGTCAGATGGACGAGCAAGTGCAAGCCTGCGGCGACTGCGGCACGGGCTCGCAAACGCGCGCGCGTGTCTGCTCGGATACCTGCGTTTGGGGCGAGTGGTCGGGCTGGGGTATGTGCGCGGGCGTCACCGCCGCGTGCTCGCCAGCCGCAGTCAAGACGGGGTCGCAAGCCTGCGGCTTGTGCGGAACCGGGCAGCAAGCAACTCGACAGTCTTGCTCGAACGCGTGCGCATGGGGAGCCGTAACCGCAACCGGAGAGTGCACCGGCGCAACCGCAAGTTGCACTCCCGGCGAGACTTCGATGGAGACTCAGGCGTGCGGCGCGTGCAGCAAGGGCAAGCAGACGCGGACGAGAACCTGCTCGAGCTCGTGCACGTGGGGCGCCTTTGGCGCGTGGAGCGCATGTGCCGGTGTGACGGTCGAATGCACGCCTGGAGCCGCGGCTCAGACCCGCACTGCGAACTGCACGACGTGCGGAACGCGGACCGAGACACGGAGCTGCACCGCAGCGACTTGCACCTGGAGCGCGTGGACTGCGAAGACCGCGTGCACGTGGTGCGAGGAGTGCTCGATCGTCATGTACTGCGATACGCCTGCGGACGTCGCCGATCGCGGCACGTGGTGTCGCCAGCAAGCCTGCAGCCGCGAACAAGCGCTGGCAGACTGCAACGAAGACGTGGCGAATGCCTGCGGGACGAAGATCAACCCGTTCTTCATGGAGTATCAGTAGCCGTCGCTGCTGCAGCTCGCAGCTGCAGTGCCGAGTTCACGCGACGATGTTGACGTTTTGGCCGAGGTGCGAAGGCAGGCTCGACGCGGGCGTCACCGACTCCAGCAACGTCTGCGCGTTGGCCGCCTGCATGTCCAACGCCTTCTTCAGTACCGAGACGTCGACCGCTTGTGCTGTGCGCTGCTGTGAGAGCTGCGATGCGACATTTGCAATGGCGGAGATGTCCATGCTCCACCATTCGGCCGAACCCACTCCAGACTTGAGGGTGGGTTCGAACGAGTGCCGGTGGCAGCATCGTCAATGCGGTCGCACTAGTGAGGCACAATTGGACCCTGGCCAGGGTCGCCAGTCACACTGGCTCCCAAGTGTTCCGGAGGTGCACATCTGCCGCCGTCAGCTGCGCCAGACTCGGAGTAACTCTGCGACTCCCCAGGCCTGCGCGACGCAGCCGCGGGCCGTGAATGGCGCCTCGGCGTCGAAGACCTCGCTCACGGTGCCCAAACCGGCTTCGCCGAGATGGGCGACTAAGCCTGCGAGAAGCGTTTTAGTTTCGTCGTTCGTACGCGGCTGCAGTTTGCGCCACGCGTCGACGTACGGTCCGATCAACCACGACCACACCGTGCCCTGGTGATAAGCGGCGTCGCGCGTACGCAGATCGCCGTGGTAGGTCGGCTTATAGTCCGGGTGTTGCCGCGCGAGCGAACGTAGTCCCACCGGTGTCAGAAGCTCGCGTGTGACCGAGTCCACCACCGGCGCCCAGTGTTCGCGCGCGAGCACCGGGTTCGGTAGTGCAACCGCAAACAGTTGGTTCGGACGTAACGCTGCGTCATCGCCTTGCTCGCCGTCCACGACGTCGTACAGATGTTTCGCAGGCTCGCACCAAAACCGCTCACCAAACGATCGCCGGATCCGCTCGGCGAGCGCCGCCGTATCCGAGGCAGCAGCAGCTCCACGCTCTTCCGTCTGCCAGCGCTTCAAGACGCAGATGGCGTTGTACCAAAGCGCATTGATTTCGACGGCCTTCCCGCGTCGCGGTGTCACGACCCAGTCGTCGCACTTTGCGTCCATCCAGGTCAGCTGATAGCCGGGCTGACCTTGGCGGAGTAGCGCATCCGAAGGATCCATCCCAATTCCATAGTGGGTACCGCGTACGTGCCAAGCGACGATGTCTTCGAGGAGCGGAAGCAGTTCGCGAAGTGTGTGCCGATCATTCGCAAGCTCGACGTACCGGTCGAGTGCGTGGAAGAACCACAACGTCGCGTCGGCGGTGTGATACAGGCCTTCGTGCGAGCCTTCCGGAAACAGGTTCGGGATCAAGCCGTCGCGAACGTACTGCGCGAACATGTCGAGGATGTAGCGCGCTTCATCGAAGCGACGGGTGCAGAGCGTGAGGCCTTCGAGGCTGATCATCGTGTCCCGGCCCCAGTCGGTGAACCAGTGATAGCCGGCGATCACGCTGCGCAGCTCGTCGCCGCGGGCATGCGCACGCATCGCAGCCGCGATCCTGCCGCGCGGTGAGATCACGAACTGGTCGGCCGCGAGCACCAGCTCCTGCGCGACCGGGTCGGTTTCGGTCACGCCTGCGACCGCCAGCAGCCGTTGGCGGCGCTGCGCTTCACACGCGAGCGCGTCTTCGGGCGTGAGCGCGATGATGTCGCCCCAGCTCTCGGTCGACGCGACGAGCGTGACTGGAGCCGCTGCGCCGAGCTTCACGTGGAACTGACCGAGGCTCCACTGTTCACCTGCGGATTCGTAGCCGCGGTCGGCTTCGACGCGATACAGCAGATGGGTCTCGCGCTGCGGTTGGTAGACCAGCTGGTGTTCGGCGCCGCGCAACGACAGGCGTAATGGCGGCAGCGATGCGGCGGTGATCTCGTAGCGATCCGCCAGGGCTTGCAGTGCGTAGTGATCGCCGATCGGGGCGTTGACGGGTGCATCGTGCGAACGGAACTGAAAGCTCGGACGCAACGACAAGCCCACTGAGCCTGCCCCGCGCAGGAGACGGTACTGGATGAACAGCGTGTTCTGCAGGTGCGCGAACACGATTCGGCGTTCGATCGAAAACGCACCGAGCTCGAACGACCAGACGGGCAGGCCGTCTTCGAGACGAAACTCGTGCAACTGATCGAGCCCGCGGACATCGAGCGCCGTGTCGCGCTCGTAGCCGCCGATCCAATGCTGACTGCCATCCGGCAGCCTGATGTTCTCCGACAACTGATTGAACATCATCGTACGGCCGAGCGGATTCGGGAGTGCAGCGACGAGCAGGCCGTGGTAGCGGCGCGTCGGGACGCCGGCGATCGTACCTGAGGCGTAGCCGCCGAGCCCGTTCGTGATCAGCCATTCGCGGCTGAGCAGCGCATCGATGTCGTCGCCGGCGCTCCACCCGATGCGTTTCATGAAGCTAAGATACACACCCGGGTTGCGTTTCCTACGCGACATCGAGTGTTGCGTTCCGCCTCATGCGCACGTGGTTGGGACACAAGTGCACCGCATGCTGCGATGTCGCCTTCTGTTAGTATGCGCGAGTGATCAAGGATCTTTGGTACAAGAACGCGATCATTTACTGCTTGCATGTCGGTACGTTCATGGACTCGGACGGCGACGGCGTCGGCGACTTCATCGGCTTGCAGCGCCGCCTCGACTACCTCGCAGGTCTCGGCGTGACGTGTCTGTGGTTGATGCCGTTTCAGAGCTCGCCGCGTCGCGACGATGGCTACGACATCACCGACTACTTCAACGTCGATCCGCGCTTCGGCACGCTGGGTGACTTCGTAGAGTTCACGCACGAAGCCAAACAGCGCGGCATCCGCGTGATCATCGACTTGGTCATCAATCACACTTCGAACCAACATCCGTGGTTTCTCGCAGCGCGCAGGGACAAGGAGTCGAAGTTCCGCAACTACTACGTGTGGTCGAAGAAGCGCCCAAAAGATGCCGATCAGGGCATGGTGTTTCCGGGCGTGCAGAAGACGACGTGGACGTTCGATCGGGAGGCCGGCGAGTACTACTTCCACCGCTTCTACGACTTCCAACCCGACCTCGACACTGGCAACCCCGACGTCCAGGCCGAGATCCGAAAGATCATGGGCTTTTGGTTGCAGCTCGGAGTGGACGGGTTTCGGATGGATGCGATCCCGTTCGTGATCTCGAGGAAGGGCGCGGATGTTCGCAACCTCGAGCAGTACGCGATGCTGCGTGACGTGCGCGAGTTCTTGCAGTGGCGTCGCGGCGACGCGCTGATCCTCGCGGAAGCGAACGTGCTGCCGAAGCTGAACATGGAGTACTTCGGCGACGACGGCGACCGCATGCACATGATGTTCAACTTCCAAGTGAATCAGAACTTGTTTTACGCGCTGGCCAGCGGCGATACACGCCCGCTCGCGCGTGCACTCGAGACGACGCGCGAACGTCCAGCCAGCGCGCAGTGGGCCGTGTTCCTGCGGAACCACGACGAACTCGACCTCGGCCGCTTGACGAAAGCGCAGCGCCAGCGCGTGTTTCAAGCGTTTGGTCCGAGCAAAGATATGCAGTTGTACGATCGCGGCATCCGGCGGCGGCTCGCTCCGATGCTGAACGGCGATCAGCGGCGGCTCGAGCTCGCGTACAGCTTGATGTTCACGTTGCCTGGAACGCCGGTGCTGCGGTACGGCGACGAGATCGGGATGGGCGATGATCTCAGCTTGCCGGAGCGCAACTGTGCTCGAACGCCGATGCAGTGGTCGACCGAGCCGAACGCGGGGTTTTCGCGTGCGACCAAGCTCAAGCTGCCCGTGATCTCAAAAGGGCCTTACGGCTATGAGCGAGTGAACGCAGCCGAGCAGCGCCGCGACGCGGGCTCCTTGTTGAACTGGACGGAGCGCATGATCCGCATGCGTAAGGAAGTCCCCGAGTTTGGCTGGGGAGACTTCCAAGTCGTCGATACGGGACACAACTCCGTGCTCGCCTTGCATTACACCTGGCGCAACAACGAGGTCCTCGCGGTTCACAACCTGATGGACGAGACGATCGAGATCGAGCTGTCGCTGAAAGGCGAGGCGGGGTTGAAGCTGATCAGCTTGTTCGACCACGCGCACAGCGAAGCCGATCCACGAGGCAGACACAAACTGGTGTTGGGCCCGTACGGATACCTTTGGTACCGGATGGGTGGGCTCGGGTATTTGCTCGACCGGAGCGAAGCGTGACGAAACGTGAACTGCCAGTCACTTGGGACGCGGAGCGGAGGGCGGTGACTCGTCCTCGTCCGGCATTTTAAGCCGGCGATAGAATTGCCAGCCTGCCGCGCCGAAGATCGCGCAGAAGCTCAAGCCGAGGCCGCCCACTTGGAGTAGGCGTGCCCTCTCGCTTTGAACTTCGTCTGGACGGTGCGCGACTACGGAATCCTGAAACGGAACGCCCGAGTACATGAAGTCGTACACGAATCCGCCGATCATCACGAAGATGCCGAGCACGAAGATCGCGACGAAGAGCAAACAGCCTTTCACGCTGCGTGCGCTAGCCTGACCCGTCGCGGGTGTCAACCTATTGAATGACGCCGATTCGCTCGCCCTTGCCGGTGATCAGCCCCGCGAACCACTCGGCGACTGTCTTGTCCAAACCGTTCTTCATGTAGAAGCGGTCGGCGGTCGCGGTCTGGAACAGGTTTTGGTGCAAGTCACCCGACCAGATGTACGTCGCCATTCGCGAGGGGTCGACCAAGTCGGTGAGGATGTGCTTGAGCGCTGCCGGGTAGCGATCTTCCGGATACGCGAGCAAACCCACGATCGGATTCTCGATGTAGCCGCAGTTCTCCAAGCCTTCGCTGAAGAAGAACTTCATGATCTCGTCTTGGTCGCTATCGACGAGGCCGCCGAGCACGCGGTCGGGATAGCGGTCCGCAAGGTACGCGAGCCAGGCTTTGACGACACCTCCGCCGTCCGCGCTGCGGCACGCCGGGCAATCCTGCGGGAACGACTCATCTAGTGCATACAGGTCGCGGTAACGCTTCTGAATGCAAACCTCGAGGTGTTGGTCGTCGAAGAACGGACCGGCGTCGTCGAGCACGAACACGCGTGCGCCTTTGCCTTGATCGATGAAGGCATCCATCAGGAACGGCGCATTCAAGAGCGCGCCGATACCGCCTGCGCTCGAGCCCGACAACACGACGATCTCCGCGTCGCTGAAGGTCGGGACGACTCGCGCGAAGAACTTCTGCATGTTCGCCTTACCGACGAACTGAAACGTTCCCTCGACGTCCGGGACCGTTCCGTTCGGCTTGCTGCCGAAGAACACATCGCCGGTGACGTAGGGGATGAAGACCATGTTCCAGTCTTTCGCCGGGTTCGCGGGATCATCTTTGAAGATGCCGCTCTGCCAGCGCTCGCCGTTGGGATCTTGCGCCTCTTGATCGGGCCCGAAGATGTTGAATATGCCCGCGCCGACGTTCTCCGCCGTGAGGCTCGCGTCCTTGTTGGGCGGATTCATGTTGCAGAAGAAGCCGTCCGCGCAGACACCGCCGCCTGCCATGTAGATCAGCAGGTTCTTACTGCCGGTCTTGCTGACTTTATAAAAGAAGCCGGCAGGAGTGCCATCGCGCGAGACCGCGCCTTCGGGAGCAACCCAGGTCCATGCACCCGTCGTCATCTTCGGCAGAGCCTCGCCCATCGCTGGCGCGAGCGACTGATACTTCGGATTCCGGATCGACGCCTCGGGCCTCATCGTCATGGCCGTGCCGCCGGTTCCAGCCATCGCGGGGCCGCTACCAGCTGCAGCGGTCGTGCCAGCGCCCGTCGTGCCAGCGCCGGATGTGCCGGCCGTCGAGCTGCCTGACACTCCGGAGCTGCCTGAGATCCCAGCTGTGCCGGTCGCCGTGGTGCCGGCGCGCGCAGTCGTTCCCGCGGTTGCGGTGACACCTGCGACGCCTCCTGAAGAGGTGCCTCCGGTTCCGCTCGCACCGGTGCCGGCACCCGTCGTTGGGCCGGGCGTCATCGCTGGGTCGTTGCCGCAGCCATTAGCGGCGCACAACGTGAGTGTGGAGAGAAGGAGCGGAAGGATGACGGACTTGTTTTGTTCGAGTCTCATGAGGAGCACGTCGTTTCGGGGCGTGGCGACGCCGTGGGGGGCGCCTGCCAGCTCAACCGAAGTGCACCGTCCGAACAGAATTGGCTCCCGCGGCCGTTGACCGCGGACGTCAAGATGTTTACCGGCGCTGCCTGAATCGACCAAAAGACCTGAAGTACCGCTCAGTTGCCTCGCCGCCAACGGCTTCAGGCGGCAGTCGCGGCCAGTCTAATTCGGCGGACTCGGCAGGCCGGTCGAGAGGACTACGAATCGTCGTCGAGCTCGTCACCCGATGTTCGCGGTATCGCGCAAGAAGGTGTGGAACGCTGCATCGTCGAGCTTGGCGCGCGTCTCGAGCAAGCCTTGCGCATCTGAGCCGACGACCCACCGGAACTTCTGTTGCGGATTTTCCACCGCGTCCGCGATGACTTTCGCGACCGCTTCGGGCGACGTCATCTTGTCACGCGCTGGACGCTTCCGGACGATCGGCAAGTACGGATCGTCCTTCGTCAGGTAGCTCCGCGGCGCATCGAGGGCGCCCGTTCCAATCATGCCGGGCTCGATCAAGACGACATTCACGCCGAAACGAGCGAGCTCGATCCGCAGTGATTCGCTGAGCCCTTCGATCGCCCACTTCGTCGACGAGTACACACCGACGATCGGAAACCCGACGCGACCGACCACCGACGACAAGTTCACCACCGTGCCGGCACGTCTTTCACGCATCGCCGGCACGAATGCTTGCGTCGTGCGCAATGTGCCGAACACGTTGATGTCGTAGAGCTTGCGGACTTCTTCGAATGGGCTCGACTCGAGCGACGCTTCGAAGATCTCCGCCGCGTTGTTGATCAGCACGTCGACGTGTCCTGCATCTCGCTGCGCTCGTTCGACTGACGCGTCGTCGGTGACATCGAGTTGCAGGCGCTTCGCGACCTCGAGGTCCGAGAGCGCATCCAAGTTGCGCGCGGTCGCGATCACGTGGTGACCGCGCCTCGTGAGCTCACGTGCGGTCGCGCGGCCCAAGCCCTTCGATGCGCCGGTGATGAGTACGTTTGCCATGGTCGATTCTCCTCTGCTTCGGTAGCTGTATATGCAGGTATTTGATCGCAAAAAAGGTCGGAGCCAGATTGCTCCGGCTTTTTAGTTCGCCGCAGCTTCGGCGACCTTGGGGAGGGCGCGAAACATCGCATCCCAGGTGGTCGCGGAGAGCCGCTCGTTCATTTGCTTCTGTGCATCCAACCAGAGCGGCGCAGCTTTCTTCATCAACTCTCGCCCGCTCGGCGTGATCGAAACCAGCTTCTCACGGCGGTCGTCCCCAGGGCGGAGCTTCACCCAGCCTTGCTGTTCGAGCGGACGCAAGCTGCGCGTCAGCGTGGTTTCCTCGATCATCAGCCCGGCGCCGAGATCGCGGACTCGAACTTCGCCGTTCTTCTGCAGGTGTGCGAGCACGGAAAACTGCGTGACTCGGATGCCGGCAGGCCGCAAGGCTTCATCGTACACGCGGGTGACCATGCGGGTTGCCTTGCGCAGGGTGTCGCACAAACAGGGCGTCTGGAGCGTGACCGGCATAAACCTGTATATGCAGGCAATCGTGCCGACAGTCAAGTTGCGCCAGGCGATTTAGTTCAAAACGCGCCGATCATCGCTGCGCTGTACGCGCCTGGGCTGAATGACGGCAGGACGAGGTAGGTGACTCCGTCGGGCTTGTCGCGCGATCGATAGTGGAAGAGGCGCGGCCACACGAAGCCCACGGCCGCGCCGACCATCCATGCCGTCACGACGTCAGTCGCCCAGTGCCGATCGTTGACGAGGCGAGAGATGCCGGTTGTCAGAGCGACCAACGAAGTCGCTGCGCATGCCGCGATGTCTCCCGCACCACCCCCGTACAGCGGCATGCTCAAGTGATGCGCGCACGTGACTCCAGCGCCTACGGCCGCCGTCACGGAGTGCCCGCTCATGAAGCTGCTGTATGACCCGCGATGGCAATACGCTTCATACATGGGGTCGGTTGTGCAGGGCTCGACACTCGGTCGCGCGCGACGCACGAAGTGCGTCGTAACGAGGCCGAGGAAACCCGCAACGGAGAGCGCCTCCAGGTCGATGGCCAACATCTGCCACGCGACCTCGGTGTTTCGATGAATCGCCCAGGTGATCGCGACATCGAGAAACGGGAAAACCAACATCGACCGATAGCCCCAATCCGCAACTGTGAGCGCGGTGTTGCGCGCTGCGCGTGAGTGGCCGCGAAACACGTCGCGTGCGGCGTCATCGAACAGAATGCCGCCGTAGTGCCCCGACTGCGGTGACTCGACGAACAACGTGATTCCGAGCGAGCCCAGCCCGAGAGCTGCGGAGACGACGTACTCGAACGGCTGCACTTTGCGCCAGTGTGGCTGCCACTCGACCTGTTGCGTGTCATGCGCGAGCGCGGCGTTTGGAAGCGCGACGAGGAGGAGCCCGATGACCGATGCGCAAGACGCAAATGAGATACAGCTACGAGACACGAGCCGAACATACACACGTTCGAGTCCGCGACGACTCGATTGATTTGGCGCTCCGCAAATCCTCGTGTACTCGTAGCGCATGAGCTACCAGACTCTCGAGTACCACGTCGATCGGCGCATCCTGACCCTCAGTTTGAATCGTCCTGATCAACTCAATGCGTTCACCGTCGAGATGGCGAACGAGCTCGTGGCTGCGTTCGATCGCGCCAGCGAGGACGAATCGGTCGGCGCAATCGTCGTCACGGGTAAAGGGCGTGCGTTTTGTGCGGGCATGGATTTGTCACGTCCCGGCAATGTGTTTGGTCTAAATGAAACATTGAAGCCGACGCTCTCTGATGTTCGCGAGCGGTTCGAGGATCCCGAGATCGTCGAAGGCGTGCGTGACACCGGCGGTCGCGTGACGCTCGCGATCTATCGCTGCAAGAAGCCCGTCATCGGTGCGATCAATGGTGCAGCCGTGGGTATCGGCGCCACGATGACGCTTGCGATGGACGTGCGACTCGCCTCCGAGAAGGCGCGCATCGGTTTCGTGTTCGGCAAGCTCGGGATCGTGCCCGAGGCGTGCTCGAGTTGGTTCTTGCCGCGTTTGGTCGGCATTTCACAGGCGCTCGAGTGGACGCTGTCCGCGGATATCTTCGATGCGCAGGAAGCAAAGCGCGGAGGTCTCGTGAAGGATGTGCTCGCGCCCGATGCGTTGTTGCCCGAGGCGTATCGTTTGGCGCAGCGCTTCGTCGAAGGGCGTTCGCCCGTGTCGGTCGCGCTGATTCGACAGATGCTGTATCGCAACTCGGCTCAGCCTGACCCGACTGCGGCGCATCAAATCGAATCGCTCGCGATGTTCTATACGAGCATCGGGGACGGTCGCGAAGGTGTGAGCTCGTTCCTCGAGAAACGGGAAGCGAGCTTCACGGCGCAGGCGACCGAGATGCCGCCGTTTTATCCGTGGTGGTGACCCGAGCTTTAGTCGGGTAGGCCGACGGTTGGCTCAGGTTTGGCGCGACTTTTGGCCCGGGGATTCAAGACGGGGTTTGAGCTGGGGGACTGATCTGGCAGCCGGCTGACCACTTTTGGGTCGTCCCGGCCACCAAGCTTGCGAGATGCGAGCTCGAACCACCCAGCTTCCGTGGGGAATGCCTGTAATCCTGAGGGGTTGCGGGGGCAGCCTCAGACGCGCAGGCCGGTCCGATCGGGTCGGCCCCGGCAATTCCCCCCACCTTATGGTTAAGCTTGTCATCGTGCCGGAGTTCACGAGTGCATGACTGGAGCCGGACGTTGGATCGCCGCGCTCGCGCTGTGCGCCTGCAGCGCCGAAGGCCAGCTGTTGTTCCGCAAGGCGGGCCCCGAGTTGGGAGTGAGCGACGCAAGCACGCCGCCGATTGGAGGCGTCGTGCGCTCTGACATGTCACTGCAGTATCAGATCACCGGCGAGATCGACCCGCAGGTGGACGCAGAGCTCTACGTGGTCGACTTGTTCGACACCAATGCCGACGAAGTGACACAACTGCACGCTGCCGGGCGCGTGGTAGTGGGTTACGTGAGCGTGGGGACACTCGAGTCGTGGCGCTCGGATGAGTCACAGTTCCCGCGCGCGGCCGTCGGTCGAACGGTTCCAAACTACTCGAACGAATCTTGGCTCGACGTTCGGAATGCCGACGTGCGGCGCTTGATGCAGGCGCGCTTCGCGCGCGCGGCCACGAAGGGTTTCGACGGCGTGTTCGCTTCCACGCTGGGCGCGTATCGGCAGAACAGCGGCTTCGACCTCACGCGCGCCGATGAGCTCGACTACCACGCGTTTCTGACCGACGCCGCGCACGCAGCGGGTCTGGTCATCGGGCTCTCCGGCGATTTCGAGCTGAGCGCAGAGCTCGCCAACCTTTACGACTTTGCGATCGCAACGAGCTGCATCATGCGGGACACTTGCGGCGATCTCGCTCCGCTCCAAGCGAGAGGGATGCCGGTGTTCGATCTCGAGAGCTCGACCGATCACGCGATGATCTGCGAGCGCGCCAAGAGTTTCGGGATTGCGGTGACGTTCAAGGATGAGCGCTACGGCGCGGCGAGCACGACATGCCCTTGACGCGCGATCGACAGATCCCAGCGCTGCGCGTGGTTCACGTGCGAGAGCGAGAATCGTACGACGCCGCGCCGATCGATCTCACGGACTTGGACGCGCTGTATCGCCGCTACGCACCCTACGTGGGTGCGGTTGCGACGCGACTACTCGGTCGAGACTCCGAAGTCGACGACCTGGTGCAAGACGTATTTCTAGACGCAATGTCCGGCATCTCACGGCTGCGAGACCCGCAAGCGGTGAAGGGCTGGTTGGCAAAGGTGACCGTTCGAACTGCGATGCGCAGGCTGCGGAAGCGACGCTTGTTACAAGCGCTACAACTCTCGAGTGAGGTCGACTACCAGCAGCTGGCGGCGGCGGACACGAGCCCCGAGCAAAAGGCCGTACTCGCAAAAGTCTATCGCGTGCTCGACGAACTGCCTGCGCGAACGCGCGTAATCTGGATCCTGCGCAACGTGATGAGCGAGCCGCTCCACAGCATCGTCGAGCTGACGGCGTGCTCGCAATCGACCATACAACGCAAACTGCGCGACGCTGAACAGCAGCTGGCGCGGGAGCTAAACCATGTCTGATCCCGCTCGCGATCTGGACGCGACCTTGTCGCAAGTCGCCGACCGCTGGGACACCGCGCGAACCGAGCGCACGCTCGACGGGTTGCACACGAAGCAACGCTCTCGGAAGCGCCGAGCCCGTACGGTGTGGGCCAGTGGCGCGGCGATCGCCTGCGTCGCGCTGTTCTTCGTCGTCTCGCAGTGGCAGTCGCCGTCTGAATCCGCGGCCACGACCCCTGGCGTCCAGCTGCCGTCCGTTGCAGGCGATGCGCTGCATTTGCAGCTCGCCGACGGCTCCGAGGTTTGGTTGCACGATGCTCAGGCGCGCGTGCGCGTCGATGAAGTCACTCCGGCGCACGTGGCGCTCGAGTTGCAAGCAGGTCAGGCCCACTTCGACGTGCGGCATCACGAGAACCGCGTGTTTCGGGTTCGTTCGGGTGAAATCACGGTCGAAGTGCTCGGCACCGCGTTCGAGCTCGAGCGTGAAGCGGCTCGAACTCGCGTGCTCGTCTCTCGCGGACGTGTCGCCGTCACTTGGCCGGGTGGGCGCAGCGAGCTTGCAGCGGGCGAGGCGGGATGGTTCCCGCGCGCCGCGCCGGTCGCGGCCAAAGACCCGCCGCTCACAGCTGCGCGCAGTGCGAAGGCGACGCCGCGTAAGTCGCGCCCAGTCTCCGCGCACAACGCGTGGCGCGAACCGGCTGAACGCGGTGACTTCGACCACGCCTACGAGTTGCTCACCGACAGCGGGCACTCCGTCGCAGACGACGTCGAGGAGCTGCTACTCGCGGCGGACACCGCGCGCCTCTCGGGGCATCCCAGCGATGCTTTGCCGTATCTGCGGCGCGTGGTCGAGCAGCATCGCAGTGACTCGCGGGCGCCACTCGCAGCCTTCACGCTCGGAGGCGTGTTGATGCAACAGCTCGGCCAGCCGCGAGAGGCTGAGGCAGCGTTTGCGCGCGCGAGAGAGCTCTCGCTCAACGCGTCGCTCGCCGAGGACGCGCTCGCTCGACAGGTCGAAGCCGCGTATCGCGCCGGAGATTCGCCGCGTGCACGTGCGCTCGCTCGCGAATACCTCGACCAGTACCCGAAGGGCCGACGGATGCATGCCGTCCAGCGCTTCGGAGGTCTCGCGCACTGAGATCAGTCGGGAGTACACTCCCCGTCGATGCGTGCTGGGGAGGCGATCTGATTCGCTGCGTTCGAAGCCGAATCGTGTGCAGTGTGGTGTCGTGGCTGGTGCTGCCGTACGCACATGCGGCCGCCGACGGCGTCGAAAGTGTGCGGCTATCGATCCCCGATTGTGCGGAGACTTCGGGAGCCCAGATTCGCAAGCTCGTCGCGCTCGAGCTCGCTTCGCGCGAGAACATCCGGCTCGAAGACTCCGACGTCGGGTTGCAAGCATCGCTTCGCTGTGAGGGCGAGCGTGCGGTGATCAGCGTCTACGACCCGAGCCGCGCGGAGCCATTGGTGCTCGAGATGCAGCTCGCGCAAACACGTCGCGAGGCGCGGCCTCGGTTGCTCGCACTCGCGATCGCCGAGTTGATCGCGACGAGTCGGTTCGAGCAAGCGCCCAAACCCGCACCGGTGACGCGAGAGGTCGCGGGTGCGCCGGTGCCGCCCGACGAACCTGCGAACGTGTTTTCGGTGTGGCTCGGGGGTGGGGTGCTGAGTGAGTACGAGCCGCGGGCGTGGCCGGGCACGGTCGCAGCGGGTGCCGCTCTCAGCTTCGGGCCGATCGCGCTTACGACCGAGCTCGGTTTCGATTGGAGCTCGAAGTCCGAGAGTAACGTGGTCGTGCGCGCGCGCGCGGCGTCGATCGCGCTGGCCCCGAGCTTGTGGTTGGTGCGAGGGCCGATCGACTGGACGGTCAGTCTGGGCGTGCGTCTCGGCTACGCGTGGCTGCAGGCGGCGTCGCGTTCGATGGACCTGACGGCAGGATCGGTTTCGGGTGCGTTCCTCGCGCCACTCGCCGGCACTGCAGTGAGCTGGCACTTCGCGGCGCACGTGTACTTCCGAGCCGCGTTGGAGTTGGGCTATGTGCTGACGCCGGTGCGAGGATTGGACGCAGATCGGCAGCCGCTCTGGGAGTTGAAGAGTTATCGAGCGGGCGGGGTGTTGGGCGTGGGACTCGATCTCTAGCCTCAGCAGGTGCAGCTAACGGCTGCGGGACGGTTGGCGCCTGGGAACCTACATCGGTTCGGCGCGACCATCCGGGCATGGCAAACCAACTCGTGGCCCCGCGCGCAGCCGAAGCTCTAGGCATCGCTCCAGCGGACGTGGACGCCGTCGTTCACAAGAATCGCATCGAGCTGCAGGTTCCCGATCAACCGATCTCGGATGCGCAGCTCGGATCGCTCGCCACACGTTTCAACGTGGTCGCGCGCGGAATCGCATTCGTTCGCGGGCCGCGCACCCGAATCACGATTCGCGGTAACTTCCGCTAGCCTGCTGCGAATGGCTCGCAGCGAGTCTCGCCAACGCGGCGGGAGCGTAGCGCTCTCACGTTTCCAACGAACGACATCGCGCTGCCACGTTCCTTTGTACCGCACGAGTTGCGAGAGGACGCCCATGCGTCGCCTCCAAGGCCGCGTTCAGCTATCCAAAATGAGCGCCGACCACGTACACTGCAGTGACCTCACGCCGTAATCCGGCCGAAAGAAGAGGACCTGTGCCGTGGGATAAGGAGTACGACATTGTCGTCATCGGGAGTGGACCGGCGGGCGAGGGCGCCGCAATGCTGGCTGCAAAAGAGGGCGCGCGAGTCATCGTGATCGAGCGCTTTCGCCAAGTCGGCGGAGGCTGCACGCACTGGGGCACGATCCCGAGCAAGGCGCTCCGCCACTCCGTGAGCGAGCTCCTGAAGTTTCGCAGCAATCCGTTGTTTGCTCAGGTCAGCGGCCAGCGGCACGAGATGAGCTTTCCGGCGTTGATGCGCGCGGTCGAAGTCGTGATCGGGAAGCAGGTCTCGCTGCGTCGCGACTTCTATCAGCGCAACCAAGTGCCGGTCGTGCATGGCGTAGCGTCGTTCGTCGATGCGAACACGATCGAAGTCGACACAGGTGAAGCGCGACGCCGGATTCACGGCAAGAAGATCATGGTTGCATCGGGCAGTCGGCCCTATCGGCCGGCCAACGTAGATTTTAGTCACCCGCGCGTGCGCGACAGCGACACGATCTTGAGCCTCGCTCAGATGCCGCAACAGATCACCGTCTTCGGCGCGGGCGTGATCGGTTGCGAGTACGCATCCATTTTCAGGCAGCTCAGTGTGAAGGTGAACCTCATCAACAGCCGCGACAAGCTGCTGAGTTTTCTCGACGACGAGATCATCGATGCGCTCGCCTATCACTTGCGCGACCAGGGCGTGTTGATTCGTCACAACGAGGAGTACGAGCGCGTCGAAACGACGGACGACGCCGTCTACTTGCACCTCAAGAGCGGAAAGAAGATCAAGAGCGACGTGCTCTTGTGGGCGCAAGGTCGCACCGGCAACACGGCGGAGCTCATGCTGGAAAACGCGGGTCTGGCCGCAGACGGTCGAGGCTTGCTCAAAGTGGACGAGCTGTATCGAACGTCGCAGCCGCACATCTACGCGGTCGGTGACGTGGTCGGTGCGCCGAGCCTCGCGAGTGCGAGTTACGATCAGGGCCGTTTCGCGGCGACACACGCCGTGACAGGCGTGTGCAACAACAACTTGGTTCAAGACATCCCGAGTGGGATTTACACGTCACCCGAGATCAGCAGCATCGGTCGTACCGAGCGCGAACTGACTGCGGAGCGCGTGCCGTACGAGGTGGGGCATTCGCTGTTTCGCTCGCTTGCACGCGCGCAGATCACCGGGAACGGCGTCGGTATGCTGAAGATCCTGTTCCACCGTGAGACGTTGCAGATCCTGGGCGTCCACTGCTTCGGCGATCAAGCGGCCGAGATCGTCCACATCGGTCAAGCGATCATGGCGCAGAAGGGCGAAGCCAACAGCTTGTTGTACTTCGCGAACACCACCTTCAACTATCCGACGATGGCCGAGGCCTACCGCGTGTCGGCGTTGAACGGTTTGAATCGTCTCTGCTGACTTCGGGGCGCGCAGCCGAGGGTTCACTTCACGGAGTACGGCTCGAAGCGACTCTCGTTTACGTCAACAGCAACGCTCTTGCCGATCGGTGGAAACGCGCGCTGCGGGCAGCTCGCGCGCTCACACACCTTGCAACCCGAACCGATCGGAGTGCGCGCAGCGGGATCGGTGAGATCGAGGCCGCGCGAGTAGACGAGCCGGTGTGCATGTCGCAAGTCGCAGCCGAGGCCGATCGCAAACGTCTTCGTAGGCGTGCCGAAGCCAGCATGTTCGCGCGACACCGTGCGTGCGATCCACAAGTACGTACGGCCATCGGGCATCTGCGCCAGCTGCGTCAGCATGCGGCCGGACGCGGCAAACGCCTCGTACACGTTCCAGAGTGGACACGTGCCGCCGACGCGCGAGAAGTGAAAGTCCGTTGCTGACTGGCGCTTCGAGATGTTGCCTGCGCGATCGACGCGCACGAAAAAGAACGGAACTCCGGGTGCGCCCGGCCGTTGCAGTGTGCTCAGGCGATGGCACACCGTCTCGAATCCAGCATCGAATCGCTGCCCGAGGAGCCCCACGTCGTACTGCAACGCTTCGGCAGCTCGCAGGAACTCGCGGTACGGCATGATCAGCGCGCCAGCGAAGTAGCTCGCGAAACCGATCCTTGCGAGTGCACGGGCTTCAGTTCCGAGCGCGCTCGCGTCGGCGATGAGCTTGTCGATCGGACCGGCTGCCTCGAGCAACGCGAGCTGCGTCGCGAGCTGAAACGCACGCTGGCGCGGTTCCAGCCGCGCCCAAAGCTGAAGCGTCTTGTGGACTGGGTCGTAGTGTCGCAGCGGTGCGCGCGCGTGATCGCCGCGATCGACGATCACGCGCACACCGTGTCGATCCCGCAGGTGAGTCTCGAGCGCCTGTGCTGGGTCTCTCGAAAGTACGGCGAGAGTCTCGGCGAGGCGCTCTGCCAGTTGGTCGAGCGCGTCGAAGTAGTTGTGGTGCTGTGCGAACAAGTCGCGCACCTCTTCGTACGGCATGGGCGGCAAGCCCGAGAGGACCGCATGTTGCGCGTCGCCGAGCCTCGCCGCGAGCGCTGCGCCTTGCTCGGTCGCTTCGCGTTGACGCCGTTGGATCGAGCAAAGCGCCCGCGCGACTGCTGGCATTTCGCTCGCGAGCGCGCGCAGCTCCGCGTGCGAGATCGGGATCTCGGGAGCGCCCGCAGCGAGCGCTTCCCGGAGATCGGTCATGAGCTTCGCTTCGTCTTCTTCCGAGAAGAACTGCGCATCGACGCCGAACAAGCCGGTCAATCGCACGAGCAGCGGCACGGTGAGCGGCCGTTGATTCTTTTCGAGCTG
>Ga0193752_1001289_pt1 | contig 21109 bp, 14 predicted proteins | sample H1c1metaG_FD_144924 | JGI IMG/M metagenome (GOLD analysis project Ga0193752, IMG submission 144924) | Soil microbial communities from a riparian zone of the East river system, Colorado, United States - H1c1 | ecosystem: Environmental > Terrestrial > Soil > Riparian zone | place: USA: East River...
AGCTTAAATGGGGCCGCCATTATGAGATGGCGGAGAGGAGCTGCAAACCAAGGTGGCCCAACACGAAGCAACCATGCTTCAATGGGGCCGCCATTATGAGATGGCGGAGAGCACGAACGATAGTTGCTGGAACGCGACCGCTGCCATGGCTTCAATGGGGCCGCCATTATGAGATGGCGGAGAGCGCTCTGTCCACGTGAGCGCAGAGCTGCCTCGATCGGCGCTTCAATGGGGCCGCCATTATGAGATGGCGGAGAGCACCGTTCCTGCCGTCACCCCGTTCACGATCGGCGTGAGGCTTCAATGGGGCCGCCATTATGAGATGGCGGAGAGGAGACCTGACCGCGGCGAGCTGGGCGCCTGGCGTCTGGAAGCTTCAATGGGGCCGCCATTATGAGATGGCGGAGAGGACGCCTTATCGATGGAGCCAAACGTGAGCACGATCAAGCTTCAATGGGGCCGCCATTATGAGATGGCGGAGAGGAGCAGCGCGTTGCACGGTCGGCCGAGGTGAGCCACGTGGCTTCAATGGGGCCGCCATTATGAGATGGCGGAGAGGCCGACCGGCGGCACCGGCGGCAACTGGATCGTGGACCCGATGCTTCAATGGGGCCGCCATTATGAGATGGCGGAGAGGTTGCTGCCCTTGACCTTCGCGACCTTGCCGAGCTGCTGCTTCAATGGGGCCGCCATTATGAGATGGCGGAGAGACGTCCGTGCGGCCAGTGGCCAGGTCCATCGCGACAACGCTTCAATGGGGCCGCCATTATGAGATGGCGGAGAGGCATTCGGCATTTAATCACATCCAGTCTTTTCCTGGGCTTCAATGGGGCCGCCATTATGAGATGGCGGAGAGCTGCATGCTCGATGCTGGCTTCTTCCAGGACGCGATGCTTCAATGGGGCCGCCATTATGAGATGGCGGAGAGCACAGCGTGCGAGTGCGGCTCCAAGCGGGTGAGGATGCTTCAATGGGGCCGCCATTATGAGATGGCGGAGAGGGTGGCTTTCACTCGCTCTCACCGGTTGCCGCGGGTGCGCTTCAATGGGGCCGCCATTATGAGATGGCGGAGAGCGCAGCTCGCGCCGACCTACAACCGCCGGACGGGTATCCAGCTTCAATGGGGCCGCCATTATGAGATGGCGGAGAGTCCTTTCCAGCCACTTCGGTGGCCGGCAGAGCGAGCAGCGCTTCAATGGGGCCGCCATTATGAGATGGCGGAGAGCCGTGAGGACGCTGAGCAGCTCGGCAAGGTCGCGAAGGTCGCTTCAATGGGGCCGCCATTATGAGATGGCGGAGAGATCTGCACACCGATGCGGCCTTCGCCTTCGTAGCGCGAGCTTCAATGGGGCCGCCATTATGAGATGGCGGAGAGCGCGCACAGCAGCTTTCTGGCCTGGGTCGAGCTGCGACGGCTTCAATGGGGCCGCCATTATGAGATGGCGGAGAGTATGAAATCCAAAACGGTCTGGTGCATGCGCTCTCCTGCTTCAATGGGGCCGCCATTATGAGATGGCGGAGAGGCGGCAGAAGCTTTCTCTTTCCGCCGGCCCACTTCAGCTTCAATGGGGCCGCCATTATGAGATGGCGGAGAGCTACCTCAGCAACGTTCGATGATCCGGAGACGCTAATGGCTTCAATGGGGCCGCCATTATGAGATGGCGGAGAGATCAAACGCTCCGTTTCGCCCTCAAAGTATCAGAAGGCGCTTCAATGGGGCCGCCATTATGAGATGGCGGAGAGCGGCACGGACCGCGAAGTCATCGGCGGGATCCACCTTGTCGCTTCAATGGGGCCGCCATTATGAGATGGCGGAGAGGGCGCGCTCGACACGAGCGACCACGGAGCTATCGAAGAAGCTTCAATGGGGCCGCCATTATGAGATGGCGGAGAGCTAGCTTTTCGACATTGTCGCGCGTGAACTGAATCGGCTTCAATGGGGCCGCCATTATGAGATGGCGGAGAGCATCGGCGAGCGCGTGCTGGCCATGCTCGCGCAGCTCAGGCTTCAATGGGGCCGCCATTATGAGATGGCGGAGAGCTAAGCCTTTTCTGCTTCTGCCCTGCGTTTCATGTAGCCTTGCTTCAATGGGGCCGCCATTATGAGATGGCGGAGAGCTAAGCCTTTTCTGCTTCTGCCCTGCGTTTCATGTAGCCTTGCTTCAATGGGGCCGCCATTATGAGATGGCGGAGAGCGTCCGCATCGTTCGCGAAACGGATCGCCCTTCGGCTGCTTCAATGGGGCCGCCATTATGAGATGGCGGAGAGCGGGGTGCTCAAACCGATCGGACCTCAACCCGGACCAGCTTCAATGGGGCCGCCATTATGAGATGGCGGAGAGTGCGCTGCGGTTACTGCCTCAACCACCCACGGGGCTTTTAGGCTTCAATGGGGCCGCCATTATGAGATGGCGGAGAGCGGGGTAGATACGTACCGGTAGGTTACCCATGACGTCGCGGCTTCAATGGGGCCGCCATTATGAGATGGCGGAGAGGTGTCACGCCGGACGTCAGCGGCACCGCCTTCACGCTGGCTTCAATGGGGCCGCCATTATGAGATGGCGGAGAGGCGCGTGTCGTGAACTGGCCAGGGAGCAGGACAGAGAAGCTTCAATGGGGCCGCCATTATGAGATGGCGGAGAGGCTCGATGACGTCGCCGGCTGCGTACGCGTGGGTCGAGCTTCAATGGGGCCGCCATTATGAGATGGCGGAGAGTTCCCGGTTTCTGTGGCGATGGCCCCGGTGCTGCCGATGCTTCAATGGGGCCGCCATTATGAGATGGCGGAGAGAACCATGAACGCACCAGCACGACCCCCGAAACCTCAACAAGCTTCAATGGGGCCGCCATTATGAGATGGCGGAGAGGGCTTCCGGGGAAGTCGTGGGATATTGCATGGTTACAGGGCGGATTGCGAGCGGGTGACTGTGGCCTGGGTGGTGGGCCGTCGGCGGAGGCGGTTTTCGGCCGCCGACGGCCGGGGAAATATTCGTGATTTCAAAGAGCTGGGCGGGATTGCGAGCGGGTCCGAGGGCCGGCGGGGTGCGGAGGCGCTCGCGATCGGAAGGGGCGTGAATCGTACCGGGCGGGGATGCGCTGGGGCGGGTCAGATTACGACGGCGCGGCGTTCGGGGGGCTGGTAGGGCAGACCGAGGGCGGAAATGCTGCCCGAGCCGCGGCCCTCGACTGGGCCGATGTCCACGAATAGCACTTGGTCCTCGTGGTGGTTAATGATTTGGCCCAGGCGGCCGCGGAGCTCCACGACTTCGCGATGGTTGAGCTCGCAGCGGAAGACCGAGAGCTGAAGGTGCTCGCCGTAGCCGACCATGAGCTTGAAGACTTTACGTAAGCGCTTGGGGTCGCACACGTCGTACGTGACGATGTAGGCCTGGCGCATCGTTACCTCGTGAGGAGCGGTGGATAGGCCGGGAGCTCGCCCGTGATCACCCGCGACAAGAGGCGGGCCTGCACCTCGATCACGCGCCGATAGCTGATGCGGTAGCCAAAGATCGGATGCGAGATGAGTTGGTCGAGGCGGCGTTCGAAGGCGTCGGTCAAGCTGCGCCGCGCGTGCGGCTTGAGGTTGCACGCGTCGGCGATGGTGACGAAGTCGTCGGCAGCCACGACGCCGGTGTTGATGGCGTTGACGACGATGGAGTCGGCAACGATCGGGCGCAGCTCCTCCATCAGGTCGAGCGCGAGCGCAGGGCGGCCGAACCGTGGTTGATGGTAGAAACCGAGCAGCGGGTCGAGGCCCACGCCCGATGCCGCGATGACGATTTCCTTCACGAGCATCGCGTACGTGAACGAGAGCAGCGCGTTGATGGGATCGCGCGGCGGCCTGCGATTGCGGCGCTGGAAGTCGAACGACATCGGCACCTTCGGCTTGAGCATGCCGGAGAACGCCTGGAAGTAGACGCGAGCCGCGGCGCCCTCGATACCGAGCAGCGAAGCGAGACTCTCGGCTGTCGAGGCTTTGCGAGCGAGCTGCTTGAGCTCGAAGAGCGTCGTCGTGCCGAGCGACTCGTGATTGCGCCTGAGCATCGTTCGGCAGTTGCGGACCTTGGCGACGACGAAGGCTCGTGCGAGCTCGAGACACATTTGATCGTCGGCGGCGACGCGGTGCTGAGCGATGCGCAGGTCGACGTTGTTCGTGTCGTTGCCCGTGGCGCGCCCCACGAAGTAGCCACCGCCGGATAGGAACGAAACGGGGATGCCGCGCTCGAGCAGCGCACGAAGCGCTTGCGTCGTGATCTGCGCGTTGCCGCGAATCACGACCTGGGAGGTGTTCATCAGCCGAACGGGCACCGTACCTTCGGCGCCGCGCACGATAAGCTGCTCGCCGCTGAGCGTGATGACAGCGCGATAGTCGTGCACGTAGAGTGGCACCCGATCATCGCGGGCGGTCACGAGCTGCCGAACGCGCGGCAGATCGTCGGCCTGCATGCCGGTCGTGAGCTGCCACGGGTCAGGGTCGAGCGGCAGGCTCGGGTCGTCCGCCTCCACGATCTCGAGCGCCGGCGGGATCTCGAGCGCCGGTTTGCCGTCGAGCGCACGCAACAGGTTCACTTCGTCGGGCAGGCAGATGTCGACAAGGGAGCAGCCTCGGCACTTCGGGCTGTCCTGCAGTGGCGGAGGCGGCTCCGGACGCGCCGCCACCTCTCGCGCCGTCCGGACCGCTTCGAGCGTGCGAAACACCAACCCCTCTGTGATCGGGACTGCAACGCGCTGATGCGACTTTGCAAAGTAGATCGCGCCTTCATCGCAGCGATAACCGTGCTCACGCAGTAGAAGCGCTTGAATGCAGACCTGCGCGCGCTCCGGCAAATACGCCTTCTCCGCCAGGTCAGGCACTGCGCCGCGCTTGTACTCGATCGGCACGACGACGCCGTCTTCGGTGCCCTCGACGATATCGATCTTTGCCGTGATGCCGAGCTTCTCCGAAGTCAGCCAGATCGAACGCGCCTGATACGGACGAGGCTCGACTGCAAGCTCCTTGCGCTCGCGCAGGCGATACCGGCTCGGCTCCGCGGGCTCGGCGTCTTCGTCACTCTCGTCGTCCGCTGCGTCAGCAGCGCCCTGCTTCGGCTTGGGGAGCTTCCCGCCCGGCGAATCTGCCCGCGCATGCGTGAACCGCCCCTCTACGGTGAACGCGTTGTCTGCGAACTCGCCTTGGACCCACTCCAAGTACATGAGGCGCTCGCAATACAACACCTCATTGACCATCCGCGCCGGCACGACCTCAGGCGGCGCGACCGGCGTCGTGCCTATGAGCGGTAACCGCTTCGGCCGCGGCATGACCGCCGGTGGCGGCGCCGACGACCGCTTTGCCTGTTCCTCGCTCACGATCCACCTCAGTGCTTCGATGCGTGTGGATCAAGGGTATAAAATGCATCGATACATGAATAGCCGCGAACGGTGCTTTGCCGGTTCCCGCGTGCTCCTGGCTTGGTTGCGTCTAGATATGTTTTCAGGTCGACCGAGCACCGACGGCCCTCTGCATGCACCGCGCGTGTACGACCGAGGAGCACGCAACGAGTGGCAGGTAGTCTCTATCGGCGCATTGCGACAACCTATCCAGCCTCAGCCAGCGCTGCGATCTTGGCCAGGACATGCTCCCGGCGGCGGTGCCAATGCGGTGCCGCTACGCGCAGCACCTTCCAGCCGCGTTGCTCGAGCACGCGGCGCAGGTGCACATGCGCTTCGAAGGCGTCCGCGGTGCCAGTGCCTTCGTCCGTGAGGATCGCCAGATGAAAGCGGGAGGCGTCCGCGCGCGAGTAGACCGCGACGGGAACGCGAAAGCCGGAGAAGCCGACGAAGAGCTCGGAGCCGTAACCGCGCTCCTTGAGAGCGGTGGAGATTTGAACGCTCAGGGGAAGCGCGCCTGGAAGGATCGGCGCTTGGCAGGTCTGCTCTACTTTGCGTGCCTCGCCGGCGACTGTAGCGAGCACGCGCTGGGCGCGAGCGTGAGCGCGCTGCGCGGTGTGATGCGCGTACTCGAGATAACCCTTGAAGAGCGCGGGCCCGGCGTTCTTGGCGCTCGCGGTGTTGAGCAGCTGCGGTAGGAAGGACGAGACCACGTGGATCTCCTGTTTCGCGCGTGAGATGGCGACGTTGAGGCGGCGTTCACCACCGCGCTGGCCGAGGGGACCGAAGCGCGCGGGCACATAGAGCTCGGCGGTGCCGCTCTTGCGCGCGCGCTTGACGGGCGCGTGCCCGAGCGAGAAGACGATGACGTCCCGTTCGTCGCCTTGGACCTGCTCGAGGTTCTTCACGAACGGCCGTTGATCGAGGTCGATCTGACCGTTCGCGCGATCCCATAGCGTCGCGAACGCTTCGGACGCAGCGCGTCGAGCCTCGATCGCGTCGAGGATCGCCGAGCGCTGCTTGAGGTTGAAGGTCACGACGCCGACGGTCGGTTGCTCCGGCCGTGCGAGGAGATCCGCGACCAGGACGACGACGCGCTCGGCCTCGACCACGTTGACGCCTTGATCGTAGGTGGCGTTCTCCACCGCGACCCAGCACATCACGGGCGACGACGCGGGGCTCGCCGTGGCGGGGATGGTCTTGAGCTCTCCGGCGTAAAAGGCTGCGTTCGAGAACGCGATGAGGCTCTCGTGCCTACAGCGGTAGTGCCAAGAGAGCGAGCGGCGGGGCAAGCGCGCGGCGGCGAGCGTGAGCAGCGATTCCTCTTCGAGCAGGGTCCGGTCGCGCTTCGAGCCGGCGTCTTCATCGGTCTCCTCGTCGTCGTCCCGAGCCTTCGACGTAAAGAACGATGACGGCGGCATCTGCTTGTCGTCGCCCGCGACCACGAAGCGCTTGGCGCGCGAGAGCACGGGAAAGCCGTTCGACACCGTGCATTGAGAGGCCTCGTCGAAGATCACGAGGTCGAAGAGCGGCTGGGCCGGAAAGAGCGTCACCATGGTTTCCGGCGACACGAGCCAAACCGGCAAGGCATCGAGCAAGCCTTGGGAGCCGAAGCGATGCACGAAGCCGCGTAAGGGCATGATGCGCCGCTGCTTCTTCGCTTCCTTCAGCATCTGCTCGCGCGCGGCTTGCAGCTCCGACCTCCGCTTGCGCTTGCCCGGGAGCTCCGCGGTGAGGATCTCGGCCGCATCGCAGGCCACCCAGACGTGCGCGGCGGCGTGCTTGGCTCGCTCGTCCTCGAGGGTGCCAAGACGCAGACCATTTTCGGCGTCCTGCTCCGCATGGGCGTCGAGCAGCTTGGCAGCTGGCATGCGCTGCTCTGCCAAGGCGATGAGCTGCGTAGCCCACGCTTTATAGATGAGGCGCGCGGCCGCCGCCGGGTTGGGCGCTCGCGCGACGGCGTCGAACACCTGCAGCGCCATGCTCTGGGCGTGCTGGTCGGCCCGACCGAGCAGCGCCGTCGCGGCGTGCTCGAGCGCCCGATCGGCCTCGCAGACGCGCCTACCTTCGCGGGTCACCAAATCGCGCAGCAGCGCGAGGTCGGACGCCGGCGTGTCCTCGTTGAGGCCGTGCAGCTGGCCCGCGAGCGCCTGCTTTGCGCGCCTCGACTCGACGTCTGCAGCGAGCAAAGCGCGGCGTGCGTCGAGGGTGCTGCACCAGGCGGATATGTCGCGTTCGGGCCAAGCATCGACGCCGAGCAGCGCCTCGCGGGATGCGTGCAACGTCTTGCCAGCTTCGAGCAACTCGGAGAGCTCGCGCGTGCGTGCGCCGAGCGTATCGCCATCGACCGGCGTGAGGTCGGCAGCCTCGAGCGTGTGATGCATGCGATCCGAGAGCTGCCATGCTCGAGTCGCCTCGATGCTTCGCGCCAACACTGTGACGGTACTCTCGGAGAGCGCGGCGCCTGCGAGCTCGGGCGCAACCTGCGGGAGAGCACGCCTAAGCTCAGCGCGTGCGCGCCAGAACGAAGGCGCAAAGAAGCGAAAGAAGCTCGACGCCCACCGCCGAAATACGACGAGGGCCGGATGAAGCTCCGGCGATAGCTCGATCCGCATCGGACGCTGCGCCTCGATCGCGGAGCGCGCGACCGCAGCGAGATCGACGAGGATCGACTGCAGCTCCACGAACCGTTGAGGCGCGTCACGGAGCAGGCGTGCGATGCGCAGGAACAGCGCCTGCGAGCTCGCGGCCACGAGCGACTGCGCGATGCCTTGGGCCGTCGTGAGCGCGCCCTCCGCCTCCCGCGCGCGACCGAGCCGGTGTCGCTCGAAGCGTTCGAGCCTTTCGGTGGCCTCAGCCGCAGCGGCCAGCTTGAGGGTGACGTCGCGCAAGTCGTGCGGGGCCGCACTGGCCAACGAGGCACGGCCGAGGGCTTGTGAGACGCGGCGCAGCTCCGCAGCGGGCCCGAGCAGATCCGTATAGTCGCGCAGCTCCGCGAGCCGTGCGGCGAGCGCGACCAGCGCGGCCGGGTCGAGGTGCACGAGCGAAGGGCAGCTCGCGAGCGATTCTTCGTCGAAGCCGGCGGCCAGGCTATGCAGCTCCCCGAGCGTAGGCGCGTTCGGCTGCACCTTCGTGCGCAGCATCCCCGAATACGAGCGCAGCGCGGCTTCACAGCGTGCAGCTTCAACTTCGACGCGCTCACTGTCCTGCGCACTGAACGACGGCGGCTCGCCCCCATCGGCCTTTCGCTCGAGCCGATGGGCGACCTGAGCCAAGAGCGCTCTTCGATCGTCGTGGACGTCGTGCACGAGACCGAGCAGCGGGCGAAGACCGAGCTGATCGAGGCGCTGGACCACCACGTCGAGCGCGGCTCGCTTTTCGCAAACCACGGCCACGCGCTCGCCGCGCGACAGCGCGTCAGTGATCAAGTTGGCGATGACTTGAGATTTACCCGTGCCCGGCGGGCCATCGACCACGAGGCCGCGCGCTCTCCTCGCCTCGGCCACTACGGCGCGCTGTGACGGATCGGCAAAGATCGCGGGCCGCACCGCGGTGTCCGCCTGAACCAACGGCTTGAGGTTGGGGCGCAGCGCAGCCGGCAAGAGCACGCTCGCGACGCCCAACACCGCTTGCACATCGGTGGTTGGGGCATCGAGCGCGCCCAGGATCGTGTCGTACTCCTGCAAGATCGACGAGCTCGACTGAGGAAACAGGCCGAGCACCGCGTGCTCGGCGACCTCGAACACATTCTTCGCGCGCTCGAGTAGCTCGAGATCATCGACCAAGGGCCGGAGATCGGCGTGAGGCCGCGCGGCGTCGATGCCTGCGTTCTTGAGCTCGGCGAGGACGGCGTCCGCGACATCGCCGGGCTCGGCGACGAGATCGTCGAGACGCTCGAGGAATGTCTCGGCGAGCGGCTGCTTTCGCTTGTGAACGATCGAACGCAAAAGCGATTGGTTGACGAACGGCTCGTCATCCTTGGGCTCGAGCGTGTAGCTGCGCACGCCGCGCGACGAGAGCACGAGCGTGACGGGATAGAGGACGAGCGGTCCCCGCACGACGTAGCCGTCGATGACACCCGCCAGCAGTGGATAGCCGACGAACAGATCGTCGGCGCCGGTCTCCTCATGGCGGCTCTTGTGCTCGCGCTCGAGTGCGATCAGAGCCTGCCCGAGCCGCTTGGCCTCCGGCATCTTCGACTCGAGCGAAGCCTCGAAGAGGCGCGCCGACTTGTGGGCGCGCACGCTCGTCAGCACCCGCTCCGTTAACCCGGTCGAGATGCCCTCGAGCGCATACAAGTCCACCACCCTTCCCGTGCGCGGCTCGCGCAACCGGACCGACGGACTGCGACCGTCGCCGCTGACGAGATCATCGCGCAGCCTGCCGATGGCTTTGCACAGCGAGACGCGATCCGCTTCGAGCACCGGTTTCACCGCACCTGCGTCGTCCCTTGGCGGCTCGCGCGTGAGGACGACCGGAGCGTCGAGATCCGTGAACGACAGCGTCGGCGCAGCCTCGAGCCGCGCGCGAGCTACCGCGCTGTGAATGGCTTGCGCCGCTGCGTCGTTTGGCTCGCGATGACCCGCGAGGCGCAGCAACCTGCGCGGCGTAACGCGCGTGCCTCGGTGCGTCACGTTGTGTAGAAACGCTTCAAGCGCCGCCACCGCTTCGCGCGCAGACACCGGCATCGGCACGGATGCCCTGCTGACCGTCGCGACGTCGATGGCCGAGCCGAGCGCGCGCAGCGTCGGCGCGAGCAGATCAATGAACAGAGCCTCTGCCTGCAACAGCTCACCGATAGCGAGGATCATCGCCAGCTCTTCGCGCGCGATGCTCTCGTCCGCCAGCATTACGTGCGTAAGCACCGAAAACACCGCGCGTACCGGACCTTCACCGAGCGCCGTCACGACCGGCAACGCATCCAAGAGCTTGCCGCGCGCCACCTCAGGATCGAGATACGCCCGCCACTCGCTGACGAGGCCATCGAACGCGCGCTCGATCACCTCGATCTCGGGATCGCTGATCGCGCCATCGGCTGCCGCGACGAGCACCGCGGCCGCGAGCGCGCACTGATGCACCTCCTGCGGAATCGGCTCATAGATATCGACGACCTCACGCTCGAACGGCCGCCGCAGGATGCGCGCGATCTCCTGATCGACCTCGGCCAGCGTTCGCGCGCCCGAGCCGCGACCGAGCAGCGCTCGGCACTCCTTGGTCTCGGAGAACAGCCACGCCGCGTACGCCCGCACACTGTGCTCGGGATGCGTCACGCCCCGGGACACATCGCCCGCATCGAGCATCCGCGTGATCAGCTCCTGACACTGCGCGAGATACGCCTTCGTGTCCCACGTCAGCGAGCTCGCGCTGAGGCCCGTCGTCGAGATCATCTCGAGCCTCAAAAAGGCATCGAGCTCACCGCTCGCGATCAGGGAAAACCGATCGGCGGTGAGCTCACGCGCCATCGAGAGTGCGCGCAGGTCCGAGAGCACCTCTTCGGGCGCCGAGCCACGGCGCAAGATGCGCATGAGCAAGAGCATCGTGACCGCATCCGGCGAACGCGGCCCGTGCATCAAGAAGTGGCCGAGCTCGTGCCCGAACAATGCGAGCGCGCTGCCTTCATCAAGCAACGCGAGCAAGCGGCCCTGCGCTTCGAGCACGACGGGTGTTGGGAGGAGATGCACCGCTGCGTTCTCCGGGCCGTCGGCTTGATAGATCTCGATCGGCTCGGTTACGCCGAGGCGCCGCGCGGCTTCTTTCGCGCGCGCGTGCAACTCGGGCGCCATGCTCTCGCCGAGGCGGAGCGCGCTCGCGAGCAGCTCGCGGCGAATGGACTCGACGTCGGGGCCATCACCGAGGAGGCGCGCTTCGAACGGGAGGGTGTGAGCGCTGAAGCGGGCGAGGATCTCGCGCTCGAGGGCGACGCGCAGGGTTTCGACGTCGAAGGCGGGAGGGAACGCGGGCGCGGGGGAGAGGTCGTGCATGTGTTGAACCCGTTGCCGCGTAGTGGAGGTTATCGTTTCGCGAGCGCGGCGCGCCCCGCAGCGGTGAGGCGGTATTTCTGGAGGCGGCTGTTGGGCTTGCTCGGGATCGTCAGCTCGACGAGGCCCTTAGCGAGGGCGGGCCGGAGGTAGTTCTCTTTGAAAGTCGGACGATGCTTCAGCCGCAACGCAGCTTGGAGGCGCGACGGAGCAAGCGGCTCGGATTCGAGCAGTCGCACGAGGCGACCGACTGGGTCGGCGACTGGGTCGGTGACTTCTCCCGTCGATGTCGCCGTGGACACCGGCACGCGGAACGCGACCACCGCGCCGCCCGTAACCTCTTTGAACTCCGGCGGCGCAATGCGCGCGGTCTCGCACATCTCGGCGACGCGGTTCGTGCCGCGTCCCCACTTCTCGATGAGGCCGGTGCGGTGGAACACATCCGTGATGATCGGGTTGCGCAGCACTGACGGGTGATCGCGGCGGAGCGCTTCGGGCGTAATGCCCTTGGGAAACGTGCCGGTGCTCCAGACTTCGACGCGGTCATCGAAGATCGCGAGCGACATCGCACTGCCGGCGTTCGAGTAGTCGCGATGGATGAGCGCGTTCATCCGTTCACTGCGCGGGTCGAAAAAGCCCGCCTCCGAGGTAGCGGGTCTTGCCGAGCAGGATCGGACCGCACACGGCTACGGCAAAATTCAGCTCAACCCGAGCAACCACACCGACGCCCGCTACACCGCGAACGCTTGTAACGCGCACGTCGGGTCTCGGAAGCTTGCGACGCTCGCACTCCCGCTGAACGTCGATGACGACCATTTTCTCGGCTGAAGTACGCTTGGTGTGTCGGCCAACGATGTAGTCGGACGCCGACTGAAAGACGCGTGACGAACGGAGCAGCGGGTCGCTCGGTGAGAGCCGCGACGACCGCAGCGACAGCACGCCCGCGCGTCCAGCGATCAACGTGCTGAAGCCGTCGAGAGCACGCCCAAGCGTTTCGAGGTGCGAAGCCGCATCACGAAACGAGCGATCCCATCCATCGAGCACGTGCGGCGGTACGATGAGCAGACGCGAGCCTGCCACGTCGACCGAGAACGCAAGATGCGTGGAGCGTTCAGCTCTCAGCGGCTCCCCGTCGCGTTGATGTCCGTGGAAATACGATGGCAGCTCGCTTTCTCCGCGTGCTCCGAGAGTCGCTTGCACTCGTGCCATGACTGCCCGTCGAAGTGCGCGCGCAAGCGAGATCGTATCCACATCCGCAGGGAGCCCGCCCTCGACATCGAGCACGAACACGCCGCGCTCGATCTTCGGCGCCAGCACGCCGAGCCCGAGAAAGCGTCCGTGGCCGAGAACAAGCGGGCCTCGAATCTCGCGGTCGAGCTCGATCTCGACGTGCCAAAGCGTTTCCTTGGCAAATCTTGTTCCCTCTGCGAAACGCTCGGCGCGCGTCCCGTGAGCTTCAAATGGTTCTCGCTGAACGTGCACGCGAACGAGCGAGCCCTCGATCCCCGCGTGTCGGAGCGATTGAGCGACCGCTTGCCGCGCGATTCGCTCTTCTGCATCGCGCTCTGTGGCCGACTTGGCTTCTTCGCGCTGGCGCTTCGGCTCAATGCGTCGACGCATCGCCGATCCGAGCGCGAGCGGTGTGACGGAACTCCAGGTCCGAGAAGAGGCGCGATAGCGCTTGACCATCTCGTCTTCCGGCGCAGCCGCCAGAGTTGTGTCTTCAACCTCGCCCGTCGTCGGGTTGAAGAACGGGCGTCCCGCGAGCGCCCACAGCACGTCGCCTTCAGTGAGCGGTCCCCGAGGGATCTGAACAAGCACACGGCGAATCGACTGGTCAGCGTGCTCGTGACCGATGGACGGAAGCGGAATAAACCGAACCCGCTCCGCTATGGGCCCCGTGTTCGCGCCATCGCTCTTTCGACCGACGAGCACACGCTCGATGTCCGCCTTGCGCTCGGGTAACGCGTGCGAAAGAGCAACGACCGCCGTATCGCGAACGTGCTCGATGAGCGATGTCACGCGCCACGTCGCCCACGGCGACGACTTGGCAGGCTCGGACTCACTGCGCAGCTCGAAGAGATGGAATGGCGGCGTCCCGTCGTAGCGGACCATCGCGAAATGCGCCTTCGGTGGCTGGACGAAGCTGGTCCGCCCATCTCCGCTCGGTCGAAGCCGGATGAGCCCCGCATCGAAGCGACGAACGATGCTCACGAAGCTACTCGGTGTCGGGACCGCTAGCTCATTCGACCCGTCGCCGGACGTCGGGTGGTGGATGGTGCCGCCATGCGCACGGAGACGCGACGCGAGCTGCTCGTCGTCGAGAAGCTCTCCGACGGACCAGGCTGGATCGACGCCTCTTCCGAGCTGATACAGGCCATCAGCGAGCGCGATCAGCTCATCACCGCCCGCCTCGGGCAGCGGCCATGCATAGAGAAATATCGCGTCGCCGTCCAAGAGCTGCGGTTGCACCGTCTTCTTGGTGCGCACCTCACCGATGCGGTCGGGATCACCTTCAACCGCGTCGAGATCGTTGTTTGGAACGAACATGGACACTCGCTGCCCGCGCCGCGCCGCTGGCGCCGCGATCACGGGCGGCGCGAAACCTTCGAGCAGCTTGAGCGCCCGCGCTGCGTCGTCCGGGACGTGACGCCCTTGTGCGGCTCCGGCCACAAGCGCCTGAAACACACGAGCGGGCGCAGGCGGCCACTCGTCGGAGCCGTGATAGCGCCGATCGTGCAAACGAATCGTGAGCGCGAAGTGCCGCTCCATGGCTATTTCTTCGCAGCCTTAGCGGCCTTCTTCGCGGCCGCCTTCTCACCCTTGTCGCCGCCTTTGAGATCATCCTTCGCAAGCTTCGGATCGAACCTCACCACGCGGTCCGCACCCACGCCGAACTGTGCGGCCGCGACGGCAGCGAACGACCGCACTGCAGGCGTATCGAGCACCACGTCCGAACGCTCACCAGTCCGCGCGACTTCGACCCATGGCGTCTTCGCGCTCGCCTTCGGAACGAGAAGGCATCCAGCACGAAGGAAGCCATCGAGCGGCTCGGTCGCTGCCACCAAACTGAGGCCGAGGATGTATCGGCGAAGCGCCTCGGTCGCATCACCGCCTCGAAGGCGACGGACGGCCACGAGGTTTATCGTTACGTCGCGCACGATCGGACCGCGCGCGACGACGCCGCCGTGAGCACCCGTCGCGGGAACGGCAACGAAGCCGCGCTTGGCGAGCGGGCTCTTCGGGTCGCCCTCCTGTTTGGCTTTTTCCTCCTCTGAAAACAAGTCGAGTGCGGCGTAATCAATCGCGGGCACGTACTGCGCCGATCTCGTCAACCTATCGACGTCCCATGCACGGATCACCGACTGAACGAGACGCGGCAGCTTTGCCTGCGTGTCACGCGAGTCCCACACACCGAACACGAGTGAAGTGGGGGCGAGCTTCGCGAGCGCGCTGGCATCGCCCGTTTCGAGAAGAATCGCAAACGCCGACCGAGCCTCATCCTTCAGCTCGGACGAGCGGATGATGGCATCGCCGAGTCGGTGGCCAGCACGAAAGATCGAAACACGCCGTTCCTCGGCGATCTCGATCTCGATCTGCGGGACGAGCTTCGCCAGCTCGTCGTCGCCGCCCTCCGACTTCTCGAAGATCGGTTCGATGCGGTTCGCTTGCGAGCCGACGCTGTCGACCGTCGCGACCTGCGTTCCGTCCCCAAGCTTGTCGATGTTGTAACCAACGTCCGCGTACGTCGGCGGGAAGAACACGCCTCCGTCACCCTCAACGGGCTCGAGCTGCTGCTTCCAGACCAAAGCCACGGGACCTGTGGGCGACAGCCAGCGATCGGCCTGTTCCTTCAAACTCGTGCTCATGACTGACACTCCTCCGTGACTTGGGTGATCGCGCGAGCCTGCCCTTCCTTGCCAGGCCAGCTCAGGTACATCTGAAAGCGGCGCGTCTCGAACGGCATCGCCGAAGCGCCGAGAGCGGCGCGCAAGAACAAGAGCGGCAGCCAGGCCACCTCGCGCGATGTACCGACGACCCCGTACCGGTACTCGAGCTTCGTCTTGAGACGCCGTGGCCGAGCGTGCATCAGGCCGATTGCGCCGAGCAGCTCCACCAGCGGATAGCCGACGGTCTGAACAGCGCCGCCATGCGCGTTCAGCGAGAAGCCCGCATCGATCGGTACGTAGTCGCGGCGCCAATCGAGGCGAAAGCTGCTGCTCTGCGGTACTGCAAACGCAAACGGGTCGTTTGTCGATTCGACAGCGCTATTGCGAACGAGGTCGAGCGCGTCGCGCGTAAGCGCGGCGCCCGGATAGCCGCCGGCACCCGCCCAAAACTTCACGTTGTCGCGAACAGTATCCGCCCAATGATCGATGCGAAGTTGGCCCTCGCTCGTGCTGAGCATCGCGACGAACGTCGCCGGCGAATCGGGATCGGGTGAGGGATAGGGAGCGCCTTCCGCAATCTCTTGCGGAGCGCTGCCCCAGCTCTTGTTCCACGCCGAGATGTTGGTGCTTCCGGCCGGCGCCTCTGCGACCACCTTCGCCTGCGAGAGGAAGCGGAGCACGTGCTCGATCGGATTCTGATCACCCTTCGCACGCAAGCGGAACCGGGAGGCATCGCCGTTCGACCAATCGAAGTAACCCTCGACGTCGCCGAGCAGCGCGTCGGCCGCCTCAGCAAAACCGATGCACGCGAAGACCTGACCGGGATTGAACAGATCAACCGGGATGGATGCCTCAGCCACTTGCACCTCCGTGTTCGTCGTTCTCGCGCGATGCACCCTGGTCGGCCGCACGAAGCAGCGTCTCCCACCACGCGAGGCCCCACGGGCCCCAGCTCTTTTCGAGACGAGAGAAGCGCATAGCGATCGCCCGTGCTCGCTCGACGAGCGCGCTCGGCGGAGCATCTTCGCAGCCGTCGGTCCGCAAGTTCGGGCGCGCGAAGCCGTGGTGCGCCGCGATCAAATGGAGCACAAGATCGCGATCCTCCGGCGACAGCGCCGCAACGCGCGAGTCGCGCTCGGCGTAAAACAGCGAACCGAGCTCATGACGATAGCCCGCAAGGATCGACTGAATCGGCCGGCTCGTCGTCTTTCCGAGCGGACGCTTCTCCGTCGGCGCACGGAACGCGCGCTGCCAGCGCTCGGCTTTCTTGCCTTCATCGTGCAGCACCGCAGCGAGAGCGAGCAGATCGACATGCTCCGGCCGGAGCCCGACCCGCTCACCGATTCCTCGCGCATGGCGCTCCGCGAACGCCTGATGCTCGTCGAGACGCTGCTCACGCCCCGTCGAGCGACCGTCCGCCGTCGCGGACTGTTGCTTCCGATCTGTCTCGACGACGAGCCAAGCAATGGGCTCATCCTCGGCATTCTTGCGCGAGACGAACGTATCTTCGACGCGCCAATCTTTGTCGTTCGCGAGAGATTCGAGTGTCTCCACCTCACGCACGCGGAACGGGAGTCGTGTCGTCTCGCTTTCACTGACGTCGGTGGCCCTGTCGGATCTCGGGTCGAGCAAGCCGCTCTCCGTAAGCCCCCCGAGCCGAACATCGACGACGATCGTCTCGCCCGAAATGTCGCGGAGGAGATAGTCGCGCCCTTTCTTGTCGAGCGCGTTGAGTTCCGCAAACGTCCAGCCTCGGTGATGCTCGTCCAGCACGTACATCACGACTTCATCGAACGTGAGCGCCGATCGTTTGTTGGCCGGCTCCGCATCGTTCTGCTCATCGTCGCTCTTCAAGGCGCTGCGTGTTTCCTCACCGGCCTTCGCGAGCTGCTTAATGCGCTTGCCGAGCCAATCGAGGACAGTCGTGCTCTCCATCTCGAGAATCTCCGCCGTCTCGACCGAAGCGGCCTCGAAGAACGTCTTGGCGTCCCGTTTCTTCGGAAGCCACGTGCGCCACACAACGGCCGTCTGAGCCTCCTCCTCGACCCAACCGCGCAGCCAAGGCCCGACCTTCGGTCGCCCGGTATGCTCTTCGAGCGAGGTCATCGACCAGGCCTGCACGACTGCACGAGTGAGCTCGGGGTGTAGTGGCGCTGGCGTCGACCCCGCCTCAACGAGGGCCGCCTTCTCCTTCTTAAGCTCGGTGAGCGCGCGAGGGCTCGCGTCGTACGCTCCGGCCGACGACGGAAGGCAGCGGACGGCGCGCTCGCTCGCCTCCTTTCTTCTCCATCGGTCGACTCGCCAGCGCTCGTCGTCTTTGAGCTTCTTGGGCGGCTTGTCGTCCGCACCGTCGTCTTCCTCGTCTTCGTCGTCCGCGTCGCTTTCGGTCGATCGCTGCGCTCGGATCTTCTCTTCCTTCGCGAGCGCTTCCTTCGTTTTGTCGTCGAGCGCGGGCGCCACGATCCAGACATCGGCCTCGCCCTCGCCGCGTCGGTTCACGCGACCGAGCCGTTGCACCATGCGCTCCCACTCGACGAGATCGAGCACCGCATGATCGGCGTCGAGATCCACGCCGACCTCGCCCGCGCTCGTGGCCATGATGAAGACCGGCTTCTCAGACTTGTTCTTCGATCCGGCGATCAGGCCAAGCTCGGCGAGCCTCTTTGCAGCCCCTTCGCGCTCGGCGACGCGCCGTCCGCCGACGAAGAGCTCCGTCTCGATTGATACTTTCGAGGTGGTGCCATCCCCTTTAGCGAGCTTCTCGATCGCGTCGCTGACCTCCTGCGCTGTCTTGCGACTGTCTACGAAGACAATGACACGCGAAGCGCGCTGACCGCTGCCCGTGAGTTCCCATGCCTTGCTCGCAAGCGCCTCCGCGAGCGCATCGGCTTCGACCGGCGCTGTGATGCGGACGCGCTTCGTCGCGTTGAGGCGACGCTTCACGACCTTGTGTTGCCGATCGGCATCGTCAAGCTGAAGCGTGCTCGTTGTCACTCGACCAGTCGCCGACAGCGACATCACCCGGCTCGGAGGCACAACCTCACGCTTGCTCGGCTGTGGTTTGAGCGATTCGTCCTCCGCCGCGGCTCGCACCATCGCCTCGAATGCAGGCACGAGGTGCGCCTCGTCGAGCACGATGAGCGCATCCGCTCCGAGCAAGGCCGCGTGATACGGCCGCAACTTTCGCGAGCATCGATAGCCCTCGAACAAGAGCCGCGATCCGATCATGTCGACCGTGCCCACCACGATGGCTGGCGCACTTGGATCCTCGAGCCACTTTCGGTTGTCTACGTGCTGGCCGCGCAAAGTGGAGATTGGAAGGGAGCGCGAAAGCCCGAGCTTAGCCCTGAGCAATCGGCTTTCGTCGAGGTCGACGTAGGCCTGCAACTCTTCAGCTACAGCAGTCGCTTGATCGACCACGGCACGTCGGTCGACGACATAGACGAGCCTGCGCGGCAGCTTGGCCCCGCACGCGCGTGCTACCAGCCAAATCGCCATCACTGATGTCTTGCCGAGACCCGTCGGGATATCGAGCGCAGACCATTCAACGCCCGCTCGAAAATCCGCAAGCAGGCGCGTCTGCCACGGAAAGGGCGTCTCGCCCTCATTCAGCTCGAGGGCGCCCGCAAGCCAGCTCTCGCCACCACCGTTGCTCACGCTTGCCTCCAAGAAAGGGCGGCCCCGAGCGGAGAACACGCGGGGCTAGGCGGGAAACTCCGCCAAAACCAATGCTTCAATGAGGCCGCATCGGAGCCGCATGCATTGATAAGCCGCCGCGATGACTTTTGCAAGTTCATAGGATTTGGAGGAGTAAGCCTTGACGATGACTGGCCATATCGACATCCTGCCTGCCGTATCGTGATCCACCAGCCTCGCGCGCCTCGACCGGCCACATCAGAGCCGCGTGCTAGCCTGCACGCGTGGCCGACGTTGCTCTCACCGTTCACGTTCCTGCCGAGGCGTTCGCGATGTTGCGGCTCTCCCCCGACGAGACCGCACGTGCGATCCGGCTCGCCGCTGCCATGCACTGGTATGCCAAGGGCGTCATCTCGGAAGAGAAGGCCGCCATCTTCGCTGGACTCAGCCGCAGCGATTTCCTTCGCGCCCTCGCCCAAGCGGAGGTCCCAGTCTTCCACGTCGACATCGACGAGCTTCGGCGAGAAGTTGGGCTTGAATGAGCGCGAGCCCGTTATTGATGCCTCACCGCTGATCCACCTCGCACGCGCGGGCAAACATGGCTTGCTCCACGAGCTATTCGGCGTCGTGATGGTGCCGGACGCCGTCGCCGACGAGGTACTCAAAGACCAAAAGGACGCAGCGGCGACGCAGTTGACTTCCGGCGCTTGGCTGCAGCGCGTGGCGGTGAAAAACCCAGACGAGCTCTCTTCGTGGAACTTGGGACCGGGCGAGACGGCTGTCATCGCGCACGCGCTGCACACGGGTTGCCTCGCGATCATCGACGATCGCGCCGCGTCGCGTTGTTGCAAAGCGCTCGGGGTGCGAACGATGGGGACACTTGCTGTCGTCTTGAATGGCGCACGCTTTGGCCTGATAGACGACCCGCTTTCGGCGCTCGAAGAGGTTCGCGCAGCCGGTATGTGGCTCGCCGACGCTGTGTTTGTGCAAGCGCTCGATATCGCCCGACAGATCAAGCGCGAACGCTGACGGCGTGCGTATCCGATTGCCAGACACAATGGCTTCCAACCGAGGGTCTTCGAGTGGTGCGCGAGCGCGGTCAGCTCGCCGCGCCGCGAAGATACGCCCATACTGACCGCAACCGTCGGGCTCCCAATGCCATCACCAACCTCACGCCTTCCTCCGGAGCACCGCGATCGGCCTCTCCCGGTCAACGCGATCCTCATCATGCTCGCGAAGGGCATGACGCCGCGTGAGATCACCACGGTGTTTCCCGAGCTCGCGCTGGAAGACGTTCGCAGCGCCCTCCTGCACGTCGCCGAGCTCATGAAAGATCCCGAAGCCTCGCTCGCCGCCGAGCTGTCGGTGGAGATGATCATCGAGAACGCACGCTGCAACACCGACCTCTCGGACGACGAAGCGATGGAGCTTGCCGTGGAGGTAACTCGCGAGGTTCGCCGAGAGAGAACCGCCGCACGGCGTACCCGGTAGCGCAGTTGCGCCGGCGCCCCGGCGCTCGATCGTTCTTCTATAGCCCCCATAGACACTTTCAGTGGGTGCTACGAAATCATGTGTGGCGCGAAGGTCGCAACGTTGATCTTCTGAGGCGTCTCAAGATCCTGCGACACCATGCGTAGAGGTGCCGGCGGCACGCACTCACTTGAGAGTAGGATGCTGCGATGAGCTTCCGCTCAAGCACACCTACGCGCAGGGCGCGTTTATGGCTTCGCAAACGCGATACGTATCCCGATGACAGGACGCTGCACCGTCCGCGCTGCTTGATCGCCGTCACTCCCAGCAAGGCGGCGGCGCCGCTCGGCTAGCCGAACGCGCGCCGAGCTGGAGTCTGCTGCGCGCGTGTGCTCGCCATCGCGCTCGAAGCACGCCTTGGCCAACTTGATCTGCGAGCCGATCTGCTCGCTACCGACCACCGACTCGAGGATCACCGCGATGCAGACGACGCCCCATTCGTCTAGCGCGCCTCGTCGTCCACCGACTCGAGCGCTTCGACGTCGGCGAGATCTTTGTGCCGACCTGCTGCGCGCTTATTTTCGAGCAACGTGACGCATCCGATGAACGGAACGGCATGGCCTTCGATGGTCACGAGCGCGCGGTCTCGACTCGCGTGCTCGAAGGTGACGCCCAACCGCCGACGACTACGAACTCGGCGCGCGCATCGAGCAGCTCGAGCAGGAGGTCGGCGTAGTCCGCGGGTAAGTCGAGATCAGCCATCATTCGAG
>Ga0193752_1001290_pt1 | contig 21100 bp, 19 predicted proteins | sample H1c1metaG_FD_144924 | JGI IMG/M metagenome (GOLD analysis project Ga0193752, IMG submission 144924) | Soil microbial communities from a riparian zone of the East river system, Colorado, United States - H1c1 | ecosystem: Environmental > Terrestrial > Soil > Riparian zone | place: USA: East River...
CAACATCATCCGATAGTCGCCGGCATAACCCTGCGGTTTATCGTGGGCGCGCCGGTGCATCGGACAGGTCTGGAGCGCAGGCCACAACAACCGATGCGCGTAAGCTCGACCGGCTTCGCGCGCCTCCTCGGACAGCTCCTTCGACAGCCCGTGCAACTTCGCAATCAACGCGTGCAGGCGCGGACCCCAAATCGAAAACGCGGTCGCGAGTAGCGCGGTCTCTTCCTGCGGGTCGAAGATCTCCGGCTTGCCGTCGTCGTGGTGAAGCATGCGCTCCGCTTCATCGAGAAAACGCCTCAAGTCTGCCACCGCCGCGCGCCACGCTACCGGCAACCGATCCGTCTGCTGATCGAGCAGCGCGACGCGTTGGCGGATCTCCGCGGTCCAACCATCTTGGCGTCGCAGCGCATGTGCATCGAAGCGCGCGTGTGCGAACCGCAACCCGAGGACACTTCCCTGCCCTTCGATGTTCGCTCGATGCGCGACCGTTGCCGGCGCGCTGAACACCACGCGGTCGCCGTAGCAAAGCTGGACTTCTTCGAGCGCCGTACCCGCGTCGACCGGGCGCAAACTCTCCACTGCGACCCCGGTCGCAGACACGTTGATGACCGCGCACGGTCCGACCGTTTCGCCGTTCACGCGCAACATGCACGTCAACGGTTCCGTCAGCTCGCTGACCGCGATGCGAGGCGCGCGATAGCGATGGAACCCGGCCACCATCAAGTCGGGGTGATATGCACCGGTGGGGGCGGCGTTAGGACTCACTGGCATTGCTGCGCTCCAAGCGAGGATTCCGGCTAACGGTCTTTGGCCTATCACGTCCTGTATTCCTGCGCACCAAGTCCTACTCGGTGTGCTGTGGTAAGGCATTCTGGAGCCGCTGACGGCTGCAGCGCGTGGTGCAGCGGCCATCGCGGCTATCCAAAATAGCCCGTCAGGCTACCTTCGACTAACGGGAGTCGTCAGACCAACCACAGAGCGCTCGCGCCCCCGCGCACGACCACACGTTGCTCCGCCAACGCTCCCTTGAGAGCCTTTAAGGCCCCGCGGTGCTCGCTCTCAAAGTCAAAGCCGTCTTTCGCAGCTCGACGGATCCCAACTACCGCAGTGCGCGGCGAGAGTTCTCGGCGCGACGAGCACGCCTGTTGCTTTGGTGCATCGCGACCATCTACTCCGCATTTGGCTTGTTGGATTGGCTGGTCTATCCGGAGTGGATCGCGTTGTTCGGCGGCTATCGGGCCGGCATCGCAGCGATCTCGATCTTCTTGTTGCTCATCGAGGAGCGGGTCCCGCGGCGAGGATTTCCCAAGCTCGTCCTCGCGTTCTCGTTCGTCGCGACCAGCGGTGTGATCGTGATGTGTGCGGTGACGGAAGGCTTTGCGTCACGTTATCTCGTCGGTGTCATTTTGTGTCAGCTCGGGATCGCGACCGTCGAGGTCGCCCAACCTCGCTTGCTCGCTGCAATCCTGTGTTCCCTCGCGGTCGTGTATGCCGGCGTGAATGCAGCGGTTCCGTTCGAGCAGTCGGAGATCATCAGCTCACTCGCATTTCTGGTCGGCGCGGTGTTCTTTTGCGTGGCGTGCTCGGCGCTGATCGAGCAGCAACGCCGCGAGCTATTCGCGACAAACGCGGAGTTACTCGAACGCAACGCCCAACTCGAACGCGCCAAGCAGCAGCAGGGCAAGTTCCTGAGCACGATCAGTCACGAGCTGCGTTCGCCGATCAACTCGGTGTTGGGCTTCGCCGAGCTCGTGCTCGAGCGCGAGCTCAGTCTGCATCAGAAGAGTCGCGACAACCTCTCGCGCATTCAGCAGAGCGGTCGTCACTTGCTGCGCCTGGTGAACGATCTGCTCGACCTCGCAAAGACCGAAGCCGGCCGAATGGAGCTCGAGATCAGCAGCTTCGATCTAGCGCCACTCGTGCACGACGTGGCGGATCAGACTCGCGCGCTGATCAGCGACCGGCCGGTGGTGGTTCACGCCGAAGCGCCAGCCTGCATGATCCGTTCGGATCCGACGCGCTTGCGGCAGATCCTCGTGAACCTCGCGAGCAACGCTGCAAAGTTCACGAGTGAAGGTGAGATCCGGATCAGCGCCGCGCTCAATCGCGACGACTTGGTGCTCGAAGTGAGCGACACCGGCGTGGGCATCGCAGACGAGCATCGAGAACTCATCTTCGAAGCGTTTCGCCAAGTCCACCGGGGACTCGGCGTCGGTGGGACGGGCTTGGGGCTGAGCATCGTGAGCCATCTAGTCGACTTGCTGAAAGGCCATGTCGAAGTCGAAAGTGAGCTCGGGCGGGGATCTGTTTTCAGAGTGCGACTCGAACGAGTCGTCGAGAGGTCCGCTGCATGATCGATATCCTGATCGTCGATGATGACGAAAACTTTGGCCAACTCACGCTCGAGCGCATCGAGACGCTCGCGTGGAGCGTCGCCTTTCACAAAGGGCCGTTCGGTACCGTGAACGCGATTCGCGCGACGAAACCGCTCCTCATCATCATGGACGTCAACATGCCCGGCCTCGACGGAGCGGCGATTTACGACCTCCTCTGCAAGCAAAACTTGTTGCGCGACACGAAAGTGCTCCTCATGAGCAGCCTGGAAAAGCGCGAGCTGGAAGCGATCGCAAGGGAGCACAACATCCACGGCTCGCTTCCCAAATCAGCGACGCGCGCCGAGCTCGCAGCCAAGATCGCGGAAATGATCGGCGGCCGGCGCAGCATTCGAGCCTGATTCCGGCGGGCGGGTACAAGGAGCGTGAGCTATAGTCGCGCCCGTGCGTGCGCTGTACGTCGCTCTGACTCTGTTGTGTGCATGCGGTCGCACCGGCTTGATCACGAATTTCAGCGAGGGCACCGCGGGCGCAGCTGAATGTGCGATGGGCTGTGCGAACTCGAGCGAAGCGGAGCTGAGCTTGGGTCGGTGTTACGAGGCGGCACCCGAATGCACGCGCTTCGGCGAGCATCAACGGCTGCTCTAGTTCAGCCGATTCGCGCTACACGCAGGTCGATGTAACGACACACCTTGTCGCGTCCGGTGCGCTTCGCTTCGTACAGCGCCGCGTCCGCGCACTCGAGTAAGGACCGCGACGTCGCAGCGTCCGTATCCAAGTCGTCTGTCGCGACGACTCCCAAGCTCACAGTCACGTTCAAGTGCAGATCATCCGCTTCGATCGGCGTTCCGTTCATCACGACGCGCACGCGCTCGGCTGCAACACACGCCGCGACACTATCGACGCCAGGAAGCAACAGCACGAACTCCTCACCACCGTAGCGACACCCGACATCCGACCGACGCAACGTCGCTTGGATGCGCAAACCGATCGCGCGCAGGACCGTGTCACCCGCGGCGTGCCCGTAACTATCGTTGACGCGCTTGAAGTGATCGGCGTCGAGCATGATCAGGCTGAGCGGCGAGCCGGATCGGCGCGAGCTCGCGATCTCTTGATCGAGCCGCGAGTCGAGGTACGCCCGATTCCACAGGCCCGTCAGCTCGTCGATTCGCGCGAGTGCGATCAGCTGGTCTTGCAGGTGTTTGATCCGCAGCGCCGATCGCACGCGGGCGCGCAACTCGACTGGATCGAATGGCTTAGTCACGTAATCGACCGCGCCGAGATCTAGCCCCTCGACCTTCGTCGCTTGATCGAGCTTTCCGCTCAAGAAGATCACCGGGATCATCGCCGTCTTCGGGTTCGCCTTCAATTGCTTGCAGACTTCGAACCCCGTGACACCGGGCATGTCGACGTCGAGCAACACGAGATCGGGCGAGTGGGCCAACGCGAGGTCCAACGCCTTTTCGGACTCGAGTGTCTGCACCAGTTCCGCGCGCTCACCACGCAAGCGAACCTTGAGCAGCGCCTGGATGTCAGGCGAGTCGTCGACGACTAAGATCTTGCGTGCCACGCTCTTGAAGCTCCCGACGCCGCAGCAGGCGCGACCTCGCTGCCCGGTGACTCGACCGAACGGCAGATCGCACTGAGCTCTGCGACTTTCTCGACCAACCCCGGCGCAGGCGCGCCGCCTTGAACCGCGTTCTCCACCGCTTGCGCCGCGCCAGTAATCGAAGGAAATCCGTAGCCTGCACCGGCGCCCTTGAGCTGATGCGCCAATCGCCGCAGGGTCGGGAATTCACGCGCCGCAAGCGCAGCTTCGATCGCTTCGATGCGCGACGGCAACGCGCGAGAGAATTCCTCGACGAGCTCGAGCATGTCGGGGTCATCCTGGAACGTACTCAGAAGGGCCGGTCGTTGCTGCGGTGAGCTCATCGATCCTCACGCGCGTCCGCCGCGTGCTCCCTGAGTCTAAGAATAGACTCGATGAGCCACGGATTAACGATCGGTTTCGTCGCGTAGCCATCGCAGCCTGCTTGTAGGCACTTGGCCCGATCGCCTTCCATCGCGTGCGCTGTGAGAGCGACGATGGGTCCGTCACACCGTGCTGCTCGCAATTTAGTCGAGGCTGCATAGCCACCCAGCACAGGCATCTGGATGTCCATCCGGCCGGTGGAATCGTCATGGTCCGGCCGCCTTGCGCTCGAGGTTGCGTGGTCGCTCGCGTAGCTCGCCCGAGCTCGCCCGTCGGCACAGGTCGATCAGCTCGAGCCGGTCGATCGGCTTCGCGGCATAGGCATCGCAGCCGACGGCGAGGCAACGTTCGGCGTCGCCGCTCATCGTGTGCGCGGTCAGTGCGACGATCGGCAACGTGCAGCCCTTCTCGCGCAGCACTTGCGTCGTGAGATAACCGTCCATCTCGGGCATCTGCATGTCGGTCAAGATCAGATCGACCGGCAGCGACGCCATCAGCGCACCCGCAACCGTTCCATCTGCACTGAGCGCCTCGACCGCCAGTCGGCCGTTGTCGACGATCCGAACCTCCGCCCCGGCCTTGCGCAGGTGGTGCGAGATCAGTCGCTGATTGTCTTTACCATCCTCCGCGAGCAGGATGCGCACGCCTTCGAGCGGTCGTTGGCTCGAAGGCAAAGGTCGACGCGACGCCGCACGTTCCCGACTCACCAGCGCCGCCGGAGCCTGGGCCGCCGTCAGCGGCAGCGCCTCGATCGTCGCGGAAAAGACGCTGCCCTTCCGGAGCTCGCTCGTGAAGGTGATGTCACCGCCCAGCATCTGCGCGAGTCGCTTGCTGATCCGCAAGCCAAGACCGGTGCCGCCGAACTTTCGCGTCGTCGACGAGTCCGCTTGCTGAAAAGCGCCAAACAGCGTCGCGCCTTGTTCTTCCGTGAGCCCGATGCCCGTATCCGCGACCTCGAAGCGCAGCCGCGGTGGATCGGAAGGCTCGAGCGACGCCGTCACCACGACGCCGCCCACTTCACTGAACTTCACTGCGTTGCCGATCAGGTTGATCAGGATCTGACGCAATCGCATCGGATCGGTTCGAATCGTCGCCGGGATATCGGCCCAGCGCACGTACTCGAGCGACAAGCCCTTCGCGCGTGCCTTCGCGTGCATGAGCGACACGATCTCGCGGACGATCGGCTCGACTTCGGTCGGAACACACTCGACTTTCAACATCCCGGCTTCGATCTTCGAGATGTCGAGGATGTCGTTGATGATCGCGAGGAGATGCTCACCGTTGCGCCGGATCGTGTCGCAGTAGTCGATGCGCTGCTGGCGTGACGCCGCGGCAGCGCCATTCTCCGCGAGCATGTCCGCGTACCCGAGGATCGCCGTCATCGGTGTGCGGATCTCGTGGCTCATGTTTGCAAGGAACTCGCTCTTGCTCCGGCTCGCATCCTCGGCACGCCGCTGAGCAATGCGGAGCGACTCCTCGCGGGCGACTTCGGCGCTCACGTCCATCGCGGTTCCATACAGCGCAACCACTTTGTCTTCGCGGCTGCGCGCCCGACCTTCGACGCGAACGAACCGCACATCGTTCTCGATCCCGCGCGTCTGCAACACGGCGCTGTAGCTCGCGCCGCTGTCCGCTGCACGCGCGACGAGCTCGCCGTGCCGTGCCGCGTCCGCCTCCGTGAACATCGCCGACCAACCGGCGAAGTCCGGTGCTGGCGATGCGCCGTCGCGTCCGAACAACACGTACAATTGCTTCGACCACTGCATCTGCGAAGTCGCGAGCTCGAGCCGCCAGTTACCGAGCCGACCGACCGCTTGTGCTTCTTCGAGGTCGGACGTCATCGAGTCCGCGAGCGCCTGCGCCCTTCGCACGGCCGACGATTGAGCGCGCACGAGTAACCCGAGCAAGAACGCAAACGCGCTACCACCGACCGCGATCGCCCAGGCCGTGCTGCGAGACTGCGCGTGAAACAGGCGAGTCGTGCTCATCACCGTCGTCCACAACTGCCCGCCGATCCGGAGCGTCGACAACCTCAGCAGCACGCGATCGGAAAACGCCGGTGCCATTGCCGCGCGCGCGAGCGAGACGTGCGAGTTATTGTCGTAGAGAAGACCTCCGAGCGAGGCTTCGCTGCCCTCGAACACTTCGAAGTCGAGCTCGCCTTGAGTGATATCGGCTGCGCCGCGGAACACGCGCGCTGCGCTGATCGGCATGAACACCCAACCGGCGATCGCAGCGCGACGCTCTGCGACCGTGCTCGCAGGCGCACCGTTGCGATAGATCGGAGCGAAGTAGAGAAATCCCGGACCGCTCTTGAGCGCCTGGACCAACGTGACCTTCGCCGTGAGAGAAGCTTCGCCGGTGAGCATCGCGCGCTCTGCTGCTTCACGCCGCAGCGGTTCCTGCGCAATGTCGAAGCCCTCGGCGGCACGGTTGTGTGCGAGCGGCTCGACGAGCTCGATCACCATCAGTGGGTCGTGGTCGCCCTTGGTGCGCAGCTGAAAGTCAGGCGCGCCGTCTGCGCGCGTTTCGGCGAGGAACTCCTGCACGTGGGCACGCGGAACGGCCCGGATGTAGCCGACGCCGTGTGCACCCGGAAACTCGGCGGGCAGGTCGTGAATCGCGACGGCGCCGCGAAACTCGTTTCGCCTCACGGAGGTGCTCGCGACGTACAAGCCGCGAAAGCCGAGCAAGCCGGCTCGATAGACCTGCACGCGCTGGTGGATCTCGAACTTGAGTCGCTCGGTCAGGACAGCGAAGCGCTGGCGATCGGTCTCGCGGACGTGATCGAGCTCGAGCTGTACGCCCCAGCCCGTGAGAACCAAGCCGAAGAGCGTCACGGCCAGTGGCACCCACGCGCTACTGATCCGTTTTGCTCGGACGTCCATCGTTTCGGGATCGCCGAGAGCGGCGCGGGGGACAGACCTGGTCAGTTCAGGTCAGACCTCGAGACTTCGTCCTCGAAGTCGCGGCTACTCGATCGTATCGGCCGAAGGCGCTGCCGACTTCAGCCGACATCGAGGGGTGCCCACGCTCACACGCGACTGCGGCCGCCGCTCAGAGCAGCACGACTGCAGCGCAGCCCACTACGATGTTCAGCTTCGCCATCGGCGCGGCCAGCACTTCACGACAGGCCTCAGGGCACAACTGAATGCGCGAGGTCGCGCTGTCGTAGTACCAACCACCCGCAGTCGCTCTCGCGCAGTCGCTCGGCTGCGGGACCTTCACGAGCGTCGACATCGAGCCGGACGTCGCGCGTTCGACATTGATGTTGCCGGGGTCAGTGTTGGTGCCCGACGGGACGTCGAAGTCACATCGCAACGTCGCGCCGCGAATCTTGGCGAGCGTCTCGAGCAACTGCACTTCGGTCATCCCGCCCGTGCCATCGACGACAAACGCGTCCTGACCCGTGGCACCAGCCTTCGCAAAATCACTCAAGTTGTCGTTGTCGCCGATGCCGATCACGTAGGTCTTGATCGCCGGTGTACCCGAGGCCGCGGCGCCGATGATTTTGCTCACGTCATCGGCATCGTTGTCGTCGCACTCGCTCGGCTCGCCGTCGGTCGCCAACAAGATCACGGCATCGCGCTCCGGATGCGACTTCAGCCAACTCTGTGCGTATTGCACTACGCCTTCCATCGCGGGTCGCGTCGGGGTGCCCTGATGCTCCGATGCGTCACAGCAGTTGTCCTTCGTGAAGTAGTGCGCGTCGATCGAATCGACCATCGCCTTTGCGTTTCCGGGCAACGCTGCGATCGCGACCGAAGGTTCCGCGTACGTCTTGCCTTCGCACTTCACGTCGTCGTCGCCTGCGAGCGGGAAGTACTGGAGCCCAATGCCCATCCCAGCGCTCGCGGTCGCGTTTACGAAGTGTTTGATCGCGCTCGTGACCGGGGTCCAGCGATCCTCGTGCTCGGTCATCGAGCCGGACTGGTCGAGGAGCACGAGCAGGTCGAGCGGTCGCAGCTTCGCTTCGTATTCTGCCTTCGCGCAGCTGGCGCCAGCGTCCGTCGCCACGGAAGCGTCAGCCTCGCTCGCACTGCCTTGGCCAGCGAGTGGAAGCACCGTCATGCCCGCGCTACCCGGGAACGTGGAGACTGCACCACCGCTGCCCCCGAGCGGGCGAGCGCCGCCCGCTCCGCCGCCGCTCGCTGCAGGCTCTTCGGTTCGACGGTGCTCGGCGCTGCAGGCCGCGAGCAAAGCGATCAACAACACAGACGCTCGCGCTGGAACTGGCATGATCAATACTCGGTGTTGTTGGTGGAATTGATGTTGGCGGGAGTGACGCCGATGAACAGCTCGTCGCCGATCATGCTGTATCGCGTGTTGGTCATCTCGACCGTGCTCACGCTGCTGTCGGTCCGGAAGATCGCTTCGTCCATGTTCGAGATGTCGCACTTGTCGATCACGACCGCGACCTTGAACGTGGTTCCACCGTTCTGGCGGATGAACTTGCCCGCGCTCGACGCTTTGAAGTTCGAGACTTTGAAGGTGCTCTCGGCGTTGATCTGAAACACCTTGTCTTCGCCGTTCGAAGCCGAGCCGCCATCGAGTGTGACCGTGCCCGGCTCTTTGATCGTCAGCGCGTCTTCGCCGATGTCTTCCCAGACGATGTTGCGTAGCGTCACGTCGCCGTGGCAATGAATGCCATCGGCCGCGGGGCTACCGAGCACGACGTTGACGAGCGTCGCCCCGTCTTCTAGCTTGAACAGCGGTTTCTGATCCTCGGATTGACTGCCGTCTCCGAGCGCAGAGCCCGCCGTGTAGCGCTTGCCCTTGCCGTCGAACGTCTCGCCGGCTTTGACGACGACCGTCTCGTTGAGCGTGCCTCCGTCCGCAGGTGCACCGCCGCTACCCGCTGCAGCTCCGCCGCTGCCCGCCGCGGCGCCGCCGCTACCAGCTGCGGGCCGACCTCCGGCGCCGCCCGCTGCCGTCATTCCGCCGGCTCCGCCCCTGCCGCTCTGGGCCGAGCCTCCACTGCCAGCCGTGCTGCCCGCACTACCACCGCTGCCGCTCGCAGCAGCAGTCCCGCCGCTGCCGCCCGCAGCTGCTCCCGCTGCGCCGGTGCCGGCGACAGCCGAGGCTCCGCTGCTTCCGCGTCCCGCACTCGCGGCAGTACCCGCGGTTCCCGAACTCGTCGGGCTACCCGCAGCGCCGGCCGCCGACCCTGCGGTGACAGGCCCCACCCCGCCCGCGCCTGCGATGCCGGTCGGCGCGGGAGTCGAACCTGTATCGTCTCCACAACCGAGAATCGTCAAAATGACCCAAAGGATGGTCGCGCGGCCTGCTGAGAGCTTCGTCATGCTCAGTAATGCACGAGCTCCCGCATTCGATCGCCGCCGAGCCGATTCGATGAAATCGCGAGGCAAGGCTCAGTTCGCGCGATCGAGACCTTCGAGTGTATGCTGCGCGGGAGGCGGGCGTGCGAACGCGGATGTTCATGCTGGCGCTCGTGTTCGGATCGAGCGGGCGCATCGTGCAAGCCCAGGCCGATGGGCCGGCGCTGCCACCGTTGCGTTACGAAGCTCCGGCGGGGTGCCCGGATCAAAACTTCTTTGCGGACCGCATGCGAGCGCGACTGCGTGCGGACGGCGTGGCTGCGCTCCCGTCGCTCTCGCTCCACGTGAAGATCGAGTCTGGTGGCAAGTCCGTTCGAGGTGTGGTCGAGATCTCGCGAGACTCGACGCGCGCACAGCGAAACCTCGAAGGCGACAACTGTCGTGAGGTGGTCGAGGGGCTCGCGTTGATCGCCGCGCTTGCAGTTGCGGCGCCTGCCGCATCGGTCGCAAAGCCGCGCTCCGGGGCCGCACCTTCGTCTACGGCGCCCCCGCGGTCTTCCGCCCGAACGCGAAACGATGCGAGCTTGCGCGGTCGATCGCCGCATGAGCCGGCACGTCCTCCCGATCCGCCGCCCACGGCTGCAGCAACGAACGGGTCGTCGACGGCTGAGCCCGCACCGAGCGAAGCACCCGCGGCCGTGCCAGCTGCACCGCAGGCATCTAACTCGGAGCGGCCGCAAAGGCCCCAGGCGCTCGACGACTCCACCCCACCCACAGCCGAGCACGCCAGTGGCACTGGCGTAGCTAGTAATGAAGCACGCCTGCGAGGCTTCAGCCTCGGAGCCGCGGTGCTCGCCGTGCACGGTCTCGCGCCTCGGATCCAACCGGGCCTGCAGCTGGAAGCGGCGCTCACCCTGGGGGAAGGCGCACTCGACTGGAGCATCCGCGCCGGCGGCCGGATCGCGCTCGACGACACCTTGCGATCTCCGCAGGGCCTAGCGCGCTTCGGCTTCGTGGCAGGCGTAGTGCAGCTGTGCGCCTCGGGCGCGCTCGGAGCGAGCGGATTCACGCTCGCAGGCTGCGCCGTTGTGGAACCTGGCATCTTGTCGGCCCGCGGCGAAGACACCCGAAAAGCGCGTAAGTACACGCGGCCTTGGCTCGCGGCAGGGGCCGGCGCCGAGCTCGGCTGGCGCGTCGCGAGCTGGCTGGCACTCCAGCTTGGCGCCGAAGCGCTCGTCCCGACCCGGCGCGACCGCATGCTGCTCGCAGACGACCTCTTGCATCGCGTCACGCCCGTTTGCCTGCGCCTACAGCTGGGTCTCGAAGTTCCACTCGGGTGATCGATTGGGCCGGTTGGAGCATCATAGGTTGTGGGCTTGAAATCACCGGCGGCAGATGCCGAGCTGCAGCGCGTGGAACCCCGCGACCCAGCTCGGCTCGAGCGCGCCATCGCGGCCGACTATCGCTTCATCTGGCGATTGTTGCGCCGGTTCGGCCTGCCGGAGAACCAGGTGGAAGACGCAGCGCAGCAGGTGTTTCTGATCGTCGCCGAGCGTCTCGACGACATCACCGAGGGCCGCGAGCGTTCGTTCGCCTTCGGAACTGCGATGCGTGTCGCCCAAAGTCTGCGCCGCCGGCTCGGACGAGAGCTGCCGAACGACACGCTGGACGAGCGCGCGACTGCAGCGGTGGGCCCAGACGAGCTCCTCGAACAGAAGCGCGCGCGCGAGCTGCTCGATCACGTGCTTCAAGCGATGCCACTCGAGTCCCGCACGGTATTCATTTTGTTCGAGCTCGAGGCGATGAGCTCGCCGGAGATCGCAGCGTTGATCGAAGTCCCGCTCGGGACGGTTGCGTCGCGCCTACGGCGCGCGCGCGAGCAGTTCAAGACTCTGGTCGAAGCGCACGAGTCGCGGCGTGCAGACAAGCGAGAGCAACGATGAAAGATCCGGCGCGACTACTCGACTCTGCCGCCAGCGAATCCGAGCTGCGCTTGCTCCGCGCAGGCGCGAGCGAGGAACCGCGTCCCGAAGCGATGCAACGGTTGGCGGCCAAGCTCGGCGTGAGCGGCGCAGCGTTCCTCAGCGCCGAACCGGCCGTGCAGCACACTGCGGTCGCGAGCGCTTCGACTGCGTTCGGTCTGAAGCTCGTCGTGACCGCAGCTGTGCTCGTCGCAGGTGGCCTCGGAGCGCTGTGGTACGCGAATCGGCCAGCCGCCGAGCCGCCGGTCGCGAGCGCGCCGTCGGTCGCGCAGCCCTCAGCGGCAAATCAAACGCCGCAGGCCGCACCGGTCACGACGCCTCGCGTAACTCCGGAGCCCGCGACCGCGGGAGACTCCGCTGCAGCCCGCGCGCTTGCAGACGAGATCGCCCGCCTCGATTCGGTTCGAAAGCTGCTCGCGGCCAACCGCGCGAAACCAGCGCTGGCCGCGTTGCGCAGCTACGAGCGTGAGCACCCGAGCGGCGCGTTGCAGCAAGAAGCCACGCTGCTCCGCATCGAAGCATTCCACCGCGCGGGCGATCTGGTTCGTGCGCGCACACTCGCGAATCGATTCCTCGCGGAGCATCCCGACAGTCCGCACGCTCCACGCGTGCGCGCACTCGCGATCGACGGCGATGATCCGGATGCACGTTGACCCAAGGCGCGTGGTGTTCGCGCTCGCGCTTTTTGCGTTGGAGGCGTGTACCGGCAAAGCGTTGATCCTCGGCGACGGAAACGGGAGCACGCCCGAGCGGGCGGTCGATGCCGAGTTCGGCGAGCCGCGCGTGATCGCGGCGCTCGAGAGCGAAGACGAATCCGACGACGACCCATCGCTGACCGAGGATCGCCGGCTACTTTGCTTCAACTCGAAGCGTGACGCCGGCAAAGGCCGCGAAGACATCTGGTGCACGAGCCGCGAAGACGCGACGGCGATGTGGGGTGCGCCCGAGCCTCAAAGCGACTTGAACACCGAGAGTCGCGAGACCGGCATCGCGCTGTCGTTGGACGGCCTCTCGCTGTGGTTCAGCAGCGATCGCGACGGTGGGGACGGCGGCCTCGACGTGTACACTGCGACGCGGGCCGCGCGAGACGCGAGCTGGTCCGCCGCGGTGCGCGTCACCGAGCTGAGCTCGGACAACGACGACCTCGTCAGCTCGATCGACGAGACAGGTCGCACGCTGCTCCTCGCGCGTCGCGCACATGACGATGACTCGGACGATGATTCAGACGACGACTACGACGTGCAGATAGCACGCCGAACCACGCTCGCAGATCCGTGGCAGCCGCCGGCGCCTCTCGACGAGATCAACACGGACGATGAAGAGTCGGACGCCTTCTTGGTCGGCTCCGGACTGGCGCTGATTTTTACGCGCGACGAAGACCTGATGCTGTCGCGGCGCGTCAACGTCGACGCAGAGTTCGATCAGGGCAAAGCGATCGAATCGCTGAACAGCGACGACGACGACCGCGACGCCTGGTCCGACGCCGCGTTCGACTACGTCATCTTCTCATCGGACCGCGACGGAACTTATCGGCTGTACGAGGCAGAACGTTCACGGTGAGATGCCGCTGCCCGGATAGCTGCTCGCCACGTCCCAGGCGATGCGCTGGAAGATCAGCGCCTGCTCGGCGGTGAGGCCCGTGTCGGCGAACGTCACGCGGTTTTCCGGCGTCTGGCGATACAAACACGAGTAGAACACGAGCGACACCAAGTACTGCGCCGGTTTCGTCAGGTGCACTTCGTCCTCGAACATCGACCCAAAGAAGTCGGTGTAGCCGGGGACAGAGCCTGCATCGATCTGGCGCTTCAGCTCCACGAGCGCGAGCCCACCCGGCACGATCAGGAACGGCTTACCGCCGACGCGACTATCGACGTAGTCACGGAACGCCTCGTAGTAGAGCATCGAGTTTTCGGTGCCCTGCTCCCAGTTCGCAGCCGGTGAAGGCACTTGCCAGCCCGGGTAAAGGGTATTGATGCCGTTCGGGATCGCGTCGGTGGCCCACTCGGTCTTGCCGGGCCACTGCGCGTAGATCCAGAACTGAATGTTCGGGCTGTAGGTCAGCGCCGTCGTGAGCAGACCCACGGCGGCGCCGCCTTGCGTTTCGAAGTCCGGATCGGAGTAAGGCTGCAGCGAAAGGTGATCGATCGGCGCAAATGTCTGTACGAACGAGTCGAAGCGGCTCGCGCCCGCAGGATCTTCGAAGCCCTCGCCTTGGTGCTCCGCGAGCCAGCGAATCGGTGCGCCCGGAATGGTCCAACGTGCGTAGACGTGATCGACGCCGGTGCTGTCCGCGATCGGCTTCAGCCACGGGTTGATCGTATCGGTCAGACTATTGCCGACGTGATAGCTCTTGAGACCTTGGCTGACCGGTGTCGCAACAGTCCCGATCGTGTAGGTCGCCGACGCGATCGAACTATCGAATCGACACTTCGACGTCGCTAAGGCACGCATACTCGTGCGGCGATCGACATGAATCGGTGCGGCGTAAATCGCGCCGCCCGTATCGGTGGGATTGCTGCCATCGGTCGTATACCGAATCACTGCGTCGGCAGTCGTAGTCGTCAACGTCACGTCGAGCGCAGTCGGCGTCGTCGTGTTCGGAGGTGTAAACCTCACGGAGTCGGTGACATAACCGCGGGCGATGTCGACCCCGACGTAACCGCCACCGTCCGCCGCACCGACGAAATACGTCGCAGTGTCACCGTCGACCGCGAGCCCGAACGGATGCGCCGGGTCTGCGACCGCCGTACCGAATGCCGCGCCGTCGATTCGCTTACTGCCGCTGTAGAACTGGATCTCGGCGAGACCACCCTGACTGCCGGGCGGCGCGTAGTACCGCACGTAGCGATACAGCTGGACGTTCGCGAAGTTCAGCTCGGTAAAGGCTCCCTCGGCGGGGGCAGCCGTGATCGACGCGAGGTCGACGAAGTCCGTCGTAGGGCCCGAGCGCGAGCCTTGAATACGCGCGCCGATGAGCTGTGCAGCCTGGCCGGCTGCGGGGAAGATGCGCACGCGATCGATCGGCAACGGGGCGTCCTCGGGGCATCCATCCGCACGAGGTTCGACTGCACCTGCGCCACCGTCCGGGCTCGAGGGCTCTGCACCCGCGTCCGAGTCGGCGACATCCCAACCCGAGTCCACGAGGCCAGGCTTGCTCGGTGGCAAGGCAGTGGCGGCGTCGCGTGCGCCTTTGGGGGAACCGGGTGTCGGCACTGCAGCATCGATCACCGACGAGGTGACTGCTGCATCGCGCAACGCGTCCGAACCTGTCGGGCTTTGGCCGGCGTCACGCGGCGCCTCGACGCTCGCGTCCGCTTCCTCAGGCGAGTGAAGGGGCGACTGTAACCGTCCTTGTTCGCCATCACAGCCAAACAACAGGACAGTCAGGGCAGCTACGTGCCAGGCGACGTTCTGTCTAGACATAAGTATGCGAAGCAAAGGCGCGTGGAAGCGCGTGAGCGACACCCGCCTACAACCATAAGCATGCGGAAGCCCGCGTCGAGCCGAACCTTCAGTCCGCGCTCCGTACTAGTCGCGGAACCTGGCGTGCTTACTTGGGTTTGTGTCAAAAACCCCTCAGCACGGTGTTCTGTTCGACCTGGATGGGACACTCGTAGACTCGGTCTATCACCACGCCCGCATCTGGCACGACGTGCTCGCCGAGCACGGCTTTCAACTGCCGCATTGGAAGGTACACCGCGGCATCGGCCTGCCTTCGGATCGCCTGTTGTCGTGGCTTCTCGGACACGTCCCGGATTCGGCGGACGCGATGATCGCAGCACACGATCGCGCGTTCGAGCAGTTCGACGGCAAGTTGCAGGCGACCGAAGGCGCACGGGCGCTGCTCGATGAACTGGAACGCCACGCGATCCCATTTTGCGCCGTCACGTCGGCGGGTGATCGCACGCGCGAGCTGCTGTTCAAAGCGCTCGGGCGCGAGATGCCGTACTCGGGCAGTAAGGGCGATGCTCCAAAGCCTAACCCCTCGCCGCTGATGGCTGCAGCAGATCAGCTCGGCTTAGCGCCGAGCGCGCTGGTCATGATCGGTGATGCAATCTGGGACGGCGAGGCAGCGCGACGTTCGGGAACACACTTCATCGGATTGCGCTGCGGTGGCACCAGTGACGAGCTGCTCAAGCAAGCCAGTGCGTTGTGGGTGGAAGATTCACCGCGCGACTTGATGGGCCGATTGGCCTGAACGAAAGTCGCGTACGACAGACGACACGTCGACGATTGCGGTGCGAGTGAACGCGTTGCACGTTTCCACTCCTGAGCACCCGCGCATCTAGACCGCAACTGCGACCGAGCGTAGACCGCTCGGCATGACAGCCACCGCAGAGAGTGAACTGTGTCCGTGGTGCGATGCGCCGTTCGACGGTTTCGACTGTCATCGGTGCGATTACACCCCGTCGCTGCGCTTTCGAGTGCCGCTTCGGGCGATCTACACGCTCTTCGTGATTGTCTTCATGGTCGGTGTCGTCGTCGGAATGCACTTTTGATCGAGGTGTGCCCCACTCCGAGCTTTCGCGAGCTCGGAGTGGGGCTCACGACTACGTCGAACCGCTGCGACGTGTGCGCTCGAGCGCGATCACTGCGACTGCGAGCACGATCAACATTGCCGGCAACCACTCGAGCGCGATGCGCGCTGCGATCACGCCGAGCAGCCACGGCAAGCTCGCGACGCCGATGGCTGTCGCTGCAACCTGGCGTCCGACCAACCGTACACCTGCAGCACCGGTAAAGCGCCGCGGCGTGTCGTGCATCGCGAGCGGATAGATCGGTGCGAGCGAAAACCCGAGCGCCGCGAGCGCGAGGATCACGAACCACGCGGGCGTTCCCGGGAGCGCAAGCGCGACGACGGCCGCGAGCGCAACCCAAACAGTAGTCGCGAGCACGCGCGCCGGGCCCCATCGGTCGGCCCACGCGCCGATCACGAATCGACCCGCACACAGCGCACCCCAGTACAAACCCACGGAAGCGCCGGCGCCTGCGAGCGAAACGTTGCGCGTGCCGGCGAGCAAGCTCGCAGCCCACAACCCCGTACCGGCTTCGAGGCCGCCGTAGCAGTAAAACATCGCAACGCTCGCGTGCGCAGCCCCGCGAGAGGGCGTCGCGGTCCACTGCCCCTCGTCGCCGCTACGGGCTGCAACGACGTCGTCGCGCCAGAGCGACCGCGTCGCGATGAACGACAACGCGAGGAGCGCTTCGACCGCACCGAGCGCCAGGTACGCCGTACGCCACGACTGCCCGCGCGCGAGGAAAAACGCGACGACGTTCGGCGCGATCGCCGCACCGACACCCCAACACGCGTGTAACCAGTTCATGTGTCGCGCGCTGTGATGACGCGCGACGTGGTCGTTCAAGGTGGCGTCGATCGCACCTCCGCCGAGGCCGGCCACACCGGCCGCCATCAGCAGCACGTACCAGTGTGGCGCGAATCCACTTCCGATCAGCGCGAGCGCAGCCAGGATCGTGCTTCCGGACAGCACGACGCCTGCGCTGACGTGAAGGCGCAACCAGCCGCTCGCAGTGCTCGAGATCACGACACCGGCCATCGTCACGAGAACGGCTGCACCTGCAGCGTCGAGCGGCAGGCCGAGCTCGGTGCGCATCGCTGGCCACGCCGCGCCGAGCACCGTGTCCGGCAAGCCCAAGCTCACGAATCCGACGTAGGACAGCCACAGGAGTAGCGCAGGTGCGGGCGGCGTTCGGTCGCGCGCGGTGTGGTCGGTCGAAGACATCGCGGGTCCCGCACAGTGCGCGACTCACGCTCGCCTGTCGATCACTTCTCGATCAGGACGACGCACCGACCACGCGAATCATGAAGCGGCCCGGCGCAGTACGCGTGAAGCCGAAGCGTTCGTACAAGCCGTGTGCGTCCTGTGTGCCGAGCAGGACTCGATTCACGTCGCGCACCGACGGATGCGCGAGCGCGAATTGCACGAGCGCCTTGCCGATCCCGCGCCCGCGGACGGTCTCGTCGACGAACACGTCACACAGGTATGCGAAGCGGCCACGGTCACTTACGACGCGCGCGAATCCGACTTGGATCGACCCGCGGTACGCACCGAAACAAATCGAGTGTTGCATTGCGGTCCGGAGCGCGTCCTCGGTGATTCCGCGCGACCAATACGCCGTGTCGCGCAAGTACGTATAGACGTAGTCGAACTGCACACGCGCAGCATCACTGCTGAGCTCGTAGTCGCCGAACCGCTGGACGACGACCTCATTTGGATTCGAGAGCGCTCGAGCAGCCGCCGCTTTCGACATCTGCAGACCGTCGCGCAACTGGCGATCGGATTGGGGCGCGCCTGTGGTCAGGTGAAGCGGAACCGTGCCGGCCCAAACATCGAGCGCGTGATCGGCGGGCAAGTCTTTCGGATCGCCCGCCCGCACTTTCGCCGACGCCTCCTCGATCGTCAGGCACACCACGAGTGTCGTGTCGAGCTCGGCCTCGGTCGGGGAGCGCAGCTCCCGCATACGGCCCGGCGCCAGGTGCTCGATCAACGCGTGAAGTGCCAGACGCTTTTCGTCGCGGTCCGAGACCTCGCGCGCCGGACCAAACACGACGACCGCTCGATAATTCATCGAGTGATGGAACGCCGTGCGCGCGAGAACCAACCCGTCGAGTAGCGTGAACGTCACGCTCACGCGCTCGCGATCGCACAACGAACGCAACATGCGGTTCGCACGAGCCCCGTGCAGATACAGCCGGTCCTCGATGCGCGCGTGTGCAGTCGGCAAGCTCATCACTTCGCCGCCGACGTTGAACGCCACGTGGCCGACGAATGCCTCGTCGATGATGGCAAAGACGCGGTCGCGCTCGTAGTGGCCGCGCTCGGGGTGACGCTTCAGGCGCACGCTTGGACCCGAGAAGCTCGGTTCCGCCACGTCGTTCGAGGGAAGTGGAAGAGGTTCCATAGGCTCGAGCTTGAAGTTGCACTGGTCCATGAGAAAGTACCGGTTGTGACAAATCGACTAGACCACTTGGCGAGAGCTCGACTGCCTGAAGCCGGGGGTGCTCGACGCGAGCGCGGCTGGGTCCTCGATATCGGCAGTGCGGCGGACGCGGCCGAGCCGATCTTCCTTCGAATCGCGCGTGTGATCAGCGCGGACATCCGGCGTGGGCGGCTCGGCCCGAACGCGTTACTACCCGGCAGTCGCGAGCTCGCACGCACGCTCGGCGTGCATCGCAACACGGTGCTCGCAGCCTACCGTGAGCTGGTGGCCGAGGGCTGGCTCGAGCCGCGCCACGGGCAAGGCACGTTCGTCTCGGCGCAGCTGCCGGAAGTCGAGCCTCGAAGCTTTCGTCGTGCGAAGCGCTCCGTCGCAGCCACGCCACAAAACCCCGCGCGCGGCGCCCGGCTGGGTTTCGACTTGCCGCCGTCGCCACTCGGTCCGGTCGGAGGTCGCACGTATCCCAAACACGTGCTGCGGATGTTCGGCGGGCTGCCCGACTTGCGCGAAGTGCCGAACGAAGCCTTGGCGCGGGCGCTGCGGAGAGTCTTGCGCCGGAGCGCGTCGGTGCTCGGCTACTCGCACCCGGCCGGCCATCCGCAGCTGCGAGCGGCGATCGCGGGCTTGCTCCGGGCGGCGCGTGGGCTCGCGATCTCCGCCGAAGACGTCTGTGTGACGCGCGGCAGCCAGATGGGTCTCGCACTTGCGGCCGAAGCCTTGCTCCGTCCGGGAGACACGGTCGCCGTCGAGGCGCTCGGCTATCGTCCGGCGTGGCAGGCGCTCCTGCGAGTCGGCGCACAACTCGAACCGGTGCCGCTGGATGAACATGGCCTCTCGGTGTCGCACTTGGCTGCGCTGTGCGAGAGCCGGCGAGTTCGCGCGGTCCTCGTCACGCCGCATCACCACTATCCGACGACGGTTCCACTCGCACCCGGCCGCCGCTTGCAGCTGCTCGAGCTCGCGCAGCGCCATCGATTTGCGATTCTGGAAGACGACTACGACCACGAGTTTCACTACGAAGGCCGGCCACTGCTCCCGCTCGCAAGCGCCGACGAGGCGGGTTCGGTCGTGTACGTCGGCACATTCTCGAAGGTGTTCGCGCCCGGTCTGCGTATCGGCTACGTCGTCGCACCGCAGTCGGTGTTGCGCGAGATCGTGCGGCGCCGGTTTTACCTGGACCGGCAAGGTGACCACGTCACGGAGGCTGCGCTCGCCGACTTGATCGAGGATGGCGAGTTGCAACGCCACACGCGGCGCATGCGCCGCCTGTACCAGACGCGACGGGATACGTGCGCGGCACTGCTGCGCCAGCAGCTGGGAGCGGCGCTCTCGTTTGCGGTACCCAACGGAGGCATGGCACTGTGGGCACGCGCAGCGCCGGACATCGAAGTCGAAGTCTGGCTCGAGCGTGCCGAGGCTGCCGGGGTGGTCTTTCAGAGCGAAAAACACTTTCGCTGGGACGCTCAGGTCGGGCAACACTTGCGCCTCGGCTACGCGCCGCTGACGCAGGCGGAGCTCGAAATCGCAGTCCAGCGTCTGCGAGAAAGCCTGCCCGGCCGCGCGCGGCGCGGACGCAGATAGCAGCATCGGTTTTCGCGATGCGACATATCGCAGGACGAGATGGCCGCGCGGACTGGGACTTGCACGCGATCGCGATCCCCCGTCCCGTGCCCGAACGCGAGCACTGGTCGCACAGCCAGGCAGTTTGGCAAATGTACTGCTGCCCGCAGAAAAGTCGGCGCGCGGTAGCTGTTCCGTAGCTTGCGGCGATGCCGCTGTGAGCGGCGCCACTAGTGCGTCATGTGTGTTGCCGCCGCGCACCGCCTGCCTAAACGGCGCAGTTGAACCTTGACGCGGTAGCCGAGTCCAAAGTAGCTACTGACATGCGCTCGAACACCCAGCGCCAGAGCAACAGCCGGCGAGCGCGCGTGGATCCGGAAGAGCTCCGCGCGCGAATTCTCGCGACGTTTTCGACAAAGGCGAAGCGTCTTGGCATTCGGGCACTGCTCATGACCGAGCTCGCAGCCGAGCTGCGGATTAGCGCAACGACGCTGTACAAGCTCTACCCGTCGAAAGAAGCGCTCGCGCTCGCTTGTGTCGACCGCTGGGCAGACGAGCTAGGAGCGGCTGAGTCGGCCAAGGTCGATCGCACCGAGCCGACGTCCGGATTCGATGCGTACTTGCGGTGGATCGACGCTTGGGCAGATGCGAACGCGTCGCTCTCGCCGGCGTTCGCGCGCGACCTGAAGTCCGACTACCCGGCGGTCTGGAAGCGGTATCGCGAAGTGGTCCACGAGCGAAAGCGTCGCGGCGCGCGCTTACTGCGACCGTTGCTCAAGCCCGACGTGGACGAACGCGTTGCGTTTGCGCTGCTCGACACCATCTTCGCGACCGTGCTTCAGCCGGAGTTTGCGGACCGCTTGCACATCTCCCGTCGTGAAGCGCTTCGGACCGCAGTCTCGATTTGGGCGGCAGGTGCGCTCGCACGTCCGGCGAAAACGCGACCGATCGCCACAAGCAAACGTTAGCGCGTCGCCTCAGACTCGCCTTCGGTGCGAGGTTCGATCACGTGCGTTC
>Ga0193752_1001291_pt1 | contig 21098 bp, 20 predicted proteins | sample H1c1metaG_FD_144924 | JGI IMG/M metagenome (GOLD analysis project Ga0193752, IMG submission 144924) | Soil microbial communities from a riparian zone of the East river system, Colorado, United States - H1c1 | ecosystem: Environmental > Terrestrial > Soil > Riparian zone | place: USA: East River...
AGCTCGAAACGCCCGATGCGATCCGCGGCCGCGTCAGCGCGGTGAATTCCATGTTCATCGGCGCGTCGAACGAGCTCGGCGAATTCGAGTCGGGCGTGACCGCGAAGTGGTTCGGCACGGTGCGTGCGGTGGTGCTCGGTGGCTTCGCCACGCTCATCGTGGTCGGCTCCTACATGAAAATTTTCCCCGAGCTGCGCAAGCTGGATCGCTTCCCCGAACCGCGGCATTGAGGAGGTCGGTGCCCCAGCACCAACTTCTCCATACAGTTCCCCGCTGCTCATCGAACTGGATTTACTCGCGACCTGTATATAAATACAGTTCACGCATGGCAGGCGCAATCAAGGGCCGGGGTGCGTTGTCACAGCCTCCCGGCAGATTCGACAAGCTGACACAAACGCTCGAGCACGACGGCTGGTACGAAGAGGAACAGCCCGACAAGCGCGAGACCGTCGTGCTGCCCGAACCAGCGCGTACGGTGATCAGTCGCAACAAGTCGCCCGATATCTTTTTCCAGGCCTCGATCAACCCGTATCGCGGCTGCGAACATGGCTGTGTTTATTGCTTCGCCCGTCCGAGCCACGCCTACGTCGGGCTCTCTCCCGGCCTCGATTTCGAAACCAAGCTGTTCTACAAGGCCGACGCCGCAAGAGTGCTCGAGGGTGAGCTCGCCGCGACCAAGTACAAATGCGTACCCATCATGCTGGGCGCGAACACCGACCCTTACCAGCCGCTGGAGAAAACTCTCAAAGTCACCCGTTCGCTGCTCGAAGTGCTGTTGCGCTGCAAGCACCCGGTAACGATTACAACGAAAGGAGCGCTGGTGGCGCGCGATGTCGATCTGCTGGCCCAGTTCGCGCGCGACGGACTCACGCGGGTGATGTTCAGCATCCCGACCCTCAACAACGACATGAAGCGCGTGCTCGAACCGCGCGCGGCGGCGGCCGGTGCACGGCTCAAGGCGATGCGCGTGCTGGCGGAGGCCGGCGTGCCGGTGGGCGTGCTGGTCGCGCCCATCATTCCGGTACTCACCGAACACGAGATCGAGGCGGTCCTCGAAGCCAGCCGGGAGGCCGGCGCGACGCACGCCGGCTACACGGTGCTGCGCCTGCCGTGGGAAGTGAAAGACCTGTTCCGCGAGTGGCTGGCGGAGCATTTCCCCGAGCGCGCCGCGCACGTCATGTCGATCGTGCGCAGCATGCACGGCGAACGCGACAATGATCCCGACTTCGGGACTCGCATGCATGCGACCGGTCCCGTGGCGCAGCTGATCCGCCAGCGCTTCCAACTCGCAGCCCGGCGCTTAGGTTTCGTCTCAGATCGGAGAAATGTGCTGCCGACGAATCTTTTTCAGCCTCCCCGGCGTACTCACCCACAGATGACCCTGGACTTGCCTTTGTAACTTTGTGTGCGCGCGTTAAGTTGGGAACCCCGATGCAGCGCGCGAGGTCACAAAGTGACGATGCTGCGACGTGGCATACTCGCTGCGCCCATCGACATCCCCGCATCCGCACTGGGAGAAGGTCCATGAACAGCGCAGTCCGCATGAGCACCGCGTGCCTGGGAGTGCTTTTGGCAAGCGGTTGCATGCAGGCGCGCATCGAAGAATCGCGCGAAATGGCCACGCCCATCGCCAAGGGCGAGCGAATCGTCATCCTCGCCAAACCCCAGATCGAAGGCGCCGGCGCCGAAGACGATTTCATGGATTGCATCGGCAATGGATTGAACGGTGGCCGCCACGGAGTTGCAGTCCACGACAACAACGATTTCGTCGACCAGATGTTTCCGTGGTTTGAGCCCAGCACCGCGCCCGGCAGGCCCGAGGCAATGAGCGCCTTGCTCGCCCGGCCCGGTGTGGCCGAGCAGGTTACGAAGACCGGCGTGCGTTATGTAGTGTGGCTCGACGGCAGCACCCGCAAGACCGACGGCGGCGGCTCGCTCGCCTGCGGCGCGGCGCCCGGCGGGGCGGGCTGCATCGGCTTCGGCTGGTGGGAGAAAGAGTCCAACTACGAAGCGACGATCTGGGATTTGAAACAGGCCAAGTCGGCGGGTAGCGTCGGCACCAACGTCACCGGAACTTCCGCCATCGTGGGGGCCATTGTTCCTTTGCCATTCATCGCGCGCGTACAGGCCACTGCATGCAATCGCATGTCCAACCAGCTGCGCAGCTTTTTCTCGGGAACCGACGGTCAACCCGCCGGTACCCACTAAATACGAATCTGCAGGAGGTTCGAATGCGCACCTTTAATCTGATCAGCGTTGCCCTCGCGGCAGCGGTGCTCGCGGGCTGCGCTTCAACCGGTGGCGGCGGCGGCGGTGGCGGAATGCCGAGTCCTCCCTCCGGCGGCGGCGGAATGCCGGGCGGCGGCGGCGGGGGCGACAGCGGTGGTATGCCCAGCGGCGGTGGCGGAATGCCGGGTGGAATGCCCGGTGGCGACAGCGGCGGCATGCCGGGTGGCAGCAGCGGAATGCCCGGCGGCAGTAGCGGCCTGCCCGGTCTTCCCGGCGAAGGTGGCGCCACTCCATCCGTCCCCAGTCTTCCCGGTGAATCCGGTGACGGCAAATCGGGCGATTCCAGCAGCGGAAATAGTTCAGAGAGCGGCGGATCGAGTGGTGGCGCCGGCAAGGACGGCAAGGATGGCAAGTCTGGCAGCGCAAGCACCGAAGGTCCCGGTGGCGCGCAGACCTCCGAGGAGCGTCGTCAGTCCGGTGAAAAAAGTCTCGACGACTCGCTCGGCGATTTCGACAAGACATTGAAGAAAGAACAGGAGCGCGTGGCGAAAGAGCGCGACGCGAAGGGCCAGGGCAGCGCGGATGGCGAGGGCCAGGACGGCTCAGGCGCTTCGGGCACCGGCGAATCGGGCGCGGGCGGCAGCCCCGGTGGCCGCGAAGGCGATCTCAAATCGGAAGGCGGCAGCTCCGGCACCTCCGGCGACAAGAATTCGGGCGAGAGCAGTTCGAACGCGTCTAACAAGAGTGGCAAGTCCATCGGTGGTGGTGGCGGTGGTGGCGGCGGTCCGCAGACCAGCGGCAACGACGACGACATCGTCGCGCGGCGCCTGCGCAAGGCTGCCGAAGAGGAAACCGATCCGGAGCTGAAAGATCGTCTCTGGAAGGAATACAACGAGTACAAGAAGTCGGCGAAATGAAGAGCTCGAGGTGACGTCATGACCAACAAACTTCTTGCAGGAGCAGTGCTCGCAGCCTCGATGTTGCTGACCGCATGCGTCACCAGCGAAACCAAGCCCATCCAGAAGGTCGTGCCCAAGCAGGCTACCGTGCACATTCCGGAGGCCGAGCTGCTGGACGTTGGAATACGCGTGTTCGACCCGGGCATTCCGAAGAACATCGAAGGCGATGATGAAGCCCTCGCCAAGAAGCGCATCTATCCCGATCTGCGCAAGGCTGAAGCGCGCTACATCCCCACGCTGCTGCGCGAGACGCTCGAGTCCACCGCGCAGTGGGGCGCCGTACGCGTCATTCCGGCCAGTGCCGAATTCGTCGACGTCATCGTCACCGGGCAACTCATCGACTCCAATGGCGGCTTCCTCGCCGTCGACGTCTCCGCGACGGACGCCGCGGGCCGCGTCTGGATCAAGGACAAGCGCTACAGCAGCCTGGTCGACCTCGGCGCCTACAAGACCACCGCGTCGATGAAGGCGCGCGATCCGTTCCAGAACGTCTACTCCGAAATCGCCAACGACCTCGTGCTCGCGCGCGACGCGCTCACGGCGCTCGATCGCGAAAACATCCGCAAGGTCGCCTCCTTGAGGTTCGCCGCGGATCTCGCGCCGGAAGCCATGGCGGGCATGACGGCGAAGGATGCAAAAGGCATCACGCAGGTAGTCAGGCTGCCGGCCGATGGCGATCCGACGCTGGGCCGCATCGAGAAAATCCGCGAGCGCGATACGGCGGTGGTCGACACCGTCAACGACTACTACGCAAGCTTCCACGACTCCATGGAAGACTCCTACGGCAGCTGGCGCCAGACGAGCTTCTCCGAGCTCGAGAAGGAAATGCGCGCCAAATCCAGCGCCCGCACGCGCACCGTGCTCGGCGCCGCCGCGCTCATCGCCAGCATCTTTGCGCCGAACAGCTGCGGCAGCTACGACTACAACTGCCGCCGCATCGAAAACGCCGCGCGCAGTGCCGGCACCCTCGGCGGTATCGCCGCGGTCCTCTCGGGCTTGAAGAAATACGCCGATGCACGCGTGCACGCGGATGCGCTGAAGGAGCTCACGCAGAGCTTCCAGTCCGAAGTCGCACCGCAGGTGGTGGAAGTCGAAGGGCACACGCTGCGCCTGACCGGCACAGCGGAAGATCAGTACCGCGAGTGGCGCAAGCTGCTCAAGCAGCTCTATCTCGAGGAGACGGGCGCCGCGGCCGCGCCCCCGCCCGTCGCGCCGGCGCCGGTTCCGGCCACCACCACCGCAACCAGCAACGTCAAGCCTCCATCCAGTTAATAGTTAGTCGCCCCAAGACGACCCGTGACAAACCAGAACCAGGCCGGCACCAAGCTGTGCGGCCGCTTCGTGCTCATCGAAAAACTCGGCGCCGGCGGATACGGTGAGGTCTGGCGTGCGCGCGACGAAATGCGCGACACCGAGATCGCGGTCAAGATCCTGTACGCGCAATTCGCGGATTCCGAACCCGCCTGGGAAGTTTTCCAGCGCGAGTTCACGCTGACGGCGCGGCTCAACCATCCGGGCGTGCTGCGCGTATACGAACCGGTGCGCAGCGCCGACGCCACCGTGCTGCCGATGGTGCTGGCCGGCGGCGGCGATCTGCGCCAGATGCGCGGCGCGGCGTATACCAAAATCCTGCCGCTGCTCATCGACATCGCCGCGGCGCTCGAACACGCGCACTCGCGGCGCATCGTGCACCGCGACCTCAAGCCCTCGAACATCCTGCTCGACAGTGTCGGCCGCCCGTTGCTGGCCGATTTCGGCGCCGGTGCTTCGGAAGGTGACAACACTTCGGGTCCGCCCGGTTCGCCCTTTTCCGCCAGTCCGCAGCAGCTCGCCGGCGAACCCGCGCGTCCGGCCGACGACATCTACGGCCTGGGCGCGCTCGCCTACGAGCTGCTGTCGGGATATCCGCCGTTCTACCCGGCCTTCGACGCGAAGAAAATCGCCACCGAACCCGTACCGCGCCTGAAGCCGGTCAAGCCGATTCCGCCGCGGCTCGAACTACTCGTCTCGTGGTTGCTGGCCAAGCACGGACGCGAACGTCCGCCGTCCATGCGTCACGTGGCCGACGAAATGAACGCGGTGTTGCAGGACACGCTCGGCCTCGACAACGCGCCCGGGGAGACCGCGGCGCAGACCGAGGCGGCCATCCTGGGCGCCGCCGCCGACAACCTGACGCCGGCGGTGATGGCCGAAGATTCGCTGCCGCCGATGAGCAGCGTGCGCGAGCTCGAAGAGATCGATCCCGGCTTGTTGCCGCGGGTCGACGAGCTGCGCGCACAGGTGGTGCGCGAGCAGCGCCAGCGCAATCGCCGTCGCGGCTGGACCATCGCTGCCGTGCTGGTAGTCGCCGTTATCGGCGTGGCGCTGTTGCTGCCGAAGCTTGCGAGCAAGCAGAAGGTCGACCTCGCCACGCTCAATATTCCCGCCGGGCCAACCGACTCCGATGTGGCCGCGGAGAAACACGCCGAGGAACTGGCCGCCAAACACACCGAGCTCAGCAAGCGCGTGGTCGAACTCGACTCGCGCGCGGCCGCGCAGTGGGGCGGGTCCGATTTCGCCGCCGTGCGCAAGTCGGTCGATGATATCGGCGGCATGCTCGAGCGCAGGAAATACGCCGACGCCGAAGTACCGCTCGCGACGCTCGAGAAAACGCTGACCGAGATCGAGTCGCGCGTCCCTGCGGCGCTGGCAGCGCAGTTGTCCGAAGGCAAACGCGCGCTGTTGGCCGGCGAATACGAGAACGCCCGACAGGCCTACGAAACCGCGCTCAAGATCGAAACGGTGAATCAGGAAGCGACGGACGGACTCGCCAGGGTCGCGGCCGCAAGCGGCGTGCTCCCCACGCTGGTCGACGCGGAAAACGCCGAGCACGCCAGGAATCTGCCGAAGGCACAGTCGTTGTTCGCGGACGTGCTCAAGCGCAATCCCGGCAACATCGCGGCGACCGAAGGTCTCGCGCGCGTGAAGCACTCGATGGCCGAGAACGAATTCAACGCCGAAATGGGCGCGGGTCTGGCCGCGCTGAACGGCGGCCGCCTCGCCGAGGCGCGTACGCACCTGGAAGCCGCCCGCAGGCTGCGGCCCGATAGCAGCGAAGTCCGTGCAGCGCTGCAGCGCGTGGCCGATACCGGCGCCGGCCGCAGCGTGGTGGACGAAGAACAACGCGCCGCCAGTCTCGCGAGCCAGGAGCGCTGGGCCGAGGCGCAAACAATCTACGATGAAGCGCTGGCGCGCGATCCCTCGCTGCAGTTCGCCATCGCCGGCCGTGCCGCGGTGGCGCCGCGGGCCGAACTTGGCAAGCGATTGCAGGCGCTGATAGACCGGCCGGAGCGCCTGGCGGAAGACAACGTGCGCGTCGACGCGGAACGGCTGCTGGCGCGGGCTGGCGCGCTGCCCCAACAAGGGCCGGTGATCCGTTCCCAGGTGCAGCGGCTGGAACTGATGCTGCCCACATTCAATCAACCAGTCATGCTGGCGCTCGAATCCGACAATGCCACCGAAGTCGCCATCCAGCGGGTAGGCTTCCTGGGAACCTTCGACAATCGCCAGGTCGAGCTCAAGCCGGGCAAATACACCGTGACCGGCAAACGCAGTGGTTTCCGCGACGTGCGGCGCGAGATCACCGTGTACCCGGGCCAGTCCGGACAGATCATCGTCATCCGCTGCCTCGAACCGATTTGAAGTTCTGAGAAACGCAATGGAACCCTGGCCCTCATACGACGCCAACATCGTGCTGCGCACCGCGCAGGGCGATTCGCATTTCGGCGCGCGCGTGGTGGTCGATCCGGGTTCCGGCGCGATGCGTGCCGATCACACCGACGCGCCCTCGCTGGTGGATGCGCTGCCGCTGGCGGGGATCCGCGCCGTCTCCGGACGCTGGCTGCTGGATGCCGCTTCCAACGGTCACGTGAGCATCAACGGCGTACCCATCGCCGGCGCCCGCATCATCATCGTGGGCGACGTCATCACGATTGCGGGCTCGCAACTGCTGGTGGAAGACGCCACGGCGAACAACCTGGCGCTGCGACGCTTCGATCTCGAGGGCACCGAGACATTGCCGCCCGTCGGCGACAGCGTGCGCGCGGTGCCGCTGCCGGCCGAAGATCTTTCCATTGACATGGGCACGGTGCCCAGCATCGAAGGGTTCGCGGCGCCGCGGGTTCGCAAGGCGGCGCGTGGCCGCTGGAACTACGCCGCCTGGGTCATGGCCGCCGTGCTGCTCGCCGTGCTCGGGATGTTCGCGCTGCTGCAGCCGATCGCGCTCGACCTGCAGCCCGCCGATGCCAAGGTCACTTCGGTGGGCGGCTTCTCCTGGCAATCGGCGTCGAGCGTGTTCGTGCTGCCGGGCGATCACAAGCTGCGCGCGTCGCGCGCGGGATACATCCCGGCCGACGTGCGCGTGAAGGTGGGCGGGCCGGTGCAGGCACACGCGTTGATCCACCTCGTCAAACTACCCGGCAAGCTCGAGGTGGATACCGGCGGCGTGGCCGCGGAAATTTCCGCCGACGGCGCGCGCCTCGGGCGGGTGCCGGGCACGGTCGACGTGCCGGCGGGCGAGCGCACGCTCACGTTCAAGGCGCCGCGCTATCTCGATCACGTGCAGCGCCTGCTCGTCGAAGGCGGCGGCAAGAAGCAGGATCTCAAGATCTCGCTCAAGCCGAATTTCGCGGTCGTCACTCTTTCCTCCGTGCCGAACGGCGCGCAGATCGAGGTGGACGGCAAGTCGGCCGGAGTGACTCCGGCAAAAGTCGAGATGGATTCGGGCATTCGCCGCGTGCAGGTTTCCGCGCCGGGATTGCGCCTGTGGACGTCGAGCGTGGTGGTGAACGCCGGCGTGCCGCAGACGATCGGGCCGATCGAACTCGGCGCGGCCGATGCGCGCGTCACCGTGCGCTCGGTGCCCTCGGGCGCGCAGGTCACGACCGGCGGCAGTTTCCGCGGCATCACCCCGGTGACTATCGATCTGTCGCCCGGCGTTTCGCACGCCGTGAGCGTCGCGCGCGCCGGCTACGCGCCGTGGACGCGCGAGATCGCAGCCGTTGCCGGCCAGGAATCCACACTCGACGCGCGCCTCGCGGCGCTGCTGGTCGACGTGCGCGTGCAGGGCGAGCCGGCCGACGCCGAGGTGTTCGTGAACGGCGATTCGCGCGGCAAGGCGCCGGTGTCGTTGCAGCTGCCCGCGAGCCGCTGGCGCATCGAAGTGCGCAAGGAAGGCTTCAACGCCTTCGCCACCGACCTGGTGCTCGCACCCGGCATCGCGCGCACGTTCGACTACAAGCTGGTGAACCCGAAGGACGTCGTCGGCAACTCGCCCGCGAAACTCACCACCAAATCGGGCATCAAACTACTCATCGTGTCCGGCGGCACCTACCAGGCGGGCAGCGACCGGCGCGAGCAGGGCCGCAGGCCGAACGAGGGTGCGCACAAGGTCACGCTGCTGCGTCCGTTCTACCTGGGCGAGCGCGAGGTCACCAACGCGCAGTTCCGCCAGTTCCGCGCCACGCACAACTCCGGCGCGGTCGGCAACGTTTCGCTCGATCTCGACAAGCAACCCGTGTCGCGCGTCACCTGGGAAGAAGCGGCCGAGTTCTGCAACTGGCTGTCGGGCGAAGAAGGCCTGCCGCCGGCCTACCAGGGCAGCGCCGACAGCGGCTTCACCTTGATCGTCCCGGTGACCACCGGCTTCCGCCTGCCCACCGAAGGCGAGTGGGAATTCGTGGCGCGCGCCGCGAGCACCGGCAAGCCGCTGAAGTACCCCTGGGGCAACGATCTGCCGGTCGTGTCGGGCACCGCCAACTTCGGCGGCAGCGAGGCGGCCGAACTACTCGGCGCCGCGCTTGCCGGTCACCGGGACGAATTCCCGGCCGTGGCTGCGCCGGCCCTGTTCCCGCCCAATGCACTCGGCTTCTACGACCTTGCCGGCAACGTCTCGGAGTGGGTCACCGATAAATATCTGTCGTTCGTCGCCTCGACAGCCGTGACCGACCCGCTCGGTCCGGCCGACAGCAAGGGCCACGCGTACCGCGGCTCGAACTGGCGTTCGGTGAGCACCACCGAACTGCGGTTCCCGTGGCGCGAAGGTTCGACGGAAGCGAGCGACGTGATCGGCTTCCGCGTCGCGCGTTACGTGGCGCCGGAATAGGAGTCGTCTATGCGCAATATTCTTTTTAGCCTGTTCGCGATCGGCGTTGCCGCGACTGCCGCCATGATGGCTACCACCGCGATGCTCAATGCGCCGCATCGCACCGCCGCTGTCACCACCATGCCTGCGGCCAACGTGGATGCGCCGAAGCCCGCGGAAACTCCGCCGGCCGTACCGCCGAGCGGCACACCCGCGCCGCCGGGCGGCGCTGCCGCGCCGGGCACCGACGCGGCCAAAGCAGACGAAGGCGAGGACAAAGACCCCTACGAAGGCATCGCTCCCGAGGAGCTGCCGCCCGATCTGCAATACAACGCCGATTCGAGCGTCAGTTTTCCGACCAACATCTGATTCCAGAAACTAACTACACACCATGTACGGCCTGCACTTCGACCACCACACGTTGACCATCGCCCGCGATGGCGAGCTGCTCGCCAACGAGCCGCTGGCGGTGGAGATCGCGGCGCGCGATCCGCGCTTCGGCCGCGCGGCGCTGGCGGCCTCGCGTGGCCGGCCGGACGAGGTGTCGCTCAACCACTGGCGCGAGCTCGGCAAGAGCGACGCGGCGGCGCGCGCCGTGGCGCTCGAGCTGCATGCGCATCTGCACGCGCTCGGCGTCACCGACCGAATCGATGCGGTCGTGGCCGTGCCCGCCGATCTCGACGCCGCTGCGTTGACCAGTCTGCGCGGCGCGTTCAGCGCCGCAGGCGTAGACGTCCGCGATTTCATCGACGCGGCCGCACTCACCGCGGCCGCGGTGGCCGAGCGGCCGCACTACGTCATGCTCGAAGCCGGCTGGCATTCCGCGATCGCCACGCGCGTCGTGGGTGGGCCTGAGTGCGCGGTCGAAGAATCCTTCGTGAGCGAACGCGCGAACCTGCTCGACGTCTACGATCTGTGGCTGGTTGCGGTCGCATCGGTGATGGTCAAGAACACGCGCTTCGATCCATTGCTCAGCCTGCCCGTCGAACAACGCCTGTTCGCGGACCTGCCGGCGCTGGCCGCGCGCGCGGCGACCGAAGCCCGCGTCGAAGCCGCGCTCGAGTCCGACGGTGCGCGCTTCGCCGTCGAGGTCGAATCGCAGCTGTTCGCCGATGCGGCGCAGTCTTTCTATCGCGAGCTCACGCGCCTCGCGCGCCTGGCGAGAATCGCGGGACAGGGTGCAGCGCTGGTGCTGCCCGCCGAATCGCGACGCTGGCCCGGCTTCCTCACGCGCCTGCTCGAGCTCGAACAGGATGGCCTGGTGATCGCGCCGGCGGGGCTGGCCGCGGTTGCCGCCTCGCTGCAGGCGATCGATCCGGTTGCGCCTGCGCCGCGTCTGCGCCGCCATGTCGCAAGGCTCAGTGAACACAGCCTCGCGGACCAGATCGAATACGTGTCGTCCGTCACGGCGTCACCCGGCCGTGCGTTGCCGGTCACGCATATTCTCTTCGGCGGCGACTCGATGCGTTTTCCCGAGGGCGGCCTCGTCATCGGTACCGACGAGGCGTCCAACACGCCGCACATCACGTTGCCGCGCGCGGCCGCCGGTGTGTCGCGCCGTCATTGTTCGTTGCGTCGCGAAGGCGAGCGCACCGTGCTCATCGATCACAGCCGCTACGGCACCTGGGTGAACGGCGCGCGCGTGCGCGAGCGCGCCCCGGTGCGTCCCGGCGATCGGCTCCGTGTGGGTACGCCGGGCGTGGAATTCACGCTGATTTCCGCCGCGGCCTTCGTGAAAGACACACCGTGAAGAAGAAGCGCAAAGCTTTCGAAGTCTTCACGCTGTCGTTCCTCGACTGCATCTGCTGCGGCTTCGGCGCGGTGGTGCTGTTCTACACCATCGTGCAGGCGCAGGCGGGTGCGCAGGAAATCCTGCGTCTCGATCAGCTCACCGGCGAAGTGCGCAAGCTCGAAGAAGAAGTGAAGGACGGCACCAAGAACCTGGTGGTGTTGCGCAACACGGTCGAGAAGACCGACGAAGACGCGGCCACCGCGCAGGCGCGCGCGTTGCGCGTGGCCAGGGAACTCAAGGAACGGCGCGAGCAGTCCACCGAATTCGATGACGAGAGCCTGGCGCGCCGCGCGCACATCAACCAGTTGAAGGCCGACATCAAGTCGATGGAAGAAGGCATGAAGCGCCTGCAGGGCGGCGCGCTCGACAAGGGGCCGGCCGGCTCGCGCGTGAAGGCGTTTCGTGGCCGCGGCGATCGCAAATACATCAGCGCCTTGCGCGTGAAGGGCAAGCGCATCCTGGTATTGCTGGACACGTCCGCCAGCATGATGGAAGACGACGTGGTGAAGGTCATCCGGCTGCGCAATCAGCCCGAGGCCGCGCGCCGTGCCGCGCCGAAGTGGCGCCGCGCGCTCGACATGGTCGAATGGATCACCGCGCAACTGCCGGACAACAGCCAGTTCCAGGTGTACGGCTTCAATGTGAAGTCGAAAGCCGTGCTGGGCGATTCACAGGGCAAGTGGCTGTCGTCGAGCGATCCGCGCGTGATCAACAACGTGCTCACCGCGACGCGCAACATCACGCCCGGCGACGGCACCAGTCTGGTCAACGCGTTGCTGTCGGCCCGCACGATCAATCCGGCGCCGGACCAGATCATTCTCATCACCGACGGCCTGCCTACCCAAGGCTCGGTGCCGCCGTCGCGCAAGTTCATCAACGTGCGCGAGCGCGAAAAACTTTTCGACGATGCCGCCAAGACCGTGACGAAGGACCTGCCCATGGACGTGGTGCTGCTGCCGATGAAGGGCGACCTGCTCGCGGCGCACGCGTACTGGCGCATGGCGCGCAAGACCGGCGGTTCGTACGTCATCCCTTCACGTGACTGGCCCTGAGTCGGACCTGCCCGTATGCACAAACGCCGCGAATTCGAAGTCTTCACGCTGTCGTTCCTCGACTGCATCTGTTGCGGCTTCGGCGCGATCATCCTGCTGCTGGTGCTGACCGATGTCGGCCAGCCGATCGTGATCGAACGCAGCGAGAAGGATCTCAAGGGCCAGATCGATGCCCTGCAGCGACAGCTGTTCGATCTGCGCGGCGAAACCGACGTGCTCAATCGCGAGCTGCAGGGTCGCATCAAGGTAAAAAATACCGAGGAGTTGAAAATCTCCGCCCTCGCTGGCGATCTGTCCAAGATCCGCGGCGAGTTCAAGGCGAGCAAGGGCGAGGCTTCGGTGACCAACATCGTCGAGACGGAACTGGTTGCCGCGCACCAGACGTTGACCGCGGAAATGCAGCGCCTGCTCAAGAACGCGCCCAAGCGGATCGACCAGGTAGCGGCGGTCGGCGGCATTCCCGTCGACAGCGAATACATCATCTTCTGCATTGACACCTCGGGCAGCATGCAGTCTGACAACTGGGAAAACGCCCAGAACGTCATGAAGGAAATTCTCGACATCTATCCCAAGGTGAAGGGCATCCAGGTCCTCGACGACGAGGGCAAGCCGATGTTCGCGAGCACCAAGGGTCAGTGGCTGCAGGATTCGCCGGTGCAGCGCGCCAAGATCATGTCGACGATGGTCAACTGGAAGCCGTACAGCAACTCGAGCCCGGTCGAAGGCATCGGCGCCGCGGTGCAGGGATGGTGGGCGGCCGACAAGAAGATCAGTGTGTATGTCATCGGCGACGACTTTACCGGCGGTTCCATCGAGGCGGCGCTCGCAGCGGTGCGCAAATACAACCCGGTCGATCGCCAGGGGCGACACCGCGTGCGCATCCACGCCATCGGGATGCCCGATGGCCCGAATTCCCCGCCGTTTATCAATGCGCGTTTTGCTGCTCTAATGCGTGCCATGTGCGATGACAACGAAGGCACCTTTGTCGGCCTCACCACCGGCGGTCCGAGCTGCGCGGTGAAAGTCGACGTGCTCGGCTCGCCCCGCTGCATTAGTTAGACCGGCCCGCAAAGCCCAGGGACCTGAAAATGAACATGCGTCGCCTCTCGCCCATACTCGTCTACGCGACGCTTGCGCTGGCGGCGGGTTGCGCCAAGGTCGCGGTGCGGCCCGAGGGCGATCTGCCCAAGGCGCTGGTCGTCGCGACGCCCGCCAAGGTGGGCGTGGTGGTCACGCAGGAAACCAGCAACTACGTCCACAAGGAATCGCGCGCCAGCATCGACTACGAGGCGCAGCTCGGTGCCGCGCACAAGCACATCGTCGAAGAGATCTTCAAGGCCGAATTTGCCGACGCGAAACTCTTCGACAGCATCGATGCCGCGCGCGCCGAGCCCGGCTTGCTCGCGATCTTCGAGCCGCGCATCGAGCAGTTCTCGTTTGCCAATGCCAAGGAAACCGGCGGCGTGTACTGCGCCGTGACGATTCGCTACCAGATTCTCATCTACGCGCCGGGCGGCGAGCTGGTCGACACGCTGTCGCTCACGGGCTACGGCAGCGGACCGGCGCCGAGGATCGGCAATGGCGAGGAGGAGTTGGGGATCGCGGCGTACGCGGCGATGCGGGATGCGGCGGCGAAATTCCTCACGCAGTTCCCGGGACTCGATGTTGCGAAACCCTTGCTGGTCTCGCAGGCGCTGCAGCCCAAGGTTCAGCCGGTGCCGGGCTCCGCGGAGGCCGTGGCGGCACTGGCCGACGTCATCATCGAAGCGGTGCCGATCAACGACTCGCCTGTGGTGGCAACTGCGCCGGCGCCTCTTCCTTCTGAACCTCCGGCTTCGGTGCCTCCGGAGGTTTCTCCTCCCCCTTCCCAGATGACGTCCCGGTTTCCGGCGACGTCACTTTGATCAGCACGCGCTCGATAAACACCACGTTGTCGGTGGCCACCGCCGCGCCGTTCTCGATGCGCGGTGCAAAACGTGATCGCCGCATCGAAGTGACCGAATTGCGCACGATACCTTCGGGCACGTCGGTGGTGGGCGAACTCACGTTGTCGAGCCGTCCGTCGCGCGTGACCGTGAAGTGCAATTCCACCGCCTTGAGCTGCGCTTGCGCAGGATCGAGCTGCGAGCGATCCACCGAGCTGATCGACGGCCGGTAGGCGAGCACGCGCGGCGACTCCAGCAGCTTGGTGTTGCCGTCGAGCGCGAGCGCCTTCCAGGCCTCGGCATAGCTGTCGTACGCACGGCGCACCGCGTTCGCGACCAGGAACCAGTCGCCGAGATCGGTGAGCACTTCGCCGCGCAGTTGCTGGTTCGCGGGCGGGCTGGAGTCGATGACACCGAGCGCAGCCGTCAACGCGGCTTCGCCGCGGCGCTGCTGGGTGCCATCCGAGAACACCTGTGCGCCGTTGCCGCCGGTGTTGAAAGTGGCACCGTTGTCCGCGCCCTCGATGCCGTAGAAGGCTTCGAGCCGGAAAGAACGCGCAATGCCGCGCAGCGGCGCGACCCGCCGCAGGTCGGTCGCGGGCGCATTTTTCTGCAGGATGGCGAGTGAACGTTCGTACGTGTTGCGCTCGCTGGTGTAGCGGCGATCGTTCTCGTACCAGCGCGCCAGCTTGTCGAGCCGATCGAGCAGCTTGATCGAGGCGCGGCCGTACGCGGCTTCCTCGACGCGCAAGGCGTAGCCGGCTTCTTTTTCCGACTCGACGAAACGTCCCGTCGCGCCGTAGGCGTCGATCAGCGCGTCGATGAATTCCACCTGGCCGATGTTGAACAGTCCATCGGTATTGCGCGACAGGTCGGTGGCGCGCTTCAACGCCACCACCGCCGATTCTGCGTCGTTCGCGGCAAGAAAGCTGACGCCGAGGCCATGCAGCGGACGAATCTGCTGCTTGTCCGCGATGGTCGATTTCGCCTGCAGGATGCGCAACGTACGCTGATAGTTTTCGATCGCCGCCGGATAGTTGCCGAGCTTGTAGTGAATGGTGGCGAGATTGGTCAGTGGATTGGTGAGCTGCAGTTCGTCCGGACCGTACTGCTGCTCGGTGAGCTTGACCAGTTGCTCGGCGAGCGGCTGCGCCTCGGCATATTTCTTCGCTTGATATTCGACCAGGAATTGCTTGTAGACGGCGAGCCGGTCCGCATCGCTGACGGCCAACGCCGGCGCGACCGCGAAAGTGAGCGCGGCGGCCGCGAGCCAGCCTGAATAGTTACGTACTGCCATGGCGGGCGACTCTACCGCTTTTCAAACAGGTAATGCGATACCAGCCATTCGCGACCTCCGTCATGCGCCCACAGCTCCGCGCACGCCAGGAAGAAGACGCGCCAGTACACCCACCAGCGCAACGCCTGGGCGTCACCGTAAGTACGTTCGAACAGGGGAAATAGTTCCGCACGATGGCGATCCATGTTTGCGAGCCTGGCTTCGCTGGTGAGCGCGTAGTGCCAGCCGGGCACCTGCCAGTGCTCGAGCGGCCGCACGTCGCGTGGAAGTACAGCAGCAGGTCGTCGCTCGGCATGAGGCCGCCGGTAAGGAAGTACCGGGCCATCCAGTCGGTTTCGTCCCGAACTTCGAACGGGTAGGCATATTTCACGTGCGTGAATAGGTGAACGAGCAGCGTCGCGCCGGGCGCCATCCACTCAGCCACGCGCGCCAGCAGCGTTTCGTAGTTGCGCATGTGTTCGAACATCTCGACCGAGACCACGCGCTGAAAGGTGCCCGGCGGGAGCTTGTTCACGTCGCAGGTGATCACCTCGAGATTGCTCAGGGACTGCGCCCGCGCCTGCGCGTCGATGTACTGCTTCTGCGTGCGCGAATTGGACACGGCGGTGATCCGCGCCTTCTGGTAGTTAGCTGCCATCCACAGGCTCAGGGAGCCCCAGCCGCAGCCCAGCTCGAGTATGCGCTCACCATCTGCCGTGCGCGCCCTCTGGCAGGTGAGCGCGAGCACGCGGGTGTAGAACCCGGTGGGCAATTCGTAGTGCTGCTCGTTGGCCGCCGCGGTTTCGATTGCCACCGGGCTCCTTGAGTTTGCCGACGAAATCCATGAGGCGCTGCTGCTGGCGCTCGGGATCGGCCTGGTCTTCTTCGCGCAGGCGTGCGGTCAGCAGCGAACGGATGCGGCGGCGGATCAGGAAGTCCGGGACGAGGTCGCGCTCGAGCAGGCGCATGGAAAGAGAAGTCATCGGCTGGTTGCCTGCGCCGGGGTCGGATGGCGGAACACGGGTTCGAGGATTCGAAACAGCGCGAACGCGGCGAGTGGCGCGAGCAGCTGCTGTAACTGCGTCAGTAGATAGTTCACCAGCTGTAGGGCCGGCCGGTTGAGCGGCGACGCCAGCGCGGCGAGCGCGCACCGGGCCGTCGGAACGCCGAGGACCGGTACCAGGCCGATGACGATGCCGAGCGCAAGGCTCAAGGCGAGCTTGCGCGGCGTCACGTCCTGCCGCAGCAGCGCAAGCAGCGGGGCGACCAGTCGTCGTTGCAGGAAATCGCGCATCGGGATGTCAGCTGTTGCGCGCCGATAGCAGAGTACCCATGAAGCCTGCGTCCGGGAGGCGCGCCAGTTGCCGCAGCACATAGGCGGACATGGCGATGTTGCCGAGCGCCATGATCGCGATGAACCACAGGACGCGCGGCAGGCCCCGGGCCTCTTTCCACATCACCCAGAGGTAGAAAGTTAGGAATCCGTAGTAGGCATCGATGAGCGTGGCAATGGTCCAGAGATTGTCGGGCGGATTCGCAAGGCCGCCCCAGTCGAACATGGATTGCCGGGTGCTCGCCCAGGCCGTGTACGCCGCCAGCGAGACCAGGATGAAGCCGAACAGGAGCTGGAGCTTGCGTTTGTGCATCGCGGAGATCAGGGGTTGAGGCTGTCGATGATACGGAGGGGGTCAGGGGTTGGATGCGCCGCCGCAGGGCTGCTCACCTTCCTACAGATCGCGCCAATGAATTTGCGATGATCGCCGCACACAGGAGTGATGAATGCCCAAGCAGATCGGTTATGTCGTCGGGAGCCTCCGGAAGGACTCAAACAACCGCAAGCTGGCGAACGCGCTGATCAAGCTCGCGCCACCGGATTTCAATTTCAAGGAACTGCGGATCGGCGATCTGCCGCTCTACAACCAGGACGACGACAAATCGCAGGCGCCTGAAGTGCAGCGCCTGAAGAGCGAGCTGCGCGCCTGCGATGCGGTGATCTTCGTGACGGCCGAGTACAACCGCTCGATTCCCGGCGTGCTGAAGAACGCGATCGACCATGCCTCGCGGCCGTACGGTCAGAGCGCCTGGGCGGGCAAGCCCGCGGGAATCATTGGCACGTCGATCGGCCCCATCGGCACGGCGGTGGCGCAAGGTCACCTGCGCGGCGTGCTCGGATATCTCGACATGCCAACACTGGGGCAGCCGGAAGCCTACCTCCAGGTGAAGGAGGGGTTCTTCGACGAAGCAGGCAACCTCGCCATTCCGGAAACCAGGAAATTCCTGCACTCGTGGATGGATAAGTACGTCGCCTGGGTGAAGCGGCTCACACTCGCAAATTGAGCCACCGCGGTCCCGCTGCGAAATTGCCCTTTTTGGGCAGATATATAAGTGTCGCCTCGCCGGGCACCCATGGCACAAATCGGCGATGCCGCCCGCCAGGACTATCCACCAGACGCTTTCCGAACTGCGCCGCCTCGGCAACCCGCGCTTTCGACGCGCGCGCGTCGTGGAAGTCGCGCCGCTCGTCGCCCGGCTGCTCGGCGCATGCCGCACGGTCTCGATCGAGGAGCGGGCCGGCGGCATCGCGTTCCTGTTGAAGTCGGACGGAACCGCGGCCGCGGACCAATGCGACGCCAACTATTCATTCACCTGCGTGTTGCACCAGGATTCCTTGCGCACGCTGACAACGGCGGAGCGCGCCGTCGCCGAACAATTATGCGAGGGCCGCACGCTCGCGCAGGTCGCTCGTCTGCGCGGCGTGTCGGCCAATACCGTGAAGTCCCAGGTGCGACAGATCTTCCGCAAGTTCAACGTCGAAACGCGCGTGGCACTGGTGCGCCGGCTGTGTCCGTAGATTTCAATTGGGCAGGTGCCGGAAGAACACGTCGACCATGACGACACGTCCGGGTGACCCGCGCTGTGTCGCCCATGCCCAATAGGGAATGATGTTGCCGGCGGCGTCGACGTGCTTGCGCAGCTTCGGAATGGTTTCGAGCGCCGTAATGCCGTAATTCCTGAGCGTGCGCATCTCGTCCGGCGTGGAGATGCCATTGGCGTTGATGTCGACCCAGATGCGCAGCTGCGGCCAGATGGCGTCCGCCGCGGTGATGAGGCCATCGTCGTTGCCACCGAGCTGGCGGGCATCGTACTGTGCCAGCCCGACGAAGCCATTGGGGGCGCTGCGGCCGTCGAGCACCAGCGGCGTGCCGACGCCAAACAACTCCGCGCCGTCGTCCACCAGGCCATTGCCGCTGCGATCGAGCGCGAGAAAACCCTCGTCGCCGCCGCGGCGTACCCACTGCACGTGATCGCGCTCCCCATCGGCGTCGACGTCGAAGTACACGCCGGTGCCGGGAGCGCCGAGATCGAAGCCGTCGCGACCGAGATCGATGACGATGGGATCGCAGTTGATCAGCGCATAGCTGGCATTACCCGCACCGAGCGCCACGATGCCTCCAAGAAGAATTCGTTTGAGGTGTTTCATGCTTACCGTCCTTGGCAGTGATTAAATTGAACAGAAGATTGCTAGGGGTGGCAGGTCTGCCCGTCGTCTCCGTCGCTGGAGGACGGCGGCACGATCATCACGAACAGCTGCGTGTTGCCATCGGCGCGCTCGCCGGCGCCGGTCGTGAAACCGACGCCTCCGGGGCCGACGCTGTAGGAGGCTTCGGTTGCTTTCGAGGTCCAGGAGTACGTGCAGTCGACCACCGTGCCGGCGGGCAACTGGTTGTAGCCCGGCATGTTCACGATGCTCGGCACGACCGCGGGCACGGTAGTGACGAGTGACAGCCCGCCGATCGCGCCTTCGCGCGACAGGGTGCGGGCGCCCGAGGTGGGCAGCATCAAGGAGCTGGCGCAGGTGGCGATGTAGGTGCCGCCGGCCGTGAGGCGGTTGTAGTTAGTCGACGCCACGACCGCGTGGCCGAGCGACACGCCGGCGCCGACACCCACCTGGTGAATGGCGGTGACCTGGGTGGAGAGCGTAACGGCGAGTGCTTTGTACGGCATCACAAGCACCAGCGCTGCGCCGAGGAACGCGGTGAGCCGGACGGTGGAATCGGCAGTGCTCATGGAATTTCTCCCCTGGATTGGGCGGTTGCGAGTTCTTCGAAGTTGGGCAAACGAACGCTTTTGAGAATTTCCGCGATACCCGCGGCCTGATCGCTCGGCGCCCAGATGGAGCTGGCCTCGCCCTCGCTGAGAGTTGACAACAGCACCCGCGCGCTTTGTGCCTCCACGGACTTCAGCAGACCTTCGGTCCATTCGCGCGTCGCCTCCGCATCGGCGCGGGCGCGTTGGTACACGTATGACAGCACCACCGAGTCGGGCACCGGCCGCTTGATCTTGTCGTACTTCCGGACGAGCCCGCTGAAACTCAGTGAGATTGGCAGCATCCTGGCACCGGCGGCCGCTCGTGCGTCGTGGGTGGCGACGTACTGTCTGAGTTTCGCGGTTTCATTCGGCGCCATGCCGCGATTGACGAGCTGCTGGGCGAAGGCGTCCCAATTCAACTGCGGCAGGATGGCGACAAATGACTGGTCCAGCCGATTCCATTGCGGGAATTTGTTGAGATCGATTTTGTAGCTGCCATCGCCGCGGCTCACGAGGCCGATGACCGACACATCGCCGAGCGGACGGTGAGTGTCGATGGCCTGCTGGATCTGCCAGGCGAGGTCGAATCTTTCCCCCGCCAGCGTGCGGTTGGTGATGAGTTGTTCGGCGCCGGCGCCCTCGAGCTCGCTGAAGCGCGCCGAGAACGATTGCGCCTGCGTACGCAGCGTGCCCGCGTCCTTCATGAGCGGCGCTTTGAGTTTCTCGTCGAAGTCCGCGGCCAGCACGACTCCGCCCGCGCTCGCGAGCAGTAGCAGCAGGCTCGCGGCGAATCCCCGACGAACGGGCGGTCGATGCCGTGGATGATGGATTCCCGGGTAATGATGACGATTCCGTTCGACGTGCATGTGTTCGCTCCTTCGGTTGCTAGTGATGGCAGGGGAGTTCGTCCCCAGCCGGCAGCTTATTCCAGGCAGCATCGGCCGCATCACCCGATCGGGTGACCAGTCGGCATTTGCACCGCGATCGCCCAGCTACACGACGCACGCCTCACAAAGCTCGCCGCGGAGTTTCTTGTTAAGCTGCCCCGCGTGAGCACAACACCAAGAATCGCTCTCGTCGCGGGCGCCACTGGCCTCGTCGGCGGATTTCTCATCAACACATTGATCAACGCGCCGGAATACGCGCGCGTCTACGCGCTCACGCGCCGCCCTTTTGCCAAAGACCATTCAAAGCTTGCCAATCGCATCGTCATCTTCGAACGCATGGCGCAGCAGTTGAAGGGCCTGGTCGCGCACGACGCGTTCTGCTGCATCGGCACCACCATCGCGGATGCCGGTTCGCAGGAGGCATTTCGCGAAGCGGACGTCGATGCCGTGCTGCTGTTCGCGCAGGCGGCGCGCGCCGCGCAAGCGAGCCGCTTCGTCGTGATCTCATCGGTCGGCGCGAACTCGGATTCGAAAAAGTTCTACCTGCGCACCAAGGGCGAGATGGAAGAAGCCGTGTCGGGCCTGGGGTTCGCCTCGGTCGACATCCTGCAGCCCAGCCTGTTGTTAGGACCTCGCAAGGCGGTGCGGCCGCTCGAGATCGCCGGCCGTGTGTTCGCGCCGCTGATCAATCCGCTGCTGACAGGGTCGCGCGAACAGTTCCGCGCAATCCCCGCGGAGACCGTGGCGCGCGGCATGCTGGGCGCGGCG
>Ga0193752_1001292_pt1 | contig 21096 bp, 24 predicted proteins | sample H1c1metaG_FD_144924 | JGI IMG/M metagenome (GOLD analysis project Ga0193752, IMG submission 144924) | Soil microbial communities from a riparian zone of the East river system, Colorado, United States - H1c1 | ecosystem: Environmental > Terrestrial > Soil > Riparian zone | place: USA: East River...
CTTTGCTTTTACCCTTGGAGCATTCTGGCCATTGATCACATTTTCCAAAGCCGCCGGAATTAAGATATCGCATTCCAGTTCCAGTGCATCTGTATTAATGGTCAGGTTGGTTGAACCAGGGAAATTTAAAATAGAACCTGTTGCTTTTCTATGTGCAAATACTTCTTCTTCATTCAATCCATCTGCATTAAAAATAGCGCCTTCATATTCTGCTATAGAAATTACTTTGGCACCATGCTCTCGGAAGAACTTAGCACAGTAGAACCCTACATTACCCATTCCCTGTACCACAACTGTTTTTCCTTCAATACCAACATTCAGCCCTTGTTTAGCCATTATATCCGGCATATTACATACTTCACGAATTCCAAAGAAAACACCCAGGCCGGTTGCCTCTGTACGTCCACGTACACCACCCTGTGTTACAGGCTTACCGGTTACGCAACCTGCAGCATCAATTTCACCAGGCTTTAATGAAGCATAAGTATCAACGATCCATGCCATTTCTCTTGAACCGGTTCCATAATCTGGTGCCGGCACATCAATGCCCGGGCCTATAAAATTTTTCTTTACTAATTCTGATGTGTAACGACGTGTGATCTTTTCCAGTTCATACTCACTGTATTTCTTTGGATTGATCTTGATACCGCCTTTACCACCACCAAAAGGCACATTCACAATGGCGCATTTGTAGGTCATCAAACTGGCCAGTGCCATCACTTCATCCTGGTTCACTTCATCGCTGAAGCGGATACCGCCCTTACACGGCGCTTTGTGATGACTGTGTTGTACACGGTAAGCTTCTATCACTTCAATAGTTCCGTCATCACGTTTTACAGGAAAACGCATTTGATAAACACTGTTGCAGGCTTTGATCTGTTCTAAAATTCCCAAATCCCAATGGGTAAATTTGGCGGCTTTGTCAAAGCTTCTTTCCACGCTGTGGAAGAAGCTGTATGGCTGTTGAGCACTCATAAAATTGGTTTTATATTAGCAATCGTTATTTGAAATCGTTTTGTGTTTGGTGTTTTTGGTTTTGTGTTGAGGACCTAATATTATTGATTACTCATTAGTTTAAGGAACACTAAACTCAAAACCCTAAACTCATAACTTCTTAATCTTTACCCTTCTCCAGCCTGCTTATTTTTCTATCTATTAAAAAAACATAAATGAATAAGCCAATTAAAATAGTAAGGCAAACAGCTACCACCACATAGATCTTACCATTGCTACGCATCACATCTGCCATTTCTGGTTTTGCATCCTGTGCAAAACAGGCTGCACTCAACACAAAACCAAAAACACACAACACCAAACGTAGAACTATCTTATTCATTTATCAAAGTTTTATCTTTAATTAATTGTAACCGGATTTTTAAAGTAGCTATCCACACACCCAGTAAAGTCCAGCCAATTACTGCCGGGTAAAAAACCATGCGCAGGCGGCTGTCAACATCTTTAAAGTTCAGGGCAGGGTTACCGCTATCGCTTCCGGGTGCGCCGGGATGTAAACTTCCTACTAACCTGGGGATTATCCAAATACAGGGAAACAACATGGCAAATGCAAAAATATTATATACTGCACTTACCCTTGCTTTCTTATCCAGATCAGTAAATGAGCCACGCAAAACAAAATAGGCACCATATATTAATAATGCTATTGCGGTGCCGATCAGTTTTGGCTCTTTCATAATACTACTCAGCGACTGGCTTTGATCAGTAACCCAGGTATAACTGGCCCATATGATCCCGGTGAGATATCCAAGTATGCCAAGAAATGAAGATACCCCTGCAAAATGTTGGGCAAAAATATCGTTGCGTAAATTAAATCCACGCAGGTATTTGATACTGTATACAAAACTTACGCAATACAATATCATCATAGCAAACCACATACAAACATGAAAATACAGGTTGCGTATGGTTTCATTCAGAATAAATAAACGGGGAACATCCATTAAAAAACCTCCCACAACCGTGTAGATCAACAACAGAAAGGATAATATTTTCCACCAGTTTTTCTTCAAAAAGAGAAGTTTATAAAGTGCGGCAAAGATAGGGAAGTTAAAAGTTAATTGTTAAAGGTTAAGCGTTAGTTTTTTCATTTTAGGGTTTATGTCACACACGTTTAACGGATAACTTGTAACGGGTCATTCCTTCCATAAATAGGGAAACAGAATTACCGCCATTACGATCACTAAAATATCCAATCCGGCAATTAAGCCTGCCAGCTGCAGCACCGCCCCTTCCCTGAAAACTTCAGCAAATGCAGCTTTGCTCAATCTCATTAATAATAAAAGCTGCGGTAGTATCACCGGAAAACCCAGGATGGCTATCAATGCTGCATTTTGCTGGGCTTTGGCCGCAATAGCGCTCATTAAGGTGAACACAATACTGATGCTGGTGCCTCCCAAAACAACGATACCCATAAACCAAAGGCTGTTATCTATGGGGTCATCTAAAAAAATAACAAAAAGCAACAGGCTTAACAGGCTCATCAGCATCATGAGTAGCAGGTTGTAAACCATTTTGGCAATGATAAATTCAACCGGCGATGCGATAGAATAAAAATAGAGCATGCGTCCTTTACTTTCCTGTAAAAAGCTTTTGGCCACGGCATTTACACAAATAAATAATTGAATTGTCCAGAACAGGCCATTCCACACATTGGCATCGGGCCTGTCGATCGATAGATACAATACAAAAATGGTTGAAGCTATATATAGCAGGATGCCATAAAAAGTATGCTTCTGCCTGAATTCAAGCAGGATGTCTTTTTGTAAAAGCGTAAATATTCTTGAGATCATTGCAGCATTTTATGATATCAATCATTTAACTGGGCACAAATCCGGCAGCGTGGTTCATACACATCTTTTTCTCCCAGCAGCACCTGTCCGCCAGCTTTAACTTTTCGGTAACTAATGTTAGCGATATTGCCACATACCTGGCAGATGGCGTGCAGCTTGGTTATATAATCGGCTTTGGCAAGCAGGTTAGGCATTTGCCCGAAGGGGTTGCCCAGGTAATCCATATCCAGGCCGGCAACGATCACCCGGATGCCTTTTTGGGCCAGTTGCTCACAAACATTTGCGATCTCACCATCAAAGAACTGGGCTTCGTCAATGCCCACCACGTCTACATCCTGGGCCAGTAATAAAATATTTTGAGAGCTGTCAACCGGTGTGGAATGAATGGCATTGGTATCGTGGCTCACAATTTTTTGTTCATCATAGCGGGTATCAATGGCCGGTTTAAATATCTCCACTTTCAGGTTTGCGATCTTTACTCTTTTAAGCCGGCGTATCAATTCTTCGGTTTTTCCGCTGAACATACTGCCACAGATCACTTCGATCCATCCTCTTCTTTCGCCTTTTAAATTGGGTTCTATAAACATTTAAGTATTTTTTTTAAGAATCAGTTAGTAACTTGGGGGCTATAGTTAAATTTTTAACGGTTGCTCCTTCAGGCATGGGCATCAAAAGTATAATAATATCATGGAAAGAGTGGAGACACTCCTAAAAAAATTACAGGACCAGTTTGCACAAAATGCTTCGGCAGACCAGCTTTTGCTTACTGTTCAAATGTTACAGGCAGAATTACTGCACCTGCAGCATAGTAATGGTTTTGATGCCGACTCTGTGGTGGTAACTGTTTCCAACATAAATCCCGTACTTAAAGAAGCCCCGGTAATTGCAGCCAAACCACCGGAAGAGGAAAGGGTAGTTGAAATTTTACAGGTTGATGAAGCTGAAATAGAGGCCGAACTGGAAGAGATCAAGCGGCATGCGGAAACCTTGCAACAGATAAGCGTTCAGAATAAACCGCATATTGTTTTTGAAACAGAGGAGGATGTTCCTACACTCACTCACCAGCAGGATTATAAACCTGTTCCTGAAAAAGAGGGGTTTGCCAGGGAGATCAATGAAACGGCAGCCCCCAGTCATGCTTCGCTGAATGAAAAACTTAAGCAATCTAAAATAGACCTGGGCGATACATTAATTGAAGCGCCCATCAGGGACCTGAGAAAAGCAATTGGTGTAAATGACCGGTTCCTGTTCATCAATGAATTATTCCGCGGCGATGAGGTTGCTTATGAGCGTAGCATTAAAACCATCAACAGTTTTTCCATTTTTGCCGAAGCCGAGTATTGGATACAAAGAGAACTGAAAGTTAAAAACGGCTGGGATGCAGGTAACGAAATGGTAGCCCAATTCTTTCAACTGGTTAAAAGGCGCTTTTCCTGAATGAACTGCATTATTTTTTTTGATGCCCCGGCATTATCATGAACAAATTGCTTTGCAGCTTCTCCCCTTCTCTTTCTTTCTCCTTCGTCATTCAGCAAGCTATTCATAATTGTTTCCAGCTTAACCGGCCCACCATCAATACTGATAGCTCCGCCGGCCTTTACCAATCCAATCGCCTCATTGAATTTTTCGTACACCGGGCCAAATACAACCGGCTTTCCATACACTGCTGCTTCCAGTACATTGTGCACTCCATCAGCTCCATATCCGCCACCAACGTATGTTATAGTCGCATACTTATACAGGCGTGAAAGCATGCCGATATTGTCAATTATCAAAACGTTAGGAGATGAATGTTGTTCGTTGTTCGTTGATCGTTCTGCATTTTCCAATTCAGAATAAAAAATCGAATTCGGAAATTCATCCTTCACATCTTTTAAATTGGTCTTATCAATTTCATGCGGAGCAATGATGAATTTTATCTGCTTATGCACATTTACAAAATGCAATAGTTCTATTTCATCTTCTTCCCAGGTGCTGCCGGCAACAATTACCGGGCTATCGCCGCAAAAAGCTTCAATACCGGCAACAGGTGTAAAATGCTCAGCAATTTCCAAAACCCTGTCAAACCGGGTATCGCCATTCAGGCTTACATTTTCTTTAAACCCAAGCGTTGCCAGTAACTGTTTTGATTCTTCATTCTGTACAAAAAAATGCGTAAAGCTTTCCAACATCTTTTTCCAGATGGCGCCGTACCAGGCAAAAAAAGGCTGGTTCTTTCTGAATATTCCTGATACCAGTACAGTTGGAATATTTCGTTTTTTTATCTCGGTAAGATAATAGAACCAGTATTCATATTTTACCCAGAGAACCAATGCCGGGTTCACCGCATCCAGGAATTTTTTTGCATTTACAGGCGAATCCATCGGCAGGTAAAAAACATGATCAACCCCTTTGTAATCTTTCATGATCTCGTATCCGCTTGGCGAAAAAAAACTAAGTACGATCTTTTGCTGTGGATACTGCATTTTCAGTTCCTCCAGCAATGGCCTGCCCTGCTCAAATTCACCCAGGCTGGCGCAATGCATCCAGATGGGTTGTGAGTCTTGGGTTTTTCCGAAGGATCCTGCGGAGAGTTTGGAGTTGATCGTAGCGAAAATGCTGCGGCGGCCACTGAGCCATTTTCTTGCTTTGGGATTTGCAATAGCGGCAACACGTATCCCACATGAATACAGTACAAGAAAGAGGTTATATAGAAGTTTACTCAGCATCAGGATAAGGCAAATCTAACGGCAATTTTTTAATTCAAGTTACCCATGTCGCAAATTCTTCATTCATGCCGCAATCCTTATCTTTGCGGCGCACAAAATAATTTATTATGAGGCCCCTACAAATGGTTGATACCAAAACACAATACCTTAAAATAAAAGCCGAAGTGGATGCCGCTGTTATTGCAGTGATGGAAAGCTCCATGTTCATCGGTGGTAAAGTGGTAAATGAATTTGCAGAGAACCTGGGAAAGTACCACGGCAGTAAACATTGCATTCCCTGTGCCAACGGCACCGATGCTTTGCAAATTGCCATGATGGCGTTGGGTTTACAGCCCGGTGATGAAGTGATCACTCCTTCTTTTACCTACATTGCTACGGTGGAAGTTGCAGCATTGCTGAACATCAAGCCGGTTTTTGTTGAAGTGAACCCTAAGACTTTTTGTATAGATCCTGAGGCGATCGAAAAAGCCATCACACCAAAATCAAAAGCCATTGTACCGGTACACCTGTACGGTCACTCGGCCGACATGGAAAAAATTATGGCCATTGCAGCAAAACATAATTTACCGGTTATTGAAGATAATGCCCAGGCAATTGGTAACGATTATACGTTCAGCGATGGCACGGTAAAAAAGACCGGCTCAATTGGCCAGATCGGTTGCACTTCTTTTTATCCTTCAAAAAACCTGGGGGCATTTGGTGATGGTGGCGCTATGTTCACCGATGATGATGAACTGGCTGGCAAATTAAGGATGATCGCATCTCACGGTCAAAGCAAACGCTATTATCATGATATGGTTGGTTGCAACAGCAGGCTGGATGCCATGCAGGCCGCTATCCTCGACATTAAACTGAAACATTTAGACGACTATATTGCTGCCCGTAGAAAAGCAGCTGATTTTTATGATAATGCCTTTGCGGAAAATAAATTCACAACTATTCCGTTTAGAGATGGCAATAATAAACATGTATTTCATCAATACACTTTAACTTTAAATGGTATTGATCGTGACGGACTGAACCAGTACCTTGCCGAACAAGGCGTACCATCTATGATATACTACCCGGTTCCTGCCCACAGGCAAAAAATGTTTGATGCTTTTGGAGGGAACGAATTTAATTTACCAGTTACAGACTGGCTTACTGAAAGGGTGATCTCTTTACCAATACACACTGAGTTGGATGAAGAGCAACAAAATTTTATTGTATCAAAAGTTTTTGAGTTTGTGAATCGTTAATTGTTATATGTTAATAGTTTTATGGCATGGACAACATAAAATCATTTGAAGATCTTAATTGTTGGAAAGAGGCAGTTTTATTAAGAAAAGATCTAAAGATTTTGATTAATAGCTTTCCAAAGCATGAAGAATATAAGTTAAAAGACCAAATGATAAGATGCTTACGGTCTATTACAAATAATATTCCAGAAGGTTATGGAAGATTTAATTATCAGGAAAATATCCAGTTTTGCAGAATTAGCAGAGGATCATTATATGAAACGATTGATCATTTGATTATTGCAGAAGAAGAAAATTATATTTCTGAAAATGAATTAACAACTAGAAAAGAGCAAATAAATAAATGCCTGGCTATTTTAAATGGATATATTAACTATCTGAAAAAAGCAAAAGATGCCGGCAAGTAAGGCAACAATTAACTATTAACAAATAACTATTAACGAATAAAGATGAAAATTGCTGTAGTTGGAACAGGCTATGTTGGATTGGTAACAGGTACATGCTTTGCAGAAACGGGAAATACCGTTACCTGTGTTGATATTGATACCGCTAAAATTGATAAACTGAATGGCGGCCAGCTTACTATTTATGAGCCAGGACTTGAAAAACTCTTCCTGCGTAACCAGAAAGAAGGTAGACTGCATTTTACTACTTCGTTAAAGGATGGAATTAAAGATGCTCAGATCATATTTCTTGCCTTGCCAACACCTCCCGGTGAAGATGGAAGCGCCGATCTGAAATATATTCTTGGCGTAGCAGATGACCTGGGCAAAATAATTTCTGACTACGTTATCATTATTGATAAAAGCACCGTACCGGTTGGCACAGCCGATAAAGTTCATGCAGCTGTTGCAAAAAATGCAAAGACCGGATTTGATATCGTTTCAAACCCTGAATTTTTACGTGAAGGTGTGGCCGTAGATGACTTTATGAAACCTGACCGTGTGGTAATTGGAACCACATCAGAAAAAGCAAAAAAAGTTTTGAACGATCTTTACCTGCCTTTTGTTCGCCAGGGCAATCCTATTATTTATATGGATGAAAAAAGTGCGGAGCTTACAAAATATGCAGCCAATTCATTCCTGGCTACCAAGATCACTTTCATGAACGAGATCGCAAATCTTTGTGAATTGTTAGGCGCTGATGTGGATATGGTGCGTAAAGGCATTGGCAGCGATGAACGCATTGGCAAAAGATTTTTATTCCCTGGTATTGGATATGGGGGTAGTTGTTTTCCAAAAGATGTGCAGGCATTGGCAAAGTCATCCGCAGCTGTAAATTACGAGTTCAGGATCCTGGATGCGGTAATGGATGTAAATGAAAAACAGAAGCTACACTTGGTTCCCCAGGTAAAAGCTTATTTCAATAATGATCTGAAAGGCAAAAAAATTGCCGTTTGGGGCCTGGCCTTTAAACCCAATACTGATGATATTCGTGAAGCCCCGGCCTTAACCATTATTGATGCTTTGCTTGCCGAAGGTGCGATCGTAAGTGCTTACGACCCCGAAGCCATGAACAATGTAAAAGCAATTTATGGCGATACAATAAATTTTGCAGATCGCCAGTATGATACCTTGATTGATGCAGACGCATTAGTGATCGCTACCGAATGGAGTGAGTTCCGGACACCTGATTTTAACAACATTATTTCTTTGTTGAAAAATAAAGTAATTTTCGATGGCAGAAACCTTTTCGATCTGAATAAAATGGAAGAACTGGGTTTTCATTATGTTAGCATTGGAAGAAAAGTTATAATCCCTTAAAACATGGAACTACTTACACCCGAATACGGGCTAATATTCTGGAGCATTTTTACAATATGCTTTTTAGCCTTCTGGATATTAACAATTGTTCGTGTTGCGAAAAGCGATTTTATTGACCACAGGACAAAGTTAGCCTGGGGGATGATTGTATTTTTTCTGCCGTTAATTGGCACTTTACTATATTACTTCGTAGGCCGTAATCAAAGAATAAATAACCGTTAATCTGGAAATTAAATGAAACGTGTATTAATAACAGGGGCTGCAGGTTTTTTAGGCAGTCATCTTTGCGACCGGTTTATAAAAGAGGGTTACCAGGTAATGGGCATGGATAATTTAATTACCGGCGACCTGAAAAATATTGAGCACCTTTTTAAGTTAAAAGAATTTGAATTTTATCATCACGATGTTTCAAAATTCATTCACGTTACCGGCAAGCTCGATTATATTTTACACTTTGCCTCTCCTGCCAGCCCGATAGATTATTTAAAAATTCCTATACAAACTTTAAAAGTAAGTTCGCTTGGAACACACAATTGTCTTGGGTTAGCGAAAGCAAAAAATGCAAGAATATTGGTTGCTTCAACCAGTGAGGTATATGGCGATCCATTAGTACATCCGCAAACAGAAGATTATTGGGGCAATGTAAATCCTGTTGGTCCACGTGGTGTTTATGATGAAGCCAAACGTTTTATGGAAGCCATCACCATGGCTTATCATACTTTTCATGATGTTGAAACCAGGATCGTACGCATATTTAATACATACGGACCAAGAATGCGGCTAAATGACGGAAGGGCATTGCCGGCTTTTATTGGCCAGGCGCTTCGTGGCGAGGACCTTACCGTTTTTGGTGATGGCAGCCAGACAAGAAGTTTCTGCTATGTAGATGACCTGGTTGATGGTATTTACCGTTTGCTGATGAGTGATCATTCCCAGCCTGTAAACGTGGGTAATCCTGATGAAATTTCATTATTAGATTTTGCCAACGAAATAATAAAGCTTACCGGCACCACACAGAAAATTGTTTTTAAAGAATTACCAACTGATGATCCAAAACAGCGTCAGCCGGATATTACAAAAGCAAAAGAATTGCTGGGATGGGAACCAAAAGTATCAAGGGCCGAAGGCTTAAAAATAACCTATGAGTATTTTAAAAGTTTGCCTAAAGAAGAACTGAATAAATTACCCAAAGAGTTTGAAAGCAGTAAATAATTTATAAACCCTCATTATAAATGTACCAGGATCTTTTAGAAAAGAAAAAAATATTAGCCGTTATCGGACTGGGTTATGTTGGCCTGCCGATAGCATTGGAGTTTGCAAAAAAAATAAAAGTAATTGGCTTCGATATCAATGCCGAACGTGTGGAAATGATGCGTAACAAAGTCGATCCCAGCCAGGAGCTTGACTCAGAAGCTTTTGAAGGATGCGATATTGAATTCACCAATGAACTGGATGTTTTAAGAAAGGCAAATTTCTTCATAGTAGCAGTACCTACACCGGTTGACAAGCACAATGTGCCTGATCTTATTCCTGTAACGCGTGCCAGCGAAACCATTGGTAAAGTAATTAAGAAAGGAGATTATGTGGTTTATGAAAGCACTGTTTATCCCGGTTGTACCGAGGAAGATTGTGTTCCCATCATTGAAAAATTATCAGGATTAAAAATGACCGAAGATTATATGATCGGTTATTCGCCTGAAAGGATAAACCCCGGAGATAAGGAACATACTATCAGCACCATCATAAAAGTTGTAAGTGGTTGTTGTGCTGAAAGCCTGGATACTATTGCCAAAGTTTATGAACTGGTGGTAAAAGCAGGCGTACACAAAGCATCATCCATTAAAGTTGCCGAAGCTGCAAAAATTATTGAGAACACACAGCGTGACCTGAATATTGCTTTAATGAATGAACTCTCCATCATCTTCGATAAAATGAATATCAATACCTACGAAGTATTGGAAGCAGCAGGCACCAAATGGAATTTCTTGAAGTTCCAGCCGGGGCTTGTTGGCGGGCATTGCATTGGTGTAGACCCGTATTATCTTACTTACAAATCAAAAAAATTAGGTTATAACTCACAGGTAATTTTAGCCGGCCGTTTTATTAATGATGCCATGGCTGGTTATGTTGCCAGGAAAATATTGCAGAACATCATTAAGACCAATGGCAACATAAAAGATGCAAAAGTATTGGTGATGGGCGCTACTTTTAAGGAAAATGTAAGCGATATCAGGAACAGCAAAGTAGCTGATGTTATTAAAGAACTGAGAGCTTTTTCCCTGAATGTACATGTAACAGACCCGTATGCTGACAGTGCTGAGTTAATGCATGAATATGGTTTTGAACTGACACCCGAATTGAGTAATGATTATGATGCCGTACTGGTTACAGTACCACATGATGATTATAAAAAAATGGACGATAACTATTTTGCATCTATATCAAAAGAGCATGCGATCATTGCAGACTTAAAAGGTATATACCGCAACAAAATAACATCCAGGCAATACTGGAGCCTGTAATAATGAATAATTAAATAATGAATAATGGATAATTTTCATTCTAAAGATCTGAGCCAATCTTCATTTTTAATTACAGGAGGCGCCGGGTTTATCGGCAGCCATATTGCAGAGTACTTATTAAAAAATGGTGCAGGAAAAGTAAGGGTGCTTGATAACCTGGTAAATGGTTTTCACTCCAATCTCGATATCTTAAAACAATACGGTCAATTTGAGTTTATAGAAGGTGATATCAGGAATATAGATACCTGCCAGCAGGCATGCACCGGAATAGATTATGTAAGTCACCAGGCTGCGCTTGGTTCTGTACCACGCAGCATTAAAGAGCCGGTTTATTTTACTGAAGTTAATATCGGTGGTTTTGCAAATATGCTTAAAGCTTCTGTTGACAACAACATCAAACAATTTGTGTACGCTTCATCTTCCTCTGTTTATGGAGATGAACCTACCTTACCCAAACAGGAAAATAAAGTGGGTAATTGTTTATCACCTTATGCTGCAACCAAAAAAACCAATGAATTGTATGCACAGGTTTTTGCCGATGTGTATGGCATCAAACTGATGGGCTTCCGGTACTTCAACATCTTTGGGCCACGACAGGATCCTGACGGAGCCTATGCTGCAGTGATCCCCTTGTTTGTAAAACATATCATGAACCGTACTGAAGTTTTTATAAATGGTGATGGTGGACAGACACGCGATTTTACTTTTATTGACAATGCAGTGCAGGTAAATATAAAAGGTATGCTTACTGATAATGCTGAAGCTTTGAACAAAGTGTACAATGTTGCTGTGGGAGAAAATTTTTCAGTTAATTATTTATACAATGCCTGTGTAGATCATTTAAAAAGTGATTTTGCTGCAACATACCGGGAACCGAGAGCCGGAGATATCAGGGATTCGCTGGCAGATATTTCATTGGCGAAAAATTTGCTTGGCTACGAACCCGTAAAAAGATTTGAAGCAGGACTGGAAGAAACGATCGAATTCTTTAAACTACTTAAAGGCTGAAATATAGAATGAAGTTCAATTCATCAGAAATTATCCATTAACCAATTATCCATTATCAATTAAACAAAAATGGCTTTAATACAAACCGAATTTCCCGGCCTTATGATCTTTGAGCCCGCTGTATTCAAAGACAGCAGGGGATATTTTTTTGAAAGCTACAGCGAAAGGGTATTTAATGAAAATGGCATTACTGCCAGGTTTGTGCAGGATAACCAATCCAAATCTTCTTATGGTGTAATACGTGGACTGCATTACCAGTTGAACCCACATTCGCAAACAAAATTAGTGCGGGTACTGAGTGGCAGCATCCTGGATGTAGCAGTTGATATACGTACAGGCTCCCCTACTTATGGAAAAACATTCGCCCTTGAATTATCAGCAGCAAACAATAAACAATTGTTGATACCGAAAGGCTTTGCCCATGGATTTTCTGTACTGAGCGAAACTGCTGAAGTGATGTATAAATGCGATGAGTTCTATCATAAAGGATCAGAAGCCGGCATTCTTTACAATGACGCATCATTGAATATTGATTGGCAAATACCACTAGACAAAGCCATTATTTCTGAAAAAGACCTGCACCAGCCTTCATTATTGAATTGCAAAAACAATTTTGTCTTTGAGCAATAAGCAACCCACCATATTAGTTATCGGGGCAAGCGGCCAATTGGGCCAGGAGCTGCAGGCGCTGGCCCCGGAATTTCCTGGTTACCGGTTTTTATTTGCTACAAAAGATGAACTGGATATTTTACATCCTGTAGAAACAGGGGAATATTTCTCATCCCGTTCTATAGATTTCTGTATTAATTGTGCTGCCTACACCGCAGTTGATAAAGCAGAAACCGAAAAGGAAAATGCTTTTTTTATCAATGCTTATGCTGTTGCCTGCATTGCTGATATCTGCCATAAAAATAAAACCCAGCTAATTCATATTTCTACCGATTATGTTTTTGATGGCACCGCCAACCAACCTTATAAAGAAACAGACAGAACGGCCCCGGTAAGTGTTTACGGCAAATCAAAAATGCATGGTGAAGAACTGGCGCTGAGGAATGACCCTTCTGCTATTATCATCCGAACTTCCTGGTTATATTCTGCTTTTAAAAACAATTTTGTAAAGACCATGTTGCGGTTGATGAAGGAAAAAGAAAGCATCAACGTGGTGAATGACCAGTTGGGCAGCCCTACTTGTGCTGCAGACCTGGCTGCTGCTATTATCCAGATGATCGCATCGGGCAAAAGCAAAGAAAAACCCGGCATCTATCATTATACCAATGCCGGCATTACCAACTGGTATGAGTTTGCGCTTGCAATAAAAAAATTAACGGGTAGCAATTGTGTTGTTAACCCAATTACAACAGCAGAATATCCAACAGCCGCCAAGCGGCCGGCTTATTCGGTTTTGGATACGGCGAAGATCAAAGAAACATTTGATGTAGTCATACCCAACTGGGAAGAAAGTTTGCAGAATTGCCTGGCATTGCTTAAGTAAAAAATATCATGACAATGGCAGTGTTGTTGAAGGATTTAGTTCCGGTCAGTGGGACACCGACCAAGGAGCAGATACCAAGGATTGGGAACAAAATAATGCTGAGAAAACCTGTCTCCGCCCGCCGTTGCGCTAATGCATTGTTGGGTGAAGTTTTGTAATAAGGCTAAATTTCTTTCATAATATAATATTCGTCTTTCCGCCAACAATCTTTCATGTCAGAGGTATTATACCACAAACAGTTTTTAATGCTTTCTATTTGGGAATCTGATAGCTCTTTTTTTGAATAAATATGAAATATTCCACGTTTGGGTCTTTTTCTAATATTAAATCTACATTCATAATTGGTAGAACCTTGCCAAGATAGCGGGAGATTTATAGTTGAATATAAACCTGATTGAAGTATGATACTATAATTTCCTGGTAAAAGCGGATAAGAAAATTTCCCATTTTTATCAGTGAAAAAAATATAGTTTGAACCTTTTGATTTAGCCATAACTGTCGCATGGGTTATCGGAAGTAGTAAATCATCAATAAATTGGCCCGAAAAATTTGAAGTTTTATTCTTTAAAATGAATGTATCTATTTGAATCGGAAGTGATTTGCCGGAATCAAATAATCTCAATTTATACTCATACGGATAATGTCTATTCTTCTCTTGTGCAAAAGTGAATAAAAAAATGAATTCTAAAATGCCTATAATTAAAAAAGTTCTCATAAAAATTTAGCCTAACACATAAATATACGCAACTCCCGGTACAGTTTTATAATGATTATCAATATAAAACTGTACCAACTTCGTTTAACAGGCTTACGGGATAGCCATAAAAAAAACATCCCGATCTCCGGGATGTTCTCAAAATATTTCAACGCACAATTTATTTCAACACAAAAGTTTCCATGAACTTGGTTGTAAAATTTCCTGCACGAAAATCTTCATTCTGCATCAGTTGCTGGTGCAGCGGTATGGTGGTTTTAATACCTTCAATAACGTATTCGCTTAAAGCACGGCTCATGGTATTGATGGCTTCTTCACGGGTTTGCGCAATGGCTATCAGTTTACCGATCATACTATCGTAATACGGAGGGATCACGTAGCCTGCATACACATGGCTGTCGACCCTTACACCGTGCCCGCCGGGCTGGTGCAATACCGTGATCTTTCCCGGTGAGGGACGAAAATCGTTGTATGGATCCTCTGCATTGATGCGACATTCAATAGCATGCATTTGCGGAAAATATGCTTTGCCTACGATCTTTTCTCCGGCAGCAATTTTTATCTGTTCTTTTATCAGGTCAAAATTGATCACTTCTTCTGTTACGCAATGCTCCACCTGTATACGGGTGTTCATCTCCATAAAATAAAAGTTGCGGTGCTTATCAACCAAAAACTCCACCGTACCCACACTTTCATAATTAATGGATTGTGCTGCTTTAATAGCGGCTTCACCCATTCTCTCCCTTAACTCATCAGTCATAAATGGCGAAGGCGTTTCTTCGATCAGTTTCTGGTGGCGGCGCTGAATAGAACAATCCCGCTCACTTAAATGACAGATATTGCCATACTGGTCACCTGCAATCTGTATCTCAATATGGCGTGGCTCTTCCACAAATTTTTCCATGTAAATACCATCGTTCTTAAAAGAAGCAGCGGCTTCTGTCTTGGCATTTTCAAATGCTTTTTCAATTTCAGCTTCCTCCCAAACCACACGCATACCTTTACCACCACCACCGGCAGTGGCTTTTAAAATAACAGGATATCCAACTTCTTTGGCAGATCTTTTTGCATGATCCACGCTTTCCAATAAACCTTCAACACCCGGCACCACCGGTACACCGGCTTTGATCATGGTATTTTTAGCGGTAATCTTATCGCCCATCGCATTGATCATATCAGGCGTTGGGCCAATGAACTTAATGCCATGATCGGCACAGATCTTTGCAAACTTGCTGTTCTCTGCCAAAAATCCATAACCAGGGTGAATGGCATCTGCATTGGTAATTTCGGCAGCCGCCATAATATGTGCCATGTTGAGGTAGCTGTCCATGCTGGCAGGTTTGCCAATACAAACGGCTTCATCGGCAAATTTTACATGTAAACTGTCTTTATCGGCTGTGGAATAAACGGCAACGGTTTTAATACCCATTTCCCTGCAGGTTCTTATTACTCGGAGAGCAATCTCACCACGGTTAGCTATTAATATTTTTTTAAACATCTTTGTAATTTGCTAATGTGCTGATCTGCTAATGTGCTAATGACGGAAGCAGGCAGCCTTGTTAAAAAATAAAAAAACTCAAAATATAACTGATAGGATTTTTTCGTTTTGCTGAACCTAATATTGCATTCAGCAACTTTTGAACTTCTTCTAATTTTGGCCACAGGCTATTGCAATTTGGATAAGCTGGCCCAAACTCACATAAAGTAAGCCAATACTGGGTTTCATCTGCCTCTTTAGCTACTATTTTCATTTTGTGAATAAAGTCGGCTTTACTTTCGGCATTTTGAGCTTCCATTGAATTTGCTCCTATTGAAGTTGCTGAACGTAGCAATTGTTTACTAATGATGTATTTTTTTTGGGTGTCAAGCAATTCGCAATATTCAATTACCAATAAAGAAAATTGAACCGTTAATTTAAGAATAGAATTTTTTTCAATTAGCTCTTTTTGCATAAAACAAAATTAGATTGAAAAGTTCTGGCATTTAATAAATCAGCACATTAGCAAATCAGCTAATTAGCTCATTTGTTTTTAAGAAGGATCTACTAAGAACAAAGGCTGATCATACTCAACCGGGCTGGCGTCTTCAACCAAAACCTTTACGATCTTACCTTTTACCTCGCTCTCAATTTCATTGAACAGTTTCATAGCTTCAATGATACAAACCACTTTACCCGGTGTAACTTCTTCACCAACACTGGCAAAAATGGGTTTACCCGGGCCAGCCTGGCGGTAAAATGTTCCGATCATCGGGCTTTTAATGGTTACCAGGTTATCTGCTTTAGGTTCTGCTGGTTTAGCTGCAACCGGGGCTGCAGCTGCCGGCGCTGCACTGGCTGCCGGTGGAGCGTAAGACGGAGCCGCTGTGCCTGCTATAATATTCTGAACCGGGTCTTTTTTCTGTTTTACTGTAATTTTTACACCTTCTTCTTCAATGGTAATTTCTCCTATATTGGTCTTGTTAATGAGCTTAACCAGCTCCTGGATTTGCTTGATGTCCATGTGTATTATTTAAAGGTTAATTTAAATTGTAACGGGCTGCTAAGATAGGGTAAGTATCATCATAACTGCAAGATAAATTTTATAAAAAGACATAAAAACACCCATTTTTGCCCAAAAAAGGCCCATTTTATGGCATTTTTTGGCAAAATATGAGAATTTCATAAAAATGAAAAAGGGATAGCTGAATCATCAGGTATCCCTTTTACAATAAAGTTATATCGCGTTATTCTTTTACTCTTTCTACGTATTCACCTGTTTTTGCATTCACCCTTATTAATTCTCCTTCGTTTACAAATAAAGGAACGTTAACAGTGGCACCTGTTTCAACGGTTGCAGGCTTTAATGTACGTGTTGCAGTATCGCCTTTCATACCTGGTTCGCTGTAAGTAACCAGTAAAACGATCTTGTCTGGCAATTCTACTGCCATTGGCTGATCGGTTTCTCCATTAATAGAAACAGTTACTTCCTGGCCATCTTTCAAAAATCTTGGTGCATCCACCATAGATTCCGGTACAGTTATCTGCTCAAAGGTTTCGGTATCCATAAAGCTATAACCGGTATCATCTTTATAAAGGTACTGATAAGCCTTTTTTTCAACCCTCACAGGGAAGATGGTTTCGCCACTGTTCCAGGTTAATTCAATGGTGCGGTTGTTATCAACACCTTTAAGTTTAGCCCAAACTTTTGCTGCTGCACGGGCTGTTTTGTTTTGCCCGAATTCTATAACACTATACAGGCTGCCATCTACTTTAATGATGAGGCCTGAGCGCATATCTGCTGTTGTTGCCATATTATCACAATTTTTAAGTGGCTGCAAAAGTAGGAATAGTATGGGGAAATGCGAAATTCTGTTTACCTCACCCCCAACCCCCTCTCCAAATGGAGAGGGGCTTTTAGACCCTGAAATTTTTAAGAACCTTTTTATTCTTAACAACTGTTTTTCAAACAAAGGAATTAGTTTTACCGAAAAATAAGGAAGATGAAGAAAGCGGTTTTTACTTTAATAGCAGTTTGTATGGCTTTAGGTGCATTTGCGCAAATAGACAGTACCAAACAATACTTCAAAATTCCTTATATACCGGCGTTTAATATCAGGAAAATTCCGGACAGCAGCAGTTTTACCAATACGATGCTGCAAAAAGGCAAGCCGGTTATTATCGTTTTTTTTGATCCGGATTGCGACCATTGCCAGCATGCAACAAAAAATTTTACTGAAAAAATTGACAAGTTTAAAGACGTACAGATAGTAATGGTGACGATTTATGAATTCAGCCGTATCAAAAAATTCTATAAAGATTATAAGCTTGCCAATTTCCCAAACATCATTTTAACCAGGGATGCTCTTTTTGATCTGCCTAAATATTACCAGGTTTCTTCCCTGCCAGATGTGTATGTATATGATAAGAACGGGAAACTGATAAAGCATTATAAACAAGACATCCCGGTTGACGAGATCGCAGGATTGTTTTAACTGCCCGCTATTTTACTAAACGCTGGCTCCAGATAACTTCATCTTCTACAATAATTCTGATATCAAAAATACCTTTTGGTATGTGATCAGTTGGTATTTTAATTTGTTTGGTCTGCGATGAGTACCTGCGCTTTGTCAAAAGCCTTCCTGACTGGTTTTGAATAATTACATTTATTACCCCGGGTATTGGTTCAGATCCCCTGTATTCAAGCGTGAGCAGGTCGGTAACAGGTACCGGGTACATTACCCAGCTGTTTGTAGAGCCGATAATAACCATCACATCCAGGCTGTGGTCTGTTCTGCCATCTGCATAAATGCATTTCAGCCGGTAGTGATTTTCTCCCGCTATTGGTTTTTTATCTTCAAAGTAAAAAGAGCGGTTTGCGGTGGCCGGATCAATTTCCTGCAAAGCTATATCTATCCATGTTTTATTATCGGGGCTGCGTTGCGGGATATAGGTTTTAACACCAGGGGTACTGTGTTGCCATTTCATGATGACTGCTTTTTTACGGCTATTGTAAACAGCCGTAAAGTCGGGTAACAAACTGCTGCCAAAGCTGCTGACCTGAATGCCAATAAAAAGAATAAGATGAAAAATTTTCGTCATTTAGTTGAATTATTGCGCTGCTTGCTTTGCTAAAACCAAACCAGAACTTCACAGCAAACAGTTAAAACAAAACAAGGCGACCCAGGGTTTGCAAACGAACTGTGAAAATCCATTTTTCCTGAGTTGGTATTTAATTATCTTTGCCCCGCAAATCAATTTTTCTACTCAAAACATATATACATGAAAGTAACTGTAGTTGGAGCCGGGGCCGTAGGTGCTACCTGTGCTGACAATATTGCCCGTAAAGAACTTTGTGACGAACTGGTGATCCTTGACATTAAGGAAGGCGTTGCCGAAGGCAAGGCCATGGACCTGATGCAAACCGCTACCCTGCTGGGTTTCGACACCCGCATTACCGGCAGCACCAATGATTATTCAAAAACTGCCGGAACCGATGTTGCTGTAATTACGTCGGGCATTCCACGTAAACCGGGCATGACCAGGGAAGAACTGATCGGTATTAATGCCGGTATAGTAAAGTCGGTTACCGAAAATATTTTAAAACATTCGCCCGATGCCATCATTGTGGTGATCAGCAACCCGATGGATACCATGACCTACCTGGCGCTTAAATCAAGCGACCTACCAAAGAACAGGATAATAGGAATGGGCGGCATTCTAGACAGCAGCCGTTTTAAATATTATTTGTCAACTGCTATGGGTGTTCCTGCATCTGACCTGCAGGCCGTGGTTGTAGGCGGACATGGAGATACTACCATGATCCCGTTGGCGAGACTGGCTACTTACCAGGGAACACCGGTTTCTAACTATTTAGATGCCGAGACCTTGAAAAAAGTAGTTGCAGATACGATGGTTGGCGGTGCAACGCTTACCGGTTTATTGGGCACAAGTGCCTGGTATGCACCGGGAGCTGCCGGGGCGGCCCTGGTGGAAGCCATTGTAAGGGATGAGAAGAAACTGTTCCCTTGCTGTGTTTCCCTGGAGGGTGAATATGGCCAAAACGATATCTGTATTGGCGTGCCGGTTGTAATCGGAAGAAATGGTATTGAAAAGATCATTGATTATAAACTGAATGACGAGGAACAGGCTCTTTTTAATAAAAGTGCCGATGCCGTGCGGAGTATGAATAGTGCCTTAGACAACCTTTAAATGAAAAGCCCCGTTATAAAGCGGGGCTTTTTTTATGGCCGGCTACTGAATTTGAAAGATAAATATTAACTTGGGACAAGTGAAACTAGTCTGCAAAATATTCCTCCTCTGCATTGCCTGCATTTTTTCATATTTGCAATCAAATGCACAGTTACAGGTAAGAACCGAAAGCAATGCACAGGCATTAGTACAAATGCTGCTTGGCCAGGGCATTACAGTAAGCAATATTTCTTTAAGAGGAGACCCCCTTGCTACAGGTATCTTCAATAATATTTCCGGAACAAATATCACCCTTGACAGTGGAATTGTATTAAGCAATGGAAGAGCAGCTACAAACCCTCTTAATCCTTTGGCGAGAGGAATGGATGGTGATGGAGTAACACCGGCATATACTTCAGCAAGCAGTAGCGGTGCATTTGCCAGTACAGGTTTTGGCCTTCCGGGAGATCCTGATCTTGAACGGCTTACAGGAGACCCGACATTTGACGCTACCGTACTGCAATTTGATTTTGTTCCCCTGGGTGATACAATAAAGTTTCGCTATGTTTTCAGTTCTGAAGAATATCCTGATTTCCCATGCGCAAATGTAAATGATGGATTTGCCTTTTTTATTGAAAAAGTTGGTGTACCGGGGCAGACAAATATTGCACTTATCCCTGGCACAACCGATCCTGTTACAATCGATAATATCAATGATGACCCTACCTGTGGTTTATATCCCCAGTTCTATGTAACTAACAAAACCAATGTAAATTTTACGCATAACGGGCACACAAAAGTTTTTACAGCAATTGCAAAAGTTGAGCCCTGCCAGGCTTATACACTTAAATTAGTAATTGCTGATGGGGGAGATGATATATATGATTCAGGCGTTTTTCTTGAAGCCGGAAGTCTTTCATCAAATGCCATCAGCATTCAAAATATTACGCAGATTGACCAACAGAATAATTATTACCTGGTCGAAGGTTGCAGTTTAGGTGCATTTAAAGTTAAAAGGCCTAATTCTGAAACCGGGCCACTTAATGTATCTCTTTCTTATGGTGGTACCGCAACCAATGGTGTTGATATGCAGTTGCTGCCTACAACAGTGACCATACCAGCCAATCAAACAGAAGTTATAGTTAATATCGCCCCTACGATTGATAATGTCCCCG
>Ga0193752_1001293_pt1 | contig 21090 bp, 12 predicted proteins | sample H1c1metaG_FD_144924 | JGI IMG/M metagenome (GOLD analysis project Ga0193752, IMG submission 144924) | Soil microbial communities from a riparian zone of the East river system, Colorado, United States - H1c1 | ecosystem: Environmental > Terrestrial > Soil > Riparian zone | place: USA: East River...
CGCCGACTGGTTCGAGACGCTCGCCAAGGCCGAGCGCAGCCACGCCAACCGCTTCCAGAAGGCGCTCGACGTCCTGTCCGACTGAAGTCGTCCTTCCCGCGCGGGGACGACAACTTTAGGATAGGGGATGAAAGAAGGCTCGCTCGAAGCTCCGAAGCGGCACCCGCTCGACTGGCAGAACCCGGATTTCTACGATCCGGCCAAGGTCGAGAAGGAGCTCGAGCGCGTCTTCGACATCTGCCACGGCTGCCGGCGGTGCGTGAACCTGTGCACCGCCTTTCCCACGCTGTTCGACCTGGTGGACGCCTCGCCCACCTTCGAGGTGGACGGCGTCGCCAAGCAGGACTTCGCCAAGGTAGTGGACCAGTGCTACCTGTGCGACATGTGCTACATGACGAAGTGCCCGTACGTGCCGCCGCACCCGTGGAACGTCGACTTCCCGCACCTCATGCTGCGCGCCAAGGCGGTGAAGTTCAGGAACGGCGAAGCGAGCTTCCGCGACAAGCTGCTCACCTCCACCGACGCGATGGGCAAGCTCGCCGCCATCCCGGTCGTCGCGCAGACCGTCAACTTCATGAACAAGAATTCCCTCGCACGCAGCGCGATGCAGGGTGTCCTGGGCGTCCATAAGGATCGCGAACTCCCGCCCTTCGCTCCGACCAAATTCCGCAGCGCAGCCGAGCCATCCAAGACATATCAAGTAAGAGATGGACGGTTGACGCCCGGTAAGGTGGCGATCTTCTCCACCTGCTACGTGAATTACAACGAGCCGGGAATGGGGCACGACCTGCTTGCCCTGCTCGCGCACAACGAGATCCCCTACGTGCTGGCCGAGCAGGAGGCCTGCTGCGGCATGCCGAAGCTCGAGCTGGGCGACCTGCAGTCGGTCGACAAGCTCAAGAAAAGGAACATTCCCGTCCTGGCGAAGCTGGCGAAGGACGGCTACGCGATTCTCACGCCGGTGCCCTCCTGCACGCTGATGTTCAAGCAGGAGCTGCCGCTCATGTACCCGGAGGACGCGGACACGATCGCGGTGCGCGACGCGATGTTCGATCCGTTCGAGTACTTCGTGGCGCGGCGCAAGGACGGCCTGCTGAAAACCGAGTTCGTGAACAAGCTGGGGAAGATCTCGTATCACATCCCCTGCCACTCCCGCGTGCAGAACATGGGGCAGAAGACGCGCGAGATGCTGGAGAAGGTGCCGGGGACGCAGGTGACCACGGTAGAGCGCTGCGCCGGCCACGACGGCACCTGGGGCGTGAAGGCCGAGTACTTCGACAACTCGATGAAGATCGGCCGCCCGGTGTTCCGCCAGATGAACGAGCAAGGGCCCGATGGGGCGGGTCCCGACTATATTTCTTCGGACTGCCCGATCGCCGCGCGCCACATCATGCAGGGCATCGGCGAGCAGGAGAAGCCGGCGCAGAAGGCTCATCCGCTGACCCTGCTGCGAAAAGCCTACGATATCTAGGTTCGTTCTCGCGCTGCTCCTGGCCGGCTGCGCGCACGCGTCGTCGCCGGACGGCGTTCCCTTCGGCGTGTTCGGCGACACGCCCTACACCGATGCAGAGGTGGCACGCGTCGACCAGCTGATCGACGAGATGAACGCGGCGCCGCTCGCTTTCGTCGTGCATGTCGGCGACATCGGCTCGAGCGCGCTGGCCTGCTCCGACGGCTGGCTGCTGGCGCGCAAGAAGCAGTTCGCCCGCATCCGCCACCCGTTCGTGCTGCTGCCGGGCGACAACGAGTGGAGCGACTGCAAGGATCCTCTCGGCCGGCTGAAGGTGTGGCGCAGCCATTTTTGCTACCCGGAGAAGATTCACGTTGAAAGGCAAGCCGGCGAGTATTGCGAGCACATCCGCTGGGAGTCGGGTGGAACACTCTTTGTCGCGCTCAACGTGCAGGGCAGCAACAACAACGTGCGGCATCCCGAATACGCGCCGCGCATGGCGGCGGTCCTAGCGTGGCTCGACGAGTCGGCGGCGCTGGCGCAGAGGCGCAACCTGCGGCTCGCGGTGCTGATGCAGGCCAATCCCTTCGTCACCACGCCGCGCGACGGCTATCGGGCGCTAAGGGAGAAGCTGAAAGTCCTGGGTGAGAAACAGAAAACCATCCTCATCCACGGCGACACGCACGTCTACCGGGACGATGAGCCCATTCCCGGCGTGCGCCGCATCGAGGTATGGGGCTCGCCGTTCGTGAGCTGGCTGCGGCTTAGCTTCTAGGCCTAGGCCGCGAGCGCGACGGTGGCGCGCTCGTCGAGCACGGTGCGGAACATCATGCGCGTCGTGTTGACGAAGTGCGGCCGGATGCGGCTCGCCCACGAGGTGTTGCGGATGGCGAGCCAGGCGTCGCTTTCCATCACCTCGGGCGCGGTCAGGTCGTAGACCGCGCGGTAGCGCGGGCGCGACTCGAGGCTGCGGAAGCGCGCGCAATGCACCGTCCCCGCGACCGCGGCGAGGCCCGGCATGTGCTCGGTGTGGTACCAGCTGTTGAACTCGATCTCCTTCGCCGGATCGATGTCGGTCGCCACCACGTAGTGGTAGGTCGCCCGCTCGCGGGCGGAGACGCCGTTCCATTCGCACAGCATGGCGAGGCGCGCGAGCGAGGCGAGCTCCGGCGCGCGGCGGTTGATCAGGCTCGCGTCGGCCCAGGCGTAGATGCACGCCTGCCGGCCGTCGAGCGAGACGCAGGCCTGCAGCGGCGCCACGCCCGGCAGCGTGCGGCCGAAAGCGCGCGCATCCGCGATGATCTTCTGGTCAGGACCCGGTGCCACCGGGCGACACAGCATCAGGACAGTCATTGGGTTCTCCTCCCGGAGATGATTCTTGGACAACTTCGGGATTTAATAAAGTTCGATGCCGGAATAGCAGATATCTGAAAACGAGATAGCATTCAACCCGTCCCTCCGGCGATCCATGGACCTGAAACAGCTCGATTATTTCGTTCATGTGGCAGAGCTCGGCAGCTTCAGCAAGGCCGCCTCGCTGCTCTCGATCGCGCAATCGGCGCTCAGCCACAAGGTGCGCCAGCTCGAAGTCGAGCTGAAGCAGAGTTTGCTGCACCGCAACGGCCGCGGCGTCACGCCGACCGATGCCGGCAAGCGCCTGCTGGTCCACGCCCGCGGCATCCTGATGCAGGTGGCGCGCACCCACGACCAGCTCGCGGAGCTGGGCGAATCGCCCTCCGGCCACGTCACCGTCGGCCTGCCGGCGACCATGGCCAAGCTGCTGACGCTGCCGCTGATCAAGGCGTTCCGCGCCGGGTTTCCCAACGCCTCGATCGGCATCATGGAAGGTCTCTCGGCCAACATCGTCGAGTGGATCTCGACCGGGCGCGTCGACATCGGCATGGTGTTCAACCCGGCGCCCTCGCCCTCGGTCGAGATCACCCCGGTGCACGAGGAGCCGATGTACCTGGTCAGCCCGAAGCCGGCGAGCACCTCGCGCCTGCTGCCGCTGAAGGAGCTGCCGAACTATCCGCTCATCATCCCCAGCCGCCCCAACGCCAACCGCATGCGCATCGAGGCGCAGCTCGCCTACTTCGGCCTGAAGCCGAGCATCGCCTTCGAGGTCGACGGCATCGCCTCGGTCCTCGACATGGTGCGCGAGGGCTACGGCAGCGCGGTGCTGCCGATCACCTCGATGCGCGCCTTCGGCCTGGAAAAGGCGTTCGCCATGCGCGCCATCGTCAGCCCGCGCCTGCTGATCCAGATCTCGCTCGTCACCTCGGCGCAGCGCCTGACCACGCCGCTCACCAAGCAGGCTCTGGCGCTGATCCGCACCACCGCCATGCAGGTGTTCACGCCCAAGCCCGACTGAGCGCCTGCCGCGCTAGTCGCGGTCGCCGTGACCGCCATGCCGGTCGTGGTCTTTCCTGTCCTTGTCGCGCCGTTGCAGGCCGATCAGCCCGCCTTGGCGCGTCGCGTCGACCGCGCCGTACTGCCGGCCGGTGCGCGGGTCGATGAAGACCGCGTTGACGTTGCCGATGTCGCCGGGGTTGCCGACGTTGTGCCCCAGCGCGCGCAGCCTGGCGATCTCGGCCTCGTCGAAGCCCGCCTCGCGCGCGATCGAGTTGCCGCTGGTGGTCACCGAGATGCGCGGCGCGTCGACCGCCTGCTGGATCGTCATGCGGTGGTCGACCAGGTTGATCAGCACGTTGTAGACCGAGCTGATGATGGTGGCGCCGCCGGGTGAGCCGAAGGCGGCGACCGGCTCGTCGCCCCTGAACAGGATGGTCGGCGTCATGCTCGAGCGCGGCCGCTTGCCGCCCTGCACGTCGTTCGCGCCCGGGCCGCCGAAGCGCGGATGCGGGTTGAGGCCGAAGTTGAAGTCGGTGAGCTCGTTGTTGAGCATGAAGCCGTAGCCCGGGACCATGATGCCGGTGCCCCAGCCGGCCTCGATGGTGGTGGTGTACGAGACCACGTTGCCCCACTGATCGACCACCGAGAAGTGGGTGGTGTAGCCGCCGGGGTGAGTGAGCGGCTCGGCGGCGGCGAGCGTGGTGCGGGCCGCCGAGTGCCGTCCGCGCGGTTCGTAGAGCCACGGGTCGCCGAACGGAGCGGTCCCCGCGATGCGCGCCGCGAGGGTGATCATGTCGCCGCGTTCGCGCGTGTAGTCGCGGTGGAGCAGGCCGCGCTTGGGCACGTCGACGAAGTCCTCATCGCCCATCCACACCGCGCGGTCGGCGAAGGCGAGGCGCATCGCCTCCGCCATCACGTGCAGCGTATTCGCCTTGCCGAAGCCGAAGCCCGCCGCCTCGTCCCCGAGCGGATAGCGCTCGATCATCTTCAGCGCCTGGATCATGGTCAGGCCGCCCGAGGACGGCGGCGACATCGAGGCGATGCGGTAGCCGCGGTACTCGGCGATGATCGGCTCGCGGATCACGATGTTGTAGTTCCTGAGATCCTGCAGCGTCATCAGCCCGGGCTTGCCGCCGTTGGCGGTGCCGCGTTGCGCGGCCACGATCGCCTCCGCGATCTCGCCGCGATAGAAGGCCTCCGGCCCCTTTTTCGCGATCAGCCGCAGCGTCTTCGCCAGATCCGGCTGGCGCAGGATCTGGCCCTCCCGCACCGGCACGCCGCCGGGGCGGAACACCTGGCGCGTCGCCTCGTACAGGTTGGTGCGCGACGAGGTCGCGCTGCCGGCGAGCACGAAGTTCACCGCGAAGCCGTCCTCGGCGAGATCGATCGCCGGCTTCATCACCTCGGACAGCCGCAGCCTGCCGTAGCGCTCCACCGCCGTCGCAACGACCTTGAGCGTGCCGGGCACGCCGACCGCCTGGCCGCTGGTCGAGGCCGGCGTGAAGCCCTGGTTGCTGCCGTCGGGATTCGTGAACAGCGTCGTGTCGGCGCCGGCCGGCGCCTTCTCGCGGCCCTCGACGACGAAGGTGCGGCCGCGGCCCTGCGCGAGGTGCACCATCATGAATCCGCCGCCGCCGATGCCGGAGAATTCCGGCTCGACCACGTTGAGGGCGAACTGGATCGCGGCGGCGGCGTCGATGGCGTTGCCGCCCTTGCGCAGCATCAGGGCCCCCGCCTCGGCGGCAAGCGGGTGCGAAACCGCGACCACGCCGCCGCGGAACCCGGCGCCGTCGGGCACCGCCAGCGGCGGCGGCCCGCCGCGGTCGTGAGCCAAAGCCGGCGCGAAGCCGAGAACGGCGAAGCTTAGAGCGAGCAGGAATCTGCGCATGGTCATGTCCTCGTCCTGAGCCAGCCGTAGCGCGTGTTGCTGCGCGCGCCGCCGGCGTCGGCATATGACTGCTTGATCTTCGCCAGGCCGTCGTCCGCGTACTGCGGGAACGGGTTGTCCGCCGAAGGCGTGGTCCCCGGATACTCGAGGATCCGCTTCAGCTCGGGCGTGATGCGCCGCTCGTAGTCGCGCGGCACCGGCTTGTAGCGCGCCTTGTCGCGGTCGTCGTCATGGTCATGCCGGTCGTGGTCGTCGTCACGGTCGTGGCGACGATGCCCGCGGCGGTCGTCGTCGCGATCATCGTGATCGTGATGCGACTGGACCGTGCCCACCGGCAGCTTGTAGAGGCGCGCGGAGGTGAGGCCGAGGATCTTGCGCCGGATCGACGGGGTGAGCCGCGGATAGCCGTAGCGCCGGCACAGCTCCTCGGGAATCTGGAAGCGCCACAGCGCCTCGATCTGCCACTGCGGCGAGCCGTACCACACCGCATCGGAGCCGAACACCACGCGGTCCTCGCCCATGAACTTCAGCAACTGGCCCAGGATGTGCGCGCACACCGTGGGAAACGTGATCACGGTCGAGGCGAAGGTGGTGCCGATCTCGGCGTAGACGTTGCGGTACGGCGCCGCGAGCACCGCCATCTCGGTGACCCAGGAGATGTCCGGCACGCCGGCGCGCATCACCCCGGACTTGACCTCGTTCAGGGCGTTCAGCACCCAGAAGCCGGGCTTGATGCACGAGTGGTAGATGATGAAGTTGAACTGCGGCCAGTCGCGCGCCGCGCGCGGGATGTCGATCGGGTGGCCGAGCGTCGGGTCGCTGCCCACGGCGTTGGTGGACAGTCCCTTGTGGATCGACAGGTTCATGAACCCCGGGTACTTCTTCAGGATGCGCCCGCGGTCCTTGCGCGCGTAGCGGTCGATCAGGTCATAGGTCGGGTAGGCGACATCAGGATCGTCCAGCGCCCAGCGGCGCATGTCGCTGTTCGGATCGAAGTCGACCTTCGCCGCGGTGGCGATGTTGTAGCCCTTCCACGAGTCGGGCTTCATCTCCTCGATCTGCTTCTCGATGTAGTAGAGATTGCCCTTGCCGGTGTAGAGCTGGCCGTGGCCGAGCATGCGCGTGGAGCCGGCGATCTTGTTGACCCAGTCGCGCGTCGCCATCGTCTGCTCCGCGGTGAGGATCTCGAAGGCCTCGGATTCCTGCACGTTCTTCGGCGGCCGGCTGCCGCCCTCGCCCGGGATGGCGGCCGAGTTGTTGTTGGTCATGATCGCCACCGTCACCTGGCTGTCGAGGTACACGTCCTTCATGTACTGGGCCAGGTGGAAGTTCTGGTTCAGGTTCGGCAGCCCGACCAGGGCCGGATTCCACGGGAAGTTGACGCGCCCGAGCTCGTCGGGCAGGTCGTTCGGGTTGAAGCCGTTATGAACGCCCTGGGCGATGTCGCGCAGCGCGTTGCCCGGCCCCTGGCGGCTCGAGCGGATGATGTGCGTCTGGTCGTCGAAGACGAACAGGTCCTTGGGCGGGCCGCTGTGCGCGTAGGCCTCGGACATCAGCATCTCGACCGGCCGCACGTCGAAGAACTCGCCGAACACCTCGTTCATGGCGATGAACGAGGCGGCGAAGCCGCCGCTCGAGGCGAGGAACCTGCGCCGCGACATGCCCAGGCGCCTGGACGCCTGGTCCGACAACGCCATCAGGCGCGCCTCGACCTCCTTCTGCCTGTCGGTCTGGCCGATCGGCATGTACTCGCCGTTCGACACCATCTGCGTCGGGATCGGCGAGTGCACGCGGTCGGCATGGTCCGCCGGCGCGAGGCGGTCGAGCTGCGCTTCACTGAACCAGGAGTCGTCCTCCCGGTACTCGGGCTTGTCCTTGGAATCGGTCATCGCTCATCTCCGTCATGGTTGCGATATCCCCCCGAATTCCCCCAACTTCGCCAATCGCGCCGTCAGTCGCAGAAGCGATCGATGCGGCGCTCCGCGTCGTGCGATTTCTCCCAGCGTTGATCGCCCGGCTCGTAGACCATCGGCTTGAAGTAGTCGAGCGGATCGACCACCCAGCGCAGCTCCGGCCAGTCGCTCTGCGGGAAGCCCATCGCCAGCGCGGTCTCGCGCCAGTTGACCAGGTAGTAGGGCGAGGAGCCCTTCTGCGCGACGGCCGAGAAATGGCCCGGCACGAAGACCTTGGGGCGGTAGCGCTGGATGTAGCTGATGATGTCGCGCTGCTGGTTGCGCGCCGCGCCCAGGCTGATCACCGAGCCGAACATGACATCGGTCTTGGGCAGGTTTTCCATGATGCCGAACAGGCTCTTGCCGATCTCGGCGGCGAGCGCGATCGCCGGCCCGTTGTTGACCGGGTCGTTGTACTGCGCCTCCGAGATGAGCCCCGGCGAGCCGGTGCCGATCCCCTCCTTCACCGGGCCGGCCGAATTGACGTAGGCGAAGGTGAAGTTGTTGTTGCCGCGCAGCACGAAGTGATACGCGATCTCGATGATGCCGGCGGAGCCGCCGAATCCGGTGGTGGTGGTGTTCATCTGCCCCGGCACCCGCAGCGCGACGTTGCCCGGCGGCGTGTACGGCAGGCCGGTCGGGTACAGCGCCGGGTAGGTCACCGCCGGCGTCGTGAACACGCGTCCGGCGTCGCGCGGGTCGGCGAGATCCGTAAGCGGCGAATGGACGAACGACGGGTCCACCGGCGAGTTGCCCGAATGGATGTGCTTGAACGCCAGGACGCACATGTGCGGCTCGAACTGCTTGAACCGCCGCACCCGCGTCTTGCCGCCGGCCGGGTTCGCCAGCGTGCCCGTGTACTCGCCCGGCGGCGAGGCTTCGGGAACCACGCCGACGCACTTGACCGGATCGGCGTTGGGCACCAGCTTCGCGCCGCCGTTGTGCAGGTTCGGGTCGTTCCACATGCGCTGCACATCGGTCTGCATGACGACGCAGGTCTCGGGCGCAGCGTAGATGGTCGCGCCGGTCCACTTGGCGACGTAGGCGGCGTTGTCCGCGTGGTCGCCGTGGCCGTGACCGAGGAAGATGGCCTCCGGCTGCGCGTCGACGAATTCCTGCGGCAGCACGGGGCTGCGGCGCCGGTCGATCGGGCCGGCGGTCGGCAGCTCCGCGTGGTTGATGTAGCTGTCGAGCAGCATCACGCGGCCCTGCGCCGCGACCACGTAGGTGGTGTTGGTCACCCAGGAGAAGATCACCTTGTCCTGCTTGACGCGTCCCCGGCTGTCGACGTTCTCGATGCCGAAGAACTTCTGCCGCGCGGCGATGAGCTTCGGGTCGACCGGGTGGTGCGAGCCGTGGCCGTGGCCATTGCCGTGGCGGTCGCGATCATCGTCGCGGTCGCGGTCGCCGTTGGCGAGCGCGGCCAGCGGCATGCCGTAGAGCGCGGCCGAGACGGCGACGCCGAGTAGTGTCTTGCGGTTCATTTCTTATCCTCCGTTATAGATTTTTTGGTAATCAGTCGATGAACTGCCAGGTGCCGTCGAGATCCTGCTGCTCGTAGCCGCGCTTGTCCCAGTTGCACACGCCGTTCGGGAACACGGCCTTCAGCCGGTCCCATTGCGCCGGCGTGAAGGCGACGTCGTAGTCGCCGCGGCGCAGCGACTTCTTCTGGCACTTGATGATGTCGGCCGCGACGTCCGCGCCGGCGACTTCCCGCGGGAACGAGTTGGTCGGGTAGAGCGTGCCGCAGGCGGTGGTGCGGTCCTGCTCGCGGCGCTGCTTCTGCGCGATGAAGGTGGGTACCGCGGGCGCCGCCTCGCGCGTCATGCAGCCTTCCTGCAGGTCGGCGGGCTTGTTGCGCGCCACCTTGTCGATCTGCCGCCCGCCGCGCGTATCGGCCTTGATCGCCGTGATCCAGCGATCCATGGTCAGGATCATGCGCTGCAGCAGCGGGCTGCGGTTCTCGTACAGGCCGAAGCGGTTGTCCTCGATCACCATCACGTGGTTGTCGTGGCGGCCGTTCGCCTTCTCCAGCCGCTCGCGCATCGAGAACGAGTGGTAGCGGACATGGATGTCGCCGCCGGGCACTTCGTCGTTGTAGCCGCGGTAGTCGATGATCGGCATCGAGGCGAGGCCGCCGCCGCCGTTGGTCAGGCGCCCGGTGCGGTAGGCCGCGCGCGCCGCCTGCAGGTCGCCTACCGAGCGCTGCGGCACGATGGTGGCGTCCTTGTCGAAGCCGCCGACCTTCTCGTTGAGATCGAGGAACTGCTCGACCGAGATCTGGCCGCTGTTGACCAGCTTCAGGCCGTACTGGACGCCGGTGTTGTCGAGCGGGCTGCGCACGAAGCCGGTGGCCGGATCCCTGCCGTACACGTTGACCGTGTGGTCGTACACCGTGCAGCGCACGCCGGTGGGGTTGCTCGCCGGGTCGTAGCGCTGCGCTGCCGGCACCGAAGCGCAGCTCGTGCCGAGCATGCCGGGGCGCGTCACGGGGTCGATGCGGCGCGCGCCGACCGCGATGTTGGGCGCGGTGTTGTACACGCCGAAGCCGGTCACCAGGCGCTTCTGCTCGGGCGTCCAGGCGGCGATGCCGGCGCGGTTGAAGTAGGTGTCGAGCAGCCATCCGTCGGTGATCATGTGGATGGTGGCGAAGCCGACCTCGGGGAACGAGCAGCCGGGGATGATGCCGTCGAGCAGCCCGGGATAGTTGTCGCCGATCTGGTGCTGGGCGTACGAACCGCCGGAGCAGCCCCAACCTTGAGTGTGCGCCGGCGGGCCGTAGTTCTCGATGAAGCGCTCCTTCACCATCATCATCGACTCGGCCGCGGTGAGGTCGTTGCAGTTGTTGCCGAAGACGTTGAGCGAAGACGAAGCGAGCGCGTAGCCGTTCGACAGCATGAAGTCGTCGGTCACGCCGCCGGTCGAAGCGCCCTGCCGGTACCAGCCGCCGATGCAGCCGCCGCCGAAGGTGTAGATCAGGCGCTTGTTCCAGTTCGCCGACCGGTTCTGCCAGGTGGGCGCGGAAGGCTGCGCGATCGGGTCGTGCAGCAGGGTGATCTGGTAGATGGCGCGGTTAACCGTGCCGGTCTCCATGCGGATGATGTACGGCTTGCCGGTGGCGGTGGTCGCCATGTTGGCCGGATAGGCGGTGGCGCCTGCCGGCCACTGCGCGAAGGTGTTGGTGGTAGTGCGGTAGATGTAGTCGACGCGCGTCGGGATGTGGCAGTTCGGGTCGCTCGTCGCGCCGAGGTTGCCCAGGCCCGCCGGCAGGTTGAACTGCTGCGTCGCGCAGGCGTAGGGCTGCTCGTGCGGGCCGGAGATGATCGGCCCCTGGATCGGGTAGTTGACCAGGTCGATGTCGGCATCGGCGCGGCCCCGGCCGCGGCCTTTTTCCTCGACCTCCAGCCGGTTGCGGCCCACGCGCATCCCGGTCACCAGGCCGGTGAACGTGCCCTGGGCATGGTTCGCGGTGAAGGCGCCGGTGACGTTGGCGCCGTTCAGCTCGATGCGCACGTCGCTCATGCGCACGTGCTTCCTGTGCACCGTGACGCGCACCAGCGCGTCGCCGCCGGCGACGGTATCCGGGCGGCTCGACAGCACCTCGATGCCGAACTCCTGGTGGCCGAAGTGGCGGCGGTGGTCGTGGCGGTCATCGTCGTCGCGGTCGTAGTGCGCCAGCGCCGGTACCGCCAGCGCCAGCAGAAGAATCGCTGCCAGGATGCGTTTCATTCTTGTCCTCCTCGTTTACCGCTTGTCGTGGTGATGGTGGTGATGATGATGGTGGTGATGGTCGTCGTCGTTCGGCGGCAGCGGCGGCGTGCCCTCCGGCGGCTGAATGCAGGCGTACTTCCCGGCGTCGGCCAGATCCGCCGGATTGGTCGCCACCGGAACGCCATTCACGATGGTGGTGTTGCCGGTGAAGCGCACCTGCTGCGGAAACGCGCACAGCGGCCGCACGCGGGTGGTGGGTGCGTTGACGAAGCCGCCGGTGATGTAATTTCCCACCACCTGGTAATTCGCGGCGGTGAAGTTCCTGCCCGACGCGGGAACCGGACCCGGCGCCTTGCCGTTTTCTACCCACTCGACCAGGGGCGTCAGGAAATCGAACCCGTCGGTCGTCGCGCCGCCCGTGCAGTGGCCCATGTTGGGCACGGTGTAGTAGCGCGAAAAGCGCTGGGCCTTCTGCAGCCCGCCGTGCCGCTGCACCATCTGCTGGTAGTAGAGCTGCGTGCCCAAGGGCGACGGGCCCGGGTCGCTCAGGCCGTGGTACCAGATGATCTTGCGCCCGTAGTCGACGAACTTCGAGATGTCGAGCGACGTGGAGGCCGACACGTACGGGCTCTGCGCGTTCAAGGTGTACACCTTTCCCGCCTGAGTCAGGGTCAAGGTGGAGAAATCGAAGTTCAGCGTGACGCATTCCGGGCACGGCGGATTGAGGTACGTGAAGCCGGCCCTGCCGACGCCGAGGTTGAAGTCGCCGGGCAAAGAGCTCGGGCTGCTGCTTCCGATCTTTCTCGTCGGGATGCCCTGCGGCGTCATCCAGCCCCCGTCATAGGGATAGCCTTGCGCCACATTGCTGACAGGGTCGGGCGCTATCGCGCCCGAAGGCGCGAGCACCAGCTTCCCATTGCTGCGCGGCCCCCGGTTGATGATCTTGGCGGCCTGGATCTGCGCGGGCGACAGGCAGGTGGCGTTCTTCGCGCCTGCGCACTGCAGGGGATAGGTCGTGTTGGCCGGCCCGAGCGCGCCCGCATAGTCGACATAGGTTGCCGTCGTCGGCTCGAATTTCCTCCAGCACGCCGGGTGGTTGTCGATGACGCCGTCGGTCACGCCATCCAGCGCATCGCAGGATTGCAGCAGGGCCGTTTCGAAGAGCCCCTGATCGCTGGCTGGGAACGCGGGATACAGGTGCGGTCCTGGCGGCGCCGGGGGGGCCTGCGGGAACATGTTCGGCCCGGGCGGCGTGAGCTCGGGATTCGACAGATAGACGTCCAGCATCGCCTGCACGCCGCTGATCTGACTGAGCGTGGCCGCCTGATGCTGATAGGTGGGGTCGCCGGCGACTATACCGTCGAAGAACGACGGGTATTTCTGCGACATGATCATGCCCTGGCGGCCACCGTTGGAGCAACCGACCCAATACGAGCGGTCCGGCCCGTTGCCGTAGTACCGGTTGATCAGGTACTTCGCGTTCAACGTGGTCGTCTGGATCGACTGGGAGGCATAGGTGCGAATGGCCAGCGGATCGAGGAAGAACTGGTTGTTGTTTCCGACTACGCATGCGGCCAGGTCGGTGTCCAGATGTCCGCCGTTCTGGCTGGCGACCGCATAACCATTGGCGACGGTGCTGATACCTGTCGTGCCGCCTATGCTGCCGGTGGCCGTCGGGACCGAGCCTTCGGTTCCGCCGCCGCCCTGGAACATGAAGCGGCCGTTCCAGTTGGCGGGCAACGGCAGTTGCACCTGGAAGACGCTCTGGTACTGGCACTGATCGACGGGACTGACGTGCTTGTTGACATAGCCGTTGACGATGCAGCGCACGGGCAGCGTCGCGGTCGCGGGAGCTTCGACGGCGGAGGTGATCACCGTGTTGGGCACCGGAAATGCCTCGGCCGGCAGCGCCGCGAGATCCGCGCAGGATGCCACCGGCGCGACCGGCTTGCCGATCGACGACGTGGTCGTCGAAAAGCCGCCGCATTGACCGTGCGAATGGCCGTCCACCCAGCTTGGCCCGCGCGCATGGGTCGGGGCCGGCGAGTTTTGCTTGCACTGAAGATCCCCGCCGACGCTCACCAGGCTGACGTCGGAGGCGGTCTTCGAGCGATTGGATTGAATTTCGACGTTGCCCTCGACCGTGCCGAGCCAGGCGAGGCAGGGGCCCGCATTCGACTCGCATTCGAAGTTGCCCTTGACCAGGGTATCCGGACCTTGAAAGCCGTTCGGGCCGCTGGAGCAGGACTTGATATCCAGATTTCCGCCGACGGTGACGTTGCCCTGGAGGAGCACGGAGCGGCAGTCGCGGGCCCGGATGTCGCCGTGAATCGTCGAAGGTTCGGTGTATGCCGTGACGAGAAGACTGGCGCCCTTGCGGACCTGCACGTCGCCGGAGACTGTCACGAAGTCGAGCGTGCAGGACGCCTTTTCCGGGACGATGACGTCGCCCTTGATATTCGTCACCGTCGCGCCGCCGCCTAGCTTGCCGGAACAGACCACGTCCGCGTGGTGCCCTTTGTGGCCGCCGTGGCCGTCGCGATCGTTTCCAACAGCGGGGGTCGCCGCCATCAGGAAAGCGAGCGCGAGCAGGGTCTTGTTGTTCATTCCGGGCCTCTCCTCTCAGTGTCCGTGGTGGTGCTCGTGGCGCGGGGTCCTGCATGCGAAGTTCGCCGCGTCGTCGGTGCTGCCGCTGCCGTCGTAGACCGCGACCTTCGGGTAGACGCACAGCGGCCGCGTGCGGTCGACCACGCCGTTGGTCAGGCGCGAGGCGGTGACGCGCTCCGGCGCCTTGCCCTTCTCGACCCAGTTCTCCAGGGCGCTGAGCATGTCGAAGCTGTTCGGCCCGGGCCCGCCGGAGCAGTGCTGCATGCCGGGAACCATGAACAGGCGGAAGAAGTCCTGCGTGCGCTCGAGCGCGTCCTCGCGGTCGTCATGGCGCCTGGCGTTGAAGTCCACCACGCTCTCGAAGTAGTCGATCGAGTTCAGCGGCGAGATGTCCGGGTCGCTCCAGCCGTGATAGACGATCAGCTTCGAGCCGCGCTTTTGCAGCTTGCGCAGGTCGGGATCCACCGCGTCGAGCGAGCGCCCCACGCGGTGCAGCGCGAACAGCAGGTCCGAGCTGAAGTTGAAGGTCATCGGGTCGTAGCCCGGGTCGTTGAACACCATGTACTTGAAGAAGCCGTCGGCGGCGAGCCAGTGCAGGCCGGTGAACGGCGCCGCGCCGGTGGTCCAGGCCGCCCAGCCGCCGGCGCCGTCCTCCGCGCCGGGAACCAGCGGCGGATGGACCAGCTCGCCCCACGGCGTGCGCACCCCTTTGTAGATCGCCTGCGCCGCCTTCACCTGCTTCGGCGTGAAGCAGGTGGCCGGATCCTGGCCGGCCTTGCAGGTGAGCACCGCGGGATCGAACCTGCACTTGCGCGGGTCGTCGATGACGCCGTCCACGATGCCGTCGATCGCATCGCAGGCGGCGCGCGAGGCGTTGCCGAGCAGCGCCGTCTTGGACGCCGGGATGTAGCTCTCGGGGTCCTTCAGCGTGGCCATCGAGTACCAGAGGTGCGCGCCGGCGTAGAAGCGCGTCCAGTTGTTGGCCGGGTCGCCGGCGATCAGGCCGTCGAAGTCGTCGGGATAGCGCTGCGCCTGCATCAGGCCCTGCTGGCCGCCTTTCGAGCAGCCGACGTAATAGGAGTACTTCGGCTTCTCGCCGTAGAAGGCGCGCGTGACCGCCTTGCCGTTCACCGCGGTGACGTGGGTGCCGCGGTGGCCGAAGTCGGCGACCAGGTCCGGCCGGTCGAGCGCCCAGGTCGAGTCGAAGGAGCCGGAGCTGACGTGGCCGGTGTCGGTGCTCGCCACCGCGTAGCCCCGCGCGAGCGCGGTCCGCATCGCCGCATAGCTGATCACGCCCGCCGTGCCGCCGTTGCCGACCAGCTGGAACTTGCCGTTCCAGCCCGAGCTGGGCATCCATACCTCGAACTGCACGGCCGGCTCGGTCACGCCGACGGCGCGGCAGATGGCCAGCGGAAGCGTGCCGACCGGGTTCGGGTTGGCCCCCGCCGGCAGCAGCTCGGCGCGCGTGATGGTGGTGTCGTCGAGGCGAAGTCCGGTGAGCTCGGCGCAGGGGATCGGCCGCGGCTTGCCTCTTCCGTCATGGGCCAGCGCGGGCATGGCAAGGGAGAGGACGAGTGCAGCCAGGATCGTTTTCACTTTTGACTCCTCCTGGTGCGAAGCTACACGCGTCGCGCCGCCGCGATCCATTTGAGCTTGTTGTGGATTGATGCCCGAGTTTCATGAATCCGGCCGAGCGGCGAGGTTTAGGATCGCCGCGGGAAGAGGAGATAAAAAAATGCATGTCCGGAAGTCCGCCTTTGGCGCGGCTATCTTCGCTGCCGCGTTCCTTGTCTCGCAGAACAGCCCCGCCAGCAACGCCTCCCACAAGAAGAAGCCAAAGCTCCCCGCGCCGGTCGCCTGCGCGGCGCTCCCCGCCGGATACGAGGCGCGGGACGTAGTGATCACTTCCGCTACCGAAGTGCCGGAAGTGACCACCGGCGGCAGCGCCGCCCCCGCCCACTGCGACGTGCGCGGCACCATCAGCGACAACATCAAGTTCGCCCTGTTCCTGCCGGTGCAGTGGAACGGCCGCTTCCAGATGGTGGGCAACGGCGGCAAGGCCGGCACCATCGGCCTGGGCGACATGCGCATCGCGCTGCGGCTGGGCTATGCCGCCTCCTCCACCGACACCGGCCACGACAACGCCATCCAGGCCGAGGGCGGCGCGCGCTTCGGCAACGACGCCGTGTTCGGCAAGGAGCGCGAGATCGACTTCGGCTGGCGCGCCGTGCACCTGACCGCGACGACCTCGAAGGACATCGTCAAGGCGCACTATGCGAGCGGCCCGCGCTACTCCTATTGGAACGGCTGCTCCACCGGCGGCCGCCAGGGGCTGATGGAAGCGCAGCGCTTCCCCGAGGACTTCGACGGCTACATCGTCGGCGCCCCGGTCTATAACTACACCGGCCAGCAGATGAACGCGCCGGCGATGCTGCGCCCGCTCTATTCGCGCATCCCGCCCGCCGGCCCGGCCGACGGGCCGCTGATCTCGGCGGCCAAGCGCAACATGATCGGCGCCGCGGTCTACGCGCGCTGCGATGCGCAGGACGGCGTGCTCGACGGCCAGATCCGCAACCCGCTGCGCTGCGACTTCGACCCGGCGGTGCATATCGCGCAGTGCTCGGCGACCTCGGGGCCGGACTGCCTGACGCCGACCGAGCTCGCCGCGCTGCAGGAGATCTACGCCGGCAAGGAGCCGTTCGTGCCCGGCGTGCCGGTCGGCTCGGAGAACATCAACGGCGGCTGGAGCACCTGGATCCTGCCGAACGCGGCCACCGGCACGCCGCAGCTGCACAGCGTGATCGCCGACGCCTTCGAATGGCTCATGTTCACGCCCGACCGGCCGGGCTATGACTACCTCTCGCAGTGGGACTGGAACGTCGAGCCCTTCCAGATGCGCGCGGCGGAGAAGATCTACAACGCCACCGACCCGGACCTGAGCCGCATCCTGCTCGCGGGCAAGAAGATCGTCATGTACCACGGCTTCAACGACCCGGGCGCGAACCCTGTGCGCTCGATCCGCTACCGCGAATCGGTGATCGATCACCTGAGCTTCGGCCACCGCCGGCTGCGGCCCCTGGGCGAGTGGCTCACCGACCGCTTCCTCAAGCTCTACATGGTGCCCGGGATGGCGCACTGCGGCGGCGGCGTCGGGCACGCCAGCGTCGACTGGCTGACGCCGATCGTCGAGTGGGTGGAGCGCGATGTCGAGCCGCGCGCCATCATCGGCTCGAAGCCCGGCAGCACGCGGCCGCACTGCCCCTATCCCGAAGAAGCGGTTTACGACGGCGCAGGCGATGCGAACCTGGCCGCAAGCTATTCCTGCAAGCAAATCGATTGAGGAGAGAGGCAATGAACAGAACCCTGCTCTGCATGGCCGTGATGACGGCCTTTGCCACGGCGGCCGAGGCGCGCGTCACGCGCATCGAGATCGATACGGCCCGCTCGCAGTCGCCGACCTTCGGCGGCTACTCGTGGCCCGGCGTCGGCCAGTACGAGAAAGTGGTGGGCACGGCGTTCGGCGAGGTCAACCCGCACGACCGGCAGAACCGCGAGATCGTCGACATCGAATTCGCGCCGCGCAATGCGCGCGGCAACGTCGAGTACTCGTTCAACTTCTACATCCTGAAGCCGATCGACCTCAGGAAGGGCGCCGACAGGATGATGTACGAGCCGCCCAACCGCGGCGGCAAGACGTGGAGCGCGCTGGGCCGGGTGAGCGGCGGCGGCGACGACCCGGGCTCGATCGTCGATCCCGTGGTGCTCGCCAACGCCTTTCTCATGCCGCGCGGCTACACGATCTCGTGGAGCGGGTGGGAGGACCTGGGCTCGCTGGACACCTACACCGCGTCGGCCAGCTTCCCGGTCGCCAGATTCAAGCCGACCACCTCGAATCCGAGCGGAACCATCACCGGCCCGTCCTACGAATACATAGTGGTGGGCGCCGCGGCTGCGTCGGCCAACCTGGCGTACGCGGCGGCCACGCTGGACAAGACGAAGGCGACGCTGACGCATCGCGTTCATCTCAACGACACCCCGCAGGTCATTCCCGCCTCCGGCTGGAACTACAACGCGGACGGCACTGCCATCAGTCTCGTCGGGGGCAGCTTCGTCGCCAACGACATCTACGAGTTCGCGTACACCGCCAAGGATCCCAAGGTGAACGGCCTGGGCTTCGCCGCGGTGCGCGACTGGATGGAGTTCCTGCGCTACGAAAGGCGCGACGACGAGGGCAACCCCAATCCGCTGGCGCGGCACGTCAAGCGCGTCTACACCGAGATCTCGTCGCAGCCCGGGCGCCTGCTCAACGACTTCCGGCACCTCGGCTTCAACGAGACCGAGGGCGGCAAGAAGGCGTTCGACGGCCACGTGCAGTGGATCGCCGCGGGCAACGGCATCAACATGAACTACCGCTTCTCGCAGTCGGGCCGCACCGAGCGCAACCGCCAGAACCATCTCTACATCGAAGGCCGCTTCCCGTTCGCCAACGTGAAGACGTACGACCCGATCACCCGCCAGAGCGACAGCCGGTACGCGAGCTGCGAGAAGACCGACACCTGCCCGCTCGGCGTGGAGATCTACTCGGCGAACGAGTACTGGGTGAAGTCCGCCTCGCTGCTGCACACGACCCCGGATGGCAGGGAGGATCTGCCGGACTCGAAGTACACGCGCAATTACCTCATGTCGAGCATGAAGCACGGCACCGCCGCCAGCCCCTCCGGCCCCGGCACGTTCCCCGGCAGGGGCGTCTGCCAGCAGGCCGACAACCCGCTGAATTCGGCGCCGGTGCAGCGCGCGCTGTTCATCGCGCTGGACGAGTGGGCGACCGAGGGCAGGAAGCCGCCGCAGAGCCGCGTGCCCAAGCTGAAGGACGGCACGCTGGTGCCGCCGCTGCCGCAGTCCCGCATGGGCTTCCCGAGCATTCCGAGCCCGTTCGCGGACGGCCCCGGTCCGCTGGTCACCTACACCGGCCTGAAGACCACGCGCTACCACTTCGACTACGGCCTGCACTTCTACGAGACCGGGATCGCGACGGTCAACCCGCCGGTCTTCCCGTTCACCACGCCCTCCTACCAGGACGACCGGCGCAACGGGCCGATCTATCCGAGCTTCATCCCGAAGACCGACAAGGACGGCAACGACATCGCCGGGGTGCGCCTGGCCGATGTGACGGTGCCTCTGGCCACCTACACCGGCTGGTCGCTGCGGCGGGGAGTCCATGCAAACGACGGCTGCGAGGCCAACGGCCAGTTCATTCCGTTCGCGATGACCGAAGCCGAGCGCGCGACGAAGGGCGATCCGCGCGTCTCCGTCGAGAAGCGCTACCCCACCTTCGCCGCCTATCACGCGAAGGTGCGCGACGCGCTGAACGACATGGTGGAGGACCGGCTGCTGCTGTGCGAGGACACGGCGAGCGAGGAAGCGCGCCTGATGCAGGCCGGCATCAACCGCGGCGTGCCGGCGCCGGCGGGCGGCGTTCTGCCGGCAGTAGAAACGCTCAAGGCGTGCAAGCCGAAGCACGGACACGGACATGACCATCACCACCACCACGACTGACAAGTGAGGGGAGAACAAAACATGAAACTAATCTGCTGCGCAGCCGCGGTTGCGCTCGCCTGGACGGCACCGTCCGAGGCGCGCGTCACCCGCATCGTCATCGACAGCGTCGCGCCGATTGCCGGCCAGCCCTACGAGCAGCTCACGGGCCGCGCCTTCGGCGAGCTTAACCCGCGCCATCCGCAGAACAAGGAGATCACCGACCTCGACCGCGCGCCGCGCAACGCGCGCGGCCGGGCCGAGTACGTCGCCTCGTTCCGCATCCGCAAGCCGCTCGACATGGCTACCGCCAGCGGCCTGATGTGGCACGACGTGCCCAACCGCGGCGGCGACGTCGGCTTCAGCGCCGATCTGTTCGCCGCGGGCGACGTGCACCTGCTCTCCGGCTGGCAGGGCGACAACGCCGGCGGCACGCGCGTGCCGGCGGGCGCCGACTGCGTCCCGGGCACGGGCTGCACGGCGCCGGCCTTCGCTAACCACTATGTGAAGACCCCGGTGCTGGCCGGCACGACCGGGAAGATCGTCGGGCGGATCATCAACCGCAGCGGCGTCAACGCCGCGCCGCTCAACGTGATGGGCAACCCGATCCCGTACTTCCCGGTCGACTGGACGAAGAACGCCGGCGACAAGCTGACCCTCATCCTCGCCGAGACGGTGAACGGAAAAATCACCAAGGGGCCGTCGGTGCCCAACGGCGACTGGAAATACTGCGGCGGCGGCACCTTCGAGGCGCCCCTGCCCGTCACCGCGCTGCCGGTGCAGGTCTGCGTGAGGGGCGGCTTCGACGCCACCAAGATCTACCAGCTGGTCTATAAGGTGAAGGATCCGTACGTCCTGGGCGCCGGCACCGCCGCGTTCCGCGACGTGCAGTCCTTCTTCCGCTACGAGTCGAAGGACGACTTCAACAATCCGAACCCGGTCTACAGCTATATCCGCAAGGCCATCGTGCGCGGCTCGTCGCAGTCGGGCAACTTCACGCGCCACTTCATCCACCTGGGCATGAACGAGGACGAGTCCGGCCGCATCGTGCACGAAGGCGCCTGGCCGCTGATCGCCGGCCGCCGCGTGGCGAACAACTCGCGCTGGGGCCAGCCCGACGGCGTGCTCGAGCTCTACCAGATGGGCAGCGAGGGCCCGCAGTGGTGGGAGGCGTACCCCGACAAGGTGCGCGACCTGCCCAAGGGCGGCATCCTCGACCGCTGCGAGAAGAGCCGTACCTGCCCGAAGATCGTCGAGACCTTCGGCGGCGCGGAAGTCTTCGCGCTGAAGATGACGACCTCCTGGGTCGGCACCTCGGCGAAGGAGGACATCCCGCTGCCCGACAACGTGCGCCGCTACTACCTGCCGAGCTCCACGCACGGCGGCGGCAACGGCCAGACCACCGAGAACCCGGCGCCCGCCGGCACGGTGAACTGCCCCGGCAACAACTGGGGCCGCGGCACGCTGCGCGCCAACCCGGTGCCGGCGACGGCGATGGTGAACAAGGTGCGCACGGGATTGCGCGAGTGGGTGATGCACGGCAAGCAGCCGCCCGCGAGCCAGTGGCCGACCCTCGAGCCGATCAAGCATCCGGG
>Ga0193752_1001294_pt1 | contig 21085 bp, 16 predicted proteins | sample H1c1metaG_FD_144924 | JGI IMG/M metagenome (GOLD analysis project Ga0193752, IMG submission 144924) | Soil microbial communities from a riparian zone of the East river system, Colorado, United States - H1c1 | ecosystem: Environmental > Terrestrial > Soil > Riparian zone | place: USA: East River...
CGGAGGATGTGATGCGGCAACTGTTTTATGATATTCGCCGCATCATTTGGCGGGGTATACCGCGGGCTTTTTTTGTAAAAGTTGAACCCGAGTGCGTCAGCCCCGACGCGCGCTGCGAAAAGCGCGTCGTCAAGATTGGTTATGCCGCAGATCTTTACTTTCGTCATTGCGTCAAATCCCTCAGCGTCTGGTCCGGATCCTCGGACTTCATAAGAGTTTCGCCGATCAAGAAGCCATTAAAGCCTAAACGCGCTAATTCAATTATATCTTCGCGAGATTTAAAGCCGCTCTCGGATATAAGCATTGCGTTCTCCGGGGCTGACGAAATTAGCGCGCGCGAGGTATCGAGCGAAACATCGAAAGTCTTTAGATTGCGGTTATTTACGCCTATTAGCGATGCGCCTATGGCAGCGGCCCGCTCCATTTCATTTTGACCATGGACCTCGACGAGCGCGTCGATTCCGAGTATATCTTCGGCGACGTGATGCAGGTGTTTCAATTCTTCATCGTCGAGCATGGCAACGATGAGCAAGATAGCGTCCGCCCCAGCAGCTGCGGCCTCGTATATTTGAAATTCGTCGAAAACAAAATCCTTTTGTAGTATCGGCAGATCGACCGCGTGTCTAACGGCATGCAGGTCGTCGATCGATCCCTTGAAAAAGTCCCCCTCAGTCAATACCGACATGGCTCGTGCGCCGCCCGATCGATATTTATGGGCAATCCCTGCGGGATCTCGTGAATCATTGATAATACCCTTTGAAGGAGAAGCGCGTTTGAATTCTGCGATTATATTGACGTCCGGGCTCATTAATGCAATTCTGAGACGGTGAGTTTCCGCCCCGGCACGTATCCGAACAGCTTGCTCCTCCATTTCGGAGATATCGAGCGCTGCCCGTCGCTCGTCAACGCGGCGTTTCTTTTGATCGAATATCTCCTGTAATATGGTCGGTTTCATTGATTTGTCGCTTTTGCCAGATCGTGAAGTTTGGCGAGCGCCGCTCCGCTCTCGATACTCGCCGATGCCGCGGCGAGCGCGGCTTTCAGGTCTGTTGCCGCTCCTGCAATATAAATGGCCGCGGCGGCGTTGATCAGCACGAGGTTTTGAGCGGCAGTACTCTCACATTCATTCGACAGAATAGCCCGGATCAGATTCGCGCTTTCCGCAGGTGAGAGCTTCGAAAGCCCTTCGATAGTTTCACTTTCGAGCCCGAAATCAGCCGGGGTTATTTGGCGTTGATGTATTTCTCCGTCAGTTATTTCGGAGATATGGGTGGCGCCGCTCAACGTTATCTCGTCCAGGCCGTCGCTGCCATGGATCACCCACGTACGCGATGTGCCGAGCTTTGCAAAGGTTTCGGAAACCTTTCCGATAATACTCTCGTCCCACACACCCATTATCTGATGAGGCGCGCCGGCGGGATTGCACAGTGGCCCAACCATGTTGAAGATGGTCGGGAAACCAAGGCTGCGTCTTACCTTACCCAACTTTGGCGATAGCGAATGAAAATGGGGTGCAAACATAAAGCATATGCCGATATCGTCGAGGCACGCTCGGGCTTTTTCGGGCGACACGTCGAGTTTGACGCCCAATTCTGCGATCACATCCGCGCTGCCTGAGCTGCTTGTGGCTGCGCGATTACCGTGTTTAGCCACAGGCACGCCCGCGCCGGCTATTAAAAATGCCGCGGCGGTTGAAACATTGAAGGTCTTGATCTTGCTTGCGCCGGTCCCGGCTGTATCGATAAATACCGGGTGTCGGGATTCGATTCTTCGGGCGCGCTCACGCATTATCTTGACGAGGGAGTGTATTTCATCTACTGTCGCACCCTTGTCACGCCACGCTGTGAGGGTGGCGGCAATAATCGACTCGTCCAGGGCTTCGTCCTGAAGAGCCAGAAACAATTCACCTGTCTCGTCTGGGGAAAGGGCCTTGCCCGCCAGCAGACTCGCTTGGAAATATCGCAATGTCGAAAGGGGGGAACTCATGAAAATTGTTCCTCCGCGATGTCGATAGCTTTGAGAAGGGCGGCAGCCTTGTTTACGGTTTCCTGAAATTCGGATTCGGGAACGGAATCGGCGACAATACCTGCACCGGCCTGTATTTTCGCTACACCATCTTCCAGAACGAGAGTGCGAATGGCGATACATGTATCCATGTTCCCGGCGTAGTCAAGATAGCCGACGGCGCCAGCATACACACCGCGTTTGGTAGGCTCGAGGTCGCGGATGATCTCGATCGCGCGAACCTTAGGCGCCCCGGAAACTGTCCCGGCAGGGAAGCACGAGGCGAGGGCGTCGAGGCCGTCAAGATCGGGTCTGAGATCGGAGTATAGGTAGCTGACCAAGTGCTGTACGTGAGAATATTTTTCAACGCTCATCAGCCCTTCTACCCGGATGCTGCCGAATTCAGATACGCGGCCTAGGTCGTTACGGCCAAGATCGACCAGCATAAGGTGCTCCGCTACCTCCTTTTCGTCGAGGCGCATTTCCTCGGCCAATGCGGCGTCCTCGTCAGGCGTGGTCCCGCGCTTTCTCGTACCAGCTATCGGCCGGTATTCGAGGGTTCGTCCGCGGCATCGCACGAGCATCTCGGGTGACGCGCCGATAATCGCCTTTTCACCCATTTTTAGAAGGAACATATATGGCGAAGGATTTACGGAGCGGATGGCGCAGTAAATCGCCACCGGTGAGGCCGAAGTTTTGCGGGAAAAACACTGTGATAGCACGACCTGGTAACATTCGCCGGCGAGAATCAGTTCTTTTATCGTTAAGACAGCAGATTCAAATTCAGTTTGTGTCCAGTTAGAGGTGACAGGACCTTTTTCCGGTGATTTCGCTGAGTGCGAGAGTCCCGTGAACCCTGTCTCGAGCAGATTTTTGATCCTTTTATTCGCTGCAAGAGCGTTATTATAAAGGTCTTCGAGTTCTCCTTGATCGGTAAAGACTAGCGAGATTATCTTGATGACCTGCTTCGCGTGGTCGAAAGCGACGATCGACCGATAGAACGTCAGCGACGCGTCTTCTGCATCTTCGCTCGGTTCTTTAAGTGTTTTCTCGAACCATCCCGCGCACGAGAATCCGAAATTGCCGATCGCGCCGCCGGCGAAAGAGGGAAGATCGGGCTCCTCGTAAATTTTGAATTTGCCGAAGTGCGAACGGAGGTATTCGACCATCGGGACGGCCATTTTCACAAATGCGCCGGTTTTTTCCACTAGTACCGATTCGTCACTGCCGGTGACGATCATGTCGGGATCAGCGCCGATAAAGGAATATCTGGCGAGAGATTCGCCACCCTCGACGGATTCGAGGAGGAAGGAGTTTTGCGAGCCCGCGGAGAGTTTTAGATAGACGGCGAGGGGCGTAAGCAGATCGGCGGGGATAGTTTCCACCACCGGGACCACGTTGGCCGTCTTTGTTTTTTCTAAAAACTCCTGAAAACCGTCCATATAGGCAAAAGAAAAGCCGCCTTTTTGGTGAAGGCGGCGTTACGGAGAAAAGTAGAATAAGATCTTAATAAATTGACCTATGAATTCATACGGAATTCCGAACGCGAACAGCGCCACCAGCGCCAGGTCGTTCCGGAATTGTTGTCGAAAGAATTCATACTTAAGTTTGTATCAGATACGGTTTCCGAGTGTCAACAAGAAACGAACCAGTCTCAGTGCTAAAGCCACTTAGCACTAGGGAACCCGGTCACTACCGTTCCCGGTTCTGACAGAACGAACCACGCGTGTCAGCCGAAACGCCTGCCACCCTCCCTTTCCAAGGGAGGAGTTTGGAGCTACATTCTCTCAGGGACTTCGATTCCCATTGTGTTGAGTGCGGCGGTCAGTGAGTTTTTGGCAAGGTCGGCGACTACCACTAAGACGGCGCGCTTTACATCGTCCTCTTCGATCAAAATCTTGTGATTGTGATAGAAGAGATTGAAGGCCTTTGCGAGGTTAAATGTATATTTTGCAAGAATCGCGGGTTCATTTTGCGAGGCGGCCTGTGCGATCGTCTCTTCCAACCGCGAAGCGAGCGTTGCAAGCGACCAAATGTCGTTTCCGGATTCGGAAGAAAATATCTCGCCGACTTTTCCCTGATCTGTTAACCGAGCGCGGCAGTCCTCCACCGATTCGCCTTTTTCGGCGAGCTTGCGGAAGATCGAGTTTGCGCGAACTGCAGAATACTGACAGAAACATCCCGTTTCGCCCTCGAATGAAAGAGCTTCCTTGAAGTCGAATACAATTACGGTAGTGCGGGTAAATTTTAGAAGAAAATAACGAAGCGCGCCGATAGCTATCTGGTGGGCGGTAAATTTCTTTTCATCCAAACCGAGGTCGGGGTGGCGCTTCTCGACCTCGGCCAGGGCGTTGGCGTCGAGACGGTCGATCAGATCGTCGGCCTTTACGCCGAGGCCCTTTCGGCCGCTCATCTCGATAAATGTTCGCTTTTTATCGTCGTCGGATAGCTTGAAGCCGAGTTCCTCGGCGGCAGCGGGGGATAAAGCAACCATTTCGTAGGAAAGGTGGACGCTGGCGGCCTCTCCTTTTTCGGGATAGACGGATGCGACCCCCTTTTTTACGACTTCCTGGGGGTAGGACTGGCGAGTATCGATGACGTTATAGACTGTTTCGCCGTGACCGAATTCTGGCACGTTTTGGGTACCTTGCGGGTCGGCGGTGGTTATCCAAACCTCGCGGCCGTCAGGATAGGTGTAAAACGGGCGGTAATGGAAGTCCATTCCGAGGATGCCAAGCTTCCACATCTGGTAGGCGATATCTTTTCCGGTGTAGGTGACCGTTCCGTTTGAACGGACGAGGATCTTGTCCGTTTCGTGTTCGTCGTTTCCCGAATGCGAATCGAAGGGCATTACCCAGCATCCGGCATTTTTGCCTTCGGTTTCGAAGTGGATGGCGCCGAGCTCCTTCATTCGCTCGAATGCCTTCGCCCAGAAATGGAGATGAAGTATTTCGGATTCGCGCGGGAGCAGATCGTAACGGATGGAGAGGCGGTCCATCGTGTCGAGGATGCACTCCACATTTCGGCTGGCGACATAATCGGCGAGCTCGGCGGTCGGGTTGCCGCCTTCTTCGACAAGACGCAGCACTTCGGCGCGTTTTTCTTTTAGCTGCTCGTTGTCCTGGTATTCCTGGCCGACGCGGGCGTAGAGGTCCCAGCAGTAATAATCGAATGACTTGTTCTGACTGGCAAGTTCTTTATCCAGAGTTTTGATGTCGTCAAGCGTTTTGTTTTCGAGATAAATAAAACCGACGACTACGTCAGTTACCTGTACGCCAGTGTTGTCGATATAGTTTTGGGTCTCTACAGCGTTGCCGTTTGCTTTCAATATCCGGACAAAGGTATCGCCGAGTACCGAATTGCGAACGTGGCCGATGTGTGCGGCCTTGTTCGGGTTGACGGATGTATGCTCGACACAGACCTTTCGGGCGCCATCGCTGTCTTGGCGCGGAAGTGGGTCGGTGGCGGCGTTTTCGGCAAGAAATTTTGCGCGGTCGAAGAAGACGTTAAGATATCCAGCGCCGGCCACCTCGACCCTATCGACAAAATCGAATGACTCGAGCGCGGTTTTTAACGTCTCGGCTATTTCACGCGGGTTCTTTTTCTCGCCGGTCGCTTGCTTGATACGTTTTGCGAGTTCGAAGGCGACGGGGAATGCCAAGTCGCCCATTTCGGTTTTGGGCGGCACTTCACATGCGAGAATATCGAGCTCGACGCCGAATGTGTCGCGAGCGGTTTCGTCCACTTTAGCGCGGAGTGTGTTTTGAAGGTCAAGAATAGTCATATCAAACAAAAGGAAAGTATATCGGAATAGGGCTGAAGAAAGCGAGTTTACCACAGAGGCACAGAGACACTGAGAAGAAAAGGAGGAAGGGAGCGCGCCTTTGACCTTCGAGTTTTCGGAAACTAGACTTTTAATGTAAATGATGGGAATTCCTGAAGAACTTCAACGACGGTTTGCGAATGCGAAGCGGGTTTGTGTGCTTACGGGCGCGGGAATCTCGGCGGAATCGGGCGTACCGACGTTTCGGGGAAAGGATGGCTTATCGGTATGGAAGGGGAGGCCTTTCGAAACCCTATCGTCTGCAAGATTTGCACGGGAAGACCTGAGCGGGCTGTGGGCATGGTTCGATTACCGACGGGCTCATTTGGTGGAATGCCGGCCGAATGCAGGACATTACGCGCTGGCGCAATGGGAAAAGAGACTTGAAAGTTTTACGCTCGTGACACAGAATATCGACGGTTTGCATAGGGAGGCGGGCTCGTCGGACCCGATCGAGCTTCACGGGAATATCCACCGGGCATTTTGCAATGACTGTGGTGAGAAATATGGCATCTCGGGACTATCGCATAAACCGGAAACGTGCGCAAAATGCGGAGGAAAGCTCCGGCCGGATGTGGTCCTGTTTGGTGAAATGCTGCCCGACGGGGCGTTTGAAAAGGCGCAGGCGAGAGCGGCCGATTGCGAATTGTTCTTTGTGATAGGAACCTCGGCGCTTGTCTATCCGGCGGCGTCGCTGCCGCTGCTCGCGAAACGTCACGGGGCGTTTGTTGTCGAAGTAAACCCGGAGCGGACCGACCTTTCAGATTTGTGCGATGTCACGTTGGAAGGTAATGCGGGTGAGGTGTTGCCGCTCATAGGTATTTGAAAATATTATTAAGAAATTAGAAAAGAGACTACGAAACACCACGAAGCGACACGAAACAGGTTGTCCTGTCGCCGCCCGCGCCGTAAAGTGTTGTATTATTAATTTTTGCATATTTAACTAAAAGAAATGGGAAAGAAAATCCGCAAAAAAACGGACCTTGAAAAGATCAGTAAGGGCGTAAGGCTCATGCTAGAGGGCATGGGTGAGGACCCGGACCGTGAGGGGTTGAAAAAGACGCCGGAGCGTGTGGCGCAGTTTTTTGCCGAGCTGACGGAAGGGATGTGGCAGGATGCGGCGGAGCAGATAGTGCCGCTGCCGGGAGATTCGCACGACGAGATGGTTATCGTAAAGGACATCTCGATCGCGTCGGTTTGTGAGCATCACCTGGCGCCGTTTACCGGGAAATGCCATATAGCCTATATACCGAAGGGCGGGCGGATCGTCGGTTTGTCGAAACTGGCCCGGATCGCCGAGATATTCGCCCGCAGGCTTCAATTACAAGAGCGGCTGACGCAGCAGATAGCGCAGACATTATTTGAAAATCTCAACCCGATCGGCGTGATGGTCGTGATCGAGGCCGAGCACACCTGTATGACGCTGCGCGGCGTGAAAAAACCAGGCGCGGTGACGATCACTTCGGCAGTGCTTGGCGGTTTCCGAAGGGATCCGCGGACGCGTGCCGAGGCGATGTCGCTTATCAAGGGTTAAGGTGAAACCTTAACTGTCGAAGCGCGTACTCTTTATTTTCTACCTGAGCTTATTATGAAAAAGATCATTGCATTCCTTTTATTACTTACATTTAGCTTGCCTCTATTAGCGCAGGACCGCAGCGCGAGCTTTAGCGCGGACAAGATGCGCGAGCGGATAAAACGCCTTTCGTCAGATGAATTCGAAGGGCGCGGGCCGGGAGCGCCGGGCGGACTGAAAGCTGCGCAGTATATTGCCGACGAATTGAAGGCCGCGGGCGTGAAACCGGGAAATAAGAAGAGCTATTTTCAGAATGTGAAATTGGTCGGTATTAAGGCGGATCCGAATTCGGTGCTCGAGGTAGGGAGAGCAAAGGGGAATAGTTCGTTCAAATTTGCAGAAGATTTTGTGGCCACGACCGGAGCGCAGACCGACAGCGTGAATATCGATAACGAGCTCGTATTTGCGGGTTACGGAATAGATGCCCCGCTGTATAACTGGAACGATTTCAAGGGCGGTGCGGATGCGTATAAGGGCAAGATATTGATGATAATGGTCAACGATCCGCCCGCGACGACCGATGAGCCGGGATTGTTCGGCGGAAAGGCACTGACTTATTACGGGCGATGGACCTACAAGTTTGAAGAGGCCGCGAGGAAGGGTGCGGCGGGGGTAATTTTGATCCATACCGATGAGTCAGCGGGGTATGGCTGGAACGTCGTGCGTACGTCGAACGGGAGTTGGAGATACGAGATCGCCCGAGAAAAGGGCGATACTTCACCGTTTCTGAACATGAAATCGTGGGTTACAAACGGTGCGGCGAGCAAGATACTCGGCAGCGCCGGATTGAATATCGACGATCTGCGCAAGAAGGCCACGAGCCGGGATTTTCAGCCGGTCAGCACCGGGCTCAAAGTAAAACTGAACTTGAAAAGCGAGTTGAAGGTTTCGGATTCGCCGAATGTTGTCGGGATCGTGGAGGGAAGCGATTCGAAATTGAAGAAGGAATACGTGATCTATACGGGCCACTGGGACCACCTGGGAATCGGCGAGCCCAATGCGAGCGGCGATAAGATCTATAACGGCGCATATGATAACTCATCGGGCGTCGCGGCGATAATTGGTATAGCGGAGGCGCTGGCGAAGATGCCAAAAAAGGAGCGGCCGAAGCGGTCGGTACTGTTCCTATTCCCGACGGCAGAAGAGCAGGGATTGCTGGGGGCCGAGTATTATTCGCAGAGGCCGTTGGTGCCGTTAAACAAGACGGCCGCGAATGTGAATATCGACGGGGTGAATTTCTTTGGAAGGGTAAAGGATTTTATGCCGCTCGGCGCGGATAGGTCGTCTATTTCGAAGGCTATCGAGGAGGCCGCGAAAGAGCGCGGGTTGACGCTGGAATCGGACATGCGGCCGGAGCAAGGGTATTTTTTCCGTTCGGACCATTTCCCGTTTGCCAAGGTCGGGGTGCCTGCGGTTTCGCTGCAGCATGGTGACGATTTTGTTAAGCCTCTGACGGGCGAAGCGAAGGAGTTCGGCTCGAACTACACAGCAAAGCATTACCACCAGGCGTCGGATGAGTATCACGATTGGTGGGATATGGACGCTATGATCCAGGAAGCAGAATTCGGGCTGGCGATCGGGATAAAGCTGGCTAACGATCCGGTTATGCCGCGGTATAAGGACACGGACGAATTCTCAGCGCCCGACAAAGCGAGGATGAAATAGGGAAGGTATTGTTCCATTCTGTTCCACCATGGAACAAACAGGAGTGGGTTTAACCCGTTGAATACAAAGGCTTCAGAATGTTTGTTCCAAGGGTGGAACAAATTTAATAACGGTCGCCTAGATTATAAGATATCGTCGAAGTTATCGAAAAATATAAAGAAAAAAGAAAGTGGCGGCAAGATGCCGCCACGACAGCCGCCAAGATGGCGGCGCTACAAATAAGACCTATTTTCTATCTCAAGAAGAAACCGAGCAACCAATAAAGAAGTATAAAAACCAAAATCGTACTAATAAGTCCGCCGCCCAATTTCCAAGCGCCTGCTGCTGCCAAGCCGCCTCTTAATAATCCCATGATGATATCCTCCAGTGTATTCGTTTAATGCATTTTTCAATGCTTAACTATCACGAAGCAAGGGGTGTTCCAAAGACGAGAACCTAAGTGCACGGGGCACGGCCCCTCGCAATCAATATTGATCGGATGCCCGGAAAGGCAAGCCTTTCCGCACGTGCACGGGGCAAGCCCTATGATGAGTAATTATTAATCAAATGGATCGAGCGAGATTAGTCCTACTATGTGGATAAATTAGCGCATCCGCGTTAAACTTTAGTTTTTTGTGCGCATATGACGAGCTTTTACATTACAACCCCGATTTATTACGCCAACAGCCTGCCGCACCTGGGGCATCTTTATACGACGATCGTGGCGGACGTCGTGCAGCGGTATAAAAGGCAGCGCGGGTTCGATACGTTCTTTTTGACGGGGACGGACGAGCACGGCATCAATATCCAGCGGGCGGCGGAGAAGAATAACCGAACGACCAAAGAACAAGTCGATTACATCTCGGGCGAACTGAAGAGGATGTTTCACGACTTTCGTTTGGATACGGAAAACGGCGGTTACGACATTTTTATGCGCACGACGGAACCTTTTCATTATGAAGGGGTTACGCACCTGTGGCAGGAGATAGCAAAGAGCAAGACGCCGAAAGGAAACGACACGATCTACAAGGGTTTTTACGAGGGTTGGTTTTGTGCGCCGTGTGCCGAGTTTAAGACCGAGGATGAGTATTTTCTGGAAGAAGGCAGCGATATACCGCTATGCAAGATACATGAGCGGTCGCTGGATAAGGTTTCGGAAGAGAGTTATTTTTTCAGACTTTCGGATTATGCCGAGGCGCTGATCGAAGTTATTGAGGGAACGCAGGGTTTGGTTCGCCCCGATGCGCGAAAGAACGAGGTGCTTTCGTTTATCCGCGGCGGACTGCAGGACCTTTCGATCAGCCGGGAGAAAAAATCGGTTTCGTGGGGAATTCCGGTTCCGGGCGATGAGAACCACGTGATGTATGTATGGCTCGATGCGCTTTCGAACTACATCACGGCGCAGGGGTATGGTAACAGCGAGCGATCGGGACTCAATAAATATTGGCCTGCCATGCACATCGTGGGAAAAGACATCCTGCGTTTTCATACAGTTTACTGGTTTTCGTTTCTGATGGCGGCTGGAGTAGAATTGCCGAAAGCGGTTTATGCGCACGGCATGTGGCTGGATGCGGATGGCCGGAAGATGGGGAAAACATTGGGGAACGTGATAGAAGTTGATGTATTACATGAACATTTTGCCATCGATTCTATCCGGTATTTCCTGATGCGCGAGATGGTTTTCGGGCAGGACGGTAAGTTCGGCTATGAAAATCTGATCGACCGTTCGAATTCGGACCTGGCGAGCGGGCTCGGCAACCTGGCGGCGCGGACGTTCTCGATGATCAACAAGTATCGCGACGGGGCGGTGCCGAGCGGGCAAATCGCCGAAGAGAATTATCTCTTTGCGAAGCGTGCCGGAATAAACCCGGACGAGCAGGAACTTGTTTCGGTGCTGAATCATGCGCGGGACGAGTTTTTGCGGCGGTTCGATAATCTGGAGTTTAGCCAGGGGCTGGAGACGGTTTGGACGGTGATCGCGCGGATCGACAAGATGATCTCGGATGCGAAGCCGTGGGAACTGATCAAGGATGAGAAACAGGCCGAGAGCCTTAGCGCCGTGCTTTACCGGGCGACCGAGACATTGAGGTGGCTGAGCGTGCTGCTTTACCCGGTTATGCCTGAATCAGCTGAGAAGATATATAAGCAGATAGGACTGGAAGGCAGCGTATCGGCCATCGATCCCGCGGGGTTGAAATGGGGCGGACTTGCGGCGGGAACGAAGATAGGAGAAACCGAGGGCGTGTTCCCGAGGATAGATAAGGCTAAGGTAATGAGTGAAATAGAAGAAAAGTCGAGAGTCGAGAGTCAAGAGTCGGTAGTCGGGGAGCCGAAGGCCGAGGCGGTTGTTCCGGACGAAACAGCCCAGGAAGAAGAAAACTTTATTACGATCGACGATTTTATCAAGGTAGAATTGCGGGTCGGGGAGATCCTGGAGGCCGAGAGGGTGCCGAAATCGGATAAGCTGCTGCGGTTTATGGTGGACGTCGGCGAGGAAAATCCCCGGCAGATACTGGCCGGGATCGCCGAGTGGTACGAGCCGGAGACGCTTATCGGCAAAAAGATCGTCGTTGTCTATAATCTGAAACCGCGAAAGATGCGCGGGCTGGAGTCGCAGGGGATGGTTTGCGCGGCTTCGGTGGGCGATGGCGATAAGCCAATGCTTGCCACTTTTGACGGCGATGTGCCGAATGGGGCGCGACTTAAATGATCTTTGTGGATTCACATTGTCATATCGACGGCGAGCAGTTCGATGCTGACCGCGATGCCGTGGTCGAACGAGCGAGGGACGCGGGCGTAGGGGCGATGCTGGTCGTCGGTACGGGTGATCCGCATTCGAACGATTTTCGGCGGGCGGTCGAGGTGGTGAAGAGGTATGAGAACGTTTATGCCGCGGTCGGCGTTCACCCACATGACGCTAAGCTGTACGATGACAAGGCCGAGCGGCATCTGATAGATCTGATCGCATCGACCGACAAGATCATCGCGTGGGGCGAGATCGGGCTCGACTTTTATTACGATCATTCGCCGCGCGATGTGCAGGAAAGGGTATTTCGTAAGCAGATCCGCGAGGCTGGAGCGCTGGGCTTGCCGATAATTATTCACAGCCGCGATGCGGATGACGAGACCGTGGCGATACTTCGGGAAGAATGCTCGGGAAACCAGGATTTTCGCGGCGGGATAATGCACTGTTTTGGTGGAACTCCCGAAATGGCGCAGGGCCTGATTGAGATCGGGTTTCTAATCTCGTTTTCGGGGAACGTTACGTTTAAGAAGGCGGAGAATATAAGGGAGTCGGCGCGTGTCGTGCCGCTGGATAGATTGCTGATCGAAACAGATTGCCCGTTCCTGGCGCCGATGCCGCACCGGGGAAAGCGGAACGAGCCGGCGTTTGTGGTTAACACGGCGGAGTTTTTGGCTGAGTTGTATGGGCTGGAGCTTGGTGTGTTGGCTGAGGCGACGACAAGGAATTTTACGGAGTTTTTTAGGGTAAATATTAGCCGCGGATAAACGCGGAAGACGCGGATAAGAAAAAGCGCGGAGGCGGAGCCTCCTGTAAGGTTGAAGTCGAACGGAAAAGCGGAGCTTTTCCGCACATCGAGGGGCGGAGTCCCAAAGAGATGGCGGCAGGAAGCTGCAAAAGAAGCGGACAAGGATGTCCGCGCTCCCAGTAAAAAACATTATGGCAAAAGAAAATTCATTCGATATAGTTTCAAAAACGGATTACGCGGAAGTTACCAACGCGATCAACCAAACGACAAAGGAAGTCTCGCAGCGCTTCGATTTTAAGGGAAGCAAGGCAACCGTTGTTCTGCAGGACAAGGACCTGCTCATGACGGCCGAAGACGATACTAAACTGCGGAACATGGACGATATTCTGCAGGGTAAGCTCGTGAAACGCGGGATATCGCTTAAAGCGCTCGACTATCAAACCGTCGAGCCGGCAGCAGGTGGAACGGTCCGCCAGGTTGTGAAGATTCAGCAGGGAATTCCGACCGATAAGGCCAAGGAAGTGGTCAAATATATCAAGGAAGCCAAGCTAAAGGTACAGTCATCGATCCAGGGAGAGACAGTAAGAGTTTCAGGAAAGGACCGCGACACGCTTCAAGACGTAATGGCCCGCCTGAAAGAGAAAGATTTCGGTATTGATATGAAATTCGACAATTATCGTTAGTTTCTATGAAAAACATCTCCTTTAAGAAGCTGCCCCGGGACGTACAGAACACAATAATTCGACTCCAACGCCCGGACAGCGATCGGTTTGTATTTTTTAGCAGCCTCTCACCCCTTTATTGGCTTCCGGTCGCGGGGGCAGCCGTTTGGCTCTTTTACCTCGGCTTTTCTACCCAGTATTATCTCTGGGAAGAATGGATGTTCTGGATCTTTGCCGGCGTTACGTTAGTCGCCGTTTTAGCCGGGGCATATTCGATCCAGAAGATCATCGCCTCGAAATTCGCGAAGCTGAAGAGCGGCTATATTTTTACACCGGACGAGTGTCTGAAAGTGTCGGGCGGTGCGATAGAATCGTGGAATTACAAGGAGATCGATGCGCTCCGCTTTCACGAGGACTTGAAGGAGATCGAGCTCTGGTCGGGCAGCCACGAGGAGCGGATAAAAACGACGCAAAAGCTGGATGCGATGAGGCTTTGCGACACGTTCGACCAGTGGAAGGCAACTGCAGGCGAAGGTGTGCTGGCGAAGTATTCTACGAGCGAGTTTGCTTATAGCAACAGCGCCAAATATGCCTTTATGGGCGTGGGAGCAGTAATCTGCATTCTGCTTGCCGGGGCGATCAGCTTTGGCGCAAAGAAAATGAACGCCAATTACGACGACCGGGAGAGCTGGGCCAGAACGGAATCCTTCGGCACGGTCGAGGAATACGAGGCTTATAAGGTCCGCCACCCGAAGGGGTTATATGCGGCTGAAGCCGACAAAAAGATCGGCGATATCCTCGTAAAATTAAAGGATGCTTACAAGGCGCGGGCAAAAAAGTCGGCCGATCCTAATGCGGTGAACGCTCTTTCGGCGATACTCGAGGAGGCGGCAAGGCGGCCTGATCGTACGATTTTTGTGAAACTGAACGAGACGCTTGCGCTGGATGAAACCGTTATCGATAAACTCAAGGAGAACACGGGGCAGAAATTCGAACCGCTCGATTCCTCGGTGCCAAAAAGCAGGGCGGATTTTCGTAAGAGCAAGATGTTCGGTGACGTTAAGGTAGGATTTTCCTCAATCACAGGGAATGGCGCCCTGCGTTTCGAAATGAACGATAACCCGCCGGAGGGCGCGCCCGTAATCACTGTAAATCTCTCCGTCAAGACCGATTTGAAGGAAATGCCCTATATGCGATGGACCTCTTATGACGGGAATCGAGCAAATATTACTCACTACTCCGGAGCCAAGTGGGATTTCGACTTTCAGATGAAGGGCGGCAGCGTAGAGAGTTTTTACCAAACCGGTTACTCGGCGATCCCAAAGTCGCTGAACAGCGGCCTTTATGATCCGAGAGATACGGCAAACTATCGCTTTGACAAGGTTTACTTCGGGTCGGTTTCAGAGGGATTCGGGTATTTTCTGGGGCAGGTTTTCGGATTGGCGGAGTAGAATTAGCAATAAAAATCGAAAAAGGACCACGAAACTACCCGAACTAAGTCTTCTTTCGGGCGTTTCGTAGATCCTTTTGTCAATTTGGATGGAATATCCGACTACAACAGGATTTTTCGACTAATCTGCGTCGAGCCCCCGGGTTGTCTCTATTCGACGATTTCAAATTGTACGAACTGGGTCGCCACCTGCCTCTTCCCTTTGGCCAGATTATCCGTTACCTCGATCTGCAGTACATAATCACCGATCTCCATTCCATCTCCAAGGTCGAGGGACGCTTCCATCGGGATATCCTGAAGCCTGGTTTGAGCCCCGACGGGAACCGGTTGCTTCTGTCCTTCGAGCAACGGTTTCCCATCTCGAATGATCTTCATTTGAAATGCTAGGTCCGGCTTTCCTGACGGGCCGAGCTTTGCATTAAGAATTGAGAAACCGTAGTTGAGTATGCTGCCTAACTTGAACCGGCGCGTCGACGTGGATTCAAGCGGGTTGAAACTAGCCGGCGCGGCTTCACCCGGCGCGGCCGTTTGGCGCTTTTTCCACACCTCGAAAGGAATGTTATCAAGTATTACTCCCGACAATATTACCGTATCCTTTTCCAGGTTCGGGACTTCTATGAACTGACTGGCTGAACCGATCTTTTTGGCGGCGATGTCAGCTAAAGCGACGCGAATTTGATAAGCGCCCGGTTTTTTAACAAACCCTTTACGCAGCACGGATTCAAACGCGGTTTTTTTGAAGTATAGCGTATGCACTTTGTTGTATTTCTCAACCGGAAGCGCCTTGGAGTTATAGCTCGCCGCAACAACCTCGAAAACCACCTTTTTGGTTCCATCAGGTTCATCAGTAAACGTCAGATCCCGAGCCTGTACATGAAGCAGCATCCTTACCGACGATCCCTCGGACGACGGATTGAAAAGCGCGTTCAGGCTGACGGTGATATCGGCCGCTCCGAAAGGGGATTTGAGGGCATTTATGAGGCTTTGCGCGTAGGTCATTTCTTTCCGTTTCAGCTTTTCTTCGGCTACGCTGAAAAAGCCGCTCCGGTATCGCACGACCAAGCCGGGTCGTGTTACCTTCACCTCGAGCTTGTTGAAGCGGCGAAGGTTCGCATCGAAAGTTTCGTCAGACGGGGTATACCCGACCAAATAGTAACTTTGATCATCGAGGACCTTTCGAATCCCGCCAGCCAGGTTGTTTTCATTTAATATCGCGATACCGCCTGTTTGTTTGGCCATGAACCTTAGCCCTTCCTGCTGCCTGGTCGCGGAGGGCCGGAGTCCGCCGGCATCCATGGTGTTGATCACGACCGACGACCGGCTGGCAAGATCGAGCAGCGTACGAAGGCCGTCGAGTTGACGACTGGTTTCTTTGAAGCTGCTGGAATCCTGGTTGTATTTCCCAAAGCCCGTTGTCTCACCGCCTTCATAAAGAACGAAGCCATCGGAGATGAGAAGTATCGACTTTCGGCCGGGCATTTCCTGCATCCCGCGAACTACGTAATTGACGGCGCCGAGGGTACCGTTCTCGAAGATATTTTCGCGGGTTTCAACGGTGTCGTTCGCGTCGTTCTTTTTATCGTCCTTCGATCTATCGCTTTTCTCGGCAAGCACCTGCGAAGCGGTGCCGAGAGTGTAATACGCGTAAGGATTGAATCTGATCTTTTCGATCGCCGCGTAAAGCAGGCGCTTATCGTTAGTAAACTGCTGCAGCGCACTGCTGCCGGAACTCGCGCGGATTATTGCGACAATGTCGCCGTCCTTCATTTGTTCATCGACAAATTTTTTTACCGCGCGTCTCGCCTGATAAATACTGTCTTGCGCGAGCCCAAAATCGTCTATAACCAAAGCGATGGTGCGTTTTACCCTCTCCGCCCGCATTGTAGATACCGGAACATTTCCGGGAGTTGCCGGCGCCTCTTTTACATTCGAGATAAACGAGAAATTGCTGATCTCCTGCTTTTCGCCGTTTTCGTAGATCTCGATCTCCCCGGGTTTGATATCCTTGACGATATTCCCATCGCGGTCGGTTACGGTAACGTCGATCTGGATAAGGTCAGTGGATATTTTTACTATCTCGTCGTCATCGGCGGGCGGCGGAGTCGGGGACGTGCGTTGGGCGAATGCGCCGTTAAGCAGAAAGAGGGAAAGCGTGAGGGCGAGTATAAATAACTTCATAATTACATCAATACCGATCTCTAGGATGATATGAGGAGATCGAGAGTCAGGAACGAATTTCAGTTCTCCGAAAACACGGAAGTTTTGATATCATATAATGAAAATTCCTATTTATAGAAATTTAAATTCCGGTTATTCGCAGGACAATACAAATCTTTGCATTCGCATCTCAAAAGCTTTGATGCGCCTGACAATCGAAGCGCTGAACACCATCTGGATTATTGGAATTGCTTTTACAACACGTGATTTTCCCGACTTGCGAGAAATAGATGCAAACGTTTAGACCAAGACCTACCGCGAAAAACACCACCGACGTTGCGCGCCGGATCTTTCGGCTCATTGCAGACGAACTCACGCTGGTAGAACAAGAATTCGAGCGGCAGGCAGAATCGAACATCCAGGTAATAAATTATCTCGGGGATTATCTAAGAGCCTCGGGCGGCAAGCGTGTGCGGCCTGCTCTTTTGATCCTCGCTGCGTATGCGGCGGGCGGCGAGGGGAAGGGGACGAGCGTGATCAGGTTGGCGTCGGTGATGGAGATGCTGCACACGGCCACGCTGGTACACGACGATATTATCGACAACGCCGATCTGCGACGCAGTCGTGCCTCGGTAAACGCGAAATTCGGAAATCAAACGGCGGTACTGATGGGCGACTGGCTGTATATGTCGGCGTTTGAGACATCGTTGAAAGAAAGAAGCCTTGAGATTCTGGACATTTTGACGCGATTGACGCGAAAAATGACTGAAGGTGAGTTGATACAGCTAACTACGATAGGCCGGTCCGATATAACGGAAACGGAATATTTCGATATCCTCGAGCGAAAGACGGCTTACTTGTTTTCGGCCGCGTGCGAGATCGGCGGTATTCTCGGAGGTGGGGGGCCTGAGCGCCAGGCTGCGTTGAGAGATTACGGGATGAATCTTGGCACGGCGTTTCAACTCGCCGACGACCTATTGGACTTTACGGCTGAAAAAGACACCCTCGGAAAGGCTTCCGGCGCGGATCTGCTCGAAGGCAAGCTGACCCTCCCGCTTATTCTGCTCGTCGAGAAAGCACCGGATGTTAAAGCAGAGCTTGAGAAAGTTATGCTTAATGGTGATTATACAAGTGTTTCGCGTGACGACCTGCGGAAGCGGATGGAGGAGCACGGCACTATTGAGGAAACCAGGCGGCGTGCTTATCATTATGCAGAACGGGCGAGAAAAAATCTTGATGTTTTAAGCGAAACGGAGTATCGTTTAGCGTTGGAAGATATTCCCGTCTTTATGATCGAGCGCGATAAATAGACGTTTGTGCTTCTAACTCCCGCTTAGCCAGCCATTATGCCATTTGACGAGAATCTCATCGCTGCATTGGAAACCAGCCTTCGGCAAACGCGAAACGCCCAGAATCGCCTTATGTCGCGGCTTCGCGACGCCGAGAACGAGGTCCAGCACCTTCGGCAGGAGATCGAGGCCCTCGAGAACGCAGCGTCGAAAACGGAATCCGCGATCGACAGCATTTTGGTGACCACTCGTTCGGGCAGTAACCGCGCGTGGCAAGAACAGAATCAGAGTCAGAATCAGAACCCGGTACCTCAAAAACGGCGAAGCGATTCTCAAAACGATTACGACTATCAGTACGATCCCCCGTTAAGAGAAGTGCGGCGTCAACCGCGTTCAACGCAACCCGACCAAAACGAACAGCGTTCAGACAGCGGTTACCGCTCACGCGAGTCGCTGTCGTATCTCAACCAGAACCGAATACCTTCGATCAGTCCGAATATCGAACCGATAAGCCACAGATTTTCCGACCGGACCATTACACAGTCTTGCAGGATCCTGCTCAACGAATACGGCAAGGCCCTGCATGTGAACGAGCTTTATAATTTGCTCGTCTCGGGCGGCATGGAATTTAACGGAAATAACCCAACTATCTCCATAGCCGTTTCGCTGAACCGCAACCGGCAGTTTGTGAAGGTAGCGCCGGGCACGTTCGACCTCGAATTCCGGGATACAAAACAATCCTATCGACAACCCGACGAACTCACGTCAATTCAATAAACATATAAGGTTATGCGCCCGCCAACGCTTGCTTTTTACGCGAAATGGAGATAAAACTTTAGTTTGTCTACGTTTTGTCTCGATCGCTAATTTTCGGGAGATCTGAAATGCATTTTTTCATAAAAAAGAGGGTTGCCGCCGTAACGGTTTTGGCTGCGCTGACGCTTATGATCTTTGCCCTATCCGTGTTCGCAGGGGCACCGAAGGTTAAGCTTCGTTCGCAAATAACACCCACATGCGCGACCTCGAGCAACACGAAATTTGCCGATATATATGCGGATGGTAATATCGCGGTGCAGGGAAGTTATAACTGCCGGGGTGTGTTTATTTACGATATTACGAATCCGGATGCTCCGGTGCTTGCAAATTGGTATAACCCGGGCGGCAATATTCAGTTTCTTGAAGCGATCGTAATTGGTAGCCGGGGATATTTCGGAAGCGGCACTGGATTTGGCGTACATATTGTCGATCTTACGAATCCCTATAGCCCCGTTCTACTGGGAACTGTTAACTCCACGAATGGCAACGGTTTTAACAATATTCATGAAATGGTCGTATTCGGGCCGTACCTGATCGAAAACTTTAACTCGCTCTCGACGACAAAGGTCCTGAAGGTAATCAATATCAGCAATCCGGCGGCCCCGATATTTGTAAGGGATATCATCCCAACCGAGCCGCAGTGGGTGCATGCGATGCATATCCGAGGAAACCGGATGTTCACTTCAGGATGGGGCAACGGCAGCAATCGCGGGCGAACGGAGATCTGGGATATTACGGATATAGGTACGCAAGCGCCAACGATGCTCGGATTTATCAGCGATCAGTCGAGCATAACTGCTGGAAACAGCATGCACAGCAGCTGGTCGAGCGAAGACGGAAACTATCTCTATAGCTGCCGGGAGACCTCAAACGGCTCGGGTGATGTCCGTGTTTATGACATTCATAATCCGGCAACCCCCGTTTTGGTTAACAGTATAGGGATGAATTCGTTGGGTATTAATGCTGTTACACCGCACAACCCGGTGGTGATGGGAAATTATCTTTATGTCGCGTGGTACCAGGCGGGCCTGCAGGTATTCGATATCTCGACCCCCAGCCAGCCGAAGCGGGTCGGACAATATGATACATATGCGCAAACTTTTGCGCCGCCGGTGGAAGGGGAGCGCTCTGCGAAGAAGACAATCGCCGATTCAGAGCCTTGGGACATAATTTGTGCCGATGAAAATCGTCAGAACCTCCTTCCAACGTCTTTTGACGGCAACTGGGCGGTTTTCCCGTTTCTCGGCCAGGACAAAATATTGACCGGCGACATGAAAAACGGGCTGCAGATCCTTGATGCAACGCCGCTGAACGCACCTGCGAGAAATCTGGTCTCGGATTTTGACGGTGACGGTAAAACCGATATCTCGGTCTTTACGCCGACGACAGGCGATTGGCTGATCAAACCGAGTTCGGGAGGAATACCGAGCGGAATTCACTGGGGAGCGCCCGGAGACGTTATGGAAGCCGGCGATTTCGATGGCGACGGCAAATCGGATATGGCGGTTTTCAGGCCCTCGTTAGGCGATTGGTACATCCTCGGAAGTACGTCCGGGTTTGTTGCGATGCACTGGGGCGCAAACGGTGACAGGCCGGTCGCGGCGGATTATGACGCCGACGGGAAGACGGACATCGCTGTTTTCAGGCCTTCGAACGGCGGGTGGTATATATTGCAGAGCACTCTCGGCTACACCGCTTTCAACTGGGGAACTACGGGCGACCAGGCATTCTCGGGTGATTACGAGGGTGACGGCAAGGCCGACCTGATCGTATGGAGGCCCTCGAACGGATGGTGGTACATACTTCAGAGCTCATCATCGATACCGATCTTTTACCCTTTCGGATTGGCGAATGTCGACAAGCCGGTTTCGGGTGACTTCGATGGAGACGGACGTACCGACCTTGCCGTATATCGTCCTACGACAGGGGCATGGTACATGATGAATTCGACGAACGGCGCACTCGTTGCCTATAATTTCGGCGTAGCGGAAGATATACCGGTACCCGCCGATTATGACGGCGACGGGAAAACGGATGTGAGTGTATTCCGCCCGAGCCAGAATGCATGGTACAGGTTGAACAGCACAAACGGTGTGTTCGCAGCAGATTATATGGGCCAGACAGGCGACAATCCTTCGCCAGCATCGGTGAACGCGCAATAAGTTAAATCGAATCT